>Ga0299913_10006520_pt1 | contig 10115 bp, 8 predicted proteins | sample RVTome_9_FD_201360 | JGI IMG/M metagenome (GOLD analysis project Ga0299913, IMG submission 201360) | Soil microbial communities from uranium-contaminated site in the Upper Colorado River Basin, Wyoming, United States - RVT155D38 (version 2) ... | reverse complement strand
TCTTGTGCCGAGGCCAATGCGGTGGCGGCGGCAGCGTCAGCCGGCGCCCGGGATCTGGATACGGTCCTCGTGGCCTGCATCGACGCAGACGACGTCGACGGGGCCTATCCATGTGGCCGATGCCGCCAGATCATGTCCGAGTTCGACGTGAAGAGGGTGGTGGTCACCGGAGCCGATGGCTCCGAGGTGCGCGAGCACACGCTCGACGAGCTGTTGCCCTACCGGTTCACTCTCTAGCGTCGCCGTCGGGCGGCCAGCTCGCTCCTTCGGCGACGGTGAAGCGGAGGCCCTCCCAGGTCTCATCGATGGACACCGACCCGTCGGCGGCCATCCCATGGGGCTCGAAGAGCTCCCGCAACGTCTCGTCGTCGATGTCGCTGTCCCTGTCCGAGGGCTTCTTGGGCCAGGCGAACCAGATGACACCATCTCGGCTCATGTTGGTCACCGCTCGCTCGAAGGCCCGTTCCGCCTCGTCGCTCCGGTCGGCGAAGATCAGGAAGAGGTCTGCAGGCGAATCCTCGGCGTCGCGATGCACCTCGACATCATCCGGCAGCTCGCCGAGATCGAGCTCGAAGTAGTTGGGCGAATTGAAGATGCTGACGGCCATCCCCGCCGTGATGCCCAGCTCGTCGGCGAGGCTGTTGTCGTTGGATACGGCCATCCAGGGATTATGCCCTGTCGGAATCTCACGCAAACTGCTGTGGTTCCATCAGACATGGACACAGCCGAGCTTCTCGAGCAGCGAAGGGCCAAAGACGAGTTCTTCAGGACCAGCCACCACTCACCGCTCTCCCACGCCGACCAGCACGATTTCGACGGTCTGAGCTATTTCGAGCCCAGCCCGGATCTGGTCTTCACGTTGGAGATGGAGCCAGGTGATGGCTCAACGGTGGACTTCCCCACATCGGACGATCGGGTGAAGACCTATCGCAAGGCGGGCACGGTCCAATTCGAGGTAGATGGGCAGCCGGCTCAGCTGACTCTCTACGACACGGGTCATCCCGGCTACTTCATCCCCTTCCGGGACAAGACGTCCGGAGACAGCACATACGGTGCGGGCCGTTATCTCGACATCGACGCCGACGAGGACGGGACCGTGACCATCGACTTCAACCAGGCCTACAACCCTTCGTGTGTCTACAGCGACGGCTACTCGTGTCCCATCCCGCCGATCGAGAACTGGCTCCAGGTCCCCATCGCGGCCGGCGAGAAGATGTACGAGAGGGCGGGCTAGGGGAACACCTAGCTGTCTCCCGATAGATCCCGGAACCAGGTGTCGGGTGGGTGTGACTCGATGTCGCCACCGAGATCGGTGACTGCCGCCGGCACCGAGTCCGAGCTCCAGGAGAGCCACTTCGACGGAGTCAGGACGATCGTGGTGTCCTCCTCGGAGGCGAGGAGCAGCCCGATAGTCGCATGACCGGCGTCGGTCAGGACCCGGTCACGGTTCCGCTGGTTGGCAGTCGCAGCCTCTTCGCCGATCCACAACTCGACGGACCCGCTGGCCGAGATCCACCCGGGCTGGTCGTAGAAGAACACCGACGCAACCGGGCGCTTCTGCAGATTCCTGTACTTGCGCGTGTTGTGCGGCGTCGGCATCTGGATGCGGTCCTGGTCATCGAGCAGGAAGAGCAACTCGGTGAGATGCGGGCTTCCATCGTCGTTGATCGTCGCCAGGACCACGTTCCCCTGCCTCGCCAGATGCCCTCTCATCTCGTCGGTCAAGCCGTGGGGGGTGCGGTAGGTCGGATGTATCGCCATGGCCCGAATCTAGGCACTGAAATCGGAGGTGGGCCGGTCAGCTCCTAATATGCCCAATTCCCCGGAGCACTCAGTTGAAACGACCGTACATCGACATCGGGCCCGAGCACGACGCATGTGGCGTCGGGTTCATCGCGGCCCGCGATCGCGCTGCGTCTTTCCGGATGACCCGTCTCGCCGTGGAATGCCTGCAGCGGCTCGACCATCGTGGCGCCAAAGCGGCCGACGGCACCGGTGACGGCGCCGGCCTCCTCACCCAGCTGCCCCACAAGCTGATAGCACGCGAGCTCGCCGCCCATGGCAAGGAGATCGAACCGCATCACATCGGGATCGTGATGTGCTTCCTGCCTCCCGAAGACGCGGCGGCATCCCGCTCTCTCGTGTCCGAGGCGTTGGAGGCTGAGGGGATTCGGCTCATCCTGTGGCGCTCGGTCCCCATCGACCCCAGTGTCCTCGGTGAGCACGCCCTCGAGGTCCTTCCTCTGATCGAGCAGGCCGTGGTCACCTCCGACGTGAGCGGGCAGGATTTCGAGCGCGCCCTGTTCCTGGCCCGAAAGCGCATGGAGCGAGGCGCCAACCAGGGCTTCTCGGTGCCGTCTGCGTCCAGTCGGACCGTCGTCTACAAGGGTCTGTTCACCGCCTCCCGCATCGCCGACTTCTATTGGGACCTGCGTGATCCCGACTTCGAGACGGCATTCGCCATCTTCCACCAGCGGTTCTCCACGAACACCTTCCCGAGCTGGGACAACGCCCAGCCATTCCGAGCACTCGCCCACAACGGGGAGATCAACACGATCCAGGCCAATCGCTCGTGGATGGAGGCCCGGGAGAGGTCGGCCACCCCGGGGGTGTGGGGCGAGCGGCTCAAAGACGTCTACCCATTCCTCCAACCCGAGCTCTCCGACTCGGCGAGCCTGGACAACGCTTTCGAGTTGCTTCTCCAAAGCGGCCGCTCATTGCCCCACGTCAAAGAGATGCTCATCCCGGCGGCTTGGGAGAACGTCAGCGACCTCTCCCCGGAGCTGGCCGCCTTCTACGCCTATCACGCTTTCCTGACCGAGCCCTGGGACGGACCGGCTGCGATCGCGGCCACCGATGGCATCTCGCTCCTGGCCGGCATGGATCGCAACGGTCTGCGGCCGGCGCGGTGGACCGTGACACCCGACGTCGTGATCGTCGCCTCCGAGGCGGGAGTCTGCCCCGAAGAGGAGGCCCACGCCCAGGAGACCGGCCAGCTCGGCCCCGGTCAGGCCATCTTCTTCGACGGACAGACCGGTGAGGTGGTGAAATCGGCGGACATCAAGAATCGGCTCGCCGAGGCGATGCCGTACTCAGATTGGGTCAACACCGAAGCCCTTCACATCCAGGCGCCATTCGACCCGTTGAACGACGATCGATTCGACGCCGGGGCCCTGACCCGAGTGTTCGGTTACACCGCCGAGGAGCGTCGTCTCATCCTCGGCCCCCTGGCCCAGGGCACCACTCCCACGGGGTCGATGGGTGACGACACCGGGTTGGCGGTACTCGCCGAGCGCCCCCGCCGCCTCACCCGCTATTTCCACCAGATGTTCGCCCAGGTGACGAATCCGCCCATGGACCCGATCAGGGAGAAGCTGGTGATGTCGCTCCGCATCCAGCTGGGGCGGCGCGGGCCCATCCTCGAGGACCATCCGGCCCAGGCCCACCTGATCGAGTTGGCCAGCCCGATCCTGTCCGATGCCGAGCTGGAGTCCATCGTGCGCTCGGGAGATCGCAGGTTCTTCTCACACTGGATCGCCGCCACCTGGCCCGCCGCCAGCGGGCCCGCAGGCATGGTGCGGCGTCTCGACGAGATCTGCGCCGAAGCCGCCGACGCGGTCCGGCTCGGGGCCACGATTCTGGTGCTCTCCGATCGGGAGACCAGCGCCGAGGACGCCCCGGTGCCGATCCTCCTCGTGGTCGGCGCCGTCCATCATCACCTGATCGACCAAGGAGTCCGGGGAGAAGTCTCGTTGGTGGTGGTGTCCGGGGAGCCTCGCGACTCTCATGACATCGCCACACTGATCGGCTTCGGCGCATCTGCGATCAACCCGTATCTGGGGATCGATCAGGTCATCGACCTCGCCCGTTCCGGGATGATCGACGTCGACCCGGTGACGGCCCAGGAGAACTACCGCTCCGGTCTGGAGACCGGTCTTCTCAAGATCATGTCGAAGATGGGCATCTGCACCCTCTCGGCGTACCGTGGATCGGAGCTGTTCGAGGTGATCGGGCTGTCTGAGCAGATCTGTCATCGCGCCTTCCGCCATGCCCCGCGGCGGCTTCGCGGCATCGGATACGAGCGTCTCGCCACCCAAACGCTGGCCAGCCACTCGGTCTACCGGGAAGGCCCTGCGCTTCCAGGCGGCTTCTACAAGCATCGCCGAGGCGAGGACTTCCACATCACCGGCCCCAAGATCGTCCTCGACCTGCAGAAGTCGGTCCGTTCCGGCGAGGCCACGGCGTGGGACAAGTACCTGGGGACCATCGGGGATCGTCCCCCCGCCCTGGTGCGTGACTTGCTCAGCTTCGTCGGGGTGAGCCCTGTTCCCGTCGAGGAAGTCGAGCCCGCGGAGCGGATCATGCGCCGGTTCGTGACCGCGGCGATGTCGCTGGGAGCACTGTCACGGGAGGCACACGAGACCTTGGCCGAGGCCATGAACTCAATTGGGGGTCTCTCCAACTCGGGTGAGGGTGGTGAAGACCCCGATCGCTACGGGACGGCTCGCAACTCGGGGATCAAGCAGGTGGCTTCAGGCCGATTCGGTGTCACCCCGGGATATCTGAGCTCGGCGGAAGAACTGCAGATCAAGATGGCGCAAGGGTCGAAGCCCGGGGAAGGCGGACAACTCCCGGGGCACAAGGTCTCCCACGAGATCGCCAGGCTCCGCTACACCAAGCCGGGGGTGACCCTGATCTCACCGCCGCCGCATCACGACATCTACTCGATCGAGGATCTGGCCCAGCTCATCTACGACTTGAAGTCGTTCAAGCCCACCGCACGGGTCTCGGTGAAGCTGGTGTCCGAGCCTGGCGTTGGCACCGTGGCCGTGGGCGTGGCAAAAGCCGACGCCGACGTCATAACCGTCTCCGGCTCCGAAGGGGGCACCGGTGCCTCGCCCCTGGTCTCCATCAAGCACGCCGGCTCCCCCTGGGAGCTGGGAGTCGCCGAGGCGCATCAGGCGCTGGTAGCCAAGGGGATGCGCTCCAAGGTGATCCTGGAGACCGACGGTGGGCTCCGCACGGGTCGCGACGTAGTTGTCGCCGCCCTGCTCGGCGCTGAGCGCTTCGGGTTCGGGACGTTGCCCCTCCTCGCTCTCGGCTGCAAGATGGTTCGCCAGTGCCACCTGAACACCTGTCCGGTGGGGATCGCCACACAGGATCTCGAGTTGCGGGCCAAATACACCGGTGCAGTGGATCAGGTCATCTCGTTGTTCCGACACCTGGCCGAGGAGATCAGGCACCACATGGCGTCGCTCGGGGCGCGCACCATGGACGAGCTCATCGGCCGAGCCGACCTTCTTCGCCCCACCGACAGCACCCATCCCCTCGCGCCAGACCTCGCCGCCATCCTGGTGAAGGCGCAGGGTCGCCGCAGACATGAGGGCTACCAACCGATCCCCTTCTCGCGACTTGCGGAGCGAATCGTGGTCGACGCCGCCGAGGCCATCAGGGGTCACGAGACAGTCGAGCTGAACTACCCGATCCAGAACACCGACCGCACCGTTGGAGCCCGGCTCTCCGGTGAGATCGCCGCTCTACACGGGGACACCGGCCTGGCCGAGGGCACCATCAAGATACGCCTCAACGGGACTGCCGGCCAGAGCTTGGGAGCATGGCTTTCGCCAGGAGTCACTCTCGACCTTCGAGGCACCGCCAACGACTACGTGGCCAAGGGCATGGCGGGCGGCGTCGTGGCGGTCACCCCGGTGCGTGCCGAGGGGATCCCCCATGCTGCCGGCAACGCGGTTCTCTACGGGGCCACCGGCGGCCGGGTCTTCCTCGCCGGACGCGTCGGTCAGCGCTTCGCCGTCCGCAACTCGGGTGCCATTGCCGTGGTCGAAGGTTGCTCCGACCATGCCTGTGAGTACATGACCGGGGGAGTGGTCGTCGTCATCGGCGACGTCGGCCGGAACTTCGCCGCCGGCATGACCGGCGGGATGGCGATGGTCTGGGACCCGTCCCTGGCACTCAAAGCGCGTCTCGCCGAGACGGCTCCTTCGATCCGCCGCCCCGGCGTGACCGAAATCGCACTCCTCCGATCATTGCTCGAGGAGCATTACGAGATGACTTCCAGCCCGGTGGCGGGGCAGCTCCTCGAGAGTGAGACCGGGCTCGGGGACTTCTGGGTGGTCGAGCCGACCGGCGACGTCGACCATCCCAGCGAGATCATCATCGAGACCGCGGAAACCGTCGACGTCGATTGAGGATCGATCGACTACCCGTCTCCAGGATGGGCGACGTCGATTGAGGATCGATCGACAACCCGTCTGCAGGATGGGCGACGTCGATTGAGGATCGATCGACTAGCGGCTCTCCAGCGCCTCGATCAGTTGTGGCAGGACCTTGTGCACGTCACCGACGATGCCGAGGTCGGCCACCGAGAAGATCGGCGCGTCGGGGTCTTTGTTGATGGCGATGATCGTCCCGGCGTCCTTCATCCCCACCAGGTGTTGCATTGCACCGGAGATGCCGGCGGCGATGTAGACATCCGGCTTGACGGTCTTCCCCGTCTGGCCGACCTGTTTGGCGTAGGGAACCCAGCCGGCGTCGACGATGGCCCGGGTCGCCCCGGTGGCTGCGCCGAGGGGCTTGGCCAGCTTCTCGACCAACTCGTAGGCATCGGCGGAGCCGAGGCCGCGTCCGCCGGAGACCACCACGGCGGCATCTCCCAGCTGGGGGCCTTCCCTCTCCTCGACATGTGATTCGGTCACCTTCGCCTCTACTTCTGCCACGTCGGGCAGCTCCAGCTTGGTGACGGTGGGGGCGGATCCTCCCGATGGCTCGGCCACGAAGGACTTCGGCCTCGCCAGGACGATATGCGGCGCTCCGCTCATGGAGGCCGTGGCCACCTGGGTGCCACCGAAGATCTCATGATCCGTCTCCACGTCGTCTTCGGTCAGCCTGACGTCGGCGGCATTGGAGAGGACGCCGACGCCTAGCCTTGCCGCCAGCCGCCCGGCCACGTCGCGGTCGGTGTAGGCCTGGCCGAGGAGGATCAGATCCGGAGCGTCGGCGGACACCCTGTCGGCGAGTGCCGCAGCCACGGGGCCTGAGGGGAGACGGTCTCCGGCGTCGGCATGGAGGACCTCAGTGGCCCCGTGCTCACCGAGCGTGGTGAACGCATCGTCGCCTCCGGTTCCCAGGTAGACCGCGGTGACCTCGCCGAGCTCGCGTGCCTTGGTGAGCAGTTCCAGCCCGATGGTCGACGGAGCTCCATCGCTCTCCTCTACGAATACCCATACCTTGGCCATCAGCCGCCCCTTCCATGAATACTTCTGTTGTTTGAGAAAGAGACCACTAGAGGACCTTCCTCTCTTCGAGAAGGGCGATGATCTCGTTGAACGCCCCACCCTCGTCTTCGATCTTGCGACCGGCCGATCGCTCGGGAGCGTCCGTGATCGACGCCACGGTCTGGGTGTCCGATGACTCCGCGCCCACGTCCCCTAGGGACTTCGTCTCCATGGGCTTCTTCTTGGCGTCCATGATTCCCTTGAAAGTCGGGTAGCGGGGCTCGACGACGCCTGCGGTGACGGTGACGACTGCGGGAAGCGAGGCCTCAACGACGTCGTAGCCGGCCGCGGTCTGACGGTGGATGGTGACCTTCGACCCGTCGGTCTCCACCGATGTTGCGTACGTCAGCGCTGGAGCGCCCAGGAGCTCGGCCAGCATCTGGGGGAGGACCCCGGAATAGCCGTCGGTCGACTCGGTCCCGGCGATCACCAGGTCGTACCCCTCCTCCGAGATCGTCTTGGCCAGCACCCGAGCCGTGGTCAGGGCATCGGAGCCTCGGAGGCTGTCGTCCTCGACGATCACGGCCTTGTCCGCACCCATCGCCAGCGCCTGGCGGATCCCTTGAGCATTCCCGGTCGGTCCCATGCCGACAAGGGTGACCGTTCCCTCGTTGGCCTGGGCTAGTTGAAGACCCATCTCCACCCCGTACCTATCGGTGTCGTCGAGGACCTGTTCGGCCGGTCGCACCAGCCAGTGGGTTCCTTCTTCGAGCTTGTAGGGGGTGGCGGGGTCAGGGATCTGCTTCACGCAGACAACGACCTTCATTCCGGACTGCTCCTTGTGGCTATCGAGCGGCGATGGTAACTGGAAAGTCGACTCTTGAATAAACGCTCAAATTTGGGCGCTGTCGATCCTCTCCAGAACGAGGGCGCGAGCTCCCGGCGCATCAGGAGAGACCGACCAGGCCGCGGCCAGCTTGTCGCGCTGACCCTCCCACTTGCCCTCGTCGTTGAAGCGCACGACGGCCAGCGGGTCGCCCTTGGCCACCTCGTCACCGATCTTGGCCGAGAGGGTGATGCCGACACCGCGGTCGATGTCGTCCTCCTTCCGCTCCCGACCGGCTCCGAGCCGGGTGGCGGCCAGACCGATGGTCAGGGCATCACAACGGGTCACGAATCCGCCTTCTGGCGCGGTGATCACGGTCTCGTGGTCGGCGACCTCGAGAAGAGAGGTGTCGTCGAGCACCGAGACGTCACCACCGTGTGCCGCCGCCACGTCTTTCAGCTTCTGCAAGGCGGCGCCGGAGGCCACGGCTTCCTCGAGACGCTCCCGGCCACCTTCGACCTTCGCCAATTCGAGCATCACCTCGGCGAGAGCAAGCGTCAGCTCGGTCACGTCGTCAGGCCCGGCGCCCGTCAGCACCTCCACCGACTCCCGGATCTCGTTGGCGTTGCCGACCTCCCTGCCCAGGGGTTGATCCATCGACGTGATCAGCGCCACCGTCTCGACCCCACTCTTCGCGCCGATGCCCACCATCGTCCTGGCGAGCTCGCGTGACTCTTCGAGCTCGTCCATGAAGGCCCCCGAGCCCGTCTTCACGTCGAGGACGAGACCGTCGAGGCCCTCGGAGAGCTTCTTGGACATGATCGAGCTGGAGATCAGCGGGATCGAGGCCACCGTCCCGGTGGCGTCGCGCAGCGCATACAACTTCCGATCGGCGGGGACCATCGTGTCCGACTGCCCGGCGAGGACGAGGAGGTGGTCGCGGAGGATCTCACCGAAGCGGGCCTGGTCGATTCGGGGCTCGAACCCGGGTATGGACTCCAGCTTGTCCAGTGTCCCTCCGGTGTGCCCCAGCCCGCGGCCCGACACCATGGGCACGGCGACTCCGCAGGCAGCCACCAACGGAGCCAATGGGATTGAGATCTTGTCACCCACACCGCCCGTCGAGTGCTTGTCGACCTTGGGGACTGGGATGTCTGAGAAGTCGAGAGTGTCGCCGGAGGCGATCATGGCCGAGGTCCAGACGGCGAGCTCGTCTGGGTCCAGCCCGTTGAAAACGATGGCCATCGCCATCGCCGACATCTGATAGTCGGGTATCGAGCCCTTCGTGTATGCGTCGATGAACCACTCGATTCCGTCGGGGGGAAGCGTTTGCCGATCCCGCTTCAGCTCGATCAGCTCGACGGCCGTGTACGCCATGGCGACAAGCTAGCGACCGCCGTGTAGAACTGGTCAGGTCATGGACCCAGAACTACTCTCCCGCCTCGACTTCACCAGACGCGACGAGCCGGAGCCGTCGACGGAAATGCGCGGCCTCCTAACGGCGTGGCTCGAATACCAGCGACACGAGTTCACGAGGAAGCTCCGCGACCTCGATGCCGATGCTCTGACGAAGTGGTCTGTGCCACCGGTCGAGTTGTCGGTCCTGGGTCTGGTGCGGCACATGCAGCAGATGGAGCAGGTCTACCTCACTTGGGGTCTCGGCGGCGGCGATCGGTTGGAGGTCTATGGCGATGACGACTACGCCGGCGGATCCCCGGCGACCGTCGAGGACGATCTCAGGCTCTATCTGGACGAGGTCGAGAGAGCAGATGCGGCCATCGCCGCGCTTCCGACTTTGGACTCACCAGGTCTCGGTCACGGCAAGCCGTTGGGCGCCACGCTTATCAAGATGATCGACGAGTACGCCCTGCACAGCGGTCAGGCACACATGCTCAGGTTCGCCGCTCTCGGCGAGATGATCCGCTGACCGTCAGTCCAGTGCGAAGTGGACTTCGAGGGTCACGGTGATCGAGGTCGATCCCGCTTCGATCGGCGTGGAGTCCGCAGTCGCCATCGCCATGCGGGGCAGAGGCCCCGGCCCAGGCTGGCGGGCGGTG
>Ga0299913_10006519_pt1 | contig 10116 bp, 9 predicted proteins | sample RVTome_9_FD_201360 | JGI IMG/M metagenome (GOLD analysis project Ga0299913, IMG submission 201360) | Soil microbial communities from uranium-contaminated site in the Upper Colorado River Basin, Wyoming, United States - RVT155D38 (version 2) ... | reverse complement strand
CGGGTTCCGGGAGGCGGTGTTCCGGGCGGTCCCCGGCCAGCTGAAGGTCGCGATCTCGGTCGGCATCGGCCTGTTCCTGACGATCATCGGGCTGGTCGACGCCGGGTTCGTCCGGCGTACCGGAGTCGGGCCGGTCCCGGTCGAGCTCGGCCTCGGTGGCCAGCTCCAGGGCTGGCCGGTCGCGGTGTTCGCGCTCGGCCTGGTCATGGTCTTCGCCCTGCACGTCCTGAAGGTCCGCGGCGGGATCCTGATCACCATCGTCTCCATGACGGTCGTGGCGATCATCGTCGAGAAGGTCGCCGAGATCGGACCGACGTTCGCCGGCGACACGGTCAACCCGGTCGGCTGGAGCCTGAACGTCCCGGACTGGCCCAGCGATGTCGTCGGGACGCCGGACCTCCAGCTGCTCGGCGAGTTCAGCCTGCTCGGCTCCTGGGACAGCGCCGGGATCGTGGTCACCTCGCTGCTGATCTTCACCCTGCTGCTCGCCGACTTCTTCGACACCATGGGCACGATGACCGCCATCGGTGCGGAGGCCGGCCTCCTCGATGAGGAGGGCATGCCGCCCCACACGCAGCGGATCCTGATCGTCGACTCGCTGGCCGCCGCCGCCGGTGGTGCGGCGTCGGTGTCCAGCAACACGTCGTACATCGAGTCGGCCTCCGGCGTCGCCGACGGCGCCCGCACAGGCCTCGCCTCCGTCACCACCGGGCTGCTGTTCCTGGTGGCGATGTTCGCGGCGCCGGTCGTCAACATCATCCCGAGCGAGGCCGCCGTCCCGGCGCTGGTGCTGGTCGGGTTCCTGATGATGCAGCAGGTGAGGGGCATCGACTGGGACGACCTCGAGATCGCCGTGCCGGCGTTCCTGACCATCGTGCTGATGCCGTTCACCTACTCGATCACCGCCGGCATCGGCGCCGGGTTCGTCGCGTTCGTGCTGATCAAGCTGTTCCGCGGCAAGCTCGCGGAGATCCACGCGCTGATGTGGGGCATCGCGGTGCTGTTCGTCATCTACTTCTGCATCCACCCGCTCACGGCCTGGCTGACCTGAGCGGCGAAACCGCTCGGGGCAGCCAGCCGTGAGCGGGTATGAAGCCGACCACTCGGAACCTGTAAGCCGCCAGCGGCAGCCGAGGGGCACTTTCTCGCGCGGCCTGAAGGGCCCAGGAATTAGTTAGCGTGGGTAATGAGTTATGCTAACGACATGCCCACCGTGGAGAAGGTTGCCCGCACCCAGGCCGGGCTCGCGTCCGAGCTCCGGTTCTCGGTCATGCGGCTGCGCCGGCGGTTGGCCAACCAGGGCCACCCCGACAACCCGCTGAGCCTCAACGCGATGGCCGTGCTCGGGGCGCTCTATCGCAACGGCGACCTGACCAACGGCGAGCTGGCGGCCCACGAGCGCGTGCAGCCGCCGAGCATGACCCGCACCATCAACTGCCTGGAGGAGGGCGGCTACGTCGCCCGCCGGCCGCACGATACGGACGGCCGGCAGATCGTGGTCAGCCTGTCCGAGAAGGGCCGCGAGACGCTGCTCGCCGACCGCGACCGTCGCGACGCGTGGCTCGCCACCCGGCTGCGCGGCCTCAGCGGCGACGAGCGCGCCGTGCTCCGCCAGGCCGCACCCATCCTCGAACGACTCGCCCGCTCCGACTGATCCCCCCGAAGGACTGAAACCACCCGCTTTGTCTCCCACGTTCCGCTCGCTCCACAACCCGAACTACCGGCTGTACGCCGTCGGGTCACTGGTCTCCAACGTCGGCACCTGGATGCAGCGCGTCGCCCAGGACTGGCTGGTTCTGGTGCTCACCGCCAACAGTGCCGCCGCGATCGGCATCACCACCGGGCTCCAGTTCCTGCCCTTCCTGCTGCTCTCGCCGGTCGCCGGGCTGGTGGCCGACCGCGTCCCGAAGCGGCTGCTCCTGCAGGTCACGAACATCGGCATGGCCGTGCCCGCGATCCTGCTGGGCCTGCTGGCGGTCACCGGCGTCGCCGAGATCTGGCACGTCTACGTGCTTGCGCTGCTGCTCGGCGTCGCTTCCGCCTTCGACGCCCCCGCCCGCCAGTCCTTCGTCTCCGAGATCGTCGCCCCCGACGACCTGACGAACGCGGTGGGCCTCAACTCCGCGAGCTTCAACGTCGCCCGGATCGTCGGCCCCGCCGTGGCCGGGCTGTCGATCGCCGCCCTCGGGTCCGGCGCCGTCGCAACCGGCTGGGTGATCCTCGCCAACGGGCTCAGCTTCGCCGCGCCCATCCTGACCCTGCACCTGCTCGACCGGCGGGCCCTGACCTCTCCCGAACCGGTCAGCCGGGAGCGCGGGGCGATCCGGGCCGGCGTCGCCTACGTCCGCAGCCGGCCGGACCTGTTGCTGATCCTCGGCATCGTCTTCTTCACCGGCACGTTCGGCCTCAACTTCCAGATGACCTCGGCCCTGATGGCCACCCAGGTCTACGGCAAGGGCCCCACCGAGTTCGGGCTGCTCGGCACCTTCCTTGCTGTCGGTTCGCTCACGGGCGCACTGATCGCCGCCCGCCGTACCCGCGTCCGGCACCGGATGATCGTCGGCGCCGCGATCACGTTCGGGATGCTCGAGGTGGTCGCCGGGCTGATGCCGACCTACCTGCTGTTCGCCGTGCTCTGCCCGCTGCTCGGGCTCAGCGCGCTGACCATGATCACCAGCGCCAACGCGTTCATGCAGCTGCACACCGATCCCGGGATGCGTGGTCGGGTGATGGCGCTCTACATGATGATCTTCATCGGCGGCACCCCGCTCGGGGCGCCGGCCATCGGCTGGGTCGGGGAGGCCTTCGGGGCCCGCTGGACCCTGATCGCCGGCGGTCTGCTCACCGTTGCCGGCGCGGCCGGCTCCGCGCTGGTCTACCTTCGCGTGAAGCAGCGGGCGAGCGGTGACCGCGGCCCGCTGCTGGGGCCGGTGTTCCATCCGGAGGCTTCACCGGTCGAGCCGCCGGTGCGGACCGCGGCGTAATTTGCACCGCCTCCTAGGGGGCCGGTAACCTCGTACCTTGTGTCTGGGCAAACCAGACCATTGCGTGTGCCCGAAAGCCGATCGCCAGAAGACGACGCCAGAGGCACTCACATCACAGGCACGAGCTTCACAGGCAACACACCCGTGCCCGGCAGGTCGCCGGGCCGTGAGACAAAGACGAAAGGGAACCAACCAAGGTGCCCACCATTCAGCAGTTGGTCCGCAAGGGCCGGCAGGACAAGGTGTCGAAGAACAAGACGCCTGCCCTCAAGGGTTCGCCCCAGCGACGCGGTGTCTGCACCCGCGTCTACACCACCACCCCGAAGAAGCCGAACTCCGCCCTTCGCAAGGTCGCTCGCGTGCGCCTTTCCAGCGGCGTCGAGGTCACGGCGTACATCCCGGGTGAGGGCCACAACCTCCAGGAGCACTCGATCGTGCTCGTCCGCGGCGGCCGGGTGAAGGATCTCCCCGGCGTCCGCTACAAGGTCATCCGCGGCGCGCTCGACACCCAGTCGGTCAAGGGCCGCAAGCAGTCGCGCAGCCGTTACGGCGCGAAGAAGGAGAAGAGCTGATATGCCGCGCAAGGGTCCCGCGCCGAAGCGGCCGATCGACATCGACCCGGTCTACGGGTCGCAGCTGGTCTCCCAGCTCGTCTCCAAGGTGCTGCAGGACGGCAAGAAGCAGGTCGCGCAGCGCATCGTCTACACCGCCCTCGAGGGCTGCCGCGAGAAGAACGGCACCGACCCGGTGGTGACCCTCAAGCGCGCGCTCGACAACGTCAAGCCCGCCATCGAGGTGAAGTCCCGCCGCGTGGGTGGCGCGACCTACCAGGTCCCGATCGAGGTCAAGGGCACGCGTGGCACGACGCTCGCGCTGCGCTGGCTCGTCGGCTACGCCCAGGAGCGTCGCGAGAAGACCATGCACGAGCGGCTGATGAACGAGATCCTCGACGCCTCCAACGGCCTCGGCGCCGCTGTGAAGAAGCGCGAGGACGTCCACAAGATGGCTGAGTCCAACAAGGCCTTCGCCCACTACCGCTGGTGAACCGCGGCGGGGTGCACTGACGTCGTACCCCGCCCCCGCCTCTCTCAACTAAGGAACTGAACTTTCAGTGGCTGTCGACATCACCACGGACCTGAACAAGGTCCGCAACATCGGCATCATGGCGCACATCGATGCCGGCAAGACCACCACCACCGAGCGCATCCTCTTCTACACCGGTATCTCCTACAAGATCGGTGAGGTGCACGACGGCGCTGCCGTCATGGACTGGATGGAGCAGGAGCAGGAGCGCGGCATCACGATCACGTCTGCCGCGACGACCTGCTGGTGGAAGGACCACCAGATCAACATCATCGACACGCCGGGCCACGTCGACTTCACCGCCGAGGTCGAGCGCTCGCTGCGCGTCCTCGACGGCGCCGTCGCCGTGTTCGACGGGGTCGCCGGCGTCGAGCCGCAGACGATGACGGTCTGGCGGCAGGCCAACAAGTACGCCGTGCCCCGGATGTGCTTCGTCAACAAGCTCGACCGCACCGGCGCCGACTTCTTCAACTGCGTCGACATGATGGTCGACCGGCTGAACTCGACCCCCCTGGTGCTGCAGCTGCCGATCGGCGCGGAGGCCGACTTCCTGGGCGTTGTCGACCTGGTCGGCATGCGTGCCCTCACCTGGCGCGGCGAGACCACGATGGGCGAGGACTACGAGGTCGAGGAGATTCCCGCCGAGCTCCAGGCGCAGGCCGACGAGTACCGCGAGAAGCTGATCGAGACGCTCGCCGAGGCCGACGACCCGATCATGGAGAAGTACCTCGAGGGCGAGGACTTCACGGTCGAGGAGCTCGAGGCCGCGATCCGTCGCGCGACCCTGGCCGACAAGCTCAACCCGGTCCTGTGCGGCACCGCGTTCAAGAACAAGGGCGTCCAGCCCCTGCTCGACGCGGTCGTGAAGTTCCTGCCGTCGCCCCTCGACATCGAGGGCATCGTGGGGCACTCGGTCAAGGACGAGGACGAGAAGATCGTCCGCAAGCCGTCCGACGACGAGCCGTTCTCCGGCCTGGCCTACAAGATCGCGTCGGACCCGCACCTCGGCAAGCTGATCTACGTCCGCGTCTACTCCGGCAAGCTGGAGGCGGGCTCGACCGTGGTCAACTCGGTCAACGGCCGCAAGGAGCGGATCGGCAAGGTCTACCAGATGCACGCCAACAAGCGTGAGGAGATCGCGTCGGTCGGCGCCGGCCAGATCGTCGCGGTCATGGGCCTGAAGGACACCAAGACCGGCCACACCCTGTCCGACCCGCAGCACCAGGTCGTGCTCGAGTCGATGACGTTCCCGGCCCCGGTGATCGAGGTCGCGATCGAGCCCAAGACGAAGAGCGACCAGGAGAAGCTCGGGATGGCGATCCAGCGCCTTTCCGACGAGGACCCGACGTTCACCGTGAAGGCCGACGAGGAGACGGGGCAGACGATCATCGCCGGGATGGGCGAGCTCCACCTCGAGATCCTCGTCGACCGGATGAAGCGCGAGTTCCGCGTGGAGGCGACCGTCGGCAAGCCGCAGGTGGCCTACCGCGAGACGATCCGCCGCGAGGTGACCAAGCACAGCTACACCCACAAGAAGCAGACCGGTGGGTCCGGCCAGTTCGCGAAGGTCGTCATCTCGCTCGGCCCCAACATCGACCCCGAGACGGGCACCGGTGCGGGCTACGAGTTCGCCAACAACGTGTCCGGTGGCCGGGTGCCGAAGGAGTACATCCCCTCGGTCGACCAGGGCGGCCAGGAGGCCATGGAGTTCGGCGTGCTCGCCGGCTACCCGATGGTCGACGTGAAGTTCACCCTCGAGGACGGCGCCTACCACGACGTCGACTCGTCCGAGCTCGCGTTCAAGATCGCCGGGAACCAGGCCTTCAAGGAGGCCGCCCGCCAGGCCAAGCCGGTCCTGCTCGAGCCGGTGTTCGCCGTCGAGGTGATCACCCCCGAGAGCTTCCTCGGTACGGTCATCGGCGACATCAACAGCAGGCGCGGTCAGATCCAGGCACAGGAGGAGCGTCACGGTGACATGGTCATCGATGCCCTCGTGCCGCTGTCCGAGATGTTCGGGTACGTTGGCGACCTGAGGTCCAAGACCTCAGGGCAGGCTTCGTACTCGATGGAGTTTGACTCGTACGCCGAGGTTCCCCAGAACATCGCCGACGAGATCATCAAGAAGGTGCGCGGCGAATAGGTCGCCCGGACCCTCGGCACCACCCACCACCCAGTACGAGTCAAGTAACAACACCACCAGGAGGAGCCCACAGTGGCTAAGGCGAAGTTCGAGCGGACCAAGCCGCACGTGAACATCGGCACCATCGGTCACATCGACCACGGCAAGACGACGCTGACCGCGGCGATCTCGAAGGTGCTGCACGACCAGCACCCGGAACTCAACGACGAGTCGCCGTTCGACTCGATCGACAAGGCCCCCGAGGAGCGCCAGCGCGGCATCACGATCTCGATCGCGCACATCGAGTACCAGACCGAGAAGCGCCACTACGCGCACGTCGACTGCCCCGGTCACGCCGACTACATCAAGAACATGATCACCGGCGCGGCGCAGATGGACGGTGCGATCCTGGTCGTGGCCGCCACCGACGGCCCGATGCCGCAGACTCGCGAGCACGTGCTGCTGGCCCGCCAGGTCGGCGTCCCCGCCCTGGTCGTCGCGCTGAACAAGTGCGACATGGTGGACGACGAGGAGCTCATCGAGCTCGTCGAGATGGAGGTGCGCGAGCTCCTCTCCGAGTACGAGTACGCCGGTGACGACATCCCCGTGATCCGGGTGGCCGCCTACCCCGCCCTCCAGGGCGACGAGAAGTGGACCGCGTCGATCGTCGAGCTGATGGACGCCGTCGACGAGTTCATCCCGCAGCCGGAGCGCGAGACCGACAAGCCGTTCCTGATGCCGGTCGAGGACGTCTTCACCATCACCGGTCGCGGCACGGTCATCACCGGCCGCATCGAGCGGGGCATCGTGAAGGTCAACGAGGAGGTCGAGATCGTCGGCATCCGCGACACCGCGCAGAAGACCACGGTCACCGGCGTCGAGATGTTCCGCAAGCTGCTCGACGAGGGCCAGGCCGGTGAGAACGTCGGGCTGCTGCTCCGCGGCACCAAGCGCGAGGACGTCGAGCGCGGCATGGTCGTGATCAAGCCGGGCACCACCACCCCGCACACCAACTTCGACGCCTCGGTCTACATCCTGTCGAAGGAGGAGGGCGGCCGTCACACGCCGTTCTTCAACAACTACCGTCCGCAGTTCTACTTCCGGACCACGGACGTGACGGGTGTCGTGACCCTGCCCGAGGGCACCGAGATGGTGATGCCGGGTGACAACACCGAGATGTCGGTGGAGCTCATCCAGCCGATCGCCATGGACGAGGGCCTGCGCTTCGCGATCCGCGAGGGCGGCCGCACCGTCGGCGCCGGACGGGTCACGAAGATCACGAAGTGACGTAGTCGAATCGTCGAGAGGCCCCGTCCCGAGAGGGACGGGGCCTCTTGGTTTTGTCCCTACCCGTATGGCGTGCCAAGTGGCGCTGTGCCGGCCGCACGAGCGGTCGCCGCATCCACGCTCTCCATCCCGACCAGCTCCTCGCGGCCACCGCCTCCGGAGATGCCGAGCGCCAGTACCAGGCCGACGTCGGGCGCGTAGAGCTTGTACTCCAGCACGTCGGGCTTGAGCCCGACCGTGTCCGCGGTGAGCACGGCATCGCCGAAATGGCCCGCGGGGACCTCGGCCTGCTGACCAACCGCCAGCACGGCGCCGTTGTCCTCCGCCTCGCCCTCGTAGTACTCCTGCCGGTAGGCCATCCCGGGTTCCGGGTCCGCGGGCATGACGACGCCCGGGAGCGCGCCGTCGACGCCGGCCTCGAACGAGCCCTCGTGGCTGCTGAGCTCGCCGTCCTCGAACTCGGCGGTGTCCTCCCCGAGATACCAGACGTTGCCATCGCCGTCCTGGGCGAACCAGTCCAGGGTGTCCTCGACCACGACGCCGTCCTCGGTGACGGTGTCGCGGACGATCGCCGCCTCCACGCCGTTGGCCACCCGCTTCGTCTCCGAGGAGACCGTGACCACGACCCGCACCGTCGTCCCGTCCTTCTCGACCTCGCGGTAGGTCCACCGCTGCCCGGCCTGCAGAGGGAAGTAGGGGTGATCTGAGGTCGGCCGGAAGTCCGCCTGGTCGAGGTCGACCTGCTCGGCTCCCGTCGGGAGTGCGTTCGTCGCCGCATCGGGCTCGGGATCGCTGTCCTCGCCACAGCCGGCCAACAGGGCCGCGCTCAGGGCGAGGGGTACGACTCTCCTCGTTCTCATGTCGGCACCCTGGCAGGTGGACGCTGAACCCCGCCTGAAACCGATGCGCTTGAGCTGAGCCCTTCCCTCAGGCCGAGGAGCGCAGCAGCAGTCCGGTCGCCTCGAGCATCCGCTCGACCCGCTCGCGCTCGAGCTCGTGCTCCGCACCCAGTGGGAGTACGTCGAGCCGCTGCTCCAGGTCGAGTGCGTGGCAGGCGGCGACGAGCACGTCGTCGTACGCCTCGAGCCAGCCGCGCAGCCGCGCGATCGGGAGGCCGGGCGGCGCGTGCCGGATCTCGGCGCGGATCCGTCGGGCGTCGGCGGCGATCCGCTCGATCGGCGCCCCGGAGGGGACGGGCGCGGGGGGCGCGGCAAGGTGCAGGGCCCGGGCCAGCCGGAGGGCGCGCTCGCGGTAGCGGCCCCAGTCGGGGAGCACCCACAACGTCGTCAGGACGGCGACGATCACGCCGATCTTGACCAGCAGGTCCCCGTCCATTCCTCGATGATCGGCCTCCCCCCGGCCGGGCGCAACCGGGATGCCGCGCGAGAATGGCGCCGTGTCCGAATCCGCCCGACCGCATCACAGGCTCACCGACGACGGGCGGCGGATCCGCGAGGTGCTCACCTACGCACGCCGGAGCAACCGGTTCACCTCCCCGCGCCAGCTCGCCGCCTGGGAGAAGCACCACGAGAGGTGGGTGATCCCGGACGATGCCCTCGACGACCCGCGCTTCGCCTGGTCCTCGTGGTTCGGCCGCGAGGCGCCCCTGATCGTGGAGATCGGATCGGGCGTCGGCGAGGCGACGACCGCGCTGGCCGCCGCCCGGCCCGACCACGACATCCTGGCGTTCGAGGTCTGGCGTCCGGGGGTCGGCGACACCCTGGCCCGGCTCGCCGATGCCGGCGCCGACAACGTGCGGATCTGCGGCGTGGACGCGGTCTGGTCGATGGAGCACCGGATCGCGCCCGGCTCACTGCGGGAGCTGTGGACGTTCTTCCCCGACCCGTGGCACAAGAAGCGGCACCGCAAGCGTCGGCTGGTCACGCCCCGCTTCGCGGCGCTGGCCGCGACCCGGCTGGAGCCGGGAGGCGTCTGGCGGCTGGCCACCGACTGGGCGGACTACGCCCGGCAGATGGCCGAGGTGCTGGACGCCGAGCCGTCGCTGTCCGGTGGCGTCGTGGAGCGCTGGCACGAGCGTCCGGTCACCAGGTTCGAGCGCAAGGGCATCGCCGCCGGCCGGTCGATCACCGACCTGCGCTACCAGCGGCTCAGCCCGCCAGGAACTCCAGCAGCACCTCGTTGACCTCGGCGGCGTGCGTCCAGAGCATGCCGTGCGGGGCGCCCTCGATCTCGACGTACGTCGCGGTCGGCAGCGCCTGGGCGAACCGGCGGCCGGTGGCGTCGACCGGCAGGATGTTGTCGGCTGTGCCGTGCACGATCAGGGCCGGTACGTCGATCTTCTCGATGTCACCGCGGAAGTCGGTGAGCCACGTCGGCTGAGCCCAGACCGAGGCATAGGGGGAGGCGTTGTAGGCGAGCTGCTGATTGGCCTCGAGCGCCTCCTTGCTCAGCCGGGTGCCGAGCAGCTCGTCGGTGTTGAAGAATCCGGTGAAGAACTGCGTGAAGAAGGCGTACCGGTCGGCCTGGACCGCCTCGAACAGCCCGTCGAAGACGCTTTGCGGCACACCCTCGGGGTTGTCGTCGGCCTGCAGCAGGTAGGGCTCGAGCGAGCCGAGGAAGACCGCCTTCGCCACGCGGTCCGATCCGTGGGTGCCGAGGTAGCGGCCGACCTCTCCGGTGCCC
>Ga0299913_10006518_pt1 | contig 10116 bp, 10 predicted proteins | sample RVTome_9_FD_201360 | JGI IMG/M metagenome (GOLD analysis project Ga0299913, IMG submission 201360) | Soil microbial communities from uranium-contaminated site in the Upper Colorado River Basin, Wyoming, United States - RVT155D38 (version 2) ... | reverse complement strand
GGTCACGAGGGCGACTCTGCAATTGGCGCCCGCGCCCTCGGCCATGAGATCGAAGAGCTTCTCGAAGTCCCCGTGAGCTACGTCGACGAGCGCTTCACTTCCCGCATGGCCGAGTCAGTCTTGCTGGCGTCGGGTATGAAGCGACACACCCGGAAAGAGACCGTGGACAAGGTGGCGGCTGCGATCATTCTGCAGACGTTCCTGGATGCGAAGAACGACCCCCGGAACGAAGACGACCCGCCGGTCGCCAGACCACCTGGTATCTCATGACATTCGACCCAGTTCCATCACAACCTTCTTGGACACGTCTTCTCAAGGTGGCGGGCGTCGGAGCCGCGATCATCCTGTCGGGTGTTCTCTTGGTGGCTGGCGCTTCCTATCTGGGCCGTACCGTCGGTGATGCCCTTGGATCGGAGGACGGACGGGACACGCCCGTCGACGTGGAGCCGGGCCTTCCGGTGACCATCGAGATTCCACCAGGGTCTACGGGGCAGGATATTGGTGTGATTCTCGCCTCCAATGGCGTGGTCCGATCTGCCCTCGAATTCGAGGTTGCCGTCCGCAATGTGAACGCCGCTCAGCAGCTTCAGGCCGGAAGCTACGAGCTGACGACGTTGATGGATCCCGCAGAGGTGGTCGCCGAACTGGTCTCGGGGCCTGTCGCCTCCGTATACAGGGTGACCATCCCGGAGGGGCTCAGGATCAATGAGATCCTCATCAGGCTCGCAGAAGAGACTCCACACACATTCTCCGATTTCGAAAGTGTTCTACTCGATGGAACCGTCGAAACGTCGCTGCGCGAGATCCCTGAGGATTCGGACCTTCAGGTTTGGGAGGGTCTGCTTTTCCCCGACACTTACGAGTTCTCACAATCCACCGAGCCACAGGCAATTCTGCAACGGATGACATCGACGATGGAACAACGCGTCGAGTCGGTCGACTGGAGCGCGTGGGAGGATCTGGGATACACCCAATACCAGGGAATCATCCTCGCTTCGCTGATTGAGACCGAGGTCAGGCTTGACGAAGAACGCCCCACCGTGTCAAGTGTCGTCTACAACCGGCTCGGCGAGGGCATGGCTCTCGACATCGACGCCACGGTGCTCTATGCACTCGACACCCGCAACGCGGCTGAGTTCGATCGCGAAGTCGACTCTCCCTACAACACGTACCGCAATACAGGTCTGCCACCCACACCGATCGCGGCTCCTGGTAGAGCCTCACTTGAAGCGGCCGCGGCACCGGACGACACCCCATATTTCTATTACGTGCTGTCCGATCAGGAAGGTCACCACGCCTTCGCCGAAACACTCGAAGAACACAACGCCAACGTCCAACAGGCCCGCGACGACGGAGTCCTGCCCTGACTGAGCCGGCAGATTCGCACAACCGCGTCTCCTACCGGTTCGCCGTCCTCGGCGACCCCGTGGAGCATTCCAGGTCACCTCAGCTTCATGAGGCGATGCTGGGAATTGCCGGTCTGAAAGGCGAATACGTTCGATTGAAGGCTGACGAGGAAATGCTGAGCTCGGCTGTGGAAGATCTCCGTGCCGGTCATTGGCACGGTCTCAACGTCACCATGCCGCTCAAGGCAGCCGCGGCCGCCCTCGCCGATTCGTTGTCTCCGACGGCGGAAAGGTCGGGATCGGTGAACACCCTGGTCCGGGAGCGCCGCTGGATCAGGGGGGAGTCGACTGACAGCTGGACGTTTCGATATCTGCTCAACTCCGGGCGTTTCCCCGAACGGACTGCTGTGCTCCTGCTCGGAGCAGGAGGAACTGCTGCAGCAGCCCTCGCTGCGCTTGACGACGAGCCCAACGTATATGTAGCGGCCCGTCGCACCTCCAAGGCCGGTGATCTGTCGGCACGGCTCGGTGGTGAGGTGGTCTCCTGGGGAACGGCCGTGGCCGGGGCGCTCGTGATCAACACAACTCCGCTGGGCACGTCCGGCGAAACCCTGCCCGACGGGATCCTCGACGTAGCTTCGGGCCTCATTGATCTTCCATACGGGCCGAATCCAACACCGGCGATCAAGGCCACAGCCCGGTTGTCGCTCCCCAACGCCGACGGACATGAGTTCCTGCTTCGTCAGGCGATGGGCTCATTCGAGCTGTGGACGGGTGTGAAAATCGACTACGAGTCCGCTTCGGAGGCCTTGAGAAACACCTAAAGACACTTTGGCTCGAAGCCGATTTCACTCCTCGAGCCTTACAAAGGAGCTGAGGTGTCTCTTTCTGGGAATTTGGGCTTTGTGTCCGTAGACGAGGTCTTGAGGCTGCTGACTCGCTCGAAGCAGCAAGGCTCGGTCAATGTCACAGGAAACAGCCTGCGCGGCCGCGTGTTCATTGGCAAAAGCGGGATCGATCTCGCCACCACATCGGACAATGACGAGCTTCATCGTCATCTCCTCAATTCGGGATACACCGATGAGCGGACCCTCAATCGTGTCACTACGGGCGAGACGACCCTCGCCGCCATCGCCGAGAACAATCAGCAGATCGTCGATCTACTCCGGGAGATGACAGTCGAGAGTCTCTATCAGATTTCGGACCGTGGTAGTGAGTTCCAGGTCCACGAGGGTGCCACCACACCCTATGCATCACCCAAGTCGTTTGACCTGGAGGCGCTGTTGCAGGACACGGATGAGCGCAAGCGAGAGTGGGGCCGGGTTGGCGAGGTCATCACCGATCTCGGAAGTCCCGTCGGATTCCGACGTGATCTGGGTGATCGTGAAGAAGTTTCGATCAAAGTCGAGGACTGGAAGGTGCTCAGCGAAATCGGTGCAGGAGCATCGGTCTCAGAGATCGCCGACAGTCTGGGCACCACAGAGTTCTGGACGGCTCGCGTTGCCGCCCGTCTCATCAAAAACGAACTCATCGATTTGCGGGGTACGTCCGAATCGGTCGACGAGCCCCTCGGGGTGATCGACGCGCCTCAGCCAGACGACGAATACGAGACCCCCGGCGGCGATTACCCCTTCGAATCTGAGATCGCGGAGGACTCCGACCTCGAGGAGCCTGAAACGGAGCCTTCGGTGTTCCAGGACGTCGTCGACTACGAGGATGAAGACGTCGATCCCGATCAGTCCTGGTGGCAAGAGCCGGCAGTCGAAGAAGAGCCCGTCGAAGACGACGACTCGAGGACGCCTGCCGTTGTCTCGGAGGGTTTGTCCGAGATTCCCGCGGTAGAAGCCAAGGATCGGTCCGAGGAAGAGGACACGGAGGCTTTCCTCGAGAAGGTCTTCTCCGAGCTCGATTCCTCGGATTCCGAAGCCGAAGCCGAAGAGGGTCATGGTCTGCTCCGGCGTCGCCGGATGGGCTCGCTACGAGACTTCTCCTCCGACTCGTAACACCCGGCCACGCTCCTCTCTAGCTAACTTGCTCCGGCGGTGACATATGTCCTCGTCGGAGCAGTTGGCTTTATATTCGGTCTGGGTGCTCACGACCTGGCCATCCAGGCGCTGGGCACCGACGTGAGATTTCGCCCCCTCGTCGGTTCCTGTGCCGTTTGTGGCCGGAACCGGGGATGGCTCCACTGGCGATGTCACACTTGTGGCGCTCCGATGGCCCGCGAGCCCATTGTCGCAACGATCACAGCCGCAGTTGCAGCGGGCTTCCTCAACACGATCGGGTGGGATTGGCTCCTGGTGCCATACCTCGGTCTTCTCCTCCTCACGGTGTCGCTCGCGATCACGGACCTGGACGCCTTCCGAATCGTGGATCGACTCAATCTCCCCGGTACGGTCACCCTTGCCCTCGTCCTCGTCGTGGCCACCGGGATCTCGGGTGAGTGGACCGACCTTCTCCGGGGGATCGGTGGCGCCGGTGCCTATTTCGCCGGGTCTTCGCTTCTGTTCCTGGCCGTTCGTGGCCAGGGATTCGGGGCAGGTGATGTCAAGCTTTCTGTGCAACTCGGGCTATTCACCGCCTACCTCGGTTGGGGTGTTCTCGGCTGGGCGGTTTTCGCAACCGCCACCATCGGAGGGGTCATCGCCCTGTTTCTGATGCTCGCAGGAGCGGCAAACAGGAAAACCGAGCTCCCGTACGGCCCTCCGATGATCCTCGGAGCATGGACCGCAATCGTGCTGGTCGGAGTGGGAGCCATCCCGATTCCCTCGTAACCTGTTCGGATGCTCCGTTTCTTGACTGCCGGTGAGTCGCATGGACCGGGTCTGGTCACGATCGTCGAAGGTCTGCCCCGCGGCCTCGAAGTCAATCTCGATGGCCTCGGTGTCGAGCTCGCCCGACGCCGGCACGGCTATGGGCGGGGGAAGCGCATGTCGATCGAGCAAGACGAGATCGAGATTCTCGGCGGGGTGCGCCATGGCAGGACCCTGGGATCGCCAGTAGCCGTTCTGATCCGCAACACCGAGTGGCCTCGATGGCGAGAAATCATGAATCCCGGGCCGGGAGACACTGCCAATGTGGTGACCCGGCCCCGTCCTGGCCACGCTGACCTCGCCGGGATGCTCAAATACGACACCGAAGACGCCCGGGACATCCTGGAGCGGGCCTCCGCGCGAGAGACCGCGGCCAGGACCGTTGCCGGGTACCTGTCCAAGACACTTCTCGCCCTCTGTGATATCCATGTCATCAGCCATGTCATTTCGATCGGAGACGTGGTTGCCGCCTCTGCGATGCCCGACCCCGACGACCTGCAGCGGATCGACTCCGACCCGGTGCGCTGCCTCGATGCGGAGGCGTCACGGAAGATGATCGACGAGATCGACCGGGCCAAGGATGCCAAGGACACTCTCGGAGGCACCTTCGAGGTCGTCGCCCACTCTGTGCCAGTCGGTGTTGGTTCACACGTGCAATACGACCGGCGTCTCGACAATCTGTTGGCCGGGGCGGTGATGTCAATCCCGGCTCTGAAAGGTGTCGAGATCGGCGACGGTTTCCTCAGCGCGGCCATCCCCGGATCGGCCGCCCACGATGAAATCGTCCGTGTCGACGGAAACGTGTCTCGAGAGACCAACCGCGCCGGAGGGATCGAAGGAGGGATGAGCAACGGTCAGCCAATCCGGGTAAGAGCTGCGATGAAACCCATTTCCACCTTGATGCAGCCACTTCGCACCGTCGACATGTCGACCGGACAACCCGATCAGGCAGTGCGTGAGCGCTCAGATGTCTGTGCTGTACCAGCGGCTGCGGTGGTTGGCGAGCAGATGGTGGCTTTTGTCCTGGCAAGCGAGCTGATGCGGAAGTTTGGTGGGGACTCCGTCGATGATTTCAATGTGGCCGTCGACCACTACAGGAAGAGGGTCGCTGGTCGCATCGGCCAGGAGCCATGAGGGTCGCCGGAGAGACTGAAGTCATCATCGATAAGGGGTTGCCTCGTGCGATCCTGCCAAATCGAGAAGGCCGCGCCCGGGTCGCCATTCTCACCCAGCCAGCCCCCACCGACATCGCCCTCAACGTGGCCCGACGTCTGAGCGATCAGGACCTGTCCTGTGAAGTCATAGGATTGCCCGATCGAGAGGAGGCAAAGACTCTCCCCGTTGCCGCCTCCGTTTACGAAGCACTGGCCAAATTCGGGTTCACCCGTCAGGACACCGTGCTCGGAGTGGGTGGAGGATCTGTCACGGATCTCGCCGGCTACGTGGCCGGAACCTGGTTGCGCGGGGTCGAGGTGGTGCACATCCCGACGACCCTTCTCGGCGCCATCGACGCATCGATCGGGGGCAAGGCGGGCGTGAACATCGGGGGGAAGAACCTGGTCGGTGTCTTCTGGCACCCAACGCGGGTGATCGTGGACCTCGATCAACTCTCGAAGCTGCCCGGCTACATCATCCGGGAGGGTATGGCCGAGGCATACAAAGCCGGGCTGATCGGCGATGCCACGTTGGCCCGGTTGATCGCCGAAGAGGGCGTGGAAGCTCCGCTTCAGCCCGTTGTCGAGAAGGCCATCGGGGTCAAGGCTGACATCGTCGGACGCGACGTCCGTGAATTCGGCGACCGCGCATTCCTGAATTTCGGGCACAGCATCGGCCACGCGATCGAATTCGCTTCGTCGTTGTCACATGGAGAGTGTGTGGCGCTGGGCATGGTTGCCGCGGTTCGAATCTCTGAGAAGCTCGCCGGGTTTTCGGATGCGGACGCCGTGACGGAGGCAATCGCCGGGATGGGGTTGCCGATCCAGGTCGAGGGTCTCGAGCTGGCCCGGGTCCTCGACTTGCTCGGCCGGGATAAGAAACGCGACTCGGAAGGGCTGAGGATGGTGCTTCTGCGGGCCATCGAGGAGCCGTTTCTGACCCACGTGGACCGATCAGATATCGAGCTCGGTCTCGGTGCCATAGGGTTCTGAAGAGGTACATCGCCCGGCTTCCGCGCACCGGCCATTCCTGATACCTGATACCTGATACTTTCTACTCCTCATGATCAGCACCAACGACGTCCGTCCCGGTATGGCCCTCGATCTCGACGACGGTCTATTCGCCATCGTGGAATACCAGCACGTGAAACCGGGGAAAGGCAAGGCGTTCGTCCGTATGAAGCTCAAGAAACTCGATACCGGTCAGGTTCTCGACCGCACCTTCCGCGCCGACGAGAACGTTCAACAGGCCATCATCGATCGGGCGGACCACCAATACCTGTATTCCGACGACCTGGGGCACCACTTCATGAATCTCGCCGACTACGGCCAGATTGTGCTCAGTGCTGCCGACGTCGGCGAAGCGGCAGGCTTTCTCGTGGATGGGATGACCGTGGTGCTGCCGATGTTCGAAGGAACGGCGATAGGGGTCGAAATGCCCGCGGCAGTCGAGCTCGAGGTGACCTATGCGGAGCCTGCAGTCAAAGGGGACACGCGGACGGGAGCTACCAAGGGAGTGACGGTGGAGACGGGAATCGAAGTGCATGTCCCACTCTTCGTCGAACAGGGCGATCGGATCAAGGTCGACACCCGCACCGGTGCCTATCTGACGAGGGTATGAGCGATCCCGGAGCGATGCTCGCCATCCCGGCTCGGATCACAACCAGCGAGCTTGCCAGGGCGATCGATCGTTCCGTAGACGACGTACGGACGGCGCTGAGAGCGCGTGAACAACCCGATTCGCCCGACGACATCCTCGGTGCCGAGCTCGCCATCACAGTGGCGAAGAGCCTCGGCGTCGACGCCACGGTCGAGCCAAGAGATCTCGCGCTGGAGTGTCTCTACGAGTACGAGACACGTGGTGAGATCGGCTCAGACGTCGGTGGACGCGCCGGGGCAATTGTCGAGGGGGTGGTCAGCAATCTCGACGAGCTGGATCAAATGATCGAGTCCGTGGCGGAACATTGGAGTGTCGCACGGATGCCGGTGATCGACCGAAACGCCATCCGAATTGGCCTTTACGAACTGCGTAGTGATGCGATGACCCCAACGGCCGTGGTGGTGTCCGAGGCCGTCCGACTCGCCCAAACATATTCCACGGAGAAGTCGGCCGCTTTCGTGAACGGGGTTCTCGCCACTCTGGCCAAGACGATCAGGGAGAGTTGACGGTCCGAGGCTCGGGGCGGCTAAGGTCGATTCCGCACCTTTAAGGACGGTCCAGCGAGGCCGGAAAGGAATGTCTTGCCTCAAGTCATGACAGGCGACGACGTCGGACGCGTCGTCCGGCGCATCTCTCACGAGATCCTCGAAACACATCGGAGTGTTGAAAACGTCGTCCTCGTGGGCATTCACACCCGGGGAGTCATCCTGGCTCGCATGCTCGCCGACACGATTGGAGACTTCGAGAGTCGAGAAATCCCGGTGGGAGAGCTGGACATCGGCTTATACCGCGATGACCGCGACATGAGAGGTGACATCGCGGTCAGAAAAACCGACATCCCGGTCGACCTCACCGCTCGACATGTGATCATCGTCGATGACGTCCTCTACACGGGCAGAACCGTGAGGGCTGCCCTCGATGCGCTTTCGGACATCGGTCGAGCTTTGACCACCGAGTTGGCCGTGCTGATCGACCGTGGTCATCGTGAGCTTCCAATCCGCGCCGACTACATCGGCAAGAACTTGCCAACCTCAAAGGACGAGATGGTCCGGGTGAGACTCGCCGAGAGCGATGGCGACGAAGGTGTGCACATCGTGCGGAAGCAGGTCGAGGTCGTATGAAAGGTCTCACGAGCATTCGGACCCTGGGACGCACCGATCTCGAAGCACTCATCGACGACGCCGGTGAGGTCCGGCGATCGCTCGATGGCGACGTTCCCATCGAGCGGAGTCTCGACGGGATGTGTGTGGCGAATCTCTTTTTCGAACCTTCCACCCGGACCCGGTTGTCCTTCGACCTCGCCGCGCAAAGGCTCGGAGCCCACGTGGTGACCTTCTTCCCCGAGACCTCCTCGGCGACCAAGGGAGAATCTCTCCAGGACACGGCCCTCACGGTGTCTGCGATTGGCGCCGACATTCTCGTGGTCCGTCACACCGAGGAGGGAGCCCCGCAGGCCGTGGCCGAGTGGACAGGAAAACCAGTGGTCAACGCCGGTGACGGAGCCGGTGAGCACCCAACCCAAGCACTACTCGACGCACTCACATTGCAGCGCCACTTCGGACGTCTGGAGGGTCTGCGGATGGCGATCGTGGGAGACATCACCCATTCGCGGGTGGCGGGCAGCCTCGTCTATGCCATGCCGACTCTGGGTCTGGAGGTGACGCTCGTCGGCCCGGACCGATGGCTTCCGGCTGAAGCACCGGTGGCGACGTCCACCGACCTCGACGCCGTCCTGGGCGAAGTCGATGTTGTCTATCTGCTGCGAGTCCAACGGGAGAGGGGTGGGGTAATCGACGACGGCTATGTCGCTCGCTTTGGCTTCAACGGGACGAGGGCCTCTCGTCTCCGAGACCATGCGGTGGTCATGCACCCCGGGCCGATGAACCGCGGGGTTGAAATCAGCGACCATGTGGCCGAGTCGCCTCGATCCCTCGTAGCCGAACAGGTGAGCAACGGCGTCCCCACACGCATTGCGGTCTTGCGTTCGCTCGCGGTCAGCCGATGATCGTCATCCGTGGCGGTGATGTACTCACCCCCGATGGCTGGAGGTCGGCAGACGTCGCCGTAGAAAACGGGAGGGTCGCTGCGATCGCCGGTCACCTCACCGGCGACGTGGAAATCGACGCTGCAGGCTGTCTCGTGGGGCCTGGATTCGTCGATATGCACACCCATCTCCGTGAGCCGGGTCAAACGTGGAAAGAGGACATAGCATCGGGTTCGGCTGCTGCCGCGGCAGGCGGGTTCACCGCGGTCACCGCTATGCCCAACACGGAGCCTGCGATGGACTCTCCCGCGGTCGTCGAGTCTGTGCGCAGCATTGCCATGAACGTGGCCAGGGTAGAGGTCGTGCCCTCCGCAGCCCTCACCCTCGGCCGATCGGGAGCCACGCCCGTCGACGTCGACGCCCTAGCCCGTGCGGGAGTGAGGCTGTTCACCGACGATGGGGACTCGGTTGCCGACTCAGTGGTACTCACCGAAGTGATGACACGGATCGCCGCCGTTCCTGGTGCGTTCGTCGCCCAGCATGCCGAGGACGCCGCCCGGACAGCCGGTGGCCACATGCACGAAGGGGCGATGTCGCGAAAGTTGGGTATTCGCGGGCTTCCCCCGGAAGCGGAGGCTGACATCGTGGCCCGCGACCTGACGCTCGCCGACGCGATCGGGGCGCATTATCACTCCCAGCACGTGTCGGCCAAGATGACTCTGGATCTGATAAGGAAAGCCAAGGAGTCCGGTTTGTCGGTGACCGCGGAGGTGACACCCCATCATCTCATTTTTGACGAAAACGACCTCACCGCCCTGAACCCCGATTTCAAGATGTATCCCCCCTTGCGCTCGAGAGAAGATCAGGGCTCCCTCGTCGACGCCCTCAAAGACGGGACTATCGACGTGGTGGCGACAGATCATGCCCCTCACCTGCCCCATGAGAAACAGGTCAGGTTCGCCGCGGCGCCGCGTGGTGTCATCGGTCTGGAGACCGCCGCGTCTGCAGTGTGGGAGGCTCTCGGCGACCGGGATCGGATGTTCCAGGTGCTGTCCCAACGTCCTGCTCGCCTTCTCGGGTTGGACACTCAGGGCCGGCCACTGGCGACCGGGGCAGTCGCCAACATCGTCGTGTTCGACCCATCTGAGAAATGGACTCC
>Ga0299913_10006517_pt1 | contig 10117 bp, 12 predicted proteins | sample RVTome_9_FD_201360 | JGI IMG/M metagenome (GOLD analysis project Ga0299913, IMG submission 201360) | Soil microbial communities from uranium-contaminated site in the Upper Colorado River Basin, Wyoming, United States - RVT155D38 (version 2) ... | reverse complement strand
GCAGTCAGGGCATCGACCGTGTCGAAGACCATTCCGATCTCGAGCGTCTTCTCGGTCAAGGACACCGCGATGTCAGGGTCTTCCACGTCGTCTTTCCCGAGCAGCGCTTCCATCATGCGGTCCGTCTTGGAGTCGATCGCGTCCATGTTGTCGGTGAGGAGCTCGTATCGAGCGACGAAGTGGATCATGGGACGTCCTTCGGCCAGCAGGGCTGGCGTCGGAACCAGTGTGTCAGATTCACCACGTAATTCGCCCCCGACGGCGTGAGAACGATCGTCTTCAGATGCTGCCCGCATGGGCAGTACGCCTTGTAGTAGCCCTTCTTTCGCTCGACCCGCCATCCCGCAGCCTCGACGGCTTGGCACACCGCTTCGAGTTCTTTGTTCGGATGCCGCTGCCGATCCGGGCTCACGCGGCGGACCCTAGCCACAGCACCGCGGCGGAACGAGAATCGATCTCGACGCTTACGACGACTCGACTCGCAGCAGGACCACCCTTAGAAGCCGTAGATCTCTTTGAGCTCGGCGATCTTGAAGTCGATCTCCTTCATGGCTTGAGGATCGGCTTGCAAGTGCTCTAGGGCCCGTTCGGAGCGCGCGTAGTCGGCACGTATCACATGGTCGACGAGTTCGTGATTGCCGTCGCGCCACGCCTGCAGCGGCGTTCGCCCGCCGAGTCCCGGGTAGATCGAGTTCCACCAACTGTCGACCTTGTCGCGCGGGTAACCGTGCTTCACCAACAAGTCGTCGATGGCGGCGGCCGCACGCTGAAGCGACTCAGGATCCGCGTTGTGCTCGATCGCCATCGCGTTCGAGGGTACTGCTCCCGTGCGCAGCTCACGCGTGTGGTCTGTGGTCCGTTTGTGGTCCGCGCGCGACCGTCTTCCCAGCATGCTTTCCCACGGCGACGCAGAGGTCGACAGACCACAAACAGACCACATTCTGTTGGAAAGTGAGGTGTTTTGGCGGTCAGTGGCGGACACCGAAAACTGCCTCTGACCTGCCCAGACGCGTCATCGGTCCTCGTCCGAAAATCGGCCGGATCGCGTTCGGGACGCAGAGGTCGTGGGTTCAAATCCCGCCTCCCCGACCAACGTTTTCCGGGTGCATTCCGACGTAGCTCCGGCGCGTCAGGGTGACCAGGCGGCGGCGACGCAGCTGTCGGTCGCAGCGATGAGCGTCGACCTGGAGGCGTCGCGATCGAGCCGGTAGACGCCGTCGGCGTCGCAGTACGTCAGGTAGCGGCTGTCGGGCGACCAACTCGTCATCGCAGCACGCGCTCGCAGCGTGCGCTCCGAGCCGCTGCTGAGCTCGAGGACGTGAATGATCAAGCCGTCCTGGTAGTCATCCGGGATCTCGCCGTAGGCGAGGAAGGAACCATCCGGTGAGAACGCGGGTGCGTACGCCCCCCTGACGCTGCTCACCTTTCGCCGGTTCGATCCGTCCGGATCGAGAAGCCACACGCCGTCTGATGGGTCTCCGTGGCTGGAGGCGATGGCGATCGTGCCGTCGCTTGACCAGTCGATCGACGGGACGAAGTTGTCGCCATGCGGCCAGAGGATTCTCTCGTCAGTGCCGTCGACGCCGACCGTGTAGGCGCCATCGGATTCGCCGCGGAGACTGAAATAGGCGAGGCGACTGCCGTCGGGACTCCAGATCGGTGAACGATCGTTGTTCGCTCCCGAAGTGACCGCCCGCTGCGACGATCCATTCGACGCGATCACATTGACGTCACTGTCACTGTGGAAACCGGGGATCCAGTACGTGACATAGACGCTGGTGGGATCCGGCCGCGTCGTCACGAAGGCGATCGACGCACCGTCGGGGGACCACCTTGGATCGGATGCTGCGCCGTCGAGCGTCGAGACCTGGCGTCGGCCAGTGCCGTCGCGGTTGACCACCCACACTTGCGGGATCGTGCCGAATACGAACGCGATCTGCTGTCCGTCCGGTGACCAGCTCGGCGGCTCCACCGTCGTGGACGTCGCCTCGGTGACCGGTCGCAAGCCCGAGCCGTCGGGATTGACGATGTAGATCGCGTCGAACGTCGAGAACGCGATCTCGCCAACCATCTGCGCCGCCGGCGCGTCCGCCGCTGGAGGCACCACGGCGGACACCACTCCGCTGCCCTGTGGTGGCGCCAGGCTGGTTGCGGGCACGTCGTCGATGGCCGATTGCCCTGGCCCCGTGCCGGAGGATTGCTCAGGAGAGGGTCTGACCCTCGTTGTCGGGGTCACGCTGATCGTCGTCGTGGTGGTCCCCGGATCGTCCACCGTCTTGACCTTGTCGCGATCTCGCGAGTCGCCTGGAAGCGCAACGATGGCGACGGCCGCTACGACGACGGACATCGTGGCCGCCGCCCCTCGAAGCAGACGGCGCCGCAGCCGGATGGCCCGCGAGCGGGCATAGACGGCGGTGAGGAGCTCCTGCTCAGTTCGCGGCATCCAACGTCCCCTCCACGGAAGCCAGTACCTCTTCGTCGAACGTCGACCCGAGCCGGGCCCGCAGCGCCGCCATGGCTCGGTACGTCGTCTTCTTCACCGTTCCTGGCGACACGCGCAGCACCGTCGCGACCTCGGCCTCACTGAAGCCGTGCAGATACCGCAGCGCGACGATCTCTCGCTGCCGACGCGGCAGAGCACGCAGCTCGCCGACGAGGGTGACGTGCAGCGCGGAGCTCTCCTCGTGGCCACCGTCGTCCGCCGGCACCATCAACGGACGGCGCTTGCGAGCGATGTCGATGGCGATGTTGCTCGTGACTCTCAGGATCCATGCCTCGCGGTAGGCCAGCGTCCCGACCTTGTGCCATGACGCGTGTGCTCGAGCAAACGCTTCCGCGGCGGCGTCTTCTGCGTCCGTCTCGTCACGCAGGATTCGATGCGCGACGCGGCGGGCTTGGGGGAGCAGTTGTCGAAACAGCCGCTCGAACTCCGCGTTGTCGCTCCCGTCCACCACCTGCGCGGGGTTCGGCTGCCTCGTCATCGATCGTGTCGCCGTCGTTTCGCCACGCTCCCTCGCGCTACTCCATCCAGAACGTGATGCTCTCGACCGTCGCCGTTCCCGTGCCCGTAAGCGAGACATAGAGTCCCAAGGCGCCGGTCATCCTTTCGGTGTCGAACATCCCGCCGATGGTGACTGCAGCATCCGGCGCGAGCGGCCGACAGGACAGGCCGTAGTAGCCGTCTCCCGTCGACTCTTGGATCAAGGTCAGGCACGCGTTGAGGTCGCCCGTTGTCGACGTGCGGCGGACCACGGCCGAGCCATGAACCACACGCGGCCGGCCAGTTGGGTCGATGCGAACGCCCGCGTAGCTGCTCGTATACCCGGGCCGCGCGCATGCGAATGGTGGGCCGTAGTACAGACACGGCTCAGCCGACGGTGCCGATCGGAGGTTGCCCTTCTGCGCCTCAGCATCCGGGGTCAAGGGACAGGGGACGTCAGCCGTACAGCCGAGCTCATAGGGCGCGGTGAACATCTGCGGTTCGGTGCGAGTGAACGGTGTGGCGCGGTTGACTGCGGTCGTCGGCGTCGTGGTCGTCGGCGCTCGCTTCGTAAGGGCGGGACCGCCCGAGGCAGCCGCCTCCGTCGTCCCGCCGCCCGTGGCCTCCGTGCCCGGGTCCGAAGCTGCCCCGTCTGGGCCCCCCGGCTCGGGGCTGAATACAGGCGAGACCACCGCAGTCGGCGCGCCCGGTGCCGTCGGGGAGACCACCGTTCTCGCTCGCGGCTGCACCGCCGAGTCCGCGCTGTCCGTGCACGCCATTCCCAGCACCAGTGACCACGCCGCGCCCGCAATCCACGCCCGCCCCATTTCACCCTCCCCAGTCTCTGCTCAATCAACGTGCAGGACGGGCGATCGGTTGGCAAGAAATTCTCACAGCGGTGGCGGTGGCGACAATCCCCGCGCTCGGTCTGTCGGCTGGTGGGCGGCGTGGTGCTGGCCACGCTGGCGGGCCCGGCGCACCGACTCCTCGCTCGACCGACTGCTCGAACGCTCGAACGCAACGCACCTCGACGTCCAGCTGAGCGCGGGCCTCGACGGCCGAATGGACGAGGATGTCGGCGGCGGGCGGGCCATGCGCGAGTGATGGACGCGCCGTCGTTCTGCACGCGGGCCCGCCGGGTGCGGACATCGGCGGCCGGTTCATCACGATCGCGGCACTCGACGAAGCCGCGGGCGCACGGGAGAGCGGGCGCGGGTGTTGGAAGGTCGCTTTCCGGACGACGGCACGATTCGCGATCTACTCTTTCGACACGTCGGACGACCAGGGGTGGGATCGCCGGCGGTTCTTGCGGACCGCCGCTGCCAGCGCTGCCGGTGTCGCGTTCGCAGGGACGCCGTTGCTCGCCGCTTGCGGCGATGGCGACGGAAAGGGCGTACTCGGGAGTCGGACCGGCACCGACAGCGACACGTCCACCCGCAGGAGCTCGTCGGACTCCGAGTCGAGCACCTCGACAGGCGCGACGGCGGTCGCGTTCCGGCTGTCGACCCGCAACCAGCGCTCGCCATGCGGCGCGTGCAAGGCGCACGCCGCACACCGCTTCTACGAGTCCAGTGAGGCCGCCGAAGGCGACCGCGCCCACCCGGGCTGCATCTGCGAGGTCGTCCAACAGAAGGTGACCGAGGCGGATATCGACAAGTTCTTCGGCGACGACGAACGAACCGTGTTCGACGATCGCCGGGACTGAGAGGAGGCCGTACGGAGCGTCGGGACGAGCATCGAGGATGGGGACGGCGCAAGCCGGAGCTCACCGCTATTGCGTGACCAGCTCAGGGATGCTTTTTTCCATCATCCCTTCCCCTCCCTGGATGCTCGGAACGGGCGCTCCGGCGGCTGTCAGTCGTCGGCCCCGCCGTCGATGAGCTCCCGCAGGATGTCGGCGTGACCGGCGTCGCGCATCTTGTCGAGGTAGTAGAGCAACACGTCCCGCTCGGACCCCGACGAGGTCGGGACCACCCTCACCCGTCATCGCGGTGAACGTACGCGACAATCCGGCGCATGCCTCGAGTGGTTTTCTGCGTTCTCGGACTCGTCGCGCTCGCGTCACACGCCGCGTGCTCTGACTCGACGACCACGTCGACATCCTCGACGCCGTCGACGAGCAGCAGCGCCGCGAGCTCCACCGCGACCGCGAGCGCCAGTACACCGGCGACCGGCACCCTGACCCTCGACCCCGCCAAGAACTACGGCGACAAGTACGCCGACGGCATCCTGCCGGTCGGCGACAACCTCTACACCACCGACGCCGCCAAACAGGGCCACGTGTTCCTCTGCCGCACGGGCGGGCCGGGTGGAGGGGCAAGCACCCAAGGTCCGTGGTTCAGCGCCGACGGAACGACCTACGACATCAACAAGAAGATCGCGGTGCAAGGCGAGGTCACGTGGCCGGGATCCATCACGATCGCGGTCGCGGGTGACACGCGCACGATCGTGACCAACGACTTGCCGAAGGACCACCCGACCGGCGTGTTCCCCGTCGCGTCCGACGACCCGGCGTACGCCATCGATCGCAACCCGAACTCGATCAAAGAGCAGTCCGTGACCTACACGCTCAGCGCGCAACCGACCGTCGACGCCGAGCCACATTGCATGAGCGGACAGGTCGGCGTGATGACCACGGGCGTCGAGCTGTTCAACGCCTTCGACGCGCTGCTTCGCGACGCCGGCGCGTGGGAGGTGCAGGACAGCTGTGAAGGGCACCCGGAGCGAACGGGGGCGTACCACTACCACTCCTTGAGCTCGTGCATCACGGACATCAGCGTGCAGTCGGTGATCGGCTTTGCCCTCGACGGCTTCCCGATCACCGGCCCGAAGGTCGGCGACAACAACATGCTCACGACGTCCGACCTCGACGAGTGTCACGGCATCACGAGCGAGATCGAGCTCGACGGCACCAAGGTCACGACGTACCACTACGTCATGACGCAGGACTTTCCCTACTCCGCGAGCTGCTTCCGCGCGGAACCGACGAAGGCACCCGGCGAGCCCTGACCAGCCGCGATGCCGTTGCCTCGCGCCCGCCGATACCCGGCACTGAAACCGGCATCGAGAACTCGGCGGTAGTAGCGCGAGAGCGCGCGTTCGTCGCGCGAGAGCACATACCGCCCGAGGTGGGCGGTGGCTCGAAGTCGATGCAGCCAAGGCGCTCGGTCCACGATCGGTCGCCAGGGATGGGGACCGGGTCGGCCAGATTCGAAGACGTGCGCTGACATCCCGGCCTCGACCATCGACGCGCTGCGCTCGCGCAAGGTGATCGGATGATCGTGGACGGTCATGGCCTCGGGAACGAGGCTCGCCACCATCCCCGCCTCACGGAGCCGCAAGCCGAACTCGAAATCGTCCCAGCAGTGGTACGGGTACCGCTCGTCGAAGCGCCCGACCGCATCCAGGAACGAGCGCTTGACCGACGCGTTCGCGACGTAGAAGAAGTCGTCAGGGATCTCGGTCGCTTCGTGATGCACATTCGCCCCGTAGAGGCGGGCACTGGCTCGCAGCCACAGACCGAAGCGCGGCTTGTCGAACGCCGCGAGCACGCTCGGGCCGATCCCGACCGCCGTCGGCTCTGGATGCTCGGCGTGGAAGCGAGCATGCGCCTCGACGGTTCCCGGGCCGGGGACCTGGTCGTCGCCGAGGAAGAGCACGACCTCTCCCGTCGACTGCTCGATCCCGTGGTTGTTCGAACGTGCCCGCCCGCCGCGTTCGAGACGCGTGTAGTTGATCAGCGCGCGCCGCTCGGGTTCAGTGACGACGCCGTCGATCGTCGGGCCGTAGTCGCCGGAGAGCTGCCCGTCGACGATGAACACGTCGTAGGTGACGTTGGCCTGCGACAGGAGGGCGTCAACCCAGGAGGCTCCCATGTAGCGATTCACCGATCACGATGCTCACCGACGGGAGTCTCAGCGGTCGTCCTTCCTGCTCGTCGCGCTCATTCTCTCGTACCGCTCACGGTCAGCGTGACCAGGTCATCAACCCAGGGTGAGGCCGGCGGCCACGGCCGCGCCGAGCTCCCAGCACGCCTCGAGGTCCTCCTTGGACGGATCGCCGAGCACCAGCACTGGCTCCTGCACGCGCTGCCATTGCAGCCCCGTCGTGATCTTCTCGATGGCGTTCACCGCGCCGGTGGTGTCGTTGTTGCCGTGTACGTACACGCCGTACGGCCGGCGCGTCGTCGCCTCGAGGCACGGGTAGTAGATCTGATCGAAGAAGTGCTTCATGGCACCGGACATGTAGCCGAGGTTTGCGGGTGTCCCGAGGAGGTAGCCATCGGCCTCGAGCACGTCGGGCACCGTCGCACCGAGGGCAGGCCTCGATGTGACGGTGACCCCTTCGATGCGATTGTCTGTTGCGCCGGACATCACGGCCTCGAACATGGAATGCAGGGCCGGCGAGGTGGTGTGATGGACGACGAGCAGCGTCGGCATGCGACGTGAGCGTGACATGGGGAGACGGAGATGGCCAACCTCGGCGTCAAGGATGCATTTGCCCGAGCGGGCAACGTGCTGCACAAAGCGATCCTGAAAGGCAGCGGAGGTCGCGTCGGCGGCACGGGCTTCGGCATGCCGGTCGTGGTCCTCACCACCACGGGGCGCAAGAGCGGAAAGCAACGCGAGACGGTGCTGACGACACCGGTGCACGACGAGAACCGCGTCGTGCTCGTCGCGTCCTACGGCGGCGACGCCCGTCATCCGGCCTGGTTCCTCAACGTGCGCGACAACCCCGATGTCGAGCTCGAGATGCGCGGCAAGAAGCGATCGATGACGGCGCACGTCGCCTCGGCCGACGAGAAGAAGGCGCTCTGGCCTGAGGTGACGGCCGCCTACAAGGGCTACGCCCAGTACCAGAAGCGGACCGACCGGGACATCCCACTGGTGATCCTCGAACCGAAATGAACGGGTGGGTCTGCCCCGACTGCGGGCGGCTGTTCGGGCGCAACAAGCAGTCGCACGAGTGCCAGCCGGCGATGACCGTCGAGGAGTACTTCGAGACGGGGTCGCGGTCGGTCGATCATCCGCAGATCGCCCGCAAGATGCAAGGCTCCCCGTCACGGACCTACCACGTCGTGAACCTACGGACGCCCGACGACTTCGACGACGACGTGCGCGGCTGGCTCACCGAGTCGTACCTCGAGTCGTCCTCGTAGCCGTCCTCGCCGTCGTCACGGCCGCCTGCACGGACGACGACACGCCGCCGATCGCGACGTCGCCGTCATTTGCCGACACGCCCTCGACCGTGACGTCGTCACCAGCGCCGGCCACCACGACGACGCAACCGCCGCCCGACCTGCAAGCGGTCGTCGACGCGTTCGTGGCCGGGCAAGAGGTCACCTTCAGCATCGTGGCCGTCGACCTCTCCACCGGCGTGAGCGCGACGCACCTGAGCGATCGCCAAGTTCGCAGCGCAAGCCTCTACAAGCTGTTCGTCGCCCGCGAGCTGCTGCGCCAGATCCACGCCGGCTCGCTCGCCCGGGATGCACCGGCAGGTGACAGCGACGGGCGCACCGTCGACGAGTGCGTGCGGGCGATGATCGTCGTGTCGGACAACGCCTGCGGCGCGGCCGGTCTCGCGCTGGTCGGACGGAGCGCGCAGAACGCCGAACTCCGCGAGGCCGGCTTCGTCAAGACGTCGCTTGCGAGCCCGCAGCTGACGAGCGCCGGCGACGTGGCGCTCTTCTTCCAGCAGGCTCGCGACGGCACGTTGCTGGGAGCAGGAGGAGAAGCGGCGTCGGCCGAGCTCTACCAGCTGCTGCGCGAGCAACAGGTCAACGACCGCCTTCCGCTCGGGCTCCCGCCGGGCACCCCGATCGCCCACAAGACGGGAGACATCCAGGAGTGGGCCCACGACGCCGGAGTGATCACGACGCCGCACGGCGACGTGCTGCTTGCGGTGCTGAGCGGGCCGTGGCCGCCTCCGTGTTGCGACGCCGAACGTCCCGGGGAGCCGGAACGGATCGCGTTCGGCGCGATCGCCGAAATCGGTCGAGCGGTGTACGACGCCGTAGCTTGAGAGGACGATGAACGTCGGAGCCTTCGTGCCCATCGGCACCCTCAACGCCAATCCGGACTTCGTCAGCACGGTCGGTCCCACGCTCGAGGAACGCGGCTTCGAGTCGGTCTGGGTTGCGGAGCACGTCGTGCTGTTCGACGACTACGAGAGCAAGTATCCGTACGCCGACAGCGGAAGGTTCCCCGGTGGCGGCGACTCGGGGATCCTCGAGCCCTTGACCGCGCTCGCCTACATCGCCGCAACGACGAGCAGGCTGCGCCTCGGCACCGGCATCTGCCTCGTCGGGCAGCGCAACCCGGTGTACACCGCGAAGCAGGTGGCCGACGTCGACGTGCTGTCCGGTGGCCGAATCGACTTCGGTGTCGGTATCGGCTGGCTGCGCGAGGAGTTCGAGGTCGTGAACATGCCGTTCGACCATCGCGGCGCGCGCTCCGACGAACACCTCGCGGTGATGAAGTCGCTCTGGACGGAGGACCCGTCGTCGTTCGACGGGCGCTACTACCAGCTGCCCGAGTGCCGCATGTATCCCAAGCCCGTGCAGCAGCCGCACCCGCCGATCCACGTCGGCGGTGAGAGCGACGGCGCCATGCGCCGCGTGGCGCGGCTCGGCCAGGGCTGGTTCGGCTTCAATCGCCTGCCGGATCAGGTGCCGGAGGCGCTCGCACGGCTCGACACCGCGTTGTCCGCCACCGGCCGTTCGCGAGCCGAGATCGAGGTGAGCGTCTGCCCGTACTTCAACCCCGTCGATGCCGATGCGATGAGGCGCTATGCCGACCTCGGCGTCGATCGCGTGATCGTCGTGCTGTTCGGGTTCGACCGCGACGGGTTGCTGCGCGCCGCCGACGACGCGGCTGCGCTGGTGGAGGCCGCGTCGGGTTCATGAGCGCAATGACGCGCTCGATCGACGCGCCGATGCAAGGCACCGTCGTGTCCATCGCCGTGGTCGAAGGCGACGTCGTGCAGGCGGGCGCGCCGGTGCTCGTCATCGAGGCGATGAAGATGGAGCACGTCATCACTTCGGAGATCGGCGGCACCGTGCGCACGATCAGCGCGGTCGTCGGTGTGACGGTGTACCCCGGTGACCCGCTCGTGGTCGTCGAGGAAGGCGGAGGCAAG
>Ga0299913_10006516_pt1 | contig 10119 bp, 8 predicted proteins | sample RVTome_9_FD_201360 | JGI IMG/M metagenome (GOLD analysis project Ga0299913, IMG submission 201360) | Soil microbial communities from uranium-contaminated site in the Upper Colorado River Basin, Wyoming, United States - RVT155D38 (version 2) ... | reverse complement strand
AACGTGACCGTGCGCTGTAGGAGCCCGCCATTGCGGGCGACCGCAGCTTACGAATCGAGGAAGCGCGCGCCGTCGGACAGATGATCGCTCAAGCGCGCATGCAGCGGGCTGGAACGCGGAATGTGCGCCAGGAGATATTGCATCTGGTCAGCGAGCACCTTGCGACCTTTCAGATAAATGTATTCGGCATACGTAGGCGTGAACGGCACCGCCACGAGTTGCAGTGCAGCCTGTTCGGGCGTACGGCCACCTTTGTGGTTGTTGCATCGCTTGCAGGCGGTGGCAACGTTGTTCCAGGAATCGCGGCCGCCCTGTGACAGGGGCGTGATGTGATCGCGCGTGAGATCACGGGTTGGAAAACGGGTGGCGCAATAAAGACAAAGATTCGCATCGCGCTTGAACAGCGTGCGATTGTTGAGCGGAGGCACGTACTGTTCGCGTATGTACGCAAGACCCTGACTGGTGCCACGCGTCGCCACGATGGAGCTGACGTCGATCGAGCTTCGTCGGCCCGTCAACGCACTGTGTCCGCCGAACACGGTGAACAGGCGAGTCCCGCAGGCGTACGCAACTTGCTCCGTGTGATAGAGCCTGACGGCCTCGCGGTAGTCGATCCACTCGAGCGGCATACCGGCAACGTCGGTTCGCAGTACCTGCTGCGAGATGTCTGAAGCAGCACCAAAACGCATAAAACATGGTCTCCGGGACTGTAGTTTGCTGGGTAAGGCCGGTAAAAAGCAACACTGCGGCATAAGAACAACAGACCGACGGCGGCCTTACGGACGCCGCGCGCTCCCCCCGCCTTATGGCGCGGCAGCGGTCACGTTCGCCCATGGATGAATGACGCGCCGATCGACGTGCGACAACACGACCCAAGACGCGAAAACTTTCTACCGCCGAGACACCTATGTCATCATTCACGTTTCCCACGATTTCAGAAAGTCGTTTCACCGTGGCAACCGGACACCTCGTCCCAACAATAACGATTCTGTAGTTCCAGACCAGCCGGAGACAATCAATGCCGCTGACCGTTGGCGTGCTGAAGGAAACCCTCGAGGGCGAAACCCGCGTGGCCCTGACCCCCGAGATCACCGCCAAGCTCAGCAAGCTGGGCGTGTCGATCGTGATGGAACGGGATGCGGGTGCCGGTTCGCAGCTGCTCGACGATGCTTATGAGGGCGTCGAGTTCACGGATGCGGGAGGGGTGCTCGAGCGATGCTGGCTGCTTCTGACGGTGCAGCCGCCTCCGGCTGCCACGGTCGAGAGAATGGCCGAAGGATCGGTCACGGCCGGATTTGTCTACGGGCACATCAACCGCAAACTGGTCCGGGCGTTGCAGTCGAAGCGCCACACCGCATTCGCAATGGAACTGGTGCCGCGCATTTCGCGGGCGCAGAGCATGGACGTGCTGTCGTCGCAGGCAGCCGCGGCGGGCTACCAGGCGGCGCTGATCGCGGCCAGCACACTGGACAAATTTTTCCCGATGCTCACAACTGCCGCAGGCACGATTCGCCCGGCGCAGGTGCTGGTGATTGGCGCAGGGGTCGCGGGACTGCAGGCGATCGCGACAGCGAGGCGCCTCGGCGCCGTCGTCAAGGGCTACGACGTTCGCGGAGCGACCAGGGAACAGGTGCAGTCGCTCGGCGCGAAGTTCGTGGAGACCGGGGTCAGCGCGGAAGGCGCGGGCGGGTATGCGCGAGAACTGACGGAAGAGGAAAAACAGAAACAGCAGGCAGCGCTGGAGAAGGAAATTGCGGTGTCCGACGTCGTGATCAGCACGGCTGCTATTCCAGGGCGACCCGCGCCGAAGATCATTTCGGCTGCCGCAGTGCGCACAATGAAGCCGGGCGCCGTGATCATCGACCTCGCCGCCGAAACCGGCGGCAACTGCGAGCTGACACGTGCGGGCGAGACGGTCGTCGAAAACAAGGTAAAGATTGTCGGCCCGGTTAACCTGCCCGCGAAGCTCGGCAGGCATTCGAGTGAGATGTATGCAAGAAACCTTTTCAACTTCCTGGTCCCGGCCATCAAGGAAGGCGAGCTCGAGATCGATTGGGAGGACGAGGTATTCGCCTCCTCGGTACTGACACGCGACGGCGAGATCAAGCACGAGAGCACTCGCCAATCCATCGAAGCCAACCAGGATACCGAACGATGATTGACGGTTTCATCGCGCTTTATATTTTCATGCTGGCGGCATTCGTCGGTCATGAGGTGATCGGCCGGGTGCCGGTCATCCTGCACACGCCGCTCATGTCCGGCTCCAACTTCGTGCACGGCATCGTGCTGGTCGGCGCCATGGTCGCTCTCGGCCGTGCCGAGACCGGCCTCGAGACGGCGATCGGCTTCATCGGGGTTTTTCTGGGCGCGGGCAACGCCGTGGGCGGCTACGTCGTCACAGAGCGCATGCTGGAGATGTTCAAAAGCAGCAAGGAGAAGCGCTGATGGATCGGGCTTCTTCCTTGAGCTGGCTCATCGAAGCCAGCTATTTCGTTGCCGCCATACTCTTTATATACGGCCTGAAACGGATGAGTTCGCCGGTGACGGCGCGCGGCGGCATCGTGTGGGCCGGTGCGGGCATGCTGGTCGCAACCGTGGTGACGTTCCTGTGGCCGGGAATGGACAACTACGTCCTCATGATCGTCGCAATCGCTCTCGGAGGCATACTGGCGTGGGTCAGCGGCAAGCGCGTCGCCATGACCGACATGCCGCAGATGATCGCGCTTTACAACGGTATGGGCGGCGGTGCCGCTGCCGCCATCGCTGCGGTGGAGCTGTTCGGCGGTGAGGATCACGGACTCACGTTCGGTGTCCTCGCGGTCCTCGGTGGCCTGATCGGATCCGTTTCGTTCAGCGGCAGTCTCATTGCGTTCGCGAAGCTACAGGGCCTGATGAAATCGACGGTCCGCTTCGGCGGACAACAGATATTCAACCTGGTGCTGCTGGCTGTTCTGTTGGTGCTCGCCACGGTCATCGTGACGCAGCACAGCGGACCCGGACTGATTGCCGTCTTCTTCCTCCTCGCGCTCATTCTCGGCGTGACTATGACGCTGCCCATCGGCGGCGCGGATATGCCGGTCGTGATTTCACTGTACAACGCACTCACCGGCCTTGCAGTTGCTTTCGAGGGTTTCGTGCTGCAGAACGCCGCGATGATCATCGCCGGCACCGTGGTCGGCGCCGCCGGCACCCTGCTGACGCAACTCATGGCGAAAGCGATGAATCGTTCGCTCGCGAACGTACTGTTCTCCGGCTTTGGGGACACCGCTGCCGCGGCTTCCGAAGTGCACGGCAGCATGAAACCAATCGAGGCATCGGACGCGGGCGTGATGATGGCGTTCGCGAACAAGGTGCTGATTGTGCCGGGTTACGGCATGGCCGTGGCACAGGCACAGCACAAGGTCTGGGAACTCGCGCAGATACTCATCGAGCGCGGCGTCGACGTGAAGTTCGCGATCCATCCGGTGGCGGGCCGCATGCCCGGTCATATGAACGTATTGCTCGCCGAGGCCGGCGTGCCGTACGACGTCATTTACGACGAGGGCGAGATCAATGCCGAGTTTGCGACGGCCGACGTCGCATTGGTGATCGGCGCGAACGACGTGGTCAACCCGGCAGCGCGTACCGATCCGTCCAGCCCGATTTACGGCATGCCGATATTGAACGCCGACAAGGCAAAGAACGTGATCGTCATCAAGCGCGGTCAGGGTGCGGGATTCTCCGGCATCGAGAACGCGCTTTTCTTCCTCGATCAGACGCGCATGCTTTATGGCGACGGACAGGCAATGGCATCGCAGCTGATTCAGGCCGTGAAATCGTTGTAATTGAATCGGACAGTGCGTGAGCCGCGAGCCCGTTCTGAGAGTCGCGATCAATGCGCCGCTGTCGAGGTTGTTCGACTACCTGCCGCCGGCAGGCTGGCGGCGGATGCCGGAGCCCGGCTGCAGGGTCACGGTTCCCTTCGGACGCCGGACGCAGTGCGCCATGTTGCTCGAAATCGGCGAGGCGAGCGAGTGGCCTGCGTCCAGGCTGCGCCGCGCGCAGGAAGTGCTCGACGACAAGCCCCTGCTTCGGCCTTCCGACCTGTGGCTCATCCGCTTTGCGAGCGACTATTACCACCATCCGGTAGGCGAGGTCGTAGCCGCGGCGCTTCCGGCCCTGCTGCGACAAGGCAGGGCCTTGCACCCGTTGGTCGAACATCTGGCGCTGACGGACGCCGGAGCCTCGGCCGACCTCACGGCGCTTGAACGGAAGGCGCCCCGACAGGCCGGTCTTCTGGCGCTGCTCTCGAACAGAGGCCGCCTGAGTTTCGATGAACTCGACCGGGCCGTGCCCGGATGGAAGCGCCTGCGACGCAGCCTGATCGAAAAAGCATGGGTCGAGGTCGTTGAAAGCCGGAGCGGTGCCTCCGCCCCCGAAGAGGCAACAGTTGCCGAAGCCGGACCCGCGCTCAATACCGATCAGGCCTCTGCCTTCCTCGCCATATCGGCAAGTGCCGGCTTCAGCGTCAGCCTGCTGGATGGCGTAACCGGCAGCGGCAAGACCGAAGTCTATCTCAGCCTCATCGGCGACGTGCTGGCACGCTCGCAGCAGGCGCTCGTACTCGTGCCTGAGATCGGCCTCACGCCGCAGTTCGTCTCCAGACTCGAGATCCGACTGGGCTTCCGGCCGGTCATCCTGCATTCCTCGCTCAGCGACAACGTGCGCCTCGACGGTTGGCGCGGCGCAAGGAACGGCAGCGCGCGCCTGATCGTCGGCACTCGCTCCGCCGTATTCGTGCCAATGAAGAATCCCGGTCTCATCGTCGTGGACGAGGAGCACGACAGCTCATTCAAGCAACAGGAGGGACTTCGTTATTCCGCGAGGGACCTGGCGGTAGCGCGCGCGAAGGAGCTTGAAATTCCGGTGGTGCTGGGCTCCGCGACGCCGTCACTCGAGACTCTGCAGAGATGCGCCGAGGGGATGTACCGACGCCTGGTCCTGCCGGCGCGGGCCGGCAACGCGGTGCTCCCGTTGCTCTCCCTCGTAGACCTGAACCGACACCCTGCGACGGATGGTCTGAGCCTGCCGGCCATCGATGCAATACGCAGACACAGAGGCGAAGGCGGACAGGTCCTGGTTTTTCTGAACCGGCGCGGATTCGCACCCACCCTTATCTGCCAGCACTGCGCGGCGATCGCCGAGTGCAGTCGTTGCGACGCTCGGATGACGGTGCACACCCGAACAAACCGGCTGATGTGCCACCATTGCGGCGCCGCGCGACCGCTCGATACCGCATGCCGGAATTGCGGCGGCGCCGTCAAGCCGCTCGGGCACGGGACGGAGCGACTGGAGGATGCGCTCTGCCTCCGATTCCCGGACGAGCTCGTGACCCGCATCGACAGCGACAGTACGCGGCAAAAGGGCACGCTCGACAAGGCCCTGGAAATGGCGACGAGCGGCGAGACCGGCATTCTGATCGGCACGCAGATCCTTTCGAAAGGGCACCATTTCCCGCAGCTGACGCTGGTTGTCGTGATAGACGCCGATCAGGGCCTGTTCAGCACCGATTTTCGCGGTACGGAGCGCCTGGCACAAAGCCTGATGCAGGTCGCCGGGCGAGCGGGACGCGAAAAGCGTCAGGGGCAGGTCATGATACAGACGGCCTTCGCCTCGCATCCGTTCTGGCATGAGCTCCTGCAGGGCGGATACGAGCGGGTGGCGGCGAGCGCTCTGGCGGAGCGCGAAAAGGCCGCCTGGCCGCCATTTTCGCGGCTAGCCCTTCTTCGCGCGGCCGCCACGCGCCGTCAGGACACGCATGATTTCCTCGATGCGGCAAGGGAGAAAGCGGGCGCCATCAATCCCGACGGCGTGCGAATCCTGGGGCCTGTCAGCGCGCCGATGGAGCGCCTGGCCGGCCGTTACCGCGCGCAGCTCCTGTTTCAGAGCCGTAACCGCCGGCCATTGCACCGCCTGTTACAGGCGCTGCGCACCTACCTCGAGGCCAGCGCCTCCGCCAGGCGAGTCCGCTGGTCCATAGACGTCGACCCGCTGGAGCTGTTCTGAGGAATGCGGGTCCTGCCAGCGACCAGCAGATTGATGAACCTTCGGGGTCGCCCGCAATGGCGGGCTCCTACAGCGCACGATTTGTCCGATACGCGCACTGGAGGCGCCCGCCATTGCGGGCGACCCCGTCGTAGCGACGGTGCATCGATCACTGCCGGAACTGCAGTGCCGGAGGTGTGGACAACCCTTTGATCACATGCTGCTAGAATTGCCGGCCCTCGAGCCTTGAATAACACAACCGAAGAGATCCGTCGTTGAAAAGCAGTATTGCAGACCTGGTCGACCAGGCGATAGCCGGCATCAAGGAACTGGAAGACGCCCCGGAAGTAACCTCGACCCGCACCACGGTCGAGCGCACGCGCGATCCGCGCCACGGGGACTTCTCGACGAACATCGCCATGCGGCTGGCGAAAACGGCGGGCAGCCCGCCACGCGATCTCGCGGGGAAGATCATCGCGTTACTTCCCCCGAGCGACCTGGTCGCAAAGGTCGAGGTCGCGGGGCCGGGCTTTATCAACATTCATTTGAGTGATGCGGCTCTGCAGCGGGAAGTGGCGGAAGTCCTCAGGGCCGGTGAAAGTTATGGCCGCCAGGAGATGCGCGAACACCCGCGTATTCTGCTGGAATTCGTTTCCGCAAATCCGACGGGGCCTTTGCACGTCGGGCACGGCAGGCACGCAGCGTTCGGGGCATCTCTCGGCAACCTCCTGCAGGCGGCGGGGTATCCGGTCGAACGGGAGTACTACGTGAACGACGAAGGTCGCCAGATGGACATCCTTGGCGCAAGCGTGTGGCTGCGAATGCTCGAGGAGCGTGGCGACGCCGTGGCGTTCCCCAGCGCCGGTTACCGGGGCGAATACATCCGGGATATCGCGCGTGCCCTGGACGATTCCGGGTTTCCCGACGTGACCGGGGCGGAGCTCGAAAAGCGCCTGCCCGCGGACGAACCCGATGGCGATAAGGAAGAATACATGAGCGCGGTCATCGGGGCGGCCGTGGACGTTCTCGGCGCGGAACGATTTGCCGGGATCAGGCGACAGGCGCTCGAATCGATTCTGGATGACATACGGGAGGACCTTCGCGACTTCGGCGTCGAATACGATCGCTGGTTCTCCGAGCGAAGCCTTTCCATTGATAAGCGTATCGAGGAAGCGCTGGCAGTGCTGAAGAAGCGCCAGATGCTCTACGAAAAAGACGGCGCGACCTGGTTTCGCGCGACCGACTATGGCGATGAAAAAGACAGGGTGGTCGTCCGCGAGAACGGCAAGACCACCTACTTCGCATCGGATATCGCGTATCACTATGACAAGCGGCAGCGTGGCTTCGATCACCTTGTGGATCTCCTGGGTGCGGATCACCACGGCTACGTTGCGCGCGTGCGGGCGGGCCTCGAGGCGATGGGGTTCGCAGGCGACAGCCTCGAGGTGCAACTCGTGCAGTTCGTCACCCTCTACCGGGCGGGTGAGAAGCTTGCCATGTCGACCCGCTCCGGTGAGTTCGTCACGCTGCGTCAGCTGCGAGAGGAGGTCGGCAACGACGCTGCGCGCTTTTTTTACGTCATGCGCTCGCACGACCAGCACCTGGACTTCGATCTGGAACTGGCGAAGAGCCGCTCGAGCGACAATCCCGTTTACTACATCCAGTATGCGCACGCCCGGGTCGCAAGCGTATTCCGGCAGCTCGACGAGAAGGGCCTCGAATGGGACGATGCGGCGGGACTTGCCAACCTGAGCCGACTCGGGGAGAAGCACGAGAAAGCACTGATGAGTACCGTGAGCCGCTATCCCGAGATCATCGAACTCGCCGCGTCGAACAGAGCGCCGCACCACCTGGTGCATTATCTGCGGGACCTGGCGAACGATTTTCACACCTATTACAACGCGCACACGTTTATCGTCGACGACGACTCACTGCGTAACGCCAGGCTTGCTCTGATTGCCGCGACCCGCCAGGTCGTAGCAAGCGGGCTTGGCCTGCTGGGCGTTTCAGCCCCCGAATCGATGTAGCGAGCGATGGCGAAACGAAGGAACAGGGACCGTGCGAGCGCCAGCGACTATCCGGGCTGGGCGTGGATGCTGTTCGGGCTGCTCATCGGCCTATCCGTCGCATTCGCGATCTATATCAATGGACTCGACTCGAGAGCACCGGTCGAGCCCGTGGCGCGGGAAGCCGCCAGCATGGAGGAAGCCACAGGGCCGACCGCAATGGACACGGCGGAAACACCGCCGGCGGCAACGGGCGAACCGGCCAAACCCCGCTTCGATTTCTACAACATGCTGCCGAACTTCGAGGTCATCATTCCCGAGCACGAATCGGATGTGAGCAGCGACACGGCAGCGAAGGCTGTTGTCGTGCCCGGGGTATACGTGCTACAGGCCGGATCCTTTACCCAGCATGCAGACGCGGACCGCCGCCGGGCACAGCTCGCACTGCAGGGCATAGAGTCCACCATTCAGCGTGTCACGATAGACGACAAGACCTACCATCGCGTACGTATAGGCCCGATTGAGGACCTGGAGCAGCTGAATGTGGTGAGGAGCCGGTTGCGTGAAGCGGACATAGACGTGCTGCGAATCCGCCTGGGCGACTAGTGTCGTGTGTCGCGATAGAGCCCTGTAGGAGCCCGCCATTGCGGGCGACCCGCCGCAACTCGTGGATGACAGACCGACGCAGCAGGGACGGGCATATGCGGGACTGGATTTGTTTCACGCTGCTTCTCGTCCTCGCGGGCTGCGCAGCGGGCCCCGATCCACAGCCGCAACCGTCGCCGCAATCGCAACCGCCACTGTCACCGCCACCGGACCCGTCTTCGCCGGCGCCCGATATCGCGCCGCCCGCTTCGCGTGAGATAACCGTCGCCGCCGTCGGCGATATGATGCTCGGCACCGATTATCCGGAAAACCACCTTCCCGATGACGACGGTGTCGACTTTCTGTCGGACGTCGCCGCCGTGCTTTCCGCTGCCGACCTCACGTTTGGCAACCTCGAAGGCGTGCTCCTGGACGACGGTCGGCCACGCAAAGTTTGCACGAACCCCTCCGCCTGCTTTCTTTTTCGCTCGCCCGCGCGTTACGTCGAGCACTTTGTCAACGCGGGCTTCGACGTGTTGAGCCTCGCAAATAATCACGCACGCGATTTTGGCGAAGCCGGACGAACCGCCACCATGAGGACGCTGGATGATGCCGGCATCGCCCATTCCGGCCGCGAAGGTGACTTTGCCAGCCTCACCGTGAATGGGATGAAAGTCGCGGTCCTTGCATTCGCCGTTACGCAGAAATCGAACCTGATGCACGACTACGACGTAGCCGCGGAGACGGTCCTGAGCCACGCCGCAACCCACGATATCGTCATCGTTTCGTTTCACGGCGGTGCGGAGGGCAACAATGTTGCGCGACTGCCGTTTGCCGAAGAGGAGTACTTCGGTGAGCCGCGCGGCGACGTGGTTCACTTCGCCAGAAAGGTGGTGGATGCCGGCGCCGACCTGGTGCTCGGCCATGGACCCCACGTCGTTCGCGCCATGGAGCGTTATCACGATCGCCTCATCGCCTATAGCCTTGGCAACTTCGCTACCTATTACGGCATCAGTGTCGAGGGCCTGAATGGCATTGCACCGGTCCTGCAGGTGACGCTGGACAGCGACGGCCGTTTTATCGAAGGCCAGATCTACTCGACGGTGCAGCTCCGGCCCGGGGGGCCTGTCCGGGACGAAAGCCGGCAGGCGCTCGAGCTGATCCGCGATCTGAGCGATGAGGATTTCGGCACGCCCGGCATACGATTCCTGGACAACGGGCGCATCCTGCCGGAAGCCAGGCCGCGGTTTCGGAAGCACGCTCCGGAGTATCGGGAATCCGAATAGCCGGCGGTCGCCCGCCCGCCATGGACGGCGGGCGTGCCGATACGCAGGAGCAAGCCATCGGCCGCAATGGCGGGCTCCTACAGCGCACGAATCGGACAAATCGTGGGCTGTAGGAGCCCGCCATTGCGGGCGACCTGCTTCGTTAATCGTCCGCGGTGCTCACGGCCCGGAAGTCCACACCAAGGGCGCGCAACTTCCGATACAGGTGCGTCCGTTCC
>Ga0299913_10006515_pt1 | contig 10120 bp, 8 predicted proteins | sample RVTome_9_FD_201360 | JGI IMG/M metagenome (GOLD analysis project Ga0299913, IMG submission 201360) | Soil microbial communities from uranium-contaminated site in the Upper Colorado River Basin, Wyoming, United States - RVT155D38 (version 2) ... | reverse complement strand
CGGCATCGCCGGCGCGGACGGCATCTTCATCAGAACATCACCTTGAAGATCGCGACGACCGCGATGTTGAGGATCGCCAGCGGGATCAGCAGCAGCCAGCTGAAGCGCTGGAGCTGGTCCTCGCGCAGGCGCGGGAACGTGGCCCGCAGCCACACCATGACGAAGGTCAGGGCCATGATCTTGCCCATGGTCACGCCGAAGCCGACCAGCGCGCCGAGGACTCCGGCGGGCAGCGGCACCCCGGGCCAGATGTACCAGCCGCCGAGGAACATCACGGTGGCCAAGGCCGACAGCACGACCATGCCCGCGTACTCGGTCAGCATGAAGAAGGCGTAGCGCAGCCCGGTGTACTCGGTCATGTGCCCGAAGATGATCTCGGAGTCCGCGATGGGCATGTCGAACGGCGGGCGCGACAGCTCCGCGAGCGCCGCGACGTAGAACAGGCCGAGGCCGAGGATCTGCGGCACCGCGTAGGGCACCGGGATGCCGAAGGCGGTGAAGTCGTGCTGCGCCTCGACGATGCCGACCAGTGACAGCGTGCCGGCCTGGACGACGACCGCGGCGGCCGCCAGCACGAGCGGCAGCTCATAGGCGATGAGCTGGGCCGCGGCACGCAGGCCGCCCATCAGCGAGTACTTGTTGGCGCTGGACCACGCCGCCATCAGGATGCCGATGACGCTCACCGAGCTGACCGCGAGAGCGAAGAAGATGCCGCTGTCGAGGTTCTCGGCGAACACGCCGGGACCCAGCGGGATGGTGGCCAGGATCACCAGGGCCGGGACGAGCGCCACACCGGGCGCGAGTGCGAACACCCACTTGTCCGCGGCCTTCGGGATGATGTCCTCCTTCTGGATGAACTTGATCCCGTCCGCGACGAGCTGCGCCCAGCCGTGGAAGCCGCCGGCCTCCATCGGCCCGAGGCGGTCCTGCATGTGGGCGAGGACCTTGTGCTCCATGTAGCCGACGACCAGCGGCGCATTCAGGAAGAAGAACACCAGCAGCCCCGCCTTGAGGGCGAGGGCCAGCCAGAGGTTCTCCAGCGCGAAGACGGATTCCATATCTGCTCGCCCCTACCGGTCCACGTCGCCGACGACGAAGAACACGCTGCCGAGGATCGCGATCATGTCCGGCAGCAGCGCACCCTGGAGCAGGTGCGGCAGCATCTGGACGTTCGAGAACGAGGGCGTGCGCATCTTCAGCCGCCAGGGGTTCTTCTTGCCGTCGCTCACCAGGTAGTAGCCGCACTGGCCGAGCGGGTTCTCGGTGCGGACGTAGATCTCGCCCTCGGGCGCCTTGACCACCTTGGGCAGCTTCACGTTCACCGGGCCGGCCGGGATCATGTCCAGCGCCTGGTCGATGATGTCGCAGCTCGCGTCGATGCGGTCGAGCAGGACCATGAAGCGGTCGAAGCTGTCGCCGTTGGCGCCCACCGGCACCTTGACCTCGACCTCCCCGTACTTGCTGTACGGCTCGGTGACCCGGCAGTCCTCGGCGACGCCGGTGGCATGCAGGGTCGGGCCGCTGACGCCGAAGTCGAGCGCCACCGACGGCTCCAGCGCGCCCACGCCGCGCGTGCGGGCGATGAAGATCTCGTTGCCCTCGAGCAGGTCGCGGTACTCCTGGCTGCGCACCCGCACGTTGGCCACCATCGCGCGGCTGGCCTGGAGGAAGCCGCGCGGCAGGTCTTCCTTCACCCCGCCAACGCGGTTGTACGTGAAGTGCAGGCGGCCGCCGGTCGCGGACTCCATCAGGTTCTGGATGTCCTCGCGCTCGCGGAAGGCGAAGAACACGGGCGTGATGGCGCCGAGCTCGAGCCCGAACGACCCGACGAACATCAGATGGTTCAGGATGCGATTCCACTCGGCCATGATCACGCGGATCCAGTCCGCGCGGGCGGGCACCTCGAGCTCCATCATGCGCTCGACCGCGATGGCCACGCCCAGCTCGTTGTTGAAAGCCGACAGCCAGTCGTGGCGGTTGACCAGCGCGATGATCTGGCGGTAGTCGCGCGCCTCCGCGAGCTTCTCGAACCCGCGGTGCATGTAGCCGATGACCGGAGTGGCGCGGGTGATCCGCTCGCCGTCGAGATCGATCACGACGCGCAGTACGCCGTGTGTGGCGGGGTGCTGCGGGCCGATGTTGAGGTTCATGTCCTGCGTGGACAGCCCGCTCGCATCGCTGCTGCGGATCTCCACCAGCATGCTCTCGCCCGGCGGTCCCGGGAGGACCGCGCCGGCGACATCGCCGGCCAGGCCGACGGGAGCGCCCCCAGGCGTCACGATCTCGGTCACTGCTGCTCACCCTCGTCGTCCGGCACGTCAGCGTCGGGCCCAGGCGCGGGCACCTCGTCGACGTCGCGCGCAGGCTCGTCGGCGTCGCGCAGCTCCGCGCCGCGCTCGGCGGCCTTCTGCGCGCGCATCTCCGCGGCCTTGGCCTTGGCCCGCTCGGCCTTGTCGCGCGCAGCCTGCGCCTTGGCCTCGGCATCCTCCGCGGAGACCGCGACCGGCTCGCCGGCCTCGTCACTGTCGCCGCCGCCAGGCTCGCCCGGCTCCTTGAGGCCCGGCCACGGCTTGGCCTCGCGCGTGCTGAGCAGGAAGTCCTTGCGCAGCGGCCAGCCCTCGAAGTCCTCGGTGGTCAGGATCCGCGGCGTGAGCTGGGGGTGGCCCTCGAACTCGACCCCGAACATGTCGTAGGTCTCGCGCTCGTGCCAGTTGGCGCCGCGGTACACGCCCGTCAGCGTGGGCACCTTGGGGTTGTCGCGTCCGCCCGGGGCCAGGGTCTTGAGCGTGATGTGGCGACGGTGCGACGTGGCGTACAGGTGCGTGACAACCTCGAAGCCCTGCTCCTCGCGGTCGACGCCCGAAAGGAACTCGAAGAAGTCGAAGGCCAGGGCGGGGTCGTCCTTGCACAGCCGCGCCGCGTCAGGGAAGGACTCCGGCGCCACGGTGACGGTCAGCTGCCCATAGGTCACCGACGTGTCGACGACACGATCGGCCAGGCGTTCGCGGAGATAGTCCGCCAGCTCCTCAGGACTCATCGGCCTCTTACTGGGGGTCGTCGAGTGGGTGGACGGTGTGGTCGCCGCCGCCGACCACGATGGGCTGGCGCTCGGCACGGCGCTCGTAACGGTCCTTGAGCGACTCGCCGCCGATCATCTCCTGCAGCTTGATGATGCCCTCGAGCAGCGCCTCGGGCCGCGGCGGGCAGCCGGGGACGTACACGTCAACGGGGACGATCTGGTCGACGCCCTTGGTGACCGAGTAGCTGTCCCAGTACGGGCCGCCGCAGTTGGAGCACGAGCCGAAGCTGATCACGTACTTGGGTTCGGGCATCTGGTCGTACAGGCGCTTGAGCGCGGGCGCCATCTTGTCGGTCAGCGTGCCGGCCACGACCATCAGGTCCGCCTGACGGGGGCCGTGCGCGAAGGGGATCACACCGAGCCGGATGAAGTCGTGCCGCGCCGTGGACGTCGCGATGAACTCGATCGCGCAGCAAGCCAGTCCGAAGTTCATGACCCAGAGGCTGTACTTGCGACCCCAGTTGAGGACGAACTTCAGCGGCTGCGGCGGGTCGACCTGGTCGATCAGACCCACTTGAGCACTCCCTTCTTCCACTCGTACGGCAGCGTGACGGTGACGAAGAACAGGAACACCAGCATGACGCCGAGCATGAACTGTGCGGCGTCGGGCGAGGCGGTGTTCAGCGCGACGGCCCACGGGAAGACGAACAGCGACTCGACGTCGAACACGACGAACATGAACGCGAAGAGGTAGTAACGGATGTTCGTCTGCGACCAGCCGGAGCCCACGGGGTCCATACCGGACTCGTACGTGGTCAGCTTGCCGCCGTACTTCATGTCCGGGCGCACCAGGCGGCTGAGCGTGAACGCGACGGCCACCAGGCCCGCGCCGGCGATCACGAGCGCGAGAACGGTGCCGTACGCCTGGTAGTACTCGGCCAACCGACTCGTCCTCCTGTGGCACCGCGGAACAATCCGTACGCGGACGTGCATGCATCGCGTGCGCGCGAATGGCGCAGAACTGCCGCGATGCGGGGCAGCTTAGTCTATGCGGGGACCCCGAGCCGCCCAAAAGCACGGGCCTTCCGGCACGCGATCTTGACGCCCTCGCGCCGGCCGAGCGGTCCGGCGGGTCAGCCGAGGCGTTCCACGGCGTAGTCGGCGAGCCAGTCCAGAGCCTCCACGGCCGTCGCGGCATCCGGCCGGACGCGGAAGGGATCGAGTGCGGCCTTCGCAGCCGCCACCTCGGCGTGTGCGGCCGCGCGCGCCTGGTCCAGCGCGGGATGCAGGCGCAGCAGGCCCATCGCCTTCGCCACATTCGCGTCGGTGGGGTCGGCGACCAGCGCGGCGAACTCTGACCCCGCGCCCTCGGCCTCCAGCGCCAGCAGCACCGGCAGGGTCCGGACACCCTCCTTGAGATCCGTCCCCGGCAGCTTGCCCGACTCGGCCTCCTCCCCCGCCACGTCGAGCACGTCGTCAGCGAGCTGGAACGCCATGCCGAGCCGCTGCCCATAGGCAGCCAGCGCCTCCTGCGCGTCTTGGGGCTGCCCCGACAGCAGCGCACCGAGGCGGCAGGAGGACGCGATCAGCGACGCCGTTTTCTCGGCGATCACGGCGAGGTAGTGCGCGCGGTCGGCCTCGACGGGGGCGGCGCCGTGTGCGGCGGCCATGCCGGACGCCTGCACCTCGCGGATCTGGCCCGCGCACAGTTCGGCGATCGTGCGCGCCATGATCCGCGTCGTCTCGACCCCAAGCCCGGCCGACAGCTCGGACGCGCGCGCGAGCAGGAAGTCGCCGGTCAGGATCGCCACGGTGTTGGACCAGCGCACGTGGGCCGCGGCGCTCCCCCGGCGCAGGTCCGCCGCGTCGATCACGTCGTCGTGGTACAGCGTCGAGATGTGCACCAGCTCGACGATCACCCCCGCGGCGACCAGGCGATCGTCGTCCGGTGCGGTCCCCCCGAGCGCCCCGCCGAGCAGCACGAGCATCGGCCGGAAGCGCTTGCCGCCCGCCTCGATCAGGTAGCGCGAGGCCTCCTGGACGAAGGGCAGCTCGCTGGCGACCGACTCGCGCAGGCGCTGTTCGACCAGCGCGAGGCCCGGGCGCAGGTCGAGCCCCCGTGCGGCGCCCTTGCCCGCCAGGGAGTCGATGGCCTCCGCCGACAGTCCCACGGGTCCCCTAGCCGGCGAACGTGGCGGCCTGGCGCGCCAGCTCGATCAGGGCAGAGGGCAGCACGCCGAGCACCACCATCACCGCGGCGGTGAACGCGAGCCCGGTCGACACGCCCAGGCCCGCGGGCATCGGGGCCGCCTCGGTCGCGGGCTCGGGCTCCTCCATGAACATCGCCACGATCACCCGGATGTAGAAGAACGCCGAGATCACGCTCGACAGCACCGCGACCAGCACCAGCGGCCAATGCCCCGCTTCCATGCCCGCGCGGAACACCGCCAGCTTGGCGGTGAACCCGGCGGTCGGCGGGATGCCCGCCAGCGACAACAGGAACAGCGCGAACATGGCCGCCGGCACCGGGTGGCGCCGGCCGATGCCGCGCAGGTCGGCGAGGCTCATCGCCTTGCGCCGCCCGCGTTCGAACAATGCGAGCACGCCGAAGCAGCCCAGCGCCATGAAGCTGTAGATCAGCAGGTACAGCAGCGTGCCGCTGACGCCCGCGCGGCTGACCGACAGCAGGCCGATCAGGGCGTAGCCCGCGTGCGCGACCGCGGAGTAGCCGAGCATGCGCTTGACGTCCTGCTGGACCACCGCGAGCACCGCGCCCACCAGCATGGTCAGCGCCGCCAGCACCCACAGCACCGGCACCCAGGACCACTGCAGGCCGCCCAGGCCGCCGACGAAGATGCGCAGGAAGGCCGCGAACGCGGCCGCCTTGGTCGCGGCGGCCATGAAGCCGGTGATGGGGGTGGGCGCACCCTGGTACACGTCGGGGGCCCACATGTGGAACGGCACGATCGCGGTCTTGAACGCCAGGCCCACCAGCAGCAGGCCCATCGCCATGATGTTCATGGCGGGGTTCGCGTCGATGGCGCTCATGGCCCGTCCCGCCGCGGCGATGTTCGTGCTGCCGGTCGCGCCGTAGACCAGGGCGATGCCGTACAAGAGCAGCGCGCTCGAGAACGCCCCGAGCAGGAAGTATTTGATCGCGGACTCCTGCGCGTTGAGGTCGCGCCGGGCGAACGCGCACAGGATGTACAAGGCCAGCGACAGGATCTCGATGGCGATGAACACCATCAGCAGGTCGTTGGCGGAACCCAGGAGCGTCATGCCCAGCGCCGCGAACAGCAGCAGCGGGTAGTACTCGCCGCGGTGGATGCGTCGGTCGTCGGCGTAGCCGTAGCCGAGCATGATCGTGATCAATGCCGCCAGGCACACGGTCACGCGAGTGAACAGCGCCACGCCGTCCACGGCGAACATGCCGGACAGGACGCTCTGCGTGCCCACCAGCGACCCGCCGTCGGACAGTTGCAGCAGCCCGGCGTGCTGGGTCCACTGCCAGGCGGTGACGCCGAGGGCACCGATCAGGCCGGCCGCGGACAGCAGCGCCCCGAGCATGCGCGGCCGGTCGCGCCACACCGCCGTCAAGCCGAACTGCATCACTCCCGCCAGGGCCACCAGCGCGGGCGCGGTCGTGACGTCGAGCTGGTACCAGGCGAACCCGGCGCCGGCGAGCAGCGCCCCCAGCGCGAGAAACGACGCCTGCAGGCGCTGCGCGCCCGCGGTGTCGAGCAGCAGCACGAGCACGCCCGCGCCCAGCAGCACGAGCTCGGGGCTGATGGCGCCCCAGGCGATCTCGGGGATGGCCACCCCGGCGCCGGTCTGCGCGAGCGGGATCACTGCGACACCTCCGCGAGCACGCGCTCGACACTGGGATTCACGCGGTCGTACAGCGGCTTGGGATACAGCCCGATGGCGAGCATCAGCACCACCAGCGGCACGAGGACGGCGATCTCGCGGCGGTCGAGATCGACGAAGCCGACCGCCTCGCCCTCGACGGAACCGTGGAACATCCGCTGGTAGGCCCACAGCAGGTACAGCGCGGCGAGGATGACGCCAAAGGCGGCCAGCGAGGCGGCCCAGCGGCTGGTCTGGAACGTGCCGATGAGGATGGGGAACTCGCCGACGAAACCGTTCAGGCCCGGCAGGGCGATCGAGCTCATCGCGGTGACCAGGAACAGCCCGCCGAAGATCGGCGCTGCCTTCAGCAGACCCGAGAACGCGGCGATCTCGCGCGTGTGGGCGCGTTCGTACAGAAAGCCGATCAGCAGGAACAGCGCGCCCGTGGACAGGCCGTGGTTGACCATCTGCACCACCGAGCCCGCCGCCGCCGTCGACTGGAGCGCGAACACGCCCAGCACCACGAAGCCGAGGTGGCTGACCGAGCTGTAGGCGACCAGCCGCTTGATGTCACGCTGCACGATCGACACCAGCGCCCCGTACAGCACGCCGATCACAGCGAGCGCCATCATCGCCGGCGCCAGGCGCTGCACGGCCGCCGGGAACAGCGGCAGGCTGAAGCGCAGGAAGCCGTAGCCGCCGATCTTCAGCATCACCGCGGCCAGCACCACCGAGCCGGCGGTGGGCGCCTCGGTGTGCGCGTCGGGCAGCCACGTGTGCAGGGGCCACATCGGCACCTTGATGGCGAAGGCCGCGAAGAACAGCCAGAACAGCCAGAACTGCTCACGGGCCGACAACTCCACCTGGCGGATCACGTCGTAGTCGAACGACGTCGCGCCCGCCGCGAAGTACAGGTACAGCACGCCCACCAGCATCAGCAGGCCGCCCACCAGCGTGTACAGGAAGAACTTGAGCGCGGCGTAGTGGCGGTTGCCCGAGCCGTAGATGCCGATCAGCGCGTACATCGGCACGAGCATGACCTCGAACATGACGTAGAACAGCACGAGGTCCAGCGCCAGGAACACGCCCATCAGCGCGGCCTGCAGAATCATCAGTGACGCGTAGAAGCCCTTCGCGCGGTGCTCCTGGTTCCACGACGCGAGCAGCACCAGCGGCTGCATCAACGCGGTCAGCACTACGAGCAGCAAGCTGATGCCGTCCACGCCGAGGCGGTAGGTGATGCCCCACTGCGGCACCCAGGCGGCAGACTCCTCCAGCTGGAACCCCGCCTCGCCGGCCTGGAAGCGCACCAGCAGGACCACGGCGGCCACCAGTGTCAGCAGCGCGCCGCCCATCGCCAGCGCGCGCAGCGTCCCGCGCCGCTCGGGGTCCGCGAACGCGATCGCCAGCGCCGTCACCGCAGGGACGGCGACGAGCAAGGTCAGGATCGGCAGGTTCTCCATCAGCGCAATCACCCGATCCAGGCCGAGGCGGCCCAAGGGCCGACGTAGAACAGCACCACGACGAGCACCGCCCCGATCAGCGTGCCGAGCGCATACGTGCGCACGTAGCCCGTCTGCGTGCGGCGGCCCGCGGTCGCGAGCGCGGCGGTCGCCGAGGCGGCACCGTTCACGGCGCCGTCGATGACGCGCCGGTCGAACCAGGCCAGCGCGTCGGCGAGCATGCGCCCCGGTGTGGCGATCGCCAGCTGGTACAGCTCGTCGACGCGGAACTTGTCGAACGCGAAGCGGTGGTAGCCCGCGAAGCGCGGCGACGGCTCGCCCGTGACGCGGCGGTACAGCAGGACCGCAGCGGCGATGCCGCCGGCGGCGGCCGCCATGGCCAGCGCGATCAGCGTGGCGTGGCTGAGCGTGTGCTCGCCGTGGAAGGCGGCCACCGTCCCCGCCAGCCAATGGTGCAGCCAGCCGTCCTCGGCAGAGACGTTGAGCAGCCCGCCGCCCGCCGACAGCACCGCGAGCACCACCAGCGGCGCGCTCATGGTCCAAGGAGACTCATGGGGAAGCCCATGGGGGGACTCATGGGGATGGACGTCGTGGCCGAAGCGCGGCTTGCCCAGGAAGATCAGCACCAGCCAGCGCGTCATGTAGAAGGCCGTCAGCGCGGCGACCACCAGGCCGATCGCGTACACCGGCATCGCCCCGGGCGTCTCGGACGCAGCGGCCAGGATCTCCTCCTTGGAGAAGTAGCCCGACAGCGGCGGGATGCCCGAGATCGCGAGCACCGCGATCAGCGAGGTAGCAAATGTCACCGGCATGTGCTTGCGCAGCCCGCCCATCTGCCACACATCGGTCTGGTCGTGCAGCGCGTGCATGACCGACCCGGCGGCCAGGAACAGCAGCGCCTTGAAGAAACCGTGCGTGAGCAGGTGGAACACGCCTGCCGTGTACGCGCCCACGCCGACCGCGATGAACATGTAGCCGAGCTGGCTGACGGTGGAGTACGCGAGGATCTTCTTGAGGTCGCGCTGCACGCACGCGATCAGGGCGGCGACCAGCGCAGTCAGCGCCCCGATCCAGGCGACCACCATGCCGACGTCGGGCACCGTGGAGAACAGCGGCGACATGCGCGCGACGAGGTACACGCCGGCGGTGACCATCGTGGCGGCGTGGATCAGCGCGGACACCGGCGTCGGGCCGGCCATCGCGTCGGGCAGCCACACGTACAGCGGGATCTGCGCGCTCTTGCCGGTCGCGCCGAGCAGCAGCAACAGGCCGATCGCCGTCGCCGTCCCCGTCGCCAGCGTGGCGGCCGCGGGCAGCACGTCGGAGAACGACAGCGAACCGACGGCGCCGAACACCAGGAACATCGCGATCATGAAGCCGACATCGCCGACACGGTTGGTGACGAACGCCTTCTTGGCGGCGCTGGCGTAGTCGCGCCGCTCGAACCAGAAACCGATCAGCAGGTAGGAGCACAGGCCCACCAGCTCCCAGCCGACGAACAGCACCAGCAGGTTCTCGCCCAGGACCAGGATCAGCATCGAGGCCGCGAACAAGTTGAGGTAGGCGAAGAAGCGCGGGTAGCGCTCGTCGCCGTGCATATAGCCCACCGAGTACAGGTGGATCAGCGTGCCGACGCCGGTCACCAGCAGCAGCATCACCGCCGACAGCGGGTCGACCAGCAGGTCCCAGGCGACCGTCAGCGAGCCGATCTGGAGCCAGTCGGCGACGTGCACCACGAACGTGCGGGCGTCGGGGGGCTGCGCGCGCAGCGCGCCGAACACCCCCAGCG
>Ga0299913_10006513_pt1 | contig 10121 bp, 8 predicted proteins | sample RVTome_9_FD_201360 | JGI IMG/M metagenome (GOLD analysis project Ga0299913, IMG submission 201360) | Soil microbial communities from uranium-contaminated site in the Upper Colorado River Basin, Wyoming, United States - RVT155D38 (version 2) ... | reverse complement strand
CAGAACGCCGCGCATATCCAGGCGAACAGGACGGCGTAGAGCAGGATCAGCAGCAGCTCCAGCGGATTCAGTCCGTCCTGATGCATGGAGCCGATCAGGAGCCCGATAGCGCCCGCCGTCGTCGCCACTATGAGCGACACGAAGATCGCGCGTCTTGCCCGAATGCCCCTTGCAGGACCGGCGTCGGAGCCATCTGCTTCGCTCCGCGAAGGCTGCGGGGATGACGGTGGTTCCCAAGCGCGCGGTCCTGCGCAACGACCCGCTCCTCCCGAGCGCCGCCAGCCGGGGAGATCGATGCTCTGTTCAGGCATCGACAGACCCTCTCGAGCCGGCACCGCGTTCGAGCCTGCGATGCGTCGTGTATCAGGGAGCGGCTGGTGTTCCTCGACCCACTGCACCGTCTCCTGCATCGCAACATGAACCGCGTTTTCGCCCTCGCGAAGCGGGAGCAGGGATTGCAGGCGCGTCTTGATCTCCGCAAGAACGCCCGGCAGGCGCTCCGGATCGGCGAAGCCCGACGCCCGCAGATAGGCATGTATGCGCGGCATGGCCTCCTGCCACACGAACGCATCTGCGCGCTCCGGGCCATACGCCCGCAGCTTGTTATCGGCGATCAGTTCGGGACCCATTTGAATACCCAGGTTTCGGTGAGTATGTCCTTGCCCCGGCGCAGAAAGCAGCGCAGGTCGGCCGGCTGGCCCTCTTCCGGAGCCAACTCGAAGAACATGCGCCAGCCATCCAGAAACTGGTTGTGGTGGGCCACTGCGTGTTCGATGCGTCCTGAGGTGGTGTTGCAAACGGCTTCGACCTTCTCCGACTCCGGGTCGAGCCTCTGCAGCGCAGGCCCGGTGAAGTCGATGACGAATTTGCGCCGCGAGTGATCCGGCACATCGGTACCCCCCGCACCGATACGGGTCGCAATCGCGCGACCGCCCTGCAGGCGTGCTTCCGGATTCAGCGCAAAATGCAGGCGGTATTCCGCGTCCACAGTGCTGCCCGGTTCCAGCGGCACGCCGGGGGTCCAGAATGCGACGAGGTTGTCGTTGCGCTCACTCTGGCTGGGGATCTCCACCAGTTCTACAACACCGTTTCCCCAGTCTCCGATCGCCTCCACCCAGACACTGGGACGGGTGTGGTATATCGCTTCGGTATCCTGGTAATGGTCGAAATCGCGATCTCGCTGCATCAGGCCGAAGCCACGTGGACTGCTTACCTCGAACGGCGTTATCTGCAAGTTGACAGGATTCACCGCCGGTCTCCAGATGCGCTCGCCGCTGCCGGACTCGATCACCAGACCGTCCGAGTCGTGTACCTCCGGACGGAAGTCGTCCATGAAACGGTTGGTGACTTCGCCGTGGTAGAACATGCTGGTCAGCGGCGCTATGCCGAGCTTTTGAACCCCCTGGCGCAGCGTGACCCGCGCCTTCACGTCGATCACCGTATGCAAACCCGGACGGATCAGAAATCGGTAGGCTCCGGTCGCGCGTTCGCTGTCGAGCAGCGCAAACACCGTGATTTCCGTGTCGTCGGGATTGGGCTTGACGATCCAAAACTCGCGGAACACCGGGAATTCCTCCGGCGTATCGAGACCCGTGTCGATCGCAAGGCCGCGCGCCGAAACACCGTAATTCTGGTGCTGACCGATGGCGCGAAAATAGCTGGCGCCGAGAAATACGGCGACCTCGTCGAAGGCATCTTCACGATTCAGAGGATAGAGAATGCGAAAGCCCGCAAAGCCCATATCCTGCGGCAACTCCGCCGGAACCGGGTTTTTGCCGTAGTCGAACAGGTCGCGCGAGAAAACGAGCGGACGAGCGCCGCTCTCATCGACGATATTGATGGTGACCCGGTCGTTAAAAAGAAAGCCGCGCGCGAAAAGCTGCATCTGGAACGGAGAAGGCTCCTCTCTCCAGAAAGTTTTTTCCCGCCTGAAGCTGATGTCCCGATAGTCGACGTATTGCAGGTCCTTGAACGCGTCGGGCAGTTCCGGGCGGTCCGGTTCGTACGGCTCGCGTGACAGCTCTTCGGCGAGACGATTCACATCCGCAAAACCGAATGCCTGCCGCTCCACAGCTGCAGGTTCGGCATCACGTGCCGGCTGCGCGACCACACCCGGCCCTCCGCCGGCTAAGACAGCAATGAGCACTGCATGAATTGTCGTTTTTGATAAGGACACGTGTTGCTCTCCCGACCGGGCGACTCCTATTTAGTCAACTTGTACAGGTGGAGGTTTCGGGCACAGCTGCGGATTGCAGAAATAGCCTAATGTATTTGGGCCTTTTCCGGAAATCGTCTGCGAATGCAGACACCTTCTCGTCCCGGATTGAAAGGCTTCGGCATGGCAGCTTCATCAGGTTCTTCGGGGGCCGAGGCCTGATTCTTGCTATTCTGCCTGACCTGCCCCCCCTGGATGAAGGATATGGAGATGGCGTTGCCGTGGTTGTCCATAGTTGCAAGAACGGTTCCGTGGGCCGAACTGGTAAGGCGCGCGCCCCAGATCATTGCCGCGTCGTCGCAGCTTCTCGAAAAGCGTCATTCCACCTCCGGTCAGCGCCGCGCGATACCACCCGATGAGGCGGACGAGCTCGATCTGGAAAGGCGCATCGCCGCACTGGAGGAACGCGATGCGGAACATGCCCGGGTGTTCGAGCAGCTGGCGCAACAGACACGTGACCTGAGTGTCGGGCTCCAGGTGGTTGCTGCACGGCTTCGCCTGCTTATGTTTGCCTTTGCGGCCGTAGTTATTCTGGGGCTTGTTGCAGTGGTGGTGTTGTTGTGAGCGTGTTCTGATATTGCGTGCTCGCCTGCATGACCGGCCCCACGACCTTCTACCGCGTCAGAAAGCTTTCACCGTATTCCATCGGCGCAAGGCGGAAAAAAGCCGCGAGGCTCTGGCCGATATCGGCAAACGTTTCCCGCTTGCCGATTGAACCGGAAGACACAGCGGCGCCCCGCGCAAGAACCGGTATGTGCTCCCTGGTATGGTCCGATCCCGGCCACGAGGGATCGCAGCCATGGTCGGCACAGACGATCAGGAGGTCGTCATCATTCATCGACGCCGTCAGCTCTGGCAGGCGACCGTCGAAATACTCCAGGGCAGCGGCGTAGCCTTCGATGTCGCGTCGATGCCCGTACAGCATGTCGAAGTCGACGAAATTGGTGAAAACAATGGAACGATCCGGCGCAGTCTTCAGCGCTTCGAGTGTTGCATCGAAAAGTGCTGCATTGCCCGTCGCCTTGATTGTTCTGCTTATGCCCCTGTGTGCATAGATATCGGCGATCTTGCCGATGCTGATCACTTCGCCACCACTCTCGACCAGCTTGTCGAGAACCGTGGCAGCCGGCGGCGGCACGGTCAGATCCCGCCGGTTTCCGGTCCGAGCGAAGTTGCTCTTGTTCGTTCCGAGAAAAGGCCGCGCGATCACCCGGCCGATGTTGTACTCGTCTACCAGGTCACGCGCAATCGCGCTCAACCGGTAGAGCCGCTCGAGGCCGAACGATTCTTCGTGACAGGCTATCTGAAACACGCTGTCGGCGGACGTATAGACGATAGGCTTGCCGCTGCGCATGTGTTCTTCGCCGAGCTCCGCAATGATCGTCGTCCCCGACGCGTGGCAATTCCCAAGTACCCCCGGAAGATCGGCTCGCTCGATGAGGCTGTCGAGCAGCTTCCGCGGGAAGGTGTCTTCATCCTTCGTGAAATACCCCCAGTCGAACAGCACCGGTACTCCGGCCATCTCCCAATGCCCGCTCGGGGTATCCTTGCCGCTGCTCAGTTCTTTCGCGTAGCCGTAAGCGCCGACGATCTCCGTTTCCGGAGCGCAGCCAGCCGGAAACTCGCCGGCGCTCTCCTTCGCAGCATGTAACAGACCGAGGCGCGCCAGATTCGGGATCCGGAGCGGCTGTGGCCCCTCACGTGCACGATACCTGGCAATACTGCCCAGCGTATTCGAGCCGGCATCTCCAAAGCGGTCGGCGTCCTCGGCAGCGCCGATACCGAAGGAATCCAGCATCAAAATTACTGCCCTGCACATAAACACTCCTCAGCGGCATTCTGACGGAAGCGCGCATTAATCATGAACCGCTGAGCTCGGTGGTTAGCGAAGCCCCGGCTGGGGGGAAGGCTTTTCAGGAACGCCGTTAACCCGTCCATGGGGGCTTCGGGCGAAACATCCATGTTTCGCACGATCCTGAAAAGCCTTCCCCCCAGCCGAGACTTCGCCGACAGGTCGTGCGGTTCATGATTAATGCGTCCGCCCTCCCCGGTTACTGCAGGGCGAAGAACAGTCCTGCCAGTGCCGCACTCATCAGGTTTGCCAGTGTACCCCCGATGACTGCCTTTAGCCCAAGCCGGGCGATGTCTTTCCGCCGCCCGGGAATGATGCTGCCGAGCCCGCCAAGAAGGATCGCGATCGACGTGAGGTTGGCAAAGCCGCACAGCGCGAAGGTGACGATGACCTGCGTTTGCGGAGCCAGCCCTTCCTTGATCTGGACGAAATTGGCGTAAGCGTAGAACTCGTTGATAATCAGCTTTTGTCCGATCAGGCTGCCTGCCTCCACGGCATCCGCCCACGGCACGCCCACGAGAAACGCCAGCGGTGCAAACAGCTTGCCGAGGATGAACTGGAGGGTCAGATCCTCGAAGCCGACGTAAGCGCCGAGCCCGGAGAGCAGGCCGTTGAGCAAGGCGATCATGGCAACGAAAGCGAGCAGCATTGCGCCGACGTTGAGCGCGAGGGTTAGTCCTGTCGCAGCGCCGTTACCGATGGCCTCGAAAATATTGACCGCCTTCTCTTCGCCGCCCGTGTCTGCCGCGTCGAACTTCATTACGTCGGGTGACGTCTCGGGCAGCATGATCTTCGCGATCATCAGCCCGCCCGGCGCCGCCATGAAGCTCGCTGTGATGAGGTAGTTGAGGTCGACCCCCATCGTCGCATAACCGGCCATCACGGCACCGGCGATAGTTGCGCAGCCTCCGGTCATGACCGCAAACAATTCCGACTCGCTCATGCGCGCAAGATACGGCTTCACAACCAGCGGCGCCTCGGTGTGCCCGACGAAAATGTTCGATACCGCCGACATCGACTCGATCTGGCTGGTACGCAACAGCCGGTGTAATGCGCCGCCGAAGATGCCGACGACTTTTTGCATGACGCCGAGGTAATAAAAAACCGACATCAGGGCCGAGAAGAAAACGATGACCGGCAATACGTTCAGGGCGATGGTAAAGCCCAGACTCTCGTTGGTGCGGCTGCCGAACACGAACTCGATGCCCGCATTGCCGTAATTGATGACGTGCTGCACGCCTTTGACGATGCCGGCAAGCAGGTCCCTGCCGAAAGGCACGTACAGAATCAGTGCCGCGATCGATACCTGCAAGGCGAACGCGATAATGACGGTGCGCCGATTGATTGCGCCGCGGTCTGCCGACAACAAAAAAGCCAGCAGGAACAGCACGGCCATTCCGGCGAAACTGATCAGTATTTGCATCGGAGAGGTGCAGCGGGGCGAGGTTGGCGATTCGCCCGCATGGCAGGCTCCTACACAGCCTGTGAGAGCCGGCTACGCGGGCAATCGGTTATCTGGATTATCAATGCGGCGACTGGGGAACAAAGTCGCTTTCGCCGAAGAACTCGATCCGGGTAAGAAACGTGTAGTCGCCCTCGAGCGCCATGAGACCGATCAGCACGATAATGGCGATCGGCGGTGTGAGAATCGCGAGTTTCAGTGCGAGCCGCTCCCATTGCATGTGCATGAAGATAGCGACGATAAAGCCTGCTTTCACAAACATGAACAGAAGAATGAGTGTCCAGCGCAGCGTGCCCTGAAGGTTGAGATAATCGACCATATAGGAGAAAAAGCTCACTACAAACAACAAGCCCCAGATCCACAGATAGATGCTGATGGGGTGTTGTTGTCCTTCCTTGTCCGCCATACCGGAGGTCTCCCAGGGCCAATTACCAGAGATAGAAAAACGCAAAAATGAATACCCAGACGAGGTCGACGAAGTGCCAGTACAGACCGGCGATCTCGACAATCTCATATTTGCCGCCCCGTCTTTCGTAGAACCCGGATTTTACGCGGATGGCTACCACCAGCAGATAAATGACACCCGCGGAGACGTGCATTCCGTGGAACCCGGTAATCATGAAGAAACTGGAGCCGAACTGCGCCGCCCCCATCGGATTACCCCAGGGTCTTACACCTTCATCGACGATGAGTTTGGTCCACTCGAAAGCCTGCATGCCGACGAAGGTGGCGCCGAGAGCGGCGGTTGCCACCATCAGCCAGAAGGTTTTGTTGCGGTCCTTGCGATAGCCCATGTTGACGGCCATGGCCATGGTGCCGCTCGAGGTGATCAGCACGAAAGTCATGATGGCGATGAGCACGAGGGGGATCGGATCGCCGCCGAAGCTCAAGGCGAATACTTCGCTCGGATAAGGCCATGGATCCGCCGCCGACATGCGGACGGTCATGTAGGAAACCAGGAAACAGCTGAAGATGAATGTGTCGCTCAGCAGGAAGATCCACATCATGGCCTTTCCCCAAGGCACGTGGAACGCCTGCTTGTCTGACGAGAAGTCGGTTACGACTCCTTTGGTGCCCGCTGGAAGAACATCTCCGGGTTTGGCCAGTACAGCTTCCGCCATTTATTCGAATCCTTGACTTTTCAAGTTGACAACAGCAATGCGAACAGCACCACCCATACGAGCAGCAGATAGTGCCAGTAGACCGTGCACAGCTCGACGCTGACCCTGACGCTGTCGGCTTCCGCGCCGGTAAAGACTCTCAGCATCGAACGTGCCCAGACCCACAGACCGCCGAGAAGGTGCACGCCATGCACGGCGGTCAGCACGTAAAAGAAGGCATTGGCCGGATTGCTCGACAGGTAATGACCCGAAGCATTCAATTGCGTCCATGCAATGAGCTGGCCGCCCAGAAACAGAAACGTAAACACGCCTGCGACGGTAAGGCCGGGCTTCAGCCTGACGGTTTGCCCCTTGACAGCCGCTCCGCGGGTCCACTGGTAGACGACGCTCGCCAGCACGAGGAAGGCGGAATTTACCCACAGAAGCTTCGGTTCCGTAACCGGGCTCCAGTCCCCCATATGCATTCGCATTGCGTAGGCGCTGATGAACAGGGCGAACAGGGACGTCGCGACGGCCAGGAAACTCACCAGGCCGAAAGTCTTCGCGGGCGTGTCGATCGACGTGCCGGACACGGCGTTATCGGCAGCGCGCGGCAACCAGGGTTGCGTATTGAGCGTCTGGCGCAGCAGCCAGCCGATCACGATGAACATGATGGCAGCCAGCATTACGAGCGATACGGTCATTGCGGATTACCGCGGCACACCGTGATCGCGTCCCACCGGCGCCAGCTCGGCCGGCACGTTCTGCGGTATGTAATCTTCCGGATAGCCCGGCACGCTGTAGTCGTACGCCCAGCGGTGAACCTCCGGCAGATCATGACCCCAGTTACCGTGCTTCGGCGGCGTATCCGGCGTCTGCCATTCCAGCGTGGTTGCGTGCCAGGGATTGGAATCCGCTTTCCTGCCGTTGCGCAGGCTCGTGATCATGTTGTAGAAGAAAATGAGCTGCGTCAGCGCCACGAAGATTGCGGAAATCGTGATGCTGGCGTTCAGCGTCTGCGCGGATTCCGGCATGAAGTCCGTATTACCCATTGCGAAGTAGCGGCGCGGAATGCCGAGGAAGCCGAGGTAATGCATCGGCAGGTAGATCGAATAGGTGCCGAGAAACGTCAGCCAGAAGTGCCATCGCCCGAGCCTTTCGTTGTACATCTTGCCGGTGATTTTCGGGAACCAGTGATAAATCGCCCCGAATACCACGAGGATGGGCGACACGCCCATGACCATGTGGAAGTGCGCCACCACGAAATAAGTGTCCGAGAGCGGCAGGTCGACGACGACGTTGCCGAGGAATATGCCCGTGAGCCCGCCGTGCACGAAGGTAAAGATGAAGCCGATGGCGAACAGCATCGGCACGCGCAAATGGATGTTCCCCTGCCACAGGGTCAGCACCCAGTTGTAGACCTTGAGTGCCGTCGGCACCGCGATGATCAGAGTCGTGGTCGCGAAGAAGAACCCGAAGTAGGGATTCATGCCGCTGACGTACATGTGGTGCGCCCACACGATGAAGCTCAAGCCACCGATCGCGAGGATAGCCCAGACCATCATCCGGTAGCCGAAAATGTTTTTCCTCGCATGCGTCGACAGCAGGTCCGAAACGATGCCGAAGGCAGGCAAGGCGACGATATAGACCTCTGGATGGCCGAAGAACCAGAACAGATGCTGGAACAATATGGGGCTGCCGTCGTTATAACCGGACTGTACGCCGGCCGAAACGACGGCGGGCATGAAGAAACTGGTCATGAGCGTCTTGTCGAGCAACATCATGATCGCGCTGACGAGCAGGGCCGGGAAAGCAAGAAGACCCAGCACGGTGGCCATGAATATTCCCCAAACCGACAACGGCATGCGCATAAGCGTCATGCCGCGGCAACGTGCCTGCAGGATGGTGGTGACGTAATTCAGGCCGCCCATGGTAAAGGCCACGATGAACACGGCCAGCGACACGAGCATCAGGATGATGCCCCAGTCGACGCCCGGGGTGCCGCGAGAAATGGCCTGCGGCGGATAAAGCGTCCAGCCGGCGCCGGTCGAACCTCCGGGCACGAAAAAGCTCGCCAGCAGGATGATGACCGACACCAGATACACCCAGTAACTGAGCATATTCATGTACGGGAACACCATATCTCGGGAGCCGCACATCAGCGGAATGAGGTAGTTGCCGAAGCCGCCAAGAAAGAGGGCGGTCAGCAAGTAGATCACCATGATCATGCCGTGCATGGTGACGAACTGGTAATAGCTTTCCGGATTGATGATCGAAAAGTTGTCGGGGAAGCCCAATTGCAGTCTCATCATCACCGACAGGCAGAGGGCGATGACGCCGACGAAAATGGCGGTCAGGCCGTACTGTATCGCGATGACCTTGTGGTCCTGGCTCCATACGTACTTGGTAATGAATGTCTGCGGATCGTGGTGTTCGATCTCGTGATCACGATCGGCAATTGCAACGTATGCCATCAGGCGCCCCCTAAAACTGCATGCATGCTAATGATCTCACTACTCCCGGCTATTCGCTGCCACCGAATCCGCGGCGCTGTCGCCGACGACCGGGCCCAGCGTGTTGATATAGGCGATGACGTCGTTTACGGCCTGGTCATCCTGCAAAATCCTGCCCATGAACCCCATCTGCTTGCCGTAATAGTCCTGCGGGTGTTCGCCACGAATACCGCGTCTGAAATTCTGCAACTGATGCGCCAGGTACCAATCGGTCATGCCCGCCAGACGCGGCGCATTCATCGCCTCGATGCCCTGCCCCTCCGCGCCGTGACAGTAGGCGCAGACCGTAAAGCGGCTCGCCCCTGCCTGGACGTTGCCCTCGACCGTCTGTGCCGGCGGCTCGTCCGTTAATGTCTGAATGTGCGCCACCATGTTGTCGACCAAAGCCTCGGTGGCCAGCGTTCGCGCCATCGGCGCCATCTGCTGCCCGAAGACATCTTCCTGATGCGAGCCGCGCAAGCCGGCCTTGAAGTTTTCCAGCTGTCTTTTCAGATACCAGGGATCCTGGCCCGCGATCTTCGGCGCATTCACAGCCTGCATCCCCTCGCCCTGCTGTCCGTGGCATGCGGCGCAGACGGCGTATTGTGCCGCTCCGGCAGCGGCGTTGGCCGGTGTCGGCTGCCGCGTGTCCGCATAAGTCGGATGCTTTGCCACCCAGCTTTCGAAAGCTTCCTGTTCTTCCACGTACACAGCACCACGCATCGTGTGATGGGCGATGCCGCAGAGTTCTTCGCAAAGAACCTCGTATCTTCCGGTCTGGGTCGGCGTGAGCCACATGTAGGTGACCATTCCCGGCACCAGGTCCATTTTGACGCGGAATTGCGCCACCGTGAAATTGTGCAGAACATCCTTGGATCGCAGCCAGATCTTGACCGGGCGGTCCACCGGCAGATGCATTTCCGCATCCGAAATCAGGATATCGTCCTGTCCCGCCGGATCGTTTTCCTCCATGCCGAACGGATTTTCCGCTGTTATCAGT
>Ga0299913_10006511_pt1 | contig 10123 bp, 8 predicted proteins | sample RVTome_9_FD_201360 | JGI IMG/M metagenome (GOLD analysis project Ga0299913, IMG submission 201360) | Soil microbial communities from uranium-contaminated site in the Upper Colorado River Basin, Wyoming, United States - RVT155D38 (version 2) ... | reverse complement strand
CTGGTCGCCGGCGGCATCGCGCAGTACTGGCACAAGAACCAGTTCGGCCTGGTCGCGAGCCGCCTTTACATCGCCTGGTGCGCGGCGGCGATCAGTCTTCCGGTGCTCGCGGGCGCGCTATTCGACGGTACGGGCAGCTATGCCTCCGCGGTATGGATCGCCGCAGGCATCAACGTCCTCGGCGCGCTGATCGCGCTCAGGCTACCGGCTAGAGTAGTATCCGCGCCGTGACCGCTTCCGCCGCCCAACCTGCGTCCAGCACGGCGGTTTTGACGCGGGCGGTCGCCCTCCTGCTCGTCCTGGTCGGGCTTCCGGCCGGCGCCTATCAGCACCTGCGCGCCGCCCACCTGCTCTACTTCGGCGCGCCGGACCAGGGCAGCGTCATCCTCATCGAAGCGCGCAAGTCGGTCGCGCGCGATGAATCCTCCATCGACAGGCAGGTAGCGCCCGCAAACGGCGGCGAGCCGCCCGCGGCGGCGCCGGCCTCCGCGGTTCGCGCCGCTCCGGCCGCCGCTGCGCAACCGCTCGAGGCCGCGGCGCCGCGGACAGGGCGCGCAGCCTACTTCCTGCCGAGCTCCACCGGCCCGCCCAGGGGCTGAGGCGCACCGGCCGCGCCGCGGCCGCTCCCGCTGCACAACGCAACGTCGTGCCTTTGCGGCCCGGCGCCCACGCGCGCCGCGCGCCGTGCGGAGTCAAACATGCAGTCGCTGCATCGCTTCATCAACGGCGTCGACCGCCTGAGCCTGATGGTCGGCCACGCGTTTTCCTGGTGCGCCGTGATCCTCACCCTGGGCACCGTCTACGAGGTGCTCGTGCGCTACGTGCTGAACGACCCGACGAGCTGGGCGTTCGACATGAGCTACCTCATGTACGCCGGCGTCTTCTACATGGCCGGCGCCTACACGCTCTCGCGCGGCGGGCACGTGCGCGCCGACATGCTCTACCGCCTGTGGCCGGCCCGCACCCAGGCGGCCACCGAGCTCGCGCTCTATCTGGCGTTCTTCTTTCCCGGTGTGGCGGCGCTGGTCATCGCCGGCTGGGGCTACGGCACCGAGTCGGTGCGCATCGGCGAGGTGAGCGTGAACAGCCCCGCGGGCATGCCAATCTGGCCGCTGAAGATCATGATCCCGGCCGGCGCGGCGCTGCTCGCCCTGCAGGGGGTGGCCGAAGTGCTGCGCTGCCTGGTGTGCCTGCGCGAAGGCGCATGGCCGGCGCGCCTGCATGACGCCGAAGAGCTCGAGAAGCAGCTCCTGGAGCAGGCCAGCAAGCGCGCCGCGGAGGAGCGCACGTGAGCGACCCGATGATCGCTCTCGCCATGCTCGCCATCCTGGTGGCGACCATCATGATCGGCTTTCCGGTCGCCTTCACCCTGATGGCGCTCGGCGTGGGCTTCGGCTACTACGCCTACTACCAGGCCGGCCAAGACTTCTTCGACAACCGCATCTTCTACCTGCTCACGCAGAACACCTTCACGGTGATGAACAACGACGCCCTGGTGTCGATCCCGCTTTTTCTGCTGATGGGCTACCTCGTCGAGCGGGCCAACATCCTCGACACGCTGTTCGCCAGCCTGCAGCTCGCGCTGCGGCAGGTGCCGGGCTCGCTCGCGGTGGCGACGCTCGCCACCTGCGCGCTCTTCGCCACCGCCACCGGGATCGTCGGCGCGGTGGTGACGCTCATGGGGCTGCTCGCCTACCCGCGCATGCTGAAGGCGGGCTACGACGTGCGCCTCGCTTCCGGCGTGGTGTGCGCCGGCGGCTGCCTGGGCATCCTGATCCCGCCGTCGATCATGCTGATCGTGTACGGCGCGCAGGCGAGCCTCTCGGTGGTCAAGCTCTACGCCGCGGCGCTCGTGCCCGGGTTCCTGCTCGCAGGCCTGTACATCGCCTACGTCGTCGGGCTCGCGCTGCTGCGCCCGGGCGCCGCGCCGCCGCTGGCCCGCGACAGCGCCGAGGTGCCCTGGTCGCGCATCTTCGTGCTGCTCGTCAAGTCCTTCTTCCCGCTCGCCCTGCTCATCCTCTCGGTGCTCGGGGCGATCATGTTCGGGCTGGCGACGCCGACCGAGGCTGCGGCGGTCGGCGCCTTCGGCGCGGCGCTGCTCGCCGCGGGCTACCGCTCGCTCACCTGGCAGGGCCTGCGCGAGGCGATGCACCTTACCGCGCGCACCACGGCGATGGTGTGCTGGCTGTTCGTCGGCTCCTCGACCTTCGCCTCGGTGTTCGCCTACCTGGGCGGCGAGGGCCTCATCAAGGAAACGGTGCTCGGCCTCGACCTCGGCCCGGTCGGCTTCCTGCTGCTGTCGCAGCTCATCATCTTCCTGCTCGGCTGGCCGCTCGAGTGGACCGAGATCATCGTCATCTTCGTGCCGATCTTCCTGCCGATGCTCGCCCATTTCGGCATCGACCCGCTGCTCTTCGGCATCCTGGTGGCGCTCAACCTGCAGACCGCATTCCTCTCGCCCCCCATGGCGATGTCGGCGTACTACCTGAAGGGCGTGGCGCCCAAGAGCGTATTGCTCACGCAGATCTTCAGCGGCTGCATGCCGTTCCTGTACATCGTCATCCTGTCCATGCTGCTCGTGTACGTCTTTCCGCAGATCGTGCTGTGGCTGCCTGGCATCCTCTATAGCTGATTCAATGCCCGGTCGCGATTCTGGCAAGCTGCAACGACTCGCCGGGCGGCTGGTTACCGCGCCAGGCGACATGCAGGTCGGGCCGCAGAAGAATGAGATCGTGCCCATAGAGATCGCGCGCGCGCTCATCGCGCAGCGTCAGGATCCGCAACGGCGCGCCCAGGGACGCGAATGCCTTTGCAAGCCCGTTCACATCCTGGTCCGAAAAGCGCAGAAGCGTGAAGCCGAGCTCGTAGCCGATGCGGTCCTGCACGGCGCTGCCGTCGGCGAGCCAGACGTGGGGCAGGCGCGCGCCGGGGAAAGTAGTGGGGAGGTATTCGATGAAGTCGTGCGCCGGGCCCTCGCCGGGCTCGGGCCAGACGAGCGGCGAGGCCACGTAGCGGTAGCCGAGCTCGGCGCCGATCATCTCGTTGGATTTCGGCTGCTCGGCGTAGGCGACGCGCGCGAGGTTGGCGCGGGTTTCGGGGTTGTCGCGGATGTCGGGGCGGTACATGGCGCGCCACTTGCGGCGGCCCTGGGAGGCGAAGCGGGAGGCGGCGACGTTGCGGCTGCCCACCTGGCGGCGCTCGATCTCGTAGGAGGCGAGCAGCTGCGGGCCGCCCCAGCCCTGCAGGGTCGCGGCGAGCTTCCAGGAGAGATCGATCGCGTCGCCCACGCCGGAGTTCATGCCGAGGCCGCCGGTCGGGATGACGAGGTGCGCGGCATCTCCGGCGATGAACACGCGCCCGGCGCCGTAGCGCTCGGCGAGCAGCAGGTTCTGGCGCCACGCGCCGACGTAGAGCATCTCGTACTTGAGCGGCAGGGCGATGGTCTTCTCGAACTGGGCCGCCATGTCCTCGTCGCGCTCGACCACCGCATGCAGCGTGAAATGCCGGGTCGAGTCCTGCACGATGAGAAAGCTGTGCTGGCCGTCGGCGACGTGGTAATGGCGCCCCTTGCCGATGGGGATGCGCTCGTACAGGTCTTCGCAGTAATAGAGCGCCTGGCGCAGCTCGAGCAGGTTCGCATCGCCGGCGAGCTCGATGCCGAGCTGGCGGCGCACCGGGCTCGACCCCCCGTCGCAGCCCACGAGGTAGGCGGCGCGCAGCGGGCCTTGCCGGGTCAAGGCTTCGACTCCCGAGGCGTCTTGCCTGAAAGACAAGAACTCGCAGCCGTAGCGCACCGTGACGCCGGGCAGCGACTCGGCGATCGATTTAAGCAGGGGCTCGAGCGTGTACTGCGATACGAGCTGGTAGGGCTCGAGGGGCTGGCTCGCGTCCTCGCAGCGCGCGATCTGCGCGCGATACTCCTCGACCGAGGGGTAGTGCAGGTGGTAGAGCGGCGGCTCGGCGAGCGAGAGCACGATGAACACATCCATCGGGCAGTGCCCGGGCAGGCCGGCGGCGCGGATGCGCCCGGCGATGCCCATGCGCCGGTAGATTTCCATGGTGCGCGCGTTGCAGCGCTCCATCTTGGGCAGGAACTGCGGCGCCGGCTTCTGCTCGAGCACCGTGCATCGCACGCCGCGCCGGCCGAGGTCGATGGCGAGCGTGAGGCCGGTCGGCCCGGCTCCCACGATCAGCACTTCGGTGTCCATTGCGCAATGCTAAAATGTCCCGTTCCTTTCGCCAGGCTTTTTTCCTCCTAATGTTCGACCTGGTCCACAAGTACAAGAAGCTCGTCACGATCATCCTCGGGCTGATCGCGATCACCTTCGTCACCTGGGGCATCGAGTCTTATACCACCATGCGCAGCGGGCGCGACGTGGTGGCCACGGTCAACGGCATGGACATCTCGGCGCGCGAGTTCGACGAGGAGCTGCGCTACCGCCAGGACCAGATGCGCCAGCTCATCGGCCAGAACCTGGACCTGTCGGAGCTCGACACCCCGGAGTCGCGCCGCGCGGTGCTCGAGGGGCTGATCGCGCAGCGCCTGGTGGCTTCGGAGGCGCAGAAGGCGGGCCTCACGGTGAGCGACGAGTCGCTGGTGGAGGCGATCCATTCCATTCCGGCGTTCCGCGGCGCCGACGGCAATTTCTCCAAGAGCACCTACGAGTCGGTGCTGCGCACGCAGAATCCGCCGCTCACGCCGGCGCAGTTCGAGTCGCGCCTGCGCTACGACCTGGTGCTCGCGCAGCTTGCGCGCGCGGTGGGCGAGGCGGCCATCCCTTCGCGCACCGTCACCGGGCGGCTCGCCGCGCTCGAGGCGCAGAAGCGCGAGATCGCCGAGGCGCGCATTCCGGCGCAGCAGTTCCTGGCGCAGGTGAAGGTCGACGAGGCGCAGGCCCTGGCGTACTACGAGGCGAACAAGGACGCGTTCCGCACTTCGGAGCGCGTCAAGGCCGAGTACGTGATGCTCTCGGCCGAGGCGCTCGCGGCGCAGGAAACCGTGGCGCCCGAGGAAGTGAGGAAGCATTGGGAGTCGGCCTACGGCCCGAAGCTGCGCGAGAAGGAGGAGGCGCGCAAGAAGGCCGAGGCGCTCGCCGCCGAGGTGCGCGCCAAACCGGCGAGCTTCGCCGAGACGGCCAGGCGCGAGTCCCAGGACCCGGGAACGAAGGCGAACGGCGGAGACCTGGGCTTCACGCCGCGCGGCTCGTTCGTCAAGCCTTTCGAGGACGCGCTGTACCGGATGAAGCAGGGCGAGATCTCGGGGGTGATCGAGTCGGAGTTCGGCTTCCACGTGATCCAGCTCACCGGCGTGCAGCGCAAGGACGGCAAGGAAGAGCGGCGCGCGAGCCACATCCTCATTACCGCGCCGGTGGACGCCAAGCCCCTCGAGGCGCTGCGCGGCGAGATCGAGGCCGAGCTGAAGAAGCAGCGCGCATCCAAGCGCTTCGCCGAGGCCGCGGACGATTTCCGCAACATGGTCTACGAGCAGTTCGACTCGCTCAAGCCCGCGGCCGAGCGCTTCAAGCTCAAGCTGCAGGCCACCGGCTGGGTCACGCGCTCGGCCGGCCAGGAGCTCGGTGCGCTCGACAATCCCAAGCTGGTCGCGGCGCTGTTTTCCTCGGACTCTCTGCAGAACAAGCGCAACACCGACGCGATCGAGGTGGCGCCGGCGACGCTGGTGGCCGCGCGCGTGGTGGAGCACGAGCCGGCCGCGCAGCGCAAGTTCGAGGAGGTGCGCGCCGAGATCATCGAGCTCTTGCGCCGGCGCGAGGCCGCCGAGCTCGCGCGCAAGGAAGGCGCGGCCAAGCTGGAGCAGCTGCGCCAGGGCGCCGACGCGGGCCTGAAGTGGGTCCAGCCGAGGACCGTATCGCGCCGCGAGCCGCAGGGCCTGCCGGGCGATGTGCTGCGCCAGGTGATGAGCGCGGACGCCGCCAAGCTGCCGGCCTACGTCGGCGTGGCGGCGGGCGACAGCGGCTATCTCTTGCTGAGGATCGCCAAAGTAATCCAGGCCGAGGCGGCCGGGCAGGAAGCCCTCAACCGCCCCGCGTCACTGCTGGGCGCCGCGCAGTACGACGCCTACGTTGCCAGCCTGCGCGCGCAGGCCGATATCGAGATCAACCCGAAGAGCCTGGAGAAGCAGCAGCAGTAGCGGCGCCGATTCCCGCGACCACCTGGCTGAAGCCCGAATCGGCGTAGAGGATCTCCCCGGTCACCGCCGAGGCGAGGTCCGACAGCAGGAACGCTGCGACGTTGCCCACTTCCTCGGTCGTGACGTTGCGCCGCAGCGGCGCCTGCTCTTCGACAAATTTCAGGATCTTGCCGAAGCCCGAGATGCCCGCCGCCGCGAGCGTCTTGATGGGGCCGGCGGAGACGCCGTTCACGCGGATGCCGAGCGGCCCGAGGTTGGCCGCGAGATAGCGCACCGAGGCTTCCAGGCTCGCCTTGGCAAGGCCCATCGTGTTGTAGTTGGGCACGACGCGCTGCGCGCCGAGGTAGGTGAGGGTCACCAGCGCCGCGCGCCGGCCGCGCATCATCGGCAGCGCCGCCTTGGCGAGCGCGGGAAAGCTGTACGCCGAGACATCGTGCGCCTGCGCGAAGCCCGCGCGCGACAGCCCGTCGAGAAACTCGCCGGCGATCGCCTCGCGCGGCGCGAAGGCCACCGCGTGCACCAGGCCATCCAGGCCGTCCCAATGCTTTTGCAGATTTTCTATTAGAGAGGAAATTTCAGCGTCGCTCGCCACGTCGCAAGGCAGCGCGATGTTCGAGCCGAGCTCGCCCGCCATCTCGGTCACGCGGTCCTTGAAGCGCTCGTTCTGGTAGGCGAACGCGAGCTCGGCGCCCTCGCGGCGCGCGGCCTGCGCGATGCCGTAGGCGATCGAGCGGTTGGACAGCAGCCCGGTGATCAGGATCTTCTTGCCGGCGAGGAAGGCCATGCGCCGGATTATACTGACCGCTTGCGCATCCTCCTGATCCTCCTGCTGTTTGTCGGCGGCTGCGGCGACGTCTGGAACGATCCCTATCCCGCCGGGGAGCGCGGCAAGAACATTTTCTACACGAGCTTCATCAACCGGCCCAAGCATCTGGACCCGGTCCAGTCGTATACGTCCGATGAGGCCGATTTCACCATGCAGGTGTACGAGCCGCCGCTGCAATACCACTATCTCAAGCGGCCCTACGAGCTGGTCCCGCTCACCGCCCTCGAGGTGCCGCAACCCCGGGTGATCGACGGCGGCAAGTTCACCGTTTACGAGATCCGCATCCGGCCGGGAATCCGCTACCAGCCGCACCCGGGCTTCGTCGAAGCCAATCACCGGCTCGAGCCGGGCAGGATCGGCTCGATGAAGAGTCCTTACGAGCTTCCCCTGGGCACGCGCGAGCTGGTCGCCGACGACTACATCTACCAGATCAAGCGCCTGGCGCATCCGCGGCTGCATTCGCCCATCCTGGGGCTCATGTCCGAGTACATCGTCGGCCTGCGCGACTACGCGCAGCAGCTCGGGAAGCTGGATCGCAAGGACGGCTGGCTGGACCTGCGTCACTACCCGCTCGAGGGCATCGAGAAGACCGGCACGCACTCGTTCCGGGTGACGCTGAACGGCAGCTACCCGCAATTCATCTATTGGCTGGCCATGCCGTTCTTCGCCCCGATGCCCTGGGAAGCCGAGCGTTTTTTCGAGCAGCCGGGGATGGCCGAGAGGAATCTCACGCTCGACTGGTGGCCGGTCGGCACCGGGCCTTACATGCTCACCGAGAACAATCCCAACGCCCGCATGGTGCTCGAGCGCAATCCGAACTTCCGCGGCGAGCCCTATCCATCCGAAGGCGAGCCCGGCGATGCCGAGGCCGGCCTGCTGCGCGACGCCGGCGGGACCCTGCCGTTCATCGACCGCGTGGTGTTCAGCCGCGAGAAGGAGAGCATCCCGTACTGGAACAAGTTCATGCAGGGCTACTACGACGTCTCGGCCATCGGCTCGGACCAGTTCGACCAGGCGGTGCGCGTCTCCATCGAGGGCGACGCCGGCGTAACGCCCGAAATGGAGCAGAAGGGCATACGCCTGAGCACGTCGGTGGAGACCTCGACCTTCTACACCGGGTTCAACTGGATGGACAAGGTCGTGGGCGGCAGCTCCGAGCGGGCGCGCAAGCTGCGCCAGGCGATCTCGATCGCCTTCGACATCGAAGAGCAGATCACCATCTTCTCGAACGGGCGCGGCATCGCGGCGCAGGGGCCCATCGCGCCCGGGATCTTCGGCTACCGCGAGGGCAGGGAGGGCATGAACCCGGTGGTGTACGAGTGGCGCGACGGCAAGCCGGTGCGCAAGTCGCTCGAGGGAGCGCGCAGGCTGCTCGCCGAGGCCGGCTACCCGAACGGCCGGGATGCGCAGACCGGGCAGCCGCTGGTGCTGTATTTCGACACGGTGGCGCGCGGCGCCGGGGACAAGGCGGTGTTCGACTGGTACCGCCAGCAGTTCGACAAGCTTGCGATCCAGCTCGAGATCCGCACCACCGACTGGAACCGCTTCCAGGACAAGATCCGCAAGGGCGATACGCAGACCTTCCGCCTGGGGTGGAACGCGGATTACCCGGACCCGGAGAACTTCCTGTTCCTGCTGCACGGCCCGCAGAGCCGGGCGAGGACGCAGGGCGAGAACGCGGCGAACTACGTGAATCCCGAATACGACGCGCTGTTCGGGAAAGTGAAGAGCATGCCGAATTCCCCGGAGCGGCAGCGGCTCATCGACAGGATGGTCGATATCGCACGCGTCGATGCACCGTGGATCTGGGGCGTGCACCCGAAAAGCTACAGCCTGCGCCATGCATGGGTCGGGAACGACAAGCCCAACAGCATGGCGCGCAATTCCATGAAGTACCTGAAGATCGATCCGGCAAGGCGCGCCGAGATGCGTGCGCAGTGGAACCGCCCGGTGCTCGGCCCCCTGGCGCTGATCCTGCTCGTGCTCGCCGCTTCCGCGATCCCCGCGCTGGCGAGCTACAGGAAGCGCGAGCGCATGGCGGCGCGGCCGGCAGGCTAGATGCTCGCCTACGTCGTGCGCCGGGTGCTGTACGCGATCCCGATCCTGATCGGGGTGAACCTGATCACCTTCCTGCTGTTCTTCGTGGTCAACACGCCCGACGACATGGCGCGCATCCAGCTCGGCACGCGGCGCGTGACCGCCGAGGCGATCGAGAAGTGGAAGGCCGAGCAGGGCTACGACAAGCCGTACCTGTGGAATTCGAGGGCGCAAGGACCGGACAAGATCACCGACACCATCTTCTACGACAAGTCGGTGCGCCTGTTCGCCTTCGACTTCGGCGCGGCCGAGGACGGGCGCAACATCGCCAACGAGATCCGCATGCGCATGTGGCCGAGCCTCGCGCTCGCGCTGCCGGTGCTGCTGGTCGGCCTCGCGGTGAACATCAGCTTCGCGCTCCTCATGGCGTTCTTCCGCGCCACCTACCTCGATTTCTGGGGCGTGGTGCTGTGCGTGGCGATGATGTCGGTCTCCACGCTGTTCTACATCATCGGCGGGCAGTACGTCGCCTCCAAGGTCTGGCACCTGGTGCCGATTTCCGGGTACGCCGGGGGATTCGACGCCGCCAGGTTCCTGGTGCTGCCGGTGCTGATCGGGGTGCTCGGCGGCATCGGCTCCGGAGGGCGCTGGTACCGCACCCTGTTCCTCGAGGAGATGAGCCGGGACTACGTGCGCACCGCGCGCGCCAAGGGACTCGCCGAATCCGCGGTGCTGTTCCGCCACGTGCTCAAGAACGCCATGATCCCGATCCTGACCGGGGTGGTGGTGGTGATCCCGCTGCTGTTCATGGGGAGCCTGCTCACCGAATCGTTCTTCGGCATCCCGGGCCTGGGCAGCTACACCATCGACGCCATCCAGGCGCAGGACTTCGCCGTCGTGCGCTCGATGGTGTTCATCGGCTCGGTGCTCTACATCCTCGGCCTGCTGCTCACCGACCTGTCGTACACGCTGGTCGATCCGCGGATCAAGCTGCAGTAATGCCTTTCCCCCTTTTTACGGACGTGCTGCTGTGGCTGCTCATCGCCGCGGTCGCGTTCTACGCCTGGTATTGCAGCCGGCGCTCGCACCTCGTGGCGCCGTGGCGGCGCGTG
>Ga0299913_10006510_pt1 | contig 10123 bp, 11 predicted proteins | sample RVTome_9_FD_201360 | JGI IMG/M metagenome (GOLD analysis project Ga0299913, IMG submission 201360) | Soil microbial communities from uranium-contaminated site in the Upper Colorado River Basin, Wyoming, United States - RVT155D38 (version 2) ... | reverse complement strand
CGGGGAAACCCCTCAACGCCGAACCCGAAGATTCTCCCCACTGCGCACGGAGTCTCCTGAGCGGGGAGACCCCTCAGCGCGGAACCCGAGGATCCTCCCCGGACGCGACGGAGGCGTCAGACCTCGCTGGTCCAGCCCCAGCGGTCAGGGGTCTCGCCGCGCTGGACGGTCTGCAGCGTCTCGCGCAGCTTGGTCGTGTTCGGGCCCGGTGAGCCGTCGCCGACCGTCAGCCGCTCGCCCTCGTGGACGAGCGCGCCGACCGGCGCCAGCACCGCCGCAGTCCCGGACAGGGCCATCTCGACCTGTGGCGCACGCTCGACGAGCTCATCGACCGTCACGTCGCGCTCGTCGACGTCGTAGGCCTGCTCACGGGCGATCGTCAGCACCGAGTCACGGGTGACGCCGTGCAGGAACGACCCGTCGAGCGCGCGGGTCACGATGCGGTGGCCGTCGATCATCATGAAGTTGGCGGCCCCGGTCTCCTGCACCATGCCGCCGGGGGCGAACAGCACCTGGTCGGCGCCGTGGGCCTCGGCCGCCCGGCGCGTGATGCCCAGCGCCATCGCGTAGTTCGCGCCGGTCTTGACCTGCCCGAACTGTGGCGTCGTGCGCGGCAGCTCGGTCTCGATCGCCACCGTCAGGGTGCGGGAGGTGTCGAAGTAGTCGCCGACGGGGGAGGCGAGCACGTACAGCAGCGCGGTGTCCGACGGGCGCGCCGCTGCGCCGATGTTGGGCTCGGTGCCGATCAGGACCGGCCGCAGGTACAGCGCGCCGGGCGGCTCCGGCACGTCGTCGCGGTTGGCGGCGACCGTGTCGCGGACCATCTCGGTCAGCAGGTCGACCGGAGGCTCGGGCAGGCACAGCAGCTCGGCGCTGATGCGCATGCGCTCGACGTGACGGTCCAGGCGGAAGATGCGCACGATGCCGTCACGACCGCGGTGGGCCTTGAGCCCCTCGAAGCAGGCGCTGCCGTAGTGCAGGACGTGCGCCGCCGGCGACAGGTCGAGGGAGTCGAACGCTACGAGCTCGTGGCCGTTGAACCGACCCGACTCGAAGGCGCTGAGCGCCATCGTCCCCGAGAACACCGATCCGAACGCTGTCGCCGCCATGGCGCATCCTCCTGGGCGGGCCACACGCCACGCCGTGTCGTCCCTTCCAGCATGGCAAATTCTAGGACGGTCCGCTGACCGACCGGGCGTCCGACCGCCCAGCGGCCACACAGGACGGTCCGGCGGCCTGTTCGGATCGCTCCCGAACGAAGGGCAGACGCCGACGGGAGGCCCCATCCACGCGGGCCGCGACCGCCTGACCCACGCCGCGGTGCGCGGACCGTCACAGACGGGCGGTCCGCGGGTCCGTCTGCTCTAGGCTCCTCCACGACGAAGGAACTGTCGTGGACCACCAACCCAGCAGCACGTCACGTGGAACGCGGCGCATCGCGACCGTCGCGTTGACGCTGGTGCTCGCATCGGCCTGCGGTGGCGCCCAGACGGTGGTGTCGACCGACGACACGACGCCGGGCGACACCACCACCGCCCCGGTGACGTCCGCACCTGCGGCCGTGCCGTCGGATGCCGGCACGGCAGCGTCGGAGACGTCGGTCGCCACGTCGGACGACACGGCGACTGTCGCCGACCTCACGGCCGGCCTGCTCACACCCGAGGCGCTGCCCGGCCCGGGAGCCGGCTTCTCGTGGGTGACGACCCGCGACCGGTCCGCAGCACGCCCGTCGGTGCGGCTGTTCGATCCCTGTGAGCCGACCGACTACCCGACGGACGCGCAGCGCACAGAGGTCCGCGTGCGCGACCTGCGCGTGGAGGAGCCCGGCGGCGCAGCGCCCGAGACCGCGGAGCTGCGCCAGAACATGGCGCGGTACGACGAGCCCGATGTGGCGGCGGACGCGATCGACGGCTTCCTGCGCGTGGCGCAGGAGTGCGCCCGCGGCGGGCCGCAGGGTGCCACCGCATCGACCGAGGTGATCACCGCCGAGGACGACCGTCTGCTGCTGCAGACCACGCCGGACATGGGCCTGTCGACCCTCTACACGATCGTCGAGCGGCGTGGCGACGTCGTCACTCTCGTGCGCTTCTACCCGGGCGAGACACGCGACGCCGACCGCAGAGCTCAGCGGATCGCTGACGCGGTCACCGCCGCGCTCGACGGAGCCGGCTGAGCCTCGACCGCGTGCCCCGGTCCGGCCGCTCCGGCGCCGCCGACCGGCCATAGGGTTGCGACCGTGACGACTGCCATCTCCGATGGGCGCCGGCGGGTCCGGCGACCCGAGTTCACGGCCGTGCTGGCGTTCTCGATGGCGCTGACCGCGCTCGGGATCGACCTGATGCTGCCGGCGTTCGGGCAGATCCGCGCCGACCTCGGCCTACCGTCCGACTCGACCGCGGTCGCCGGGCTGATCACCGCCTACTTCCTCGGGCTCGCGATCGGCCAGCTGGGGTACGGGCCGATCGCCGACCGGTTCGGTCGGCGCCCGACCATGTTCGCCGGGTACGCCGTCTACGGCCTCGCTGCGCTGGTCACGGCGCTGGCGCCCTCACTGCCCCTGCTGCTGGCCGGCCGGTTCGTCTGGGGGCTGGGCGCCGCCGCTCCCCGGGTGGTCACCCTTGCGATGGTGCGCGACGCCTTCGAGGGAGAGCAGATGTCACGCACCATGTCGCTGATCATGGCGGTGTTCATCCTCGTTCCCGTCATCGCACCCACGCTCGGTGCCGCGATGATCTCGGTGGTGTCGTGGCGCTGGCTGTTCGGTGTCTGCGCCCTGGTCTCGGCGGGGATGTCGTTGTGGGCGGTGCGGCTGCCCGAGACGCTGCGCGAGGAGCACCGCATGCAGCTGCGGTTCGGTCGCGTCGCGCGCGCCGCGCGCGTCGTGGTCACCAACCGCCAGGCGGTCGCCTACGGGCTGGCGATGACCGCGCTGTACGGTGTGTTCACCTCGTACCTGGCCAGCGCCGAGATCATCTTCGGTGAGACGTTCGGCCGCGCGGACATCTTCCCATACCTGTTCGGCGGTGTCGCCGCGGCGATGGGCGTGGCGATGCTGGCGAACGCGCGGATCGTGGAGCGGGTCGGCACCCGTCGTCTGGGTCACATCGTCCTGCTGACGTACATAATCATGGCGGGTGGCCTGGTCGTGCTGGTCGAGTCGACCGGCGGCCGACCGCCGCTCGCGGCGTTCGTGGTCGGGCTCGCTGCGATGCTGTCGGCGCACGCGCTGCTGATCCCCAACTTCAACACGATCGCGATGGACCCGATGGCAGCGGTCGCCGGGACCGCCTCGTCGGTGATCGGCGCCGTGCAGGTCGCCGTCGGCGCGCTCCTCGGGTCACAGCTGGACCGCGCGTTCGACGGCACCGTCGGGCCCATCTCCTACGGGTTCCTGGGGTACGGCCTGCTGGCGCTCGCCCTGGTGCTCTGGGCGGAGCGTGGCCGGCTGTTCCGCCCGCTGACGCCGCCGCCACCGCACGACCCCGGGCCGATCGCCGCGCGCATCTGACGCGTCCGGCATCGGCCGTGCCCCGCCACCATCCCGGACACAGGGTCCCGGTCGGCATGCTCGGGCGTCAGGTCAGGGGCGCGACGGGGCGGTCCAGGTCGGTGTGCAGGTGGCCGGTGTCATTGAAGCGCCGGACGATCCACCGCTCGTCGGTCACCACCAGGTGCGTCAGCGAGCCGTTGTCGGCGGCGATGAACGCGAACGGCTCGCATCCGGTCGCGAGGTGCATGATCATGCCGATGATCCCACCGTGGGTGAACACCGCGATCCGCTGGTCGGGATGCGCCGCGGCGATTCGTTCGATCACCCCCCGCACCCGCGCGCGCAGCGTGTCGTAGGCCTCGCTGCCGGGGATCGGATCCCATCGCTGCTCTTTGAAGCACTGGATCGCCACGGGATCCCGCTCGGTGATCCGGCTGTGGAACGTCACCCCCTCCCACGCTCCCAGGTGGACCTCCCGCAGGTCCGCCTCGACGCGCGGGGTCACGCCCGTACGCCCGGCCAGCGGCGCGGCGGTCTGCGCCGTGCGCCGCAGCGTGGAGGTGTAGATCGCGGTGACCTCCTCGCCGCTCAGGCGGTCGGCGACCAGCTGCGCCTCCTGCCGGCCGCGGGGGTCGAGGTCGGGGTCGGCCTGGCCGTCCAGCAGAGGGCCGGGGCATCGAGGCGCGCTGGTGCAGACTCCCCGTGACGGATCAGCAACATGTCAGTCGCGCCCGGTGGCGGGAGGAAGCGGTACTGGCGGTACTCGGTGGCGGTCTCGTCGGTCGACATGGCCGCCACCGTAGACCCACCGCCGGCTTGTACACCGCGGTGATCACGTCGATGATGCCGGTCGAGGAGGGCGTCATGGCGAACAGGCACGCCGGTGGGCTCGCTGACATCTTCAAGCACCTCGCGCTCGCTGCGCTGCTGACGACCGAGCGGCCCACGCTGTACGCGGAGACGCACGCGGGCAACGCGGTCCACCCGGAGCAGGCGCCACAGCCCGGCACGGTCCCCGCGCCACGCGATCCCGTCACCGAACGGGTCCACGGCGTCGCCCGGTTCCTCGAGGCGATGGACCGCGATCCGCGGCTCGGCACCAGCAGCTACGGCGGCATCCTGCGCGAGCACATCAGCGGGTCGGCGACGATCCCTGGTTCGCCGGCGGTCGCCATGGCCGTCCTGCGTGACCACGCGACCTACCTGTTGTGCGACGTCGATCCCGACAGCACAGCCGACATCGAGCGGTGGGCGGTCACCACGGGCCTCAGCGACCGGGTCGCCACGGTGACCGCCGATGGCCTGCGCGCCGTCGGCCGCCGCGTGCTCAGCGGATCGGCCGACCCGGTGTCGACGTTCGTGCACGTCGATCCCTACGACCCACTGGCCGTCGGCGCCGACGGCGTGTCGGCGGTCGAGCTCACCCGGTCGCTGATCGCCGAGGGTGTGGGCGTCATGTACTGGTACGGCTTCGACGCGCCCGCCCACCACGCGTGGGCCGCCGAGGAGCTCGCCGGCGGCGACGTCCCGCTGTGGTGCGGTGTCGCGATGGCCACCGACGCGGAGGGCGGCACCCGCGACGACGGCGACCTGGGCGCGGCGACGACACCGGGGACCGGATCCGGCGTGGTGTGCGCCAACATCACCGCGGACGCGACCGAGCGCTGCGAGCTGCTCGGCCACGCGCTCGCCGACGGCTACGCGGGGGTCCCGCTGCCGTCCGGCGAGCCGGGTGGGCTGGCGTTCACGGTCGTCGGGCTCTAGAGCGTCGCCGCCGCGGGACGCCGCGTCAGGCGACGTCTGCAGTCGACCGGTCGAACTGGGTCGGCACGACGACCAGCGGCGTCGGCGAGATCCGCGCGAGCCGCTCGGCGACCGTGCGCCGCAGCGTCCTCGTCCCCCCGGCCGTCAGGATCATGGCCGAGTGGTGCCGATCGGCGTACGCGGCGATCGCGGCCGCGGCATCGTCGGCGAGGACGGCGTCCGACGCCACGGGGATGCCACGTCGCCGCAGCGGCTCGGCGATGCGGTTCGCATACGCCTCCGCGGCGTCCGCCGGGGCCAGGTCCTCGCCCACCGCGAAGGCAGCGAGCCGCGCAGTCACCCGCGCCGTGCGCGGCAGCACCACGGCCAGCGAGACACCCGTCGTCGTGGCCAGGCGCCCGGCGACGTCGGCGACCTCGAGGTCGCGTGCCGACCCGTCGAGCGCGACGAGGACGTGGGAGATGGTGCCTGGCATCGTCACCCCGCCAGCTGCAGGCGGTCGTTGTGGCCTGCGTAGTCGGGCACGCGCCGCGCGTAGGACGTGGCCATCAGCGGCGAGGACACCATGAAGTCGGCCGACGCGCGGTTGCACGCCACCGGGATGTTCCACACGACCGCGATGCGCAGCAGCGCCTTGACGTCGGGATCGTGGGGCTGGGCCTCGAGCGGGTCCCAGAAGAAGACCATGGCGTCGATGTCGCCCTCGGAGATCCTGGCGCCGATCTGCATGTCACCACCGAGTGGGCCGCTCTGGAGCCGCTCGACCGGCAGGCCGAGCTCGTGCTCGAGGATGTTGCCCGTGGTCCCGGTCGCGATCAGGTGGTGGTCGGCGAGCGCGACGCGGTTGTACTCCGCCCACTCGACGAGGTCGGCTTTGCAGTTGTCGTGCGCGACGAGCGCGATGGTCTTGCGCCCGGTCAGGACGTCTGTCATCGCTTCTCCTTGTGTCGGTTGCATCCCCGCGTCCACCCGCGTGCACGTCGTTTCGTGCCACCGGGCCGCGGGACGGTCAGTGTCCGGCGGGTCCGATCGGGACCACCGGCGGGTTCGTCCACCCACCCCACAGCTAGCACTGTGTCGGTCAGCGCGGGTTACATCTTGGTGAGCAGTTCGTCGCCGGTTCGTGTCGCGGCCGGCGAACCCCTGTGTCAACACCTCCGGGTGGCCGTGCATTCCACGACGGCGATCCACCCCGGACGGGACGATCATTCAGCAGATGCCGCAGCCCGAGCGTCCCCTGTTCGCCCGGTGACCAGGTCCTCCCAGGACGCCACGAGCGCAGCGGTGAGCTCGACCGGCCGGCTCAGCGCGATCAGGTGGCCACCTGGGACGACGCCGGAGGTGATCCCAAGGCGCTGCCGGGCGACACGGGCCTGGAAGTCGGCGGGGAAGAAGCGGTCGTCGCGCCCCGCGATCACCCGGGTCGGCACCGACGGCCACGCGTCCAGCGGCCAGGGCTCGGTGAAGGGCGTCGACGACTGCGGCGGGTCGCCGCGGCGCATGGCCTCGTCGACCACATGCTGCGGGACATCGTGGAAGAAGTCGTCGAGCAGGTCGTCACCGAGCTCACGGCCGTCCTGCGCCGCCCGATCGGCCCGGGCCGCCGCGTGATCGGTCGCCTCCCACCACTGCCCGCCGGTCTCCCCGGGCGTCGGGACCATGGCGTTGACCAGCACCAGCAGGTCGACGGGCACCCGCTCGCACACCAGCGGCGCGGTCAGCCCACCCATCGACTGGCCGACCACGACGAGCGGCCGTGCGTCTCCGATCGCAGCCACGACCGCGTCGGTGTAGGCGGTCAGCCCCGCCGCGTCATCGGCCGCGGGCAGGTCGACCGCCACCGCGTCGTGGCCCCGTTGTCGCAACTGATCGACCACGCGGTGCCAGTACCAGGCCTGGCCCCCGGCACCCGGGATGAGAGCGAACGTCGCGCCGTCCTTGCCATCGTGTCCCACGTCAGCCTCCATCTGCTCCACTCTGCAGAGTCAGGACCGCGTGGAGCCGGAGGACTCATCGGCTGAACGGCCCGCTGCTAGAAGCCACCACCACCCCACGGCCCCCAGATGGCGAAGGTCAGGCCGCTGCTCGCCTGGATGTTGCAGTACAGCGTCTCGTGATCGGGACTGAAGGTCGCGCCGGCGAACTCGTCGTCGGTCCGGTTCTCGATGTTGTTCTTGGCGAAGTGTCCTGCCCGGTGAAGTCGTTACCGACGTCGGGACCGTTGACGGTCTCCTCGCACGTGACCCAGCTCCCCCACGGCATGGGCCCGCCAGAGCAGTTCATCTGCGTGCCGTTGAGGCTGACGAAGCTGCGCTCGACGTTGCCGCGTCCGTCCACCTCGACGGTCGTCGTGCCGCCGCCGGCCGCCGGATCGTACGCCGTGTCGAGGTCACCGAACGCGCCGACAGGCCCGTTGACCTCGTGGTTGCGCACGAGCACCGTCGGGCCGCGCCGACGATCACGCCGCACCGGGCGGTCGTCGTCACGGAACGCCGCCATGCCGTCGTGGCGTCCCGGGACCGTCGTGCCGTCGGTCAGCGTCTCACCCGTGTGATCGAACGAGCGGTACTGGAAGCCCGCGGGCAGCAGCAGGCGCTCGACGCCGTCGCGCAGGTCCGCCACGGGCGCCAGCGGCCCGTACCCCAGGCGACGCCCACCGCGGGGTTCGGCTGCCTGGGCCGCCGAGGCGAAGAACCCCTGGAACGGCCCTGCGTTCAGCCCGGCTCCCGCCGCGGCTGCCCCCCTGTCGGATGAACGTGCGCCTGTCAAGGTCTGTCATGACGTTGCTCCCCGCTCGATTCGCGTCAGCGCACTGAACATGCGGCACCCGCACGGTGCCCTCCTGGCCACACGGGGGTGGCGTCACAGCCGTCCGTGCGGTTTCATGCACCTGCCGCATCGGCGCAGGAGGGCGGCCATGAGCACCATCCAATTGCATCGTGTCTTCGCAGCCGCCCTGGCCACCGTGCTGGTGGTCGCGGTGGTGGTACCGGCGACGGCGACGGAGGGTCGGCGCATGGACTCCGTGCGGGTCGCCACGTTCAACGCGTCGCTCAACCGGGGTGCCGAGGGCGAGCTGCGCGCAGACCTGTCGACGCCCGATGACACGCAGGCCCAACGGATCGCGGAGATCATCCAGCGCGTGCGGCCCGATGTGCTGCTGATCAACGAGTTCGACTACGACCCGGCCGCGGTCGACCTGTTCCGCGACAACTACCTCGAGCAGGGGCAGGACGGGGCGGACCCCATCGCCTACCCCTACGCCTTCATTGACGAGTCGAACACCGGCGTGCTGCCCGACGTCGAGGTCGACTTCGACAACAACGGCACGTTCGCGCTCCCCGGTGACGCGTTCGGCTTCGGCTTCTTCCCCGGGCAGTTCGGAATGCTGGTGCTGTCGCGGTTCCCGATCCAGACCGAGCGGGTGCGGACCTTCCAGACCTTCCTGTGGAGGGACATGCCCGGCGCCCTGCTGCCCGACGACCCGACCACGCCTGAGCCCGGCGACTACTACTCCGAGGACGAGCTCGACGTGTTCCGCCTGAGCTCGAAGAGCCACTGGGACGTGCCGATCCGGGTCGGGCGGCGCAGCGTCGTGCACCTGCTGGCCAGCCATCCGACGCCGCCGGTGTTCGACGACCCTGTCATCGACCAGAACGGCCTGCGCAACCACGACGAGATCCGGTTCTGGTCCGACTACGTGCATCCGGCCCGGGGCGACTACATCTACGACGACGGCGGTGGCCGCGGCGGGTTGTCGCCGGGCGAGTCCTTCGTGATCGTCGGTGACCAGAACGCAGACCCGTTCGACGGCGACAGCGTCGACGGAGCGGCGAACCAACTGCTCGACAACCCACGGGTGAACGACCGGTTCGTCCCATCGAGCATGGGGGCGGCACAGGACGCGGTCGAGGACGGCGGGGTCAACGTCGACCACATCGGCGACCCGCGGTACGACACCGCCGACTTCAGTGACGACCCGCCGTTCGGTGCAGGCAACCTGCGCGTCGACTACGTGCTGCCGAGCCGCCGCCTGAACGTGCGTCGCGGCGGGGTGTTCTGGCCGACCGAGGACCATCCACTCTTCCGCCTGGTGGGCGACGACGATCCCGAGGTGGGCGTTCCGTTGAGCTCCGACCACCGCCTGGTCTGGCTCGACCTGAAGGTGCCCGGCCGCCACTGACCACCTGTGGACAACCGATCCACGCCCCCGCCCTCCAGTCTAGGATCCGTGATCGAACACACATTCGATCACGGAGGTCATCATGCACGTGCTGGCAGCGATGAGGGTGACCCTGCGGGACGACGGGATGTTGGCCGGGCCGTTGGAAGGTGAGCTGGTCGTGCTGCCGCTGGACGACGAGCTCGGTGACGTCGGGCTGTGCCGCAGGGAGCCACAGACGTTCGTCGGCGTCGACAGCCACGCCGACATCACCTCGGTGGAGGTCGTCGAGCTTGACGTCACGCCACACGTGGTCCTGGGTCACGTGCGCGAGTCGCTGTCGCGCCAGGGCCCGTGGCGGGAGGACCACCTGGTCGACATGGCCGCCCGGCTGACCGCCGAGATGCTCAGCGTCGCGCAGCAGTTCCCGGTCGGCACCATCCTCGACAAGGACGGACGGCTGCTGCAGGCGCACATCCCGCTGATCGACCACGGTGGCCGCCGGTCGGTCTGCGATCCGGCGAACGGTGGTGGCCCGTGGTGATGGCGTCTACGGGGGCGTGTCGTGGGTGCCGCGTCCCGGCGGCGGAGGCTCGGGCTGGTCCGGCGCCGGCAGGAACGCGCGGTCGACGGCCATCCAGATGGTGCGTGTCCACGGTGAGAAGATGAAGGGCAGTACGGCCGTGGCGGCCAGTCCGACGACCAGC
>Ga0299913_10006509_pt1 | contig 10124 bp, 12 predicted proteins | sample RVTome_9_FD_201360 | JGI IMG/M metagenome (GOLD analysis project Ga0299913, IMG submission 201360) | Soil microbial communities from uranium-contaminated site in the Upper Colorado River Basin, Wyoming, United States - RVT155D38 (version 2) ... | reverse complement strand
CTACCGAATACATCCTGCCGTGGGAGACACACGTCCAGTGGGCGCGACTCGCCGAGGCTCCACAACCGTCCTAGCCGACAGCGAATGACCGCGTGCGCGCGAGATGAAGTCACTGTCCCGGATCGCGGGCTCAGGTGACACCGAGCGGTTCGCCGGCGAGCACGAGCGACGGAGCCGGAATTACAGGCCCTCGTTCGGCCCGTCGCGAGGATGGCGAAGGTGATCCCGTTGGCGTTGAGGTAGGCCGCATAGGCGGCCGCCGACGACCCGCGCCGATCTTCCTTGGAGAACGGCTGACAGACTGCCGCGGTGAGCACTGTTGCACCGCTGCTGCGCCTCGACGGTCTCACGAAATGCTACGGCGCCGTCACCGCGCTCGACGGGCTGACAATCGACATCCCGCCCGGGCGAGTCGGTGTCGTCGGCGCGAATGGTGCAGGTAAGACCACCTTGTTCCGCATCGTGCTTGGTTTGGCGCGTCCGACAGCGGGTTCGGTCGAAGTCCACGGCGCGTCAGTTGCGGTCGATCCGATCGCGGTTCGATCCAGGCTCGGTTACATGCCGGAGCACGAGTGCCTGCCACTCGACCAGACCGCCGCCGACGTCGTCGCGACACTCGGCGAGATCGGTGGGCTCCCGGCGCGGGCGGCACGCCAACGCGCGTCGGACGTGCTCGACCTCGTCGGTCTGGACGAAGCCCGCTTCCGCCCGATCTCTGGGTTCTCGACGGGTATGCGACAGCGGGCGAAGCTCGCCCAAGCCCTGGTCGGTGATCCGCAGCTCGTGTTGCTCGACGAACCCACCGCAGGCCTGGATCCGGCCGGACGAGACGAGATGCTGACATTGGTGGCACGACTCGGGACGTTCGGGATCTCGGTTCTCATGTCGACCCATCTGCTCGATGACGTGCAACAGGTGTGCGATCACGTCTTGATGATCGACGGCGGCCGGCTGGTTGTGGCGGGTCCCACCGACTCCCTGCTCGAACGCACCGGCGTGGTGACGGTCGACGTCGGTGACCCGCACGACGCCGAGCACTTGCGGGCCGAGTTGACGCGTCGAGGGATGACCGCAGAGATCGTGGACGATGTCGTCGAGGTCGCCGTGAACGGCGACGAGGCCCTCGACCGCGTGCGTGACACCGTCGCCGAGCTCGGTTTGCCGCTCTACCGGCTGGGGTCGCGGCTGACATCGCTGGACGAAGTATTCCTCCGACAGGCGACATCCCGATGACAACGACCGCTACGGCGGGCGCGGTCTACGACCGGGGCTACCGGCCCTACGACGGGCCGCGCGGCGGGCGCAACGCGGCGCGGTACGCGCTGTACCGAGCGTCGATCCGCCGAGCCCTTGGGATTCGTCGCTCGTGGCGGCAGAAGGTCGCCCCCTTCGTGTTGCTCGGGATCGTCACCATCCCGGCCATCATCACGGTCGGCGTGGCGTACATCACTCGCGATCAGGTCAACCGCCAGTTCCAGATCATCACCTACCGCGAATACGTCGGCGTTTCCAGCGCGCTGCTCTTGTTCGTCGCGCTCACCGCACCGGACATCATCTGCCCGGACCGGCGGCAACATGTGCTGCCGTTGCTCTTCGCGCGCCCGTTGACGGGGATCGACTACATGCTCGCGAAGGTCGGCGCGCTCTTCAGCATCTTGTTCCTGTTCTCGTTCTTGCCGCAGGTCGTGCTCTTCGTAGGCCAGGCGCTCGTGAGCGATAGCGCCCTCGACTACACGCTCGACAACCTCGACGTGCTCTGGATGGTGCCCGTCGCAGTGGCCGTGCTCGCCTTCTACTACGCATCGATCGGCATCGCGATCGCCTCGCTGTGCAACCGGCGGATCGTGGCGGGCGCCAGTCTCATCGGACTGTTTCTGGTGTCGTCGGTGACCTCGGCGGTCCTGGTCGGCGACATCGAGGGAGAGGCGACCGGCTCGGCGGCCGCACTGCTCGACATCCTCGTCATCCCGCTCTACCTGCGCGACGTGATCTTCCTTGGCGTGCAGAGCTCCGACTCGCAGCTGCGAGGTGTCGAGAACGGTGGCTTCTACGCGTACGTCGTGTATGTGGTGGTCGTCGCCACCGCGTTCGGAGTGCTCTTGCGCCGCTACCGGTGGACCGAGCGGTGACGGCGGAATCGTTGTCGTTGTCGACGTCGACGCCGGCCGTGTCCGACCCCGCCTTCGCGCCGGACGCGACCGTCGAGGTGACCAACACTTCCGTGTGGTTCGGGCAGAAGGTTGCCCTGTCCGAGTTGAGCTGCTCCTTCGGTCGGGGCGTCACCGGTCTGCTCGGTCCGAATGGCGCAGGCAAGACCACACTCATGCGCGCGATCACCGGATTGCTCCCGGTCAACCAGGGAACGGTTCGCGTCGCGGGTCGCGATCCCCGTCGGGATCGTTCCGTGCACGCTGACGTCGCGCTCGTGCCCGAAGACGAGGCAATGCCCCCCGGTCTGACCGCTCGACAGTTCGTGCGCTACATCGCCGCGTTGCAGTCCGTGGAAGATCGCGGCGCGCCCGATCGCGCCCTGGCTGAGGTCGGCATGCTCGCTGTCGCCGACCGGCGAGTCGACGGGTTCAGCAAGGGCATGCGCCAACGCACCAAAGTCGCCGGCGCGCTCGTGATCGATCCCGGCGTGCTGGTGCTCGACGAACCTCTCAACGGCGCCGATCCGATGCAGCGCCTCCATCTGATCACGCTCTTTCGCACACTGGGCACCGGTGGCCGCACGGTGATCGTCAGCTCCCACATCCTCAACGAGGTCGAGCGCCTTGCCGATCGCATCATCGTCCTGATCCACGGTCGCCTGGCCGCGGCGGGCGGGCAGCGCGCCATTCGCGACGCGATGAACGACCGGCCGCGGCACGTGCTGGTACGGGCCGGCGACAGCCGGCCGCTGGCCGCGGCGCTCCTCTCGCTCGAGTCCGTGGCCGGGATTCGATTGGACGGCGATGACCTCGTGGTGTCGACCAATCGCGCCGCCGAGCTCGCACACGCGCTCCCCGGTCTGGCACGCGACCTCTCCGTGCGGTTACGCGAAGTTCGCCCGCTCGACGACTCACTCGAGAGCCTTTTCCGCGAGCTCGTACGATGACGACGGCTCAGCTGGCCAAGCAACGCCTCTGGGCGATCGTGGCCTACACGCTGCGATCATGCATCGGGCCAAGGCGCTGGGTCGGCTGCCTCCTGCCGTGCGGTGGCGCGTTGCTGTTCGGCTTGCTCGCGCACGCCATCGACCAGCCGGCGGACGAGGCGTTCGCACGCGTCGCGGCCGACGGCATCTTCGCCCTCGTGGTTCCCGTCGCCGCACTCGTGATCGGGGACGCCGTCCTCGGCGCCGAAGTGCGCTCGGGCGTGTTCCACTTCACCTGGCTGTCACCCGCGCCGCTCACCGAGGTCGCTATCGGACGCTGGGCGGGCGGCATGATCGTCGCGTCGGTCACCATCGTGCCTGCGTGTGCGTTGGCTCCTGTCATCGCCGGCGACGGCGCCTCAATGGGGGCGGCCGCGCTTGCCTCGTTCGCCGGCGCCGCGGCCTATGTCGCCATCTTCATCACCTTTGGATGCATCGCCAGACGCACAGCAGTGTGGTCGCTCGCCTTCGTGTTCTTCGTCGAGCGCCTGCTCGGGGCTGCGCTCACCGGAATCGCGCAGTGGTCGCCGACGTGGCTGTCGCGGTCCGTGTTCGTCGGGCTGGCCGACGATCCGCCCGACGATCTCGTGCGGGAAGGGATCCCCGCAGGCGGGGGGGCGGTCGTTCGGCTTGCGGTCATCACCGTGATCGCACTCGCCATCGCACGATGGCGGCTCAGCCGGATTCGGATGTCTGGCGCATCGGACTGACCTCAATCGCGCCCGTCGGTCACACCGCCACGGGGTCGGAAAAGAAGCCCGCGTAGATGCCGAAGACACGTCGGCGATGAGCACCCGCCGGCTGTTGCGACCCAGCGAACCTCCATGAGCAGGTCGGTCGGACGTGTACTGAACCGCTGCTGCCGAGCGCTATCGCAACAGCACGTTAACTGCGTCCGGTGAGCGGAGCACCGACCCGCGTATTCGGGGTTCGGGCTGGTCGGGGTCGAGTCGGATGTTGGGCGTGCGGTCCAGGATGCGTTCGAGCGCAGCGTGAGATTCGGCGCGGGTGAGGTGCATACCGAGGCAGATGTGCGGCCCGGTCCCGAACGCGATGTGGGGCGTGGCCGCTCTCGAGATGTTGAATGCTTCGGGGTCGGGGTGGCGGCGCTCGTCGTGATTCGCGGCGGCGACGAAGATGAAGACGTGCTGATCGGCGGGAATGTGGATCCCGGCGAGGTCGGTGTCTCGCGTGGTTTGCCGTGCGACCATGAGAAAGGGTGTCTGCCAGCGCAGGCCCTCTTCGATCGCGGGACCGATTAGTGCTCGATCGTGTTGGAGCGCCTGGAGCTGGTCGGTGTGAGTGAGGAGACCGAGCAGCAGGTTGCCGAGAGAGCGGTAGGTCGTTTCGACTCCGGCCGGCAGCAGCATCTTGACGGATGCGAAGATCGCGTCGTCGTCGAGTCGGTGCCCGTCGACTTCGCTCTGGTTGGCCACATCCTGTTCGGGTAGTCCGAGAATGCGGGCGATCACCCGCGCCGGGAACGCAAAGGTCAGGTGTTCGACAAGGTCGACCCTGTCGTGGTTGATGAACGTGTCGATGACGTTGTCGATCGCAGGCTGCACGACTGTCGTCTGCCACCGCTCGAGCACCTTGGGTCGGAATGCGGGAGCGACGAGCGCCCGATAGAGCCTGTGCTCAGGTTCGTCCATCGCGATGATCGCACCCTCGAACTACGGGCCCATTGCCTCGGTGAGCCCCCGCGACGAGTACGTCTCGTGATCTCGTAGAACCCGAACGCTCTCGTCGTAGGCGAGCACCGAATAGATCGGTCCCATTTCGGGCGCGCCGGTCGCGACTGGCAGCGGCCATGTAGTCGTAACGGCGCCGCGTCTGCGCGCCGCAGCAAGATGCGGATAGGGGTCGTCGAGTTCATCTGACTGGAGTGGAGGCGGCACCGGTACCGGCGCTCGCATTTCGTTGGGTTCGCTCATCCGGACGACTCTCTGCTCACGCGTCGCTGACCAGAAACCTGAACGCGTAACGCACGCACGACAACCTCTTACGAAAACGTAGCTCGCATTCCAGAGCGCCATGCTTGGCGTCGGCGGATGTCCCGAACCCGGTTGCGAGCAGGACCCTGCCTGCCCCCTTGAGCGGGTCGCCTCCAATGCGTCACCTACCGCCACGTTGGGGACGATGTCCCACGTCGATATGCCCGCGCGTTCGAGGACAGCTTGCGCGCGTCATGCCGCGCCCCGAACTGTCGATCGGGTCGGAGGTGCTCCTGCCGCGCCCGCTGGCGGTAGGGCGTATGCCTGCAGTCCCGACCAATGCCGCCGAACGGCTTATGGCACTGCTGCAAAGACCGACCAGGTGCCGTCGAGTCCCTTCAGGCTCTTGGCGCCACGGTCGTCGAACGCAGATCCGATCCACGAACGAGATCGCGGAGCACCACCGAGACGAGGACCTCGCCTGGGGGCCGCCGCGCCCTGCAGACGCGCTGCAACGTGGACAGCCTGTCCAGCGATGTCAGTTCCTCGTCGCTCGATCTCGCCGACGTTGGCCGGCCTGGTCGACCCTGTCGACGTGATAATGCTCGGCGCCAACGCCACGCTCTCACCCCACGCCACGCCCCTCTGGGACGTGCTGGCCGACGTCACCTCCTCAGTGCACCACGGCGCCGAACTCGTGCCCGCCATGCTTGCCGCGTGGACTGATGCGAGCTGGCTGCGCGGTGCAGGGACCATCACCTACGGCTTCGGCCTCCTCAGCGAGACGCTGACGCGCGTCGAGTACTGGTCGCGGTTCCACGGCGTTGACGAGCGGATCGACCTCGAGTCGCTCGAACTCTCCGCCCGCGGATGGCACGACGTCGCCCGCCGCTTCCTCTGCTGACCGCGGGCACCGAAGCCGGGCCTTCCGTGCCCCGCACGGTCGCTGTATGCAGAAGGTACGGTCTTCGATCTCGTGGACTGTGACCGCGCGCGCCCAGGATCTCGCCTCGGGGAGATCGGTGTCTGACACTCGCTTCGTCCGGCTCCATGACGGCCGGGTGGCCGGGTCACGCCGATGGCCGCGCAGCTGCCAGCTGACGGGTCACTTCACAGCTCTACGGTGGTGAACTCGATACCGGGTTCTCCGGCCGCCGTTCGGTACTCGGGCGATTCGGAACGTGTGCTCGTGAGTAGTGGGGATTGATGCTCGACGCCGGCGGCGAGAAATTCAGACCGCAGAATGTTCGGTGCGAGCTTTCTTCGCCTGATGTCGACGAGACGTCGAAGTAGCGGCCCGATCGGGAGTGTCGCGGTCACGATTGCTTCCGCGAGAAGGTCTCTCTCGTTCCGAGTGAGATCAGCAACGGCGCGGCTGAAGCGTCCTTCGACAATGTCCTGTCCGCCGTCTGGAGCGCTGTCGATATGTGCAAGTAGCCGCATTGCGTACCCGCTCGTAGTCCGAGGATCCTCAAGGTGGCCCGGATTCGCACCCAGCAACCAGGCAAGCAACAGGTCGTCCGACACGATCTCCACGGAGCCAGCCCAAGGTCAGGTCACACAAACTCAGCATCATCGAGAACGTTGTTGAACTCGTCGGAGCCCGCAACCTCCCGCAATGCATCCAATAGAGCCGCTCGATGGCTCTCATCCAGCGCAGGGAGAGACCCGCTTCGACTCTCATCATCCGGAACGCGTTCACTGCTGCGCGCGGCGACCGATGCAGCAGCCTCTGAAGCGCGGCGTGCGTCGAAGACCGCTTCCCTCGCAGATGTCACCTTGGCTTCGGCGGCCTCTGACGTAGCGCCCGCGGCAAGTGCTGCGGACGCGCCCGCTGCGTCGACCGCCGCCTTGAACGCCGAGACGGCCACCGCAAGTGCACTCTGGAGTTGCGCCGTCGCTTGGTTCCACTCGTGCACCCAGCCCGCCGAGGTAGCCAGCGAGAGGCCGGAGCTCAGCTGAGCGAGGTCCTCCGCCAATTGCTCCATCCGGTGCTCCAACTCCTGGAGGTTGGTGGCGTCGAGGCGGAGAGCTCGGCCGGTCATGCGACAATTGTATGGCGACTGGAGTGCATGGACCCTACGAACTCCGAACTGATTCCGTCCGCAATGGTCGTCGAGCGCCAACTGTCAACGTTTGTTGGCATCGCGCCACCACCTGCTCAGGGGGCTGGCCGGGTCGCGACTCGCAACCGATTTGGGATACCTGCGAGATGCTGGCTTTCCTTCGGCGTGGCGTCTCGGGACCTCTGCTAGCAAGTGCGCGTGGGTGAGGACGTCCGCCTTGGCGATCTTGGCGCTTATCTCGTTGCCAACGGTCGTAGCGCCGTCGTTGTCCTGCACGAGTGGGATGGGATGGTCCCGCACACCCGCGAAGTGACAGAACGCGTCGCTGCGGAGGGATTCACGGCGGTTGCCCTTGACCTGTACGACGGTGAGTCCGCCACCGATGATGTCGAGGCCGCCCGGCTTCAGCAGCGGATCCTCAGGGATCCAGACGCAGCTGCCGGTCGAATTGCCGGGGCAGTGAAGGAGCTACGAAATCATGGCAGCGCCAAGGTCGCCGCTATGGGCTTCTGTACCGGTGCTTCCTTGGCGCTACTGACCTCCGCGAGCTCGCCGATCGATGCGACCGTCGCCTACTACGGGATCTTCGAAGATCATGCGGACCGCAAAATGACGAACCCGGTACTCGTACACCTCGCCGAGCTCGAGGAGTACTACCCCTCCGCCGACCAGTTCCGGGCATGGTTCGACGGTATGAGCAACGTCACGATCCACGTGTACGCCGGAACCAGGCACGCGTTCTTCGACGAGACCGTCCCGACTCACTACGACGCTGTCGCGGCATCGTTGTCCTGGGAACGAACCGTCTCCTTCCTGCGCCGCCACTTGGCCGACTGACCGCCGCTCGCTCTCCATCGGCTGACGAGCAGCGTCTGGCGCCGAGCCGGCGTTTCGGGGGGCGAAACGATCCTGAGGTCGGGTCGAACTAGCGCGGGGGACCCTCGCTGACCTCGCCGATGTCCATCAGGTACGACGTCAACAACCACGTCGCGCCGACTTCGGCTGCGAGCGAACGGTAATCGGGGTCGTCATGCTTCTGCCGTGGCAGCACGACCTCTCCGATCTCGTCGGCCACCGCCCGATACGACGTCATGAGGTCTCGCAGCTCACCGTCGATCGTGCCGCTCGACGTTTGCCCTTCGGGGCCGACTTCGCCCTCGAGCAACGCAGGCCAGTACGGCATCGTCCCGTCCCAACGAGCTGCGCGACGGAACGGTGCCCGGTTCGGCCACCAGCCCGCGACCACGATGGGGATTCGAGGCTCTTGCCGGGGCACCACGGGCAGCGTGACGTCGTCAAGCTGGAAGTACTCGCCGTCGAAGGTCACCGGTTCGCCCGACCACAGAAGCGCCATGACCTCCAGGGCCTCGTCGTATCGGCGTGCCCGGTCGCTCGGCGAGGAGTCGTCCCCGAAGCGGCTGAAGTCGGGGCCGACTCCGAGCCCGACGCCGAGCATCACCCGGCCGCCGGACAGCTGGTCCAGCGACGCCGTGGCGTGTGCCAGCCGCCACGGCTCATAGGTCGCTGGTGCAGAGATCCACGTCCCGAGCGTGATCTGCTCCGTCCGGGTTGCGATCGCTCCGAGCGTCACCCACGGATCGGTCGTACCGTCGGTGATCGAGTCGCTGACGAAGACGCCATCCCAGCCGGCCTCTTCCGCCGCGACCGCGAACTCGACGACCTCGGACATCGTCCGCACCGCCGGATAGTTCATGGCCCACACGCCGTGCTTCATTTGGTGCTCCTCCTGTCGACCATCTCTACCATTACGTGGACCTCCGCACGTCTGCTCGCGCCATCCCGAAGGTGCCGGTAGATGTCACCTTCCCGCGACCCGCTCAGGGGAGGAAGTCGGGTCGGTGCGTAGCGTCATGTGAAGAAGCTGTACGTGGCAACTGGGCCGGATGGCGTCGTTCTCATGCGGCCGGACCTCGTCACGGAAGGCGGCTCAGTGGCCGGCCCAGGGTTGATGCAGACCCGACATGCAATGGGTACGCGACGAGAAACCGGCACCTTCGCTGTCATCGCTCCGGACACGGGGGATCTGTCGTGTTGACACATCATCGACGGACTTGAGGAACGCGATGGCGCACATATCCCAGTCAGTCGTCTCGTCGCTGTGGGCGCGTGGAGGGGGCGGCGAACTCGACGATGAGCGTGATTCGGAATCGCCGAAGCGCTCTAGTCCGTTCGCGATGGGCGCTGCCCAATGTGGCGGAGCACTCAACGGTTAGCCCGGCCCGAGGTCAGGCAACCTCCGTCTCCGTATTCGACAAGCCCAAGTCGCAAGCTGGCTACCGCACGGTGCCGTTGGCATCGGTGGTGGTTAATGAGGTTGCTGCTCACCTGGAACGTCACGGCCCCGGAAAGGGGGGCGTGCTCTTCTCGTCCTCGCGTCACAGCGCACTCACCTCGAACCAAGTGTCGAGAGCCATGACGGACGGGATCAAAACCATCCGCGACGACGACGGGACCTTCCCTGACTGGGCGACGTTCCATGACCTCCGCCACTTCTACGCCAGCCTCCTCATCGGACGAGGCTGCAACGTCAAGCAGGTCCAGACGGTTCTCGGCCACGAGTCGGCGGTCATGACGCTCGACCTTTACGGCCACTGGTGGCCCGACGACAACGACTCACTGAGAGACGCCGCCGGCTTCCGCGAGGCGCTCGCGGCGACGTCGTGGAGTCGCGTCATCTCCGACTCGCCCGCGCTGATCTCCTACATGATCGTGCTCCTCGAACGAACCCCGTGAGAGCGACCGCGGTCCTCCTGAGGGTTAACCCTGATCGCCGTTGTGGTGTTGAGCCTGATGTCCTGTTGGGTGCCTTCGATTAGCCTTGATAGTTGAGCGGAGCCCGCTCACATCGGAGGGCGGAGCCTTGATACCCATCGGGCATTCGGGCGCACGAGTCGATGTCGCGGGTGAGGAGCATCACGGGACGAGCCTGAGGTGACGCGACAGACGGGGAGACGCTGGGACCCGACA
>Ga0299913_10006508_pt1 | contig 10124 bp, 10 predicted proteins | sample RVTome_9_FD_201360 | JGI IMG/M metagenome (GOLD analysis project Ga0299913, IMG submission 201360) | Soil microbial communities from uranium-contaminated site in the Upper Colorado River Basin, Wyoming, United States - RVT155D38 (version 2) ... | reverse complement strand
CTCCCGCGGCGCGGTGATCTCGTGGGCCCAGCCGGTGCGGACCAGGGTGAGCGCCTCGACGGAGCAGGCGTGGCCGCCGAGCAGCAGCGCGGCCTGCTGCTGCTCGGCGCGCAGCAGCAGCACCTCCCGGGCATGGGGATAGGGCGCACGGGGCTCGGCCAGCAGGTCGTCGCCGTCGTCCCAGAGGGCGACCAGGCCGAGGTCGTGGACCGGCGCGAAGGCGGCGGCGCGGGTGCCGAGCACGATCCGGCGGCTGCCCCGGGCGACGGCGAGGAAGTCGCGGTAGCGGGCGGCCGGGCCCGCGTCGGCCGCGAGCGTGACGTGATGGCCCTCGCCGAGCACCGCGGTGAGCGCGGCGTCGACGCGGGCCACGTCGCGGTGGTCGGGCACCACGAGCAGCGCACCGCGACCGCTCGCCCGGGCGTGGGCCGCCGCGTGGGCCAGCGCGGTGGGCCAGTCGGTGGCCGGCGCGGCGGTCCACACGGCGCGGGGCGAGCCGCCCGCAGCGAGGTGGGCGAGGAAGGCGGCCGCGGGCTCGTGGCCGGCCCACGCCCGGGCGGAGCCGTCGGGGTCGGCCGCCACGGGGCGGTCGGGCTCGGGGGACGGCTTCGCCTCGGTGGTGGCGTGGCGGGGCGGGACGGCCAGCCGGAGCACGTCCGCACGGCTCCCGGCGTACCGCTCGGCGACGGCGGTGGCGAGGTCGACGACCTCGGGGGCCAGCACCGGCTCGGCACTGACGACCCGGCGCAGCGGGGCGAGCCGGCCGGCATGGTCCGACCGGGCGGCCCGCGCCAGGACGTAGCCGTCGACGTCCTGGCCGGCGAAGCGGACCTTCACCCGGGCGCCCGGCACCGCGGTGTCGGCGTCCCTGGCGGGGACGAGGTAGTCGAAGGGCCGGTCGAGGTGGGCCAGCGGGACGTCGACCAGCACCCGGGCGACGGGATCGACCCCGGCCGCCTCCACCTCGGCTGCCTTGCGGGCCCGGGTGGCGGCAGCCTTCGCCCGCGAGTCGGCGACCGTGGCCCGCAGGCCGGGCAGCATCTCGGGCTCGTCGGGCATGGGTGTTGTCTACCAGCGGGCGCTGACCGGTCCGGACCGTGGCCCGCGCGTCCTGCCGGTGCGCCGGTCGGCTCGTCGACGAGCATGCGGCCCCCGGACGGGGGAGCAGCCGGGACCGGTCAGATCCCCGCGGCCGCCTTCAGCTCGGCAGCCCGGTCGGTCCGCTCCCAGGTGAACTCCGGCAGCTCGCGGCCGAAGTGGCCGTAGGCGGAGGTCAGGGCGTAGACCGGACGGAGCAGGTCGAGGTCGCGGATGATCGCGGCCGGCCGCAGGTCGAAGCACTTCAGGACGGCCTGCTGGATCTCCTCGTCGGGGATCACACCGGTGCCGAAGGTCTGGATGAAGACACCGACCGGCGCCGCCTTGCCGATGGCGTAGGCGACCTGTGCCTCGCACCGGCGGGCCAGCCCGGAGGCCACGACGTTCTTGGCGACCCAGCGCATGGCGTACGCCGCGGAGCGGTCGACCTTGGACGGGTCCTTGCCGGAGAAGGCGCCACCGCCGTGACGGGCCATGCCGCCGTAGGTGTCCACGATGATCTTGCGGCCGGTGAGCCCGGCGTCGCCCATCGGGCCGCCGACGACGAACTTGCCGGTCGGGTTGACCAGCAGCCGGTAGTCCCCGGAGGGGATCTCGAAGCCGTCGAGCACCACGTCGACGACGTGCTTCTTGATGTCGCCCTCGAGCGTCGGGTGGTCGATGTCCTCGGCGTGCTGGGTGGACAGCACGACGGTGTCGATCCGGACCGGACGGTCCTCGGCGTCGTACTCGATCGTGACCTGGGTCTTGCCGTCGGGGCGCAGGTAGGCCAGCGTGCCGTCCTTGCGGACCTCGGTCAGCCGCTGCGCGAGCTGCTGGGCGATCATGATCGGCAGCGGCATCAGCGCCGCGGTGTCGTCGCAGGCGTAGCCGAACATCAGGCCCTGGTCTCCCGCGCCGCGCTTGTCGAGGTCGTCCTCGGAGGAGCCGACCCGGGACTCGTGGCCGTCGTCGACACCGGCGGCGATGTCGACCGACTGGCCGCCGATCGCGACCTGGACGCCGCACGAGGCGCCGTCGAAGCCCTTGAGCGAGGAGTCGTAGCCGATGTCGAGGATCGTCTGGCGCACCAGCTCGGCCACCGGGGCGTAGGCGTTGGTGCGAACCTCCCCCGCCACCACGACCAGACCCGTGGTCAGCAGGGTCTCGACCGCGGTGCGCAGGTTCTCCGGGTCGGGGTCGTGCGCCATGAGGTAGTCGAGGACCGTGTCGCTGATCCGGTCGGCGATCTTGTCCGGGTGACCCTCGGTCACCGACTCCGACGTGAAGAGACGTCCAGGCACGTGCAGCTCACTCTCTGGTCCCGGTGCGATGTCGTCCAACCCTACCCGGGGCCCAGCATGCGATACGGCGGTCCCACAGATCGAATCCGGGCGGATCAGAGCGGGTCAGGCCCCGAGACGCCGCACGACCTGGTCCCAGACCACGTGGGCCAGCGCCGCCTTGGAGCCACGGGGCACGTCGACGACCGCGGCGTCGGAGCCGAGGATCACCGCCTGGTTGTCGGGGCTCCCGAACACCGCTCCCCCGCTGACGTCGTTGACGACGAGGAGGTCGCAGCCCTTGCGGGCGAGCTTGGAGCGAGCGTGGTCGAGCACCGACCCGGTCTCGTCACCGGTCTCGGCGGCGAATCCCACGACCACGGCGCCGGGACGCGGCCGGTCGTGGGAGATCTCGGCGAGCACGTCGGGGTTCTGCTCGAGCTCGATCGTGGGCGCCGAGCCGTCGTCGGCCTTCTTGATCTTGGCGTCGCTGACCACGAGCGGGCGGAAGTCGGCCGGCGCGGCAGCCATCACCACCGCATCGGCGCCGCCGGCGGCGGCGACCACGGCGTCGCGCAGCTCGGCGGTGGTCTCGACGCGCACGACCTTGGCCCCGGCGGGATCGGGCAGCGCGACGTTGGCACTGACCAGGGTGACCTCGGCCCCACGCGCGACCGCGGCGCGGGCCAGGGCGTAGCCCTGCAGCCCCGAGGAGCGGTTGCCGAGGAAGCGGACCGGGTCGAGCGGCTCGCGGGTGCCCCCGGCGGAGACCACCACGTGACGACCGACGAGGTCGGGCGCGTCGGCGCCGCGGGCGAGCACCTGCTGGCAGACGTCGAAGATCTCGCCGGGGTCGGGCAGCCGGCCCTTGCCGGTGTCGGCGCCGGTGAGGCGGCCCTCGGCGGGCTCGATCACGAGCGTGCCGCGCTCGCGCAGCGTGGCGACGTTGGCCACCGTGGCGGGGTGCTCCCACATCTCGGTGTGCATCGCCGGGGCGAGCACGACGGGGCACCGCGCGGTGAGCAGGGTGTTGGTGAGAAGGTCGTCGGCCAGCCCGTGGGCGGCCTTCGCCATCAGGTCGGCGGTGGCCGGGGCGACCACGACGAGGTCGGCGGACTGGCCGATCCGGACGTGGGGCACCTGGTGGACGTCGTCCCAGACGCTGGTGTGCACCGGCTTCCCGGAGAGCGCCGCCCAGGTGGCCTCGCCCACGAACGACAGTGCCGCCGGCGTGGGGACGACCGTGACGTCGAAGTCGGCACCGCCCCCGGACTCCTTGAACAGCCGCAGCAGCTCGCAGGCCTTGTACGCCGCGATGCCGCCCCCGACCCCGAGCACGACTCGAGGCCGCTCCCCGCCGGGGGAGACGGCCTCGCTGCCGGACTGCGGGTCAGGCGTGGTCATGACGGACCGGGTCGATCACTCGCCCGGCGTGAAGTTCGCCTCGAGGGACGCCTGCTTGCGCGCCTCCTCCTCCGCGGCCAGCTCGGCCGGGTCGACGTCCTCGCAGGTGAGCAGGTCGGCGTTGATCTCGCGGAGCGCGATGGAGAGGGGCTTCTCCTGCACGTGGGTGTCCACGAGCGGGCCGACGTACTCCAGCAGGCCCTCGCCGAGCTGGGAGTAGTAGGCGTTGATCTGCCGGGCACGCTTGGCGCTGTAGAGCACCAGCTTGTACTTGCTGTCGGTCTTCGTGAGCAGCTCGTCGATCGGGGGGTTGGTGACGCCCTCGGCGGCGATGTTGGGTGCAGACACGCGTGAAGCCTCGCAGAGTGGAGAAAAAGGGAGTCAGGAGTCGGAGGACTCCTGCTGAGTCGTCATCAAGGCTACCAACTCCTCGGCAGCAGCGTGAACTTCGTGGTTGACGATGGTCACGTCGAACTCCTCCTCGGCGGCCAGCTCCTCGAGCGCGGTCTCCAGCCGGCGGGTCTGCTCCTCGGCCGTCTCGGTGCCGCGGCCGGTCAGCCGGCGCACCAGCTCCTCCCACGACGGCGGCTTGAGGAACACGAAGAGCGCCTCGGGCATGCTCTCCCGGACCTGGCGGGCGCCCTGGAGGTCGATCTCCAGCAGCGCGGGTCGCCCGGCGGCCAGCATCGTCTCCACCGCACGCCGCGGCGTGCCGTAGCGGGCGGCCTGGTGGACCACGGCCCACTCCAGCAGCTCGCCGGCGCCGATCATCCGGTCGAACTCCGCGTCGGACACGAACCAGTAGTGCACGCCGTCGACCTCGCCCGGCCGTGGCGGCCGGGTCGTGGCCGACACCGAGATCCACACCTCGGGGTGGCGCGCCCGGACGTCGGCGGCGACGCTGCCCTTGCCCACCGCCGTCGGACCGGCCAGGACGACCAGCCGGGACCGGTGGCCCGGGTCGGTGGTCGCCTCAGTCATCCGTGGCGGGACCGAACTCGCGCTCGAGCGCCGCGACCTGCTTGGCGCCCAGACCCCGCACCCGGCGGCTCTCGGCGATGCCGAGCCGCTCCATGGTCTGGCGGGCGCGGACCTTGCCCAGGCCCGGCATGGCCTGCAGCAGGTCGATGACGCGCATCTTGCCGATCACCTCGTTGGACTCCCCCTCGTGGAGCACGTCGGTGATCGAGGCGCCGGAGTGCTTGAGACGGCTCTTCACCTCGGCCCGTTCACGGCGGGAGGCCGCGGCCTTCTCCAGGGCCGCGGCACGCTGTTCAGGGGTGAGGGGAGGCAGTGCCACGGATCAGGGCTTCCTTCGTCGAGGGCGCAGGTGCGAGTCAGGCGGTCAATCTAGCCACGTCGGTTCTGCCGCTGCAATCGGGACGGGCGATCCCGAGGTGCCGGAGGCTGTCTGCTACTGGAAGAGCGGGGTCTTGCAGACGTCCTTGGCGTGCTGCTTCACGCCCTCGTACGCCGTCACCACGTCGGGCCGGAAGAGCTGGTCGGCCGCCCGGGCGATCGCGTCCTGCTGCTCGGTCGTCACGCCTGCGGGCGGCTGCTCCGCGTCGTAGCCGGCGGCCTCCACCCCCGCGTCGGCGAGCGCCTCGTCGAGCCCCTCGAGGGCGTCGAGCAACACCGTCCACTCGTCGGCGACGTCGCGCGGGGCGCCCTCGGCGAGGTCGCGGAACACCGGCAGCGCCTGCAGCAGGGCGTCGGGCGAGTCGTCGGCGAGCAGCTCGGTGAGCTCGGCCTGCCGCTCGGTGACCTGCTCGCAGTAGTCGGCGCGGACGTCCTCGGGGGTCTCGCTGCAGCCGGTGAGGGACCCCACCAGCAGCAGCACCACCACGAGGGCCGCCCTCACGCGACCGCCCCGGCGAGCTCGTCGTTGGCCCGGCGGACGGCGTCGCGCATCGCGGCCGGGTCTGGACCCAGGCGCAGCACGCCCCGGCTGGAGCTGGCGAGCACGTGGCGCGCGGACGCGCCGAAGATCCGGCGGATGTCGGCCGGCCGGCCACCCTGCTCGCCGTACCCGGGCGCGAGCAGCGGGCCGTTGAGGTCGAGGTCCTCGGCGGTCTCGCCGATGGTCGCGCCCACGACCGCTCCGAAGGACCCCAGCGGCTCGGCGCCGGCGTTGAGGTCGCGCAGCCGGCCCAGGACGCCGCCGGCGACGGTGCCGCCCGTCTCGGCGCGGGCGTGCTGCACCTCGGGACCCTCCTTGTTGGAGGTCAGAGCGAGCACGAAGAGGCCCGCGCCGTGGCGGCGGGCGGTCTCGACCATCGGGTCCAGGGAGCCGAACCCGAGGAACGGACTGGCGGTGATCGCGTCGGAGGCCAACGGCGAGGCCGGGTCGAGGTAGGCGTCCGCGTAGGCCTGGGAGGTGGAGCCGATGTCGCCGCGCTTGACGTCGAGCAGCACCAGCGCGCCGGCGGCCCTGGACTCGGCGATCACCCGCTCGAGCACCGCGACGCCCCGGCTGCCGTGCCGCTCGTAGAAGGCCGACTGCGGCTTGACCACCGAGCAGTACGGCGCCACCGCCTCGACCACGCCGAGTGCGAAGCGCTCCAGCCCGGCCGGGTCGTCGGCCAGCCCCCACTCGGCGAGCAGCGAGGCGTGGGGGTCGATGCCGACGCAGAACTGCCCCCGCTCGGCCATCGCCGCGTGCACCCTGGCCCCGAACGGCACTGTGGTCATGTCGCATCCTCTCGCGTCGCGGTCAGCTCGCGGGCCATCCGGCCCGCGGTGGTGGGGTCGTGGAGCAGCGCGGTCCCGACCTGCACCGCCTCGGCGCCGAGGTCGAGCGCGGCGCGCGCGTCGGCGGTCGAGGCGATCCCGCCGCTGGCGACGACGGTCGCCTCGGGCGCCGCGTCGAGGACCTCGGTGAGGCAGCGCAGGGCCAGCGGCCGGATCGCGGGTCCGCTCAGGCCGGCGGGCCGCCCGTCGGGCATCGCCGCCGGGAGCGCGTTGCCGACCACCACCGCGTCGGCGCCGGACTCCAGCACGGCCCGTGCGGTCTCGGCCACGCGCACCAGGTCGGACCGCAGCTTGGCCAGCACCGGGAGCCCCCGCGGCAGGTCCCGGTGGACGGCGGCGACCACGGAGGCGGCGTGGAAGGGCTCGCGCACGTCGAAGACCCCCCGGCCGGCGGCGTCGGGAGGAGCGAGGTTGACCTCGATCCCGGCGAGGCCGGGCGTGCGGCCCAGCCGGCGGGCCAGCTCGGCGTACTCCCCCAGCGAGCGACCCACGACCGACACGAACACCCGGGCTCCCTGCTGCACCAGCCACGGCAGCTCGAGGGCCAGGAACTGGTCGAGGCCGGGGTTGTGGAGGTCGACCGCGTGGACCAGGCCCGACGGCGTCTCCAGGATCCGCGGCTGGGCGCCCCCGGACCGCGGCGCCAGCGTGATCGAGCGGGTGACGAAGCCACCCAGGGTGCGGAGGTCGGTGTAGGCCGCCAGCTCGCGGCCGGTGCCGCCGCAGCCGGCGGCGACCATCACCGGGACCGGGAGCCCGAGGCTCACGACAGGACCCCCAGGTCGTCCCACACGACCCGGTCACCGCGCAGCACCGGACCCTCGTGGCAGGCGCGCACCAGCCTGGTGTGGCCGCCCTCGCCGGCCACCGGGACCACGCAGCCGTGGCACAGGCCGGTCGCGCAGGCCAGCGGCCGCTCCAGCGCGACCTGGCTCCAGGCGCCGGCGTGCTCGGCGGCGAGCGCCACCGCGTGCAGCGTCGCTGCCGGGCCCGCCGCGTAGACGACGGCGGCGCCGGCGCGGACCAGCACGTCGTCGATCACGTCGGCCACGCTGCCGCGCTGCCCGACCGAGCCGTCACCGGTGACCACGGTCACCGCGCGGGCCGAGCGCCGGGCCTCCAGCGCCGAGAGCAGGTGGGACTCGTCGGGTGCGGCGACGACCAGGGTCACCGGGCAGTCGCGCTCCCGGAGCCGCTCGGCCAGCGGGAACAGCGGGGCCGCGGCGTACCCCTCGCCGACCAGGACGCAGGAGACGGGCTCCTTGGGCAGCGAGAAGGCGCGACCCAGCGGTCCGGTGACCGCGACCTTCGTGCCGGGCGGCTGGGAGACCAGCCACTGGGTCCCGGGACCGCACTCCTCCACGACGACCTCGAGGGTCGCCCCGTAGCCCCCGGTGTGCTTGACCCGGTGGATCCAGAACGCCCGGCGGGCGATCCGCCCGTCGCCGGTGGAGAGCGCGACGAACGTGCCGGCGCGGAACCGCTCGGCGATGCCCGGCGCCACCAGGGTGAGGTGGTGGTGGGCACCGATCCGACGACCGGCGAGGAGCTCGCCGGTGACGTGGAGCGGGCCGCGCTCGACCGGGTCGACCGTCATGCGACCCCGCGCAGCAGCCGCCGTGGCCACAGCGGCCCCTCGTAGACGAACGCGCTGTAGCCCTGGAGCAGCGTCGCGCCGGCGGCGAGCCGGGCACGGGCGTCCTCGGCGGTGGTGATGCCGCCGACCCCGACCAGCGTCAGCCCGGGGCCGACCCGGTCGCGCAGCAGCCGCATCACCGCCTCCGCGCGTGCGGCGAGCGGCCGTCCCGAGAGCCCGCCGGCCCCGGCCGCCTCGACCTCGGCGGGGCTGCTGGCCAGGCCCTCGCGGGAGACCGTGGTGTTGGTGGCGGTGATGCCGTCGAGGGCGAGCTCGAGGGCGAGGTCGGCGACCGCGAGCACGTCGTCGTCGACGAGGTCGGGGGCGATCTTGACCAGCAGCGGCACCCGCCGGTCGGTCACGTCGTCGGCCTGCTGCCGCACGGCGGCCAGCAGCGGCCCGAGCCGCTCGACCGACTGGAGGCTCCGCAGTCCCGGGGTGTTGGGCGAGGAGACGTTGACGACGAGGTAGTCGGCGTACGGCGCGAGCAGCCGGGTGCTGAGGCGGTAGTCGTCCTCGACCGCCGCCTGGTCGTCGTCGGGGACGACCTTGGTCTTGCCGATGTTGACCCCCAGCACCGGGGCGTGCCGGCGCGGTCGCGCGCGCCACCCCGCGAGCCGCTGCGACACCACGGCGGCGCCGTCGTTGTTGAAGCCCATCCGGTTGACCACGGCCCGGTCGGCCGGCAGTCGGAAGAGCCGCGGCTGCGGGTTGCCGGGCTGGGGCCGGCCGGTGACGGTGCCGACCTCCACGTGGCCGAAGCCGAGCGCGGCGAGCCCGTCGATGCCGACGGCGTTCTTGTCGAAGCCCGCCGCGAGGCCGAGCCGGTTGGGGAAGTGGAGCCCCATCGCCTCGACCGGCGGCCCGGGCACCGGCAGCCGGCGCCCGACCGGAGCCGCCGCGCGGAGCGCCCGGAAGCCCAGGTGGTGGGCCCGCTCGGCGTCGAGCCGGGTCAGCGCCTGGTCGAAGAGCAGGCCGTAGGCAGTCACCGGTTTCGAGGCTCGCTGCGCTCGCACCTCAACCACCGGCCGCCCACTCCTGGAGCGAGCGGACCTCGAGGTCGTCGGCGCGCATCGCCTCGATGCCCTGCACCGCGGCGCCGAGGCCCTGCACGGTCGTGATGCAGGGGACGTTCGCCAGCACTGCGGCGGTCCGGATCTCGTAGCCGTCGGTGCGGGCCGTGCCGCCGGCGCTCGCCCCGTGCGGGGTGTTGACGATCAGGTCGATCTCGCCGTCGGTGATCAGCTGCACGGTGGTCGGCTCGCCCGCGGGTCCGGTGCCCTCGAAGTGCTTGCGCACCACCCGGGCCGTGATGCCGTGGCGGCGCAGCACCTCGGCGGTGCCCTGCGTCGCGAGGATCTCGAAGCCGAGGTCGGCCAGCCGCTTGATCGGGAAGACCATGCTCCGCTTGTCGCGGTTGGCCATGCTCGCGAACACCCGGCCGCTGGTGGGCAGCGGACCGTACGCCGCGGCCTGCGACTTCGCGAAGGCGCGGCCGAAGTCGGCGTCGAACCCCATCACCTCGCCGGTCGAGCGCATCTCCGGCCCGAGCACGGTGTCGACGTTCTGCCCGTCGGAGGTCTTGAAGCGGTTGAAGGGCATCACCGCCTCCTTGACCGCGATCGGCGAATCGGGCGCGAGGTCTCCCCCGTCGCCCGCGGCCGGCAGCACGCCCGCGGCACGCAGCGAGGCGATCGACTCCCCGAGCATCACCCGGGCCGCGGCCTTGGCCAGCGGCACCGCGGTCGCCTTGGAGACGAAGGGCACCGTGCGCGAGGCCCGCGGGTTGGCCTCCAGGACGTAGAGCACGTCGGAGCCGAGCGCGAACTGGATGTTGATCAGACCTCGCACCCCGACCCCCCGGGCGATCGCCTCGGTGGCCTCGCGGATCCGGCCGATCTCGGAGTCGCCCAGGGTGATCGGCGGCAGCGCGCAGGCGGAGTCGCCGGAGTGGATGCCGGCCTCCTCGATGT
>Ga0299913_10006507_pt1 | contig 10126 bp, 9 predicted proteins | sample RVTome_9_FD_201360 | JGI IMG/M metagenome (GOLD analysis project Ga0299913, IMG submission 201360) | Soil microbial communities from uranium-contaminated site in the Upper Colorado River Basin, Wyoming, United States - RVT155D38 (version 2) ... | reverse complement strand
GGGGTCTCGAGGTCGTCGTATGTGGGAGCCACGTCCTGCCTCGTCTGTGTTTCGGATCTCGGGATACGCCGCGACGGGATCGCGAGACCGCCCGGCACGTGTGGGCCCACGGCACTGGCAGCGGCCGGCGGGCGAGCGGGAGATTACGAAACGCCGCGGGGCCGGACAAACGGGAATGCCGGCGGACCCTCGCTGTACGAGCGCCTGATCGGGCGGCGCGTGGGCTCCCGGTCGGTGCGTCGCGGCGAGCCAGGGGCGCGACGCCCGAGTAAACGCGGGCCCGCGACGCGCCGTCACACCCGCGACGATTCGAACGGAGAGACCGGACGGGCCGTGCGAGCCAGCGTGCCGAAACGGGAGGAGAGCTCCGCCGAGGACCTCGATGCGCTCGCCAGACGCGCGGTCGAGGGGGACGAGCGCGCGTTCGAGGCGCTCGTCCGCGCGGTACACGGCCGCATCCATCGTTGGGCGCTGGCGCGTCTCGGGGACCCCGACGACGCGGACGACGTGACGCAGGCGGTCCTCGTCCGGCTTCACCGGAAGCTCGACACGTGGCGGGGACGCGGGCGCGTGACCTCGTGGCTGTACCGGGTGACCGCGAACGAGTGCTCGTCGTGGCGCCGCCGGGTCGCGCGACGGTGGAATCGCCGGGAGCGGCTTCGATTCGAGAACGAAGACGAAGGACCGCCCGATCCGCGTGAGTCCGCGGGCGCTGGGACGGACGCGAGGGAGGTCGTTCGGCTCGTGACGCACTACTTCGAGGCGCTGCCGGACCGGCAGCGAGAGGTGTTCGATCTGGTGGACTTGCAGGGACACACCCCCGCCGAGGTGTCGGAGATGCTCGACATGAACCCGAACACGGTGCGCGCGAACCTGTTCAAGGCGCGCCGGTCCATCCGCGCGCGGATCCTGGAGGACCACCCGCACGCCGCGGAGGACGCGTCATGAGCCGTCCGCCGGGGTGCGAGGGGGTGCGGGCGCGGCTCCTGGAGGGAGTCGACCTGCACGAGATCCGCGAAATCGAGCGGGCGCACATCGAAGGCTGCGCGGGCTGCCGCGCAGCGCTCGCCAGGGTGGAGGCGGTAATGGCGGCGCTCGCGGTCGGGATCGGGGCGATCGAGACGAGGCTTTCGGCCGACGAGGCCGTGGCCCTCGCGAGGGGAGCCGGCACCGGCACGACCGGCGATCGAACCCGGTCGGCCAGGCGCCTGATTCCATCGCCGAAGCGGCGGGTGATTGGCCGTCGCCGTCTTGCATGGGTCGCGGGGCCCGCCGCCGCGCTGGCCGCGGCGATCCTGGGGATCGTGTGGGCGGCACCCTGGCGGCCCGGTGGCGGCGTGCGGCCCCCGCCCGAAGCGCTGGTGGCGGGGGTCCGCGCGGACGCGGCGGAGCCCGGCGGCCTCTCGGTCGAGGCACCCGAAACGGGCGGCGTGGCCGTGTTCGCCACTCGCGACCCCGACATCCACGTGGTGTGGTTCTACGACGGAGAGCGAAGCCCCATCGAGGGAGAGAGATGATGAAGACGAAGATCCCGGACCTGCGCGTCACGCTTCCCGCGGTGGCGGCCATCCCGGTGCTCGCGGCGGCGCTCGCGTTCGCCTGCGACGCCGGCCCCCGAGTCGACACTCGCACCTTCGAGATCCAGCACATCGACCCCGGCGAGGCGATGGCGATGATCCGGCCGTACGTATACGAGGAGCGCGCCGCATCGCCCGGTCAGGTGACCGCGTTCCGCGGCGGGATCACCGTGCGCGAGACGCCCGAGAACCTGGACCGGATCGCGCGGGTCGTCTCCGAGTACGACCGGCCGAAACCGGGCGTGCGGCTTCACTTCCAGGTGATCGAGGCGGATGGGTTCGAGAGCACCGATCCGCGCATCGAGGACGTGCGGGCTGCGCTCGACGAGCTGTTTCGGTTCGGCGGCTACCGGCTCGTGACGGAGACCCAGATCGCGGCCATGGAGGGGACGGGGTCGAGCCAGAGCTTCTCCGAGGGGGATCTCAACTTCCAGCTCCGTGCCGAAGTCCTCGAGGTTCGCGGTTCCGAGGCGCATGGCTCGGTCCGCGTGGCGGTCACGCTGATGGCCAACGACGGCAGCGCGGGGTACGTGGAGACGGCGCTCGCGGTGCCCGTCGGTCAGACGGTCGTGCTCGGGAGCTCGAAGCCGCGGAATGCGCCCACGATGATCCTCACCGTGCGGCCGGAGTTCGTGACGCTCCCGGACTCGACCGGCTGACCGCCTCACGGGCCGCGGACGCGATCCGCCGCCCACGCGCCCCGCCGGTCCGCGCGGCTCCGTCCGTACTGCGGGGGGTACGCCCCTACTTCTCCTCCCCGGCCTCCGCCAGCCGGTCGAGCGCGCCCTCGATCGCGGCCGCCAGCAGGCCCCGATCGGCCCGCCCGGCGCGCACGATCGCCTCGTCGAGCGCCGAGCACACGGTCATCTCGATCGAATCGAAGATCTCGACCGCGGCGGCGGGCTCGTCGCGCTCCACCTGGCAGGCGAACGCGTGCGCCGTGCCGAGGTTGGCGATGAAGTCGGCGACGATGGCGAAGCGGCGGTCGGCCGAGCGCATGACTGCCGTGTCGCCCGGCTCGGCGGAGGCGAACGGGTGGTTCGCGCCGCACACGATGGCGCGGACCCCCCGGGCCTCGAGGCGATCGAGCGCCTCCTCCGTGAGGGTCCCGGACGCGGCGGCGCACACGCACAGATCGGCCGGGATCTCGGCGGCCCGGGCCCGCGACGCGGCCCGATCGACGGGGAGAGCGGACGCCGGGAGACGCGTGCCCCGCCGGCGGCGGAGGAGATCCTCGACCTCCTCCGTATCCAGCCCCTCCTCGGAGACGAGCGCGGACTCGATGTCGGCGATCGCGACGATGCGCGCGCCCCAGCGCGCCAGGTAGAGCGCCGCGGCGCCCCCCACGCGACCGAAGCCCTCGAGCACGACGCGCACTCCCTCGAGCGAACGGCCCTGCCGCTCGAACAGCCGGAGACCGGCAGTGGCAACGCTGAACCCGGTGACCATGTCGGCCACCTTCTGGTCGAGCCCGCTCACACCCAGCTCTGGCGGCACCGGTCGCCCCAGCCCCAGCCGCACGGCCTCGAGACGTCGGGAGAGCGCCTCGCCCCGGAGCCCGAGGTGCCCGCGGGCCATGCCCTGCTGCGGGTGCTCGAGGCCGAGCGCCCGGCAGGCGGGGATCACCTCGCGCACCTCGTCCACGTTGAGATCGCCCGCCGTCGAGTAGCAGCTCTCCAGGTAGGGGCGAATGGCCGTGAACCAGCGCCGGAGCACCTCCTGCTTGCGGGGATCGTCGGGATCGAAGTCGATGCCGGACTTCGCGCCGCCGATGGCGGGACCGGAGATCGAGAACTTGAGCTCCATGATCTTCGCGAGGAACTGGACTTCCTCGCGTCCCAGACCGGCACGCATCCGCGTCCCGCCACCGGCCGCTCCACCGCGGAGGCGGTTCACCACCAGCCAGCCGCGCGCCGTCGAGCGCGGATCGCACCACTCCACGACGATCTCGGGAGGGGCCGAGACGTAGGCGGCGTACCGATCCCAGATGCCGGCGGCGGCGCCCGGTCGGGCCTCAGCCACCGGGATCCACTCGAATCGCGCCAGAGAGAACCCGAGCGGGCTCTCCGGCGGATCCGGCTATCCACGTCCCTGTATCCGGCGGATACGATGTATACACTGAATACGCTCTTTCCTGGCGTGATCTCGAGAGTTCCGGGATCGGGCTTCGAGCCCCCGCTATCCGTGGGCGCGCGCGGCCCGTGCGTGGAGAGGTTATGAGGGTTCCCCCGATTGCGGAAGGCATCCTGGCTACGATTCGCCGGGCCGAGCCCGCTCCCTGGCGGAAGTTGCCGTCCGCGGTCGGCGCGGACACCGTAGGGGCCCGGCGGGTACGATACTCGAGGCGATGACCGAACCGTGGAACTCGAACGCGGATCGCTCGAAGGAGAGGAGGTCGCCATGAGGGCCGCGAAGTCGCTGGGGCCCCTGCTCGCGCTGTGCGCGGTCGGCGTGCTGGGGTGCACCCCGGAGGAGGGGACGGAGACGGAAGCGGAGGTCGCCGTTAGCGAGGAGGCGCCGGCCGGAGCCGACCGGCGTGGCCCGACGCCCGAGCTCCCGGAGGCGGACGCCGACGCGTTGTGGGCGCACCTGGGTGATGAGAGCTACACCGAGCGCTGGGCGCCATGGCCGGGGCGGGGCCAGTTCTACGAGGGCACCGAGCCGCACGGCGCCCTCCTGAGCACGTACGTGAACGCCGAGGCGTCAGACGCGTTCGAGACCGACGCGCCCGCGATGCCGCCGGGAGCGATCGTGGTGAAGGAGAACTACTCGGCCGACCGGGTGCTCCAGGCGATCACGGTCATGTACAAGGTGGAGGGCTTCAACCCCGAGGCCGGCGACTGGTTCTGGGCCAGGTTCCTGCCCGATGGATCGGTCGATGGAGGCGGCACGCTCGCCGGTACGCCCGCCGCCTGCATCGAGTGCCATTCCGAGGCGGCGGACAACGACTACCTGCGGACGGGTCCGCTCGGTGCGGGCGCCGGCGCGGGCCGCCCGTAGGGTCTGCGGGCCAGCCCGCCGAGGCTGATTTCTCGCGGCGTCCCGCTGATTTTGAACACGTTCAACAACGTCGCCGGGCCGGGTGCTCGAACGTCGTAGATGCGACCGGTGACGGCGCCGGTCCCGGTGTATGGGGATACCGGTTACTGACCCGGGAGGCGCCCCTCGTGCTCGGTTCCTTTACGCGACCACTTTACCTCGAGCGCCCCATCGGTCGCGTCGATCACGCGCCGGAGATCTACGAGATCTCGGAGTGGGAGCCCCTCCGCCTCGAAGAGGACGTCGCCGGGTCTGAGACCCAGACGGGCGGCCGGCGTTCCCGGCACGACGCGGATCACCAGCAGCCCCTCGCGTCCGGCCTCGACGGCGTTGGCGAGCGGGGCGCTCGCGACCTCGAATTCGGCCCCGGCGAACGTGTTGTAGAGCCGCGCCCCGAAACGGAGCTCGTTCATGCGCGTCGGCGCGAGTCGGGCGAGTTGGCGGCGGAAGTCCTCCTGCGGCAGCCGGCCCCGGATGTTGGCGAGGACCCGGAGCGCATCGGTCGCCTTCCGGTAGGTCGAGTCCTGGATCAGCCGCAGATCGACGGCGAGCTGGTCGCGCAGGTTCTCGAGACCCGCCTGGTTCGCGTCGTCGAGCTCCATCAGGCGGATCTGACCGTCCACGACGCGGAGCGCCGCGGGCTCCACCGAGACGCCTTCGCTTCCGGTGTTCCGGATCGTGATCGCGTACGTGCCGTCGGCGTCCTCGTCGATGTCCGAGAGGGTGATGACGAAGGCGCGCGGCGCGGAGCGCGGTCCGTCCTCGCGCACGAAGACGCGCGGCCGGGGCTGGAGACCGGAGCCGACCCACCGAATGGCCTCGGGCCGGGACGGGGGCACCGTGGGCGTGACGTGCACGTAGCGCCTGACCCCATCGCGCATGAAGTCGACCGAGACGGGGGCGCCGGGACGGATCGAGGGGATCAGGCGGTTCACCGTTTCGTAGGTGAACTCCTCGCCGTTGAGCGCCACCATCTTGTCCCCGGGGCGGATCCCGGCGTTCGCCGCGGGGCCGTCGGCCTGCACCCCGTCGACGCTCATCACCAGATCGCAGGCCTTCCAGTCGGTGTTCGTCTCCCAGAGGCACTCGTAGTAGTGGGTCATCTTGACGCCCAGCCAGCCGCGGGTCGCGGGCTGTTGGGCGGTCACCGCCGGCGCCGTGGCGAGCCCCGCGAGGGCCGCGCCGAGGACCGCGACCGCGGGTCCCTGCGTCCGCATCGTCGTGCTCCTCACCACGCCACCGTCCTCCGGTCGTACACCGACCGCTCGATGGCCTCCGCCAGCCTGGCGCGCTCGTCCATGAGCTCGATCAGGTAGGCGCTCGCGAACGGGTCGTCCGGAGCCCCCTCGAGCCGCTCCTGCATCGCCTGGATCAGCCCATCGAGCCGTGCGGCGAGCCGCGCCGCCTGGATCGCGTCGAAGTCCGCGGCCACGTCCCCGGACCCGGCCTCCCCCTCGTCGGACACGCTGCGGAGCGGCGCGCGCAGCTCCTCGATCTCGGAGAGGACGTTCTGCACGGCGCGATCCTCGCCGCCGGCAGAGACGACGGCCGGAAGCTCTCCGGTCGCCGGGGAGACGCCGCCGGCCGGCGACCCCGTGCCCGACGTGAACTGGAGACCGGCCAGCACACCGCCGGCGAACAGCGCGAGGGCCGCCGCCGCCTGAAGCGGTCCGTTCGAGAGCAGGCGCCGCCCCAGACCCGGCCGGGCCCGGGGCGTCACGCCCGACATCGCCGGTACGGCTCCGAGCCGCGCCTCGATCTTCGCCCACTCGTTCGCCGGTGGATCGAGCTCCCCGAGCGCGGAGAGCGCCATCCGCATGCGGCTCAGCCGCTCGGATTCCGCGCGGCATTCGTCGCAGGTCTCCAGGTGTCGCTCGGCCTCCCGGTCGGCCCACGGCTCGTCCAGGAACGCCGAGATCCGTTCGATGCTCAGATGCTCAGACATTTCGATCGATCCGTCCGATCCGGGGCGCATGCCCCAGTTCCACTTCGTCTATCGTTTCAAAGGCGGGCTTCCCCACGCGCTCCGCCCTCATCCGCTCCCGGCGACGCGATCATCTCGCGCATCCGCGCCCGGGCCTTGTGAAGCTGCGATTTCGACGTCCCCGCCGAGCAGTTCAGCGACTGCGCGATCTCCTCGTGCGTCCACCCCTCCACATCGTGCAGGACCAGGACCTTCCGGTAGCCGGGCGGCAGCCGGTCCAGCGCGAGCGACAGGACGCGCCGGTTCACCACCATGTCGTCCGGAGCGTTCACGATGCGCGGGAGGTTCGCCGACGCCTCGACCCTGTCGCGCTTGGACGAGCGACGCAGCCGGTTCAGGGCCACGTTCGTGGCCAGCCGGTAGATCCACGTCCCGAAGGCGGCCTCTCCCCGGAACAGGTCGAGCTTCTCGAACGCCCGGACCCACGCTTCCTGGGACAGATCCTCCGCGAGATGATCGTCGCCGACCAGTCGCCGGACCACCGTGTAGACGCGGCGGCAGTGGGTCTCGTACAGCTCGCCCATCGCCGCCCGATCGCCCGCTTTGGCGCGGGCGATCAGCTCCCGTTCGTCCAACGCCGCTCCCTTTCAGACGGCCCGGTTCAGCTTCTTGGATACCCGGGGGGCGGGACCGGGTTGCCTGTCCCCAGCGCGCGCATCGCGGCGGGGACCCTCCACACGATGGCGAACCCGACGAGCACGCCCACGATCGCATCGATGCCGTAGTGGAACCGCCCGTACACGGTTCCGACAGCGAGCGCGATCTCGGGGATGATGAGGATCCACAGCCAGCGGCGGTCCTCGCGTCCGGCCGCGAGGACCGCCGACAGCGACGCGGCGATGTGCGAGCTCGGGAACGCCGTACCCTTCGACGACCCGCCCTCGAGGATGACGTGCACGACGTTGTAGAAGGCGCCGTTCGAGAGCTCGCCGCCGATGCGCTCGAACTCGTACCGCGGGCCCGCCACTGGGTAGGCGATGAATGCCAGGTAGCAGAGGAAGAACGCTGCCGCGACCGCGAACGCCGTGCGAACCAGCGCCCCCTGGCCTCGGGTCACGTACACCCCGATGAGGGCGGCGGGCACGATGGCGTAGTACGCTCCGTAGCCGAGATGGAGCGCTTCGGAGAGCGGGAACCAGGGGAGGGCGGCGCTCAGCGTGACGCTCGGCTGGCTGCCGAAGATCGCGGCGTCCCAGCCCTGCACGGCGCCGTCGAAGTAGCGCGTGGTGAGGAACCGGTTGAGCGTCGCGAGCTCCTTGTAGAGGAGCGGCGTCAGCATGACCGGGTACGCGGCGCGCAGGAAGCCCGCCAACCCGCGCGCCGGGGTCCACGTTCGGAGCCCCCGGATCCCGAGGATGGCGGCCAGGTGCGCGGCGCCGATGAGCGCGCCGGCGCCTCCGCCGAACGCCAGCCCCAGCGCCCCGGTGATCCCGAGGTACCCCTGGGCGATGCGGTCGAGGGCCGCGAACCGGCCCGCCGGAGCCCCCGTGTCTAGAGCCATCCCTGGTCCCGGTACCAGGCCGCCGTGCGGGTCAGTCCCTGACGGATGTCGACCCGGGGCTCCCAGCCCAGGGCCTCGCGCGTCTCATCGATGTCGGCGGTCCACCGGTGCCGGGACATGTCGCGCGCGCGCCGCCGGTCCATGGCGGGTGGCGTCCCGGTGAAGCGGGCGGCCACCTCCGAAAGGAGCCCGACCGTCCAGAACGCGGCGGGCGGCACCTTCAGGATGCGCGCGTCGACCCCCACCGCCTCGGCGAGCGCGAGCGCGAGCGCCGGCCAGCCGTGGCGGGCGGGGTGCGCCACGGGAAGCGGCCCGGCCGGAACGGGAGAGGAGAGGGCCGCGAGCGTCACGCTCACCAGGTCGTCGACGTACACGGGCTGGAGGACGGGGGCGCCCGCCGGGATGGCGATCCACCCCTTCGCGGCGAGCTTGAACAGCGGGAGGAGATCGGGGTCGCGCGGCCCGTACACGCCGCCGGGGCGCAGCACGACCCGCTCCATGTCGCCCTCCACCGTGGCCAGGGCCCGCTCGCCCGCCTCCTTGCTGCGGCCGTAGGGGCTGATGGGCCCTCCCGCGCCCTCGGGGCCGCGCGCGGCGAGGCTCGAGATGTACACGAAGCGCCGCACCCCGGCCGCGGCCGCGGCGCGCGCGAGCGCCGCCGTCCCTTCCGCGTTCACGCGGAGGAACCGGACCTCGCTCCGCGCCCGGGTGAGCCCCCCGCAGTGGACGACCTGCTCGATACCCGCGATCGCGTCGGGGACCGCATCGGCCCCCAGGTCGAGGATCACGGTCTCGAGACCGAGCGGATCGATCCAGCGGGTGTCGCTCGTGCGCCGGACCGAGCACACGACGTCGTGGCCGGCCGCCACGAGACCCTCGGCGATATGGCTCCCGAGAAACCCGGTCCCGCCCGTCAAAAGGGTCCTCATTGCAGTAAAGCAGTAAGGTAAAGTGCGTGCGCTACCTGGCCGAGCCGGGCGACGGGGGTCACTCAGATCTCCACGTCGTAGAGGCGGTAGCGGCGGTACATGCGGCCGCCCATGCGCTCGATCGCCTGGTTCATCTTCTGGTTGTCCTCGAGGATCCACGAGAGCTCGGCGCGCGTGATGCCGAGCTCGGTCCCGTTCCGGAAGAGCGCCAGGTAGAGCAGCGCGTCGATTCCCTTGCCCCTGTACTCGTCGAGCACACCGAGGATGAGGACGCGCATCGTCTCGATCTTCCGGCGATGCCAGAGCGCCTTGAGGATCCCGAACGGGAAGAGCTTCCCGTCGAGCCGCGCGAGGACGTAGTTGAAGTCCGGCACGGCGAGCGCGAACGCGATCGGCTCCCCGTCCGGGTTCTCCACGAACAGGGCGAGGCTCGGCTCCACGATCGGCTTCAGCTCGGCGGCCATGAAGTCGAACTCGTCGTCCGTCATGGGGACGAAGCCCCAGTTGCGCTCCCACGCCGCGTTGTAGAGCCGGCGGACCGATTCGAGCTCCTCGGCAAAGCGCGACCTGTCGATGGGCCTGAGACGCACCTCGAGCCGGCGGCGCACGATCTTCTCGGCGCGGACGAGGTACTCGGGCTCCGCGCCCGGGTAGTCGGGGTCGCTCGAATCGACCAGCCACGCGAACAGGTCCCGTGCCTTCGCGAACCCGTAGCCTTCGAGGAGGCGGGGGTAGTAGGTCGGGTTGTAGGCCATCATGAGGACCGGCGGGCCGTCCGCGCCCTCGACGAACAGACCCGTCACCTCGTTCGTGGAAAAGCTCGTGGGCCCGCGCATCACGGCGAGCCCGCGCTCGCGGAGCCACTCACGCGCCGTATCGAAGAGGGCGGCCGCCACGCGGTCGTCATCGACGCACTCGAAGAACCCGAAGAACCCGACCGGCTCGTCGTGGAAGGCCTCGTGGTTCCGGTTCCGGATCGCGCAGATGCGGCCGACCGCCTCATCGCCGCGCAGCGCGAGGAAGGGCTGGGCCTCGGAGTGACGGTGGAAAGGGTGCTTCGAGGGGTCGAACGCGGTCCGCACATCGCGCTTGAGCG
>Ga0299913_10006506_pt1 | contig 10127 bp, 7 predicted proteins | sample RVTome_9_FD_201360 | JGI IMG/M metagenome (GOLD analysis project Ga0299913, IMG submission 201360) | Soil microbial communities from uranium-contaminated site in the Upper Colorado River Basin, Wyoming, United States - RVT155D38 (version 2) ... | reverse complement strand
CTTACCGAGGTTCCTCAGCGCGTCCATCAGGCGGCCGATCTCCGCATCGGTATGCTCCAGGAACGCCGCGAATACCTCTTGGTAGCGGGCACATGCGGACTGGACCTCCGGTGGCAGATCCGCCCAAGCCTCGACATCATCGTTGCGAGGCGGAAGCTCCGTTCCCTCGGGGATGACGCCCATCTCCAGCTGGCGACGGTAGCGCTCCTCTCGAATCGCGTCCCAGCCGACGTCGTAGCGGCCTCGATAGCGTTCGACGTACTCGGCCGGCGCCTGAAAGGGCGTGTGCGTCGCGCCGAGCGCAAAGTACAGGAAGAACGGCTTCTCCGGGGCGATCGATGCTTGGTCGCGCAGGAACGACTCGGCGTGGTCGACCAGGTCGGTGGTGAGGTGGTAGCCCTCCTCCGGGCTCCGCGGGGCCTGGACCACGTGGTTGTCGTGGTAGAGCTCCGGGTAATAGTGATCCGTCAGGCCCTCCATGAAGCCGTAGAAGCGCTCGAACCCGCGCCCCAGCGGCCACTGGTCGTACGGGCCTGCCGCAGTAGTCTGGTCCATCGGGGCCAGGTGCCACTTCCCGATCGCCATGGTGTTGTAGCCGGCGTCGCCTAGCGTCTCGGCGATGGTGGCCGCTTCGTGGCTGATCCGCCCGCGGTACCCGGGGTAGCCGTCGTCGACGTGCGAGAGGTAGGCCATCCCGACGGCGTGGTTGTTGCGGCCGGTCAGCAGGCTGGCACGCGTCGGGGAGCAGAGGGCGGTGGCGTGGAAGTTCGTGAACAGCACGCCGTCGGTGGCCAGCGCGTCCATGTTCGGCGTCGCGATCTCCGAGCCGTAGCAGCCCAGGCTGCCGAACCCAGTGTCATCGAGCAGAATCACCACCACGTTTGGCTTGCCATCGGCGGCGGCCCCGGATGGCCACCATGGCTCCGAGTCGCGGTAGGTCTCGCCGATGACGCCTCGGAAGGTCTTGTCCGCGGCCGCCAAATCACTCACTGGAAGGCCAACTCCGTCTCGGTCTGGCTGGACGCCGACGGCAACCGCCGCTCGTCCAGCTCGACGACGACCCGATCCATCGCGCCGGTGAATGTGAAGGGCGCCTCATACGCGGCACTCACCGCTGACGGCGCGTTGTGTCCGCACTGGATCGAGAGCGTCCCAATGCCGCCCGGGATGAGCCGCTCCACGGGAGCCTCGGCCACGCGCTCGTCGTCCACGTCGAGCGCGATGGTGGCGCCGGAGGCGGCGGGCGCTACCCGCATCGACACCGACACCCGGCGGTCCGGCAGCGGCGCGGCGGCCGTCAGCTCGGTGTGCCTACCGGCCAGGTTGTAGTCAACCCGCAGCCGGCCCTCCTGCACGAAGAAGGAGAAGCCGAAGGCGCGTCGGCCGTAGGCCAAGATCACGCCCTCGTCGCCGGGCAGGCAGTGGATCTCGGCGGTCACGCGGAACCCGCGTTCCGAGAAGCTCGGGCCGACGACGTGGTTGAGCATTCGGGAACCGGGCAGCATCACATAGCGCCGCCGATCCATGGCGGGGTCGAGTGCCCGTACGCGATCGCCCATGCGGTCGTCGAGCGGCAGCACCCCGTAGCGTCGCGCCTCCTCCCACCACGCGTTCTGGAGCTGCTGGAGCCGCTCCGGCTCTTCGGCCGACAGGTCGTTGGCCTCCGCGACGTCACGAGCGATGTCGTACAGCTCCCAGCGGTCGGCGTCGAAGGCGGTGCCGGGCCGATGGGCGGCCACCGCCTTCCACGGGCCGTCGACGATGGCCCGGTTTCCTGCCGTCTCGAAGTACTGCCGGGTGCGCGCCGGTGGCGCGCCGGCATCGGCGAAGGAGTAGCGCATCGACGTCCCGTGCACCGGCAGCTGGTCGACGCCGCGATGGGTGCGCGGCGCCTCGACGCCGGCGAGCTCCAGGATCGTCGGCAGCACGTCGATCGCGTGATGGAACTGCGGTCGCGTCCCGGGCCGATCGCCGGTCCCGCTGGGCCAGTGCACGATGAGCGGGGCGCGGACGCCACCGCCGTGCGTGAAGCGCTTGTAGTACTGCAGGGGCGTGTTACCGGCCAGCGCCCAGCCGGCGGGGTACTGGTTGTGGGCCTGAGGACCGCCGATGTCGTCGATCTGCGCGAGCGCGTCGTCGATCGAGTCCTCGAGGCCGAGGAAGTAGCGGTACTCATTGATCGTCCCGTCCCGTCCGCCCTCGCCGCTGGCGCCGTTGTCGGACAGCAGCAGGATCACCGTGTCGTCGAGCAGCCGGTGGGTGCGGAGGAACTCGACGAGGCGGCCGACCTGCGCGTCGGTGTGCTCCATGAATCCCGCGAACGCCTCCTGGAGTCGGGCGTACAGGCGGCGCTCGTCCGGCTCGAGCGTGTCCCAGGCCGGCACCTCGGGGTCGCGCGGGCTCAGCTGCGTCCCCGGAGGCACGACCCCGAGCTCGATCTGGCGGGCGAGCACGCGCTCGCGCTCCTCGTCCCATCCGTGGTCGAATCGCCCGACATAGCGGTCGAGGTACTCGCGTGGCGCTTGGTGCGGCGCGTGACAGGCGGCGAAGGCGACGTACGCGAGGAACGGGTCGTCCGGTCGGTTCGTGACATGGTCGGCGATGAACTCCGCGGTCCGATCGACCACGTCCCGGCTGAGGTGATAGTCCGGGTCGTCCGGCACCTCGACCCGATGCTGGTCGTACCACAGCTCCGGACGGTACTGGTCGTCCTCGCCCCACAGGAACCCGTAGTAGCGATCGAAGCCCCGCTGAGTTGGCCACTGGTCGAAGGGGCCAGCCGGGGACATCCCCGCGGGCGGGGTGAGGTGCCACTTGCCCGTCGCGTAGCTCCCGTAGCCACCGGCCCGCAGCATCTCGGGGAGAGTCGCCGCGGCCGGCGAGATCGCCGCCCGGTAGCTCGGGTAGCCCGTGTCGAACGCACCGAGGAACCCCATGCCGACCGAGTGGTGGTTCCGCCCGGTCAGCAGACTGGCGCGGGTCGGCGAGCAGAGCGCCGGCACGTGGAAGTTCGTGTAGCGCAGACCGTCGCGGGCCAGGGCATCGATGTTCGGCGTCCCGACTGAGGCTCCGTAGCAGCCAAGCTGGGCGAATCCGACGTCGTCCAGCAGGATCACCAGCACGTTGGGTCCGGACGAGCGCGGAGGCGACGGCCACCAGGGGGTGGATTGCGCAACGGTATCGCGGACCTGGCCGGGGAACTCCGGCTCGGCTGACAGCTCGTCGCGATCGCGCATGCGGCAGTCCTCAGTTACGTGGGCGCGCCGGCCCGGGCAGCCCGGCTAGGTAGATCGATCTAGGCACCCGAGGGTAGAGGGGTCCGCGAGATCCTGTCAACCGAATCGGGCGGGGGCTTGACATGGTCCGCTCGACCCTGATCTACTGAGAAGGTAGATCGGTCTACCAACGGCCGGTCACGCAAATCGACCGATGGCGAACCGGCCATCGATCGCCACGGGAGAGGCGGAAGTTGGATTCTCGTTGACCGGTGCGACACCGGGTGGGCCGACCCAGGATGCCACGACCCTCGGCCCGGACGGCCGGGACGGCTCGGCGGCCCCCGCGGTCGAAACCGCTTCCGCCGCCGACGAGGCGGTTCTCCGACACAGGGGTGAGTTCTGGCCCCGGCTTGCGTGGGGCACCCTCTCGGTCGCGTCCGTCATCGGCCTCTACTGGGCGTTCACCCTCACTCCGGACGCGAACCAGGTCCTCACGCCGCCGCCGCCCGCGGTGGTCGAGGCACTGGTCACGGCCATTGCCAACGGCTCCCTGTGGGAGCACATCCTTGCCAGCCTGTTCCGGGTCGTCATCGGCTTCGGAATCGGTGCGGGCCTGGCGGTGGTCATCGGCTGCACCGCCGGCTGGTTCCGGCTCGGGGGCTACCTGCTCGATCCTCTCATCGAGGCGATTCGGCCGATTCCGGCCCTGGCGTATATCCCGCTCGTCATCGTCTGGATCGGCATCGACGAGCCGGCCCGCATCACGATCATCATCCTGGCCGTCTTCAAGCCCGCCGTGGTGAATGCTCGCCAGGGGATGAAGGAGATCCCAAAGATCTACGTCGAGGCGGCCGAGTCGCTCGGCACCTCGAAGCTCGGCACCTTCTGGCGAGTCGCCCTGCCGAACGCCGTGCCCTTCATCATGTCCGGCCTGCGCATTGGCCTCGCGACCGGGTTCCTGGCGCTCGTCGCCGCCGAGCTAATCGCCTCGTCGAACGGGCTCGGTTTCCTCATCTCGAACTCGGGCTCGATCCTCCGCATCGACCGCGTCCTGATGGGCATCGTGGTCATCGGCATCGTGGCGACGATCCTCGACGCGCTGGCGGTGCGCCTCCAAGCGCACCTCACCCGGTGGAGCGAGGTGCGCGGATGAGCGCCAGCGTGCCAGCCAAGGGCGCATCGAACGGTCCCGAAATCTCGATCGAAGGCGTCTGGCAACGGTTTCAGCGTCTCGAGTCGAGCACACCTTTCGTCGCGCTTCAGGACATCAATCTTTCGATCGCCGAGCGCCGCTTCGTCGCCATCGTCGGCAGCTCCGGCTGCGGGAAGTCGACGCTGCTCCGGATCATCGCCGGCCTCGTGCGACCCACCCAGGGCCGGGTCATCCACTGCGGAGAGGTCGTCCAGGGACCCCATCGCTCTCGGGGCTTCGTCTTCCAGGCGGATGCCGTCTTCCCATGGCTCACCGTCCGGCAGAACGTCGAGTTCGGACTCCGGAGCCGCGGCGTCGAACGCTCGGAGCGTCGCCGGATCGCCGACCACTGGTGCGGCGTCGTCGGGCTAGCCGAATCCGCCGACGCGTATCCACGGGAGCTTTCCGGGGGGATGCGCAAGCGCGTCGACCTCGCACGTGTCTATGCCAATGACCCCGACGTGCTCCTCATGGATGAGCCGTTCGGCGCGCTTGATGCCCAGACCAAGGAGCGTCTGCAGGGCGAGCTGCTCGGGATCTGGGGCGAGTCGAAAAAGACGGTCGCGTTCGTCACCCACGACGTCGACGAGGCGATCTTCCTCGCCGATGAGGTCGTGATCATGTCGAGCCGCCCCGGCCAGATCGCCGCCCGGATCCCGGTCGATCTGCCCCGGCCTCGCACCGAGGACACGAGGATCAGCGACGAGTTCGCGGAGCGCAGGCGGTCGATCCGCAAGCTGATGCGCGAGCTCGACCAGCAACACGGGGCGGCCCGATGAATCGGCCGGCATCCGTCGATCGGGACATTGAGTCCCCGCAGCAAGGAGATAGGCACTCATGAAGCCACATCCCGTTTCGTGGGACAAGATGAGGGGGGCGATGCTGCTCGTCGGCCTTCTTTTCATCCTGCCAGTGCTGGTCGCCTGCCAAGGCCAGACCGACAGCCCCACAGCCAGCGCGGCTGCGTCGGAGCCGCCGACCACCGGCGAATCCGAAGAGCCAAGCGTCGCGCCGTCGCTGGCCCCGGTCGACCCCGTATCGTTCGGCGTCCTGCGCGCCCCGACCGGCGCCCTGGCCGTCGTGACCGACGAGCAGGGGTGGTACGAAGAGGCCGGCGTCGAGGTCGAGTTCAACAGCTTCGCCGAGGGCGGCGGGCCCGCGATCATCCAGGCGATGGGCGGTGGTGAGCCCGACATCGCGCTGCTGAACCTCGCGACCGTCGTTCTGGCTCTCGGGCAGGGAACCTTCGACGTCGAGATCGTGTCGGTGGCGGCGGACCCTGCCGAGGCGCTGCCGCTGATCGCCACCGAGGAGATCCAGACGGTCGAGGACCTGCGCGGCAAGCGGGTCTCGAGCCCGCCCAGTGGCGGCCTCTACTACGTGCTGGCCGCAACGCTGGCGAAGTTCGGGATGACCTTCGACGACATCGACTACCGGCCGCTCGCGGTCGGCGAGGCACAGGCCGCATTCGTTACCGGCGAACTCGATGCCGTCGTCTCGTCTGCGAACGGCGCGGTGATCATCCAGGAGACCGTGCCCGGATCGCACGTGCTGTTCGATGGCACGATGTTCGATCCCGAGGACAACTACGCCTCGCCGGACGTGATCATCGCGACCCGCGAGGCAGTCGAGAACAACCCAGAGGGCATCAGCCGCTTCCTACAGGCCTTCCACGGCCGCGGCGTACCGTACGTCAACGACAGCGCGACCCACGAAGAGGCCATCGAAGCGATCCAGGAGTACATGACGAGCGTCGGAGCGGGCCTCGAAGAGATCGAGTCCACGACGAAGTCGGTCGAGGCGATCGAGTTCTACGATCTCGAGACCGCGACTGAGCTTCTAAGCAGCGACGGCTTCAGGGACGCGCTAGACGCGCAGATCCAGTTCTGGATCGACACCGGTGCGTTCGAGGAGGCTCCCGATCTGGAGGGCGTCCTCAACACCCAGTTGATCGCTCAATGATCGGCTGACGATTGGCGGTGCCTCGCTCGCCCTCGTGGACGCGGGCGGGGCACCATCCCTCCTAACGCAGGTCCCATGCCTCCACCCAACGTGCTGCTCGTCACCAGCGATCAGCAGCACCATCGCACAATCGGCGCCTTCAACCCTCAGATTTCGACGCCCTCGCTCGACCGGCTGGTCCGCGAGGGATCGACGTTCTCGCGAGCCTACTGCGCCGATCCGACCTGCACCCCGACCCGCGCCTCGATCATCACCGGCCGCTACCCGAGCCAGCACGGTGCCTGGTCGCTGGGGACGAAGCTGCCCGAGTCCGAGCCGACGCTGGGCGAGTACCTCCAGGTGGCGGGCTACACGACGGCGCTCATCGGCAAGGCGCACTTCCAACCATTGGTCACCACGTCGGAGTTCCCCTCGCTCGAGGCCTATCCGATCCTCCACGATCTCGACTTGTGGCGCAGGTTCCACGGGCCTTACTACGGCTTCGAGCACGTCGAGCTGGTCCGGAACCACACCAGCGAGGCGCACGCCGGCCAGCACTACGCGCTGTGGCTTGAGGAACGTGCTGGCCCGGAGTGGCGCGACCACTTCCAGGCACCGACCGGATCGTGGGATCCCGCGCGCCAGCACCGCTGGACGCTGCCCGAGGAGCTGCACTACAACGCCTGGATAGCCGAGCGGACGACGGCCCTCATCGATCGTGCGGTCGATGCGGGGCGCCCGTTCTTCGCCTGGGCGAGCTTTCCCGACCCGCATCCGCCGTACCTTGTCCCTGAGCCGTGGGATACGATGTACGACCCAGGCTCATTGGACGTGCCCGAGCTGGCTTCGGGCGAGCACGATCGGAACCCGCGACATTTCGGACTGACCCAGGAGATTGACCCGGACTTTTCCGAGTGGGCCGAGTCGGGGCAGCCGATCCAGGGCTTCGCCTCGCATCTTCGCGACCCGGAGGAACGAAGGCGCCTCGTGGCGACCTACTATGCGATGGTCAGCTTCACCGACCACCACATCGGTCGCATCCTCGATCACCTCGACGCCGCAGCGATCAAGGAAGACACGATCGTGATCTTCACGACGGATCACGGACACTTCTACGGGCAGCATGGGCTTCAGGCAAAGGGCCCATTCCTCTACGAGGATCTGATCCGAGTGCCTTTCATCGTGCGACGACCCGGCCGGATCCCGGCGGGACGAGTCACTTCCGCGATCCAGTCGCACGTGGACATCGCGCCGACGGTGCTGGCACTAGCGGACATGCCGATCCCACGCACCATGACCGGCGTCGACCAGCGGGCCGTGTGGGAGGGCAACGCCGAGCGGGCGCGAGACCACGCGATCGTGGAGTTCCACCATGAACCGACAACGCTGAACCTGCGAACGTACGTCGACCACACCCACAAGCTGACTGTCTACCAGGGGCGAACCGATGGCGAGCTGTTCGACCTCGTCGCGGATCCCGACGAGCGAAGTAATCTGTGGGCGGCGCCCGAGGCCGCGGCACTCAAATCGGAGCTGCTGCTGCGATTGGCTTGGGGCGAACTCGCCAAGGAGCCGATGTGGATGCCTCGCGGGAGCCGCGCGTAGTGACGGAGGGCGACGGTCACCGGCGACGAGTCACGCTCTCCGATGTCGCCCGGCATGCGGGGGTCTCCCGGGCCGCCGCCTCGCTCGTACTGCGCAACGCGGGTCACCTCGCGCCGGCCACTCGACAGCGCGTGCGCGATGCCATGGAGGAGCTCGGCTACGTGTACCACCGCGGGGCCGCATCGCTCCGGGCCAGCCGGACGCACACGATCGGCCTGGTCGTTCCCGACGTCTCGAACGGGTTCACGGCCGAGTTGGCGATCGCCGTTGAGTCGGTGCTCATGGCTGACGGCCTGGTAACGCTCTTCGCGAACTCGCTGGAGGATCCCGCCCACCAGGAGATCCTCGTGCGCTCGATGCTCGAACGCCAGGTGGATGGCCTGCTCGTCATTCCCGCGGTCGGGACCGAACCAGGGTTCGCCGACCTGCTTGCTGACTCGCGGGTGCCCGCGGTCCTGGCCACGCGTGACATCCCGCATCCCGAGATCCCGTACGTCGGGATCGACAACGTCAACGGTGGTCGCCTCGCCGGCGCCCACCTCCTGGGTCACGGCGTGGAGAGGATCGCCTATCTCGGCGGCTTCGCCCGCATCGGCCCCCGCCGGCACCGCATACAGGGCGTGCGAAATGCGCTGCATGGCTCTGACGCGCGTCTCACGGTCGACATTCCTGGTCCACCACGCGGATCGTGGGGCCTCGAGACCGCGGCGCATCTGATCGAGTCCGGCGAGCTGACGGACGGGATCGTCTGCCATAACGACCTCGTGGCGTTTGGTGTGTACCGCGCCCTGCGGGTGCACGATGGCCCACGCTCGCGCTCCGTCCACGTCATCTCCTATGACGATGTCGCCGCCGCATCCCTGTGGGAGCCGCCGCTGACGACGGTCGCCGCCGATGGCCAAGAGGTCGGAGCACGCAGCGCCGAGGTGCTGCTGCGGCGGATCGCCGACCCGACCGGAGCTGCGGAGCGACTCCTCGTGACCTCGAAGCTCATCGTCCGCGAGTCCTGTGGTTGTCCGCCCGCGCATGGATGACGACATGGTGCGCCTTGAAGGCGGTGCCTTCCGCATGGGCTCCGACGCCTTCTACTCTGAGGAGGGGCCGGTGCGGGTCGTCGAGTTGGCTCCCTTCTCGATCGACCGCCACGCCATCACCAACCGGGAGTTCGCGGCGTTCGTCGAGGCCACCGGCTACGTGACGACCGCTGAGCGGCCGCTGAGTCCTGATGACTTTGCCGGGGCGGTGCTCGACGATCTTCGACCAGGATCGCTCGTGTTCGTCCCCACCGAAGGCCCGGTCGATCTCTCAGATTGGCGGCAGTGGTGGCGCTGGGTCCCCGGCGCCGACTGGCGGCATCCGCGCGGGCCCGGCAGCACGATCGACGGCATGGGGGAGCACCCCGTCGTGCAGGTGTCGTATCGCGACGCCAGCGCCTACGCCGCGTGGGTGGGGGCGCGGCTTCCCAGCGAGGCCGAGTGGGAGTTCGCGGCCCGCGGCGGCCTCGATGGCGCCACGTTCGCGTGGGGCGAGGAACCGAACGGCCCCGAAAAGCTCCATGCGAACACCTGGCAGGGCAGCTTTCCGTATCGCAACGCCGGCGCGGCGGGCTGGGTGGGGACCGCTCCGGTCGGCACGTTCCCCCCGAATGGATTTGGCCTGTACGAGATGACGGGGAACACATGGGAGTGGACCGCGGATTACTGGACCGATCGTCCTGACCGACGCGCGTCAGCATGCGGATGCTCGCCGGAGCGGAATGCACTCGAAAGCGTCGCCCGGGGTGAGGGGACACCACGCCGCGTCTTGAAGGGCGGCTCACACCTCTGCGCGCCCGAGTACTGCCTTCGCTACCGTCCGGCCGCGCGCTCCCCGGAGTCCGAGGACAGCGCCACGACGCACATCGGCTTCCGCTGCGCTCGCTGAGGGTCGTTCCGGTACCTTGACAGGACCCGCCTCACGATGAAGCACAGCAGGGCAGCTACGCGAAAGAGGTCCGGGCGCGCGGGCGGGCTCGGCCGCCGACTTTCTCCTCAGTTCGCGGCCATCGCGATCACATCCGTGCTGCGCGACACGATCAGCCCAGCGGCGGATAGCACCGGAGGGCGGCCCCTTGCGATCGCCCAGTGGTGGCCCCGACACCGCCGATGTTGGACCCTTATCTGGTCCCTTAT
>Ga0299913_10006505_pt1 | contig 10129 bp, 6 predicted proteins | sample RVTome_9_FD_201360 | JGI IMG/M metagenome (GOLD analysis project Ga0299913, IMG submission 201360) | Soil microbial communities from uranium-contaminated site in the Upper Colorado River Basin, Wyoming, United States - RVT155D38 (version 2) ... | reverse complement strand
AGAACGTGGAGGTTGGTCGGATCGAGGCGTGCCTCCTCCGGCGAGGAGTCGAACAGGTACTCGGCATGCCTGGCCACAAACTGGTCGACCGCCCCCGCGCCGGCGACGAGGATGGCCACGCTTGCCTCGCGACGTCTGCCCGAGCGACCCATCTGCTGCCACGCCGCGGCGATGGTGCCCGGGTAGCCACAGAGGATGGCCGCGTCGAGCCGGCCGATGTCGATGCCGAGCTCAAGCGCGTTGGTCGAGACCACGCCCAGCACCTCACCGCTGCGCAGTCCGGCCTCGATGGCCCGCCGCTCGGTGGGCAGGTACCCGCCGCGGTAGCCACGGAGGCGCTCGCGCGGGCCCCTGCCCTCCCGGAACGACTCGCGCAGACTTGTCAGCAGCAGCTCCACGACTACGCGGGCCTTGCCGAACACGATCGTCTGCCGTCCCGCGCGGAGGAACGCCAGTGCCGTGTGGTGGGCAAGCCCGAGCGGCCCGGGCCGGATGCCCTGGCGCTCGTCGATAACCGGTGGGTTCAGCACCACGACGTGCTTCTCTCCGGCCGGCGCGCCGTTGCGATCGACCACCGTGATGGGCCGACCGGTGAGTGTCTCGGCGAGCGATTGCGGGTTGCCGATCGTCGCCGAGCAGAGCACGAGCTGCGGCTTGCTGCCGTAGTGGTCGCACAGTCGGAGCAGCCGGCGAATGACGTTGGCGACGTGGCTGCCAAAGATGCCGCGGTAGGTATGCGCCTCGTCGATGACGATGTAGCGCAGCTGCTCGAAGAGCTGGAACCACTTCGTGTGATGAGGGAGGATCGCCGAGTGGAGCATGTCCGGGTTCGTCACGACGACCTGGCCGGCAGAGCGGATGTTGTTCCGGATGGGCACGGGCGTGTCGCCGTCGTACACGCCGGCGGCAAGGTCGATCTCGGCCGCCGTGGCCAGCTCGCGAAACGCGGCCAGCTGGTCCTGGCTGAGCGCCTTGGTCGGGAAGAGGTACAGGGCGCGCGCCTCCTGGTCCTGGGCGACTGCCTGCAGCACCGGCAGGTCGTAACACAGCGACTTGCCCGATGCGGTGGGCGTGACGACGACGATGTCGCGCCCTTCGCGCAGCGCGTCGAGCGCCTCGGCCTGGTGCAGGTACAGGCCTTCGATGCCGCGGCTGCGCAGGCCGGCGGCGATCCTCGGGTCCAGCCAGTCGGGCATCGGCCGCAGCTGGGCGGCTCGCGCGGGGATCGTCCGGCGAGCGGCGACCGCTGCAGCGACCGCCGGTTCGGCAAGCAGGCGCTCCAATGTCTCGACCGTTCCCGCAGGAGCGTAGAGCCGCATGGCGCCGACCTCCATTTCGATCATCCGTTCTGTTTGGCGAACGAGTCTAGCACGGCGAAACGGCGAAAGTGGGATCGCGGTCGACTTTCCTGGAGTCATGGCTTGCGGAAGCTGCGGGCGGATGACGGATGGATACTCGACTTTGGCGGCCCCGATGTCCTGCGCCTCGACGCGGACGTGGCCGGGCGATGACTGGCCGCCCGATTTGACATCGCGAATCGGGCGAGCCTACGCTCCGCGAGATGCCGAGTAACGCCGTGGCCGTGGCGAGGACCAGCGAGTCGCGTGCGACCGTACCCGCGGAGGGCGCGAGCAAGCCCCTGGACTCACTGGCCCGGCAGCTGCGACGCGGGCGGCCGGGCGTCGGCCCCGGGCGCTCCTACCTGGCCGTGGCGCTGATCGTGATCGTCGCGATCTGGGTCGTGTTCATGTTCGGCCGGGCTCTGACCCAGCTCAACGAGGCTACCCAGCGGTCGGCCACGGTGCAGAACGAGACCGTTGCCCTTCAGGACAGGCTCGAGCAGGCCCAGCGCGAGCTGGAGCTGGTGCAGACCGACGCCTTCCTCAGCCTGCAGGCCCGTGGCTACGGACTGGGCGAACCGGGCGAGCGTGCATTCGGCCTTGAGCCCGGCGCACCTGCACCGCCACAGATCGTGCCGCTGGGTGGCCAGACAGCTGCCACCGCCGGCCGCACGCCGCTCGAAGCGTGGCTCCGCCTGCTGTTCGGCGGCGACTGAGAGCCTGAGCAGCTAACGACCGACCGCGGGCTCGGTTAGGCTCGCGCGCGACATGCGCTGGCCGCCCTTCGAGCCACTGCCGGCCGACTCGCGAGCACTCCGCCTGCGGGCGGTGCGCGACGGGCTGATCATCTCCGGCTGGCTGGCGACGGCCTTCGTCTATCTCATCGTCACGTACTACGGCCGCAGCTTCGGTTACGACGCCTTCGCCTACTGGTCGCTCGACTTCGACGACCTCTACGGCCGGACGATGTCCAACAACTTCGCGCTCGGCTCGTTCCGTTACGGTCCGCCGATTGCCTTCCTCTTCGGCCCCTTTGGTGCGCTGCCGTGGTGGCTGTTCCTGTGGCTGTGGCAGGCGGTCATGCTGGCCACGATTGCCTGGCTGGGCGGTCGCTGGTGGCTCGTCCTGCTGGCCCTGCCGCCGGTCGCCCTCGAGCTGTACCACGGCAACGTGCACCTTCTGATCGCGGCCGCGGTGGCGATCGGTTTCCGTCACCCGTGGGCGTGGTCATTCGTGATCCTGTCCAAGATCACGCCGGGCATCGGCGTGCTGTGGTTCGCGTTTCGGCGCGAGTGGCGCTCACTGGCGATCGCCCTTGGCGCGACGGCGGTGATAGCTGCGCTGACGGCCCTCGTGGCGCCCCACTACTGGACCGAATGGATCGCCTCCATCGTCAGCAATCTCGATGAGCCGCAGCACTACAGCGTGCCCCTACCGGCGCCGATCCGGCTGCCTCTCGCCGTTCTGCTGGTGGCCTGGGGGGCGCGAACCGATCGGCCGTGGACCGTGCCTGTGGCGGCGATGCTGGCGCTGCCCATCATCTGGCCGCACGGCCTGACCGTGGCCCTGGCGGCGATCCCCTTCGTGCGCAGAGGCGATCGGGCCGCCCTTCTGCCCGACTGGCGGGCCGCTGCCCGGCTGCGCGAATACGCCGCTCTGCTGGCGGTGATCGTGGGCGGTGCACTGCTGCTGGCGGTCATCGCGGCAGGACCGGTTAGCGAGTTGATGGATGGCGCGTCGCGCGATCTCGAGCCCTACGTCCGGCAGCCATGAACCCTGCGCTGGAACCGCCGTGAACCGGCCGTGGAACCGGGACGGTTGACCCGGCCGCCCATCCCGTCCGATTGGTGACTCGGGCTGGCACGGCTGCCGTATCCTCTACGCTGGCCCGGCCGTCACCGGCAGACAGCCCGGGTTCGGGCCAGAGGGAGCGGACGTTGTTCACCATCGACCTTGCCAACACGATCTTCATCCTCTGCGTCGCCGTCGGTGGCGTGCTGCTGTTGCTGACCGTGCTGCTCGACGACGTCCTGGGCGGCTTCCTCGACTTCCTGCACGTCGATTTCGACCTCGGCGGCGTGACCCTCATGCCGTTGCTCCTTGGTTTCGTGTCGATGTTCGGCGTCGGCGGGCTCTTCGGCACGGAGGTGTTCAACCTCGACGCCGGCCCCGCCTCGCTCGTGGGCATCGCCTTCGGCCTGGTCGGGGCGGGCATCGTCTCGCTCATCTTCAGCTTCCTTCGGCGGGCCGAGTCGCCACCCGCCTACAGCCTGAGCGACCTGGTGGGCCGGCACGGCCGCGTGTCGGTCTCGATTCCCGCCGGACGATCGGGTTCGGTACTGCTCAGCTACGCGGGCGGCACGGACAACCTGACTGCCACTGCCGACGCCGACATCACCGCCGGCACGGTCGTCGTGGTGACCGCCATCTACGGCTCAACGCTCGTCGTCACCCCGGCCACCACGGCGGCCACCCAGGGAGGTTCACTCGATGCCTGAGTTCTTTGATTTCGTGGGCACCGGACCGTTGCTGGCGATCCTGCTCGTCGTCGTCCTCGGCCTGCTCATCTTCTACGTCGCCAGTCGGTATCGCGTGGCCAACGCCAACGAGGCGCTGATCGTGGCCGGCTCGCGCGGTGCGAAGGTGCGCGACGAGAAGGGCGCGATCGCGGCCCAGGCGGGTGCCGACAAGGGCATCAAGGTCGTCGTCGGCGGCGGAACGTTCGTGCTGCCGCTGATCCACAAGGTCGGCCGGCTCAAGCTGACCGCGCGCCAGATCGGCGTCGCGCTGCCCGACGCGGTTACCAGCCAGGGCATCAAGGTCGCCGTGCAGGGCGTGGCCACGTTCAAGATCGGACGCGACGTCGAATCCATCCGCAACGCGGCCGAGCGCTTCCTCGACGCGCGCGACGAGCAGGTCGACTCGATCGTCAAGAACGTGCTCGAAGGCTCACTGCGCTCGATCGTCGGCACGCTGACCATCGAGGAGCTGATCATGGACCGCCAGAAACTGCTCCAGCAGGTTCAGGATTCGGCCAAGGGGGACCTCGCCACCTCCGGGCTGCAGATCGACGCGTTCACGATCCAGTCGATCAACGACGAGTCGGGCTATGTCGACCTGCTGGGACAGCAGAAGCTGGCGATCGTCGAGCGCGACGCCCGCGTGGCCAAGGCCGGCGCCGACCAGGAGGCCGCCGTTCGCGAGGCGGAAGCCCAGCAAATCAAGATCAACGCCCAGCGCGACGTGGCGTTGCGCGAGGCGGAGGTGCTGACCCTCACCGCCGCCGCCCAGGCACGGGCCGGCCAAGCCGGACCGCTGGCCGAGGCCGAGGCCCAGCAGGAGGTCACTCGGCGCCAGACCGAGCTGGCCGACCTCGAGGCGGCGCGCAAGCAGAAGGAGCTCCTGACCAGCACCATCAGGCCCGCCGAAGCCGAGGCGGAGGCCGTCGTCCGTCGCGCCGAGGGCGACCGCCAGGCCCAGATCGCCTCCGCCCAGGCATCGGCCGAGCGGGAGAAGCTGGCCGGCCAGGCGCAGGCCGCCGTCATCCAGGCCAAGGGCGAGGCACAGGCACGCGTCGTCGAGGTCAACGCCACGGCCGAGGCCCATCGCGTCCAGCTCGAGGGCAATGCCGAGGCCGAGATCATCCTCACCAAGGGAGAGTCCGAAGCGAAGGCGCTGGCCCTGCGCGCGGAGGCGTTCAAGCAGTTCAACGAGGCCGCGATCATCCAGACGGTGCTCGGCATGCTGCCCGACATCGTCCGCGCCGCGGCCGAGCCGATGTCCCAGATCGACAGCCTGACCGTGCTCAGCAACGACGGCGCGTCCGAGCTGGTGCGCAACACGACCCGCACGGTCACCGAGGCCACCGCGACGGTGAAGGGCCTGACCGGCCTCGACGTGCCGGGGCTGATCAACACCGCGATGGGCGGGGCTCGCGGCGGCCGTCCCGCACCCGCGGCGGGCGGCAGCGGGGGAGGGGGCCGGGCCGCCGCGCGAGCCGATTCGCCGCCCGCGGCGCCACGCGCGCCGGCCGCGCCACGGCCAGAGTCCGACGCCGGTCGGCGGGAAGTGGAAACCACGGCCGACGCCGACGCGGCCATCGAGGCGGCGTCCCAACGGATCCAGGCGGCTTCGACGACACCCGTGCCGACGACACCCGTGCCGACGGCACCTCCGATGCCGGCGGCACCTCGGATCAACGGCAGCCAGTCACGCCGGCTGGTGAGCCCGATCGGGGCCGACACGCCGCTCCAGGAGGCGGCCTCCATCCTGGCCGACCAGATGCGGCGCATCCCCGGCGTCGAGCGCTACTCCGATCTCGCCCTCAACGAGCTCGACCAGCGTGGCTCACGGTCCGTGCGGGCCGCCTGGGCCATGGCGCGCGACCGGATGGCGAGCGACTACGGCCAGCTGACCGTGGGCGAGCTGCTTTCGCGCTTCAACCGTCCGCGTTAGCAACCGCCAAGCCGGCGGCTGCCCTTTTGTGAGCTAGAGATTGCGGGACCGGTCCGAGCGACGGCTGGCGGCTGGGACTGCTTCGGTTGCCTCGGCCGCGTCGTCCGTCGCGGTCGTCTCTGTCGCATCGCTCGCCTCGCCGGTGGCCGAGGGATCGGGACTCATCACCGGCAGCTGTTGCACGGTCGTCTCGGGCTCGATGGGCACGCTGATCCATCCCTCGCGAACGGCGCGCACGACCGCCTCGGTGCGATGGCGCATGCCGAGACGGGACAGAATCTTGGAGAACTCGCTCTTGACGGTGTGCTCACTGAGGCCCATCGCGTAGCCGATCTTGCGGTTGGTCAGGCCCTCCGCAGCGTGGCGCAGGATCACCAGCTCGCGCTCGGAAAGGGTGACGATCTCGTCGCTCTCGGCCTCGCTGCGGCGGTGCATCTCGAGAAAGGTCTCCAGCACGCGCCGGCCGACTTCGGGGCGTCTGGCCAGGGACTGGCCGATCGGCTCGGCGCCGTCGGCCGCCTCCTCGATCGTGGTGATCAGCTCGTGCGGCTGTGCCGACTCGCCAACGTGCCCGGCGGCGCCGGCCACGACGGCACGAAACAGCTCCTCGTCGTCGCCGCGGCGACCCAGGATCACGACCGCACTGTTGACGCATGCTCGCTGCAGTCGCTGGACCGCCAGGACCGCGTCCGCAGTCGACTCGTTGAGGTTCATCAGGACGACGTCGGGCTGATTGCCCTTGCAGTAGTCAACAGCGTCCTGGATCGACTCCGCCTCGGCGACGAGCATGCCCGGCTGTTGCTCGAGCAGTGTCCTGACGCCCGCCCTGATCAACGGATGCTCATCGACCAATAGCAACTTGGTCTGCTGACGGGCGCCCTCCGGCGCATTCCCCTCCGTGTTCATCGAACGCTTCCTCTCGTGCGGTGAAACCACACCCTACGCCGCCAACGGCCTTCGGCGGACAGGACATGAGGTGTCGCGAGCATGAGGGATTGGTACCAGCCGCGAGGTGGTCTGGTGTAGTCCGGTCGAGAGTGAGACGGTCCACCCCGACATTTCATTCCCATATCAACCCGACGCTTGGCGGCTCTGCCGCCCGCAAAAACGCAAGCGCATCGCAACGCGCCTAGGCCGGCCGGGACGGACGTTCGGGGCGCCGGCCATGCGACATTTCGGGCCAGGCGGAGTGAGAAGGAGGCTTAACGCATGATTGTCGACATCATTGCCTGGATCATCTTGGGCGCGATCGCCGGCTGGCTGGCCGGAATGCTGGTCAGCGGCGACGAGGGCCTGGGTGCCATCGGACACATCGTCCTGGGTATCGTCGGCGCGCTGGTAGGTGGATTCCTGGCCAACGCGCTCGGTTTCGGAAGCGGCCGGGAGGGTGGCGACATCGTCAACCTTCAGTCGATCATCGTCGCCATTGTCGGTGCCGTGATTGTCGTATGGGTCGTGGGTCTATTCAGCCGAAGAACTGCCTAGCCCAAAACCGGAACCTGGGGGGCTGGACACTGAGCCGGCACCCAAGTGCCAGACGCAATGACGCGGCGGCCGCTGACGCGGCCGCCGCGTTTTCATGCCCGCTTTCGGGCACCAGCATCGCTACTCGCCGAACAGGCCGATGCGGTCGAAGGTCACCGTTCCACGGGTGCGACTGTCGGTCGGGCTGAAGCCGGCCAGCACGATCCTCACGCTGGCCACGCCGGAGGGCACGCTGAACGTCTTCTCCAGTGCCGCGAAGCCGCTGCTGGTCAGCGGTGCGGTGAGCACCGTCACCCTGTTCAGCACCTGGCCCGCTGCGCCGAGGTAGGCCAGGCTGACCGAGGGTGCCGAGCTGCTGCCGGCCGTGCTCACGTCGAGCGTCAGGGTCAGCACCTCACCGGGCACGACGACGATCGGATCGCTGGTCCAGCTCGGCATGCCGGATAGAAGCACGCTGCCGCCGGTGCCGGTGATCGTCACGCTGTCGATTCCGTCGCTTGCGCTGCCGCCCTGGGCGTAGCCCGCGTTGCCCGCGCCGGTCGAACTGCCCTCCCAGCCGTCGGGCGCACTGCCCGCGCTGTTCGGTTGCTCGAACGACCCGTTCTTGACCCTGTTACCCTGGACGTTGACTGTCAGCCGGCCGACGTTGTTGGACTCGCTCGATTCGGCCACCGTCGTCCCGCTGTCGGCCGTTGCGTCGATGGTGAAGTCGCCCTTCAGGCCGCGCGTGTCCCAGCCGACCTCGACAATGGCAGAGCCGCCGGCCGTGATGGCCGCCGTATCGACCGTGCCGAGCAGCGTCCCGTCCGACAGCCGGAACTCGGTCAGGCTCGTCGCGGCGTCACCGTCACCGGTGTTCGCCACGGTAGCAGTGATGACGACCCGATCGCCTTCCTTTGGCTTCTGGCTGCTGGCCTCCATGGCCGTCACCCGCAGGTCGGGCTCCGCGCAGCTCAGCAGCAGCTCGGTGAACTCGACGTCGTCGAGGAACCAGCCGTCTCCGGGCAGCGCGCCCGCGACGAACGGATCGGAAACGAAGCGCCATCGGACGAGCACGTCCGCACTCCGCGCCCCGTCTGGGACGAAACCGCCCAGCGAAGCCACGACCTGCGTCATGTCGTCGACGCGGGCCGTCTCCGAGCCGCCGGTCCAGGCATTACGGCCGAGGATGGCGCTGTTGTACTCAGTGCTGATCGTGCCGTTGTAGCCGCCACTGACGAACGAGCCGTGCGAGAGGATGTCCTCCCACGTGGCACCACCATCGGTACTCAGCTCGAGCACGACGCCGTCGAAGCCGTCCTCCGAGTAGAAGCGGTGCCAGAAGCTGAGCTGGCTGGCGCGGGTGATCTTCTGCACCGGCGCGATGAGCCGGTCGTCCTTCTCATCGAGCGTCTTCGTATCGGTCGACCACGATTGAGTCGTGCTGTGAGCGCCGGGGTCGACGCCGACAGCCCAAGTCGGGCTGGCCGCGCCCAAAGCGTTGGACGCAGTCTCAGTCGTCCAGCCAGGCTGTGGAGCGGGCTCGAAGGTGTCCCGGAAGAAAGTCGTTTCGCAGTTCGGATCGGGCGTAGGTGTGGGCGTGGGCGTTGGTGTGGGAGTCGGAGTCGGAGTCGGTGTCGGTGTCGGTGTCGGTGTTGGCGTCGGGGTAGGTGTTGGAGTGGGTGTGGGCGTCGGCTCTGGCGTGGGTGCCAGGGCGTCGATGCATTCGACGCCGTCGCACTCGGCGAACCGGTAGACGTCAAAGCCACGGTTCATGTCGCCGGTGTAGATGTAGCCCTTGTACTCCTTGGCCGACCAGGTGTCGGCACCGGGCATCACGTTCCAGCCCAGCGTCCGGCCCCACGTGGTGCGTGAGTCGTCCAGCGCGCCGGGGGCGGAGATGACGTCGATGTGCCACACGCCGGCGCCGTAGTGGGCCGACACGATCTCGTTGACCGGCAGGCGCGAGACGCCGTCGTTGCCATCGTCGCCCACGCCGGCTGTGGCCGGCGAGTGCCCGCCGTTGCCGCCCGCGCGGAAGACGTGGATGGTGCACGCACGCTCTGTGCGGCCCAGCCCCGCGAGCACGGGATCGAGTTGATCCACGGCGAGCGCCGGGTTGGGATAGATCCAGGTGCCGACCTTGAGCGGGTTGGACACGCTGGCGCCGTCGCTGCCGGCGACGCCGGCGATGGGCTGCAGCGCCCACAGTGACGCACCGCCGATGTTGTTGGTCGCGTTGCTGGTGTTGCACGAGGTCTGCGAGAGGCCGCCGCCCTTCTCGTCGGTGACGATCAGGAGTCGGCCGTCCGCGGTGGTGTCCGACTGGTGCGAGATCTGGATTACGTGCCCGTCGGCGCCCTGCTCGGCACTCGGGTTGTTGGGCACGTTCGCGATCAGCGTCGGTTCGCGGTTGAAGATGTCGCTGACGTCGACGATGCGCGTCGAGCCGAGGCCGGCGGAGTAGAGCGTGTTGCCGTCGCGCGAGAAGAACACGTCGTGGGCCGAATGGACGACGGACGACGGGATCTTGCGCACGAGCGTCAGGCTGTCGCCGCGCAGGTCCACGACCTCGATGGCGTTACCTGAGGAGGTGTTTACGGACAGCCACTCACCGCTCGGATGGATCGTGATCGTGTGCGCGCCGCCACCTGAGTTCAGGTAGCAGCCGGCGCGGCTGGTGGTGAACGTCGTGGGCAGCTTGTCGACTGCCGCGAGTGGATTGAAATCGAGATCAATGACGGCCACTCCGCCCTGGAGAGCGGTCGGATTCTTGGCCTTCAGGCAATCCGATAGGTGGACCGGGCCACCTAGCGGGTCGAAGGCGATGATCATTCTGTCGCCGAAGAGCGATACGTCGTTCTGCCAGC
>Ga0299913_10006504_pt1 | contig 10129 bp, 4 predicted proteins | sample RVTome_9_FD_201360 | JGI IMG/M metagenome (GOLD analysis project Ga0299913, IMG submission 201360) | Soil microbial communities from uranium-contaminated site in the Upper Colorado River Basin, Wyoming, United States - RVT155D38 (version 2) ... | reverse complement strand
GGCCAAGACCGACGACATCGGCCACGGCACCCACGTGGCCGGCATCGTGGCCGGCACCGGCTTCGCCGCCCAGCACCGGGCCAACGACAACCGGGGTGTGGCCCCGGGCGCCAAGCTCGTCGACCTACGCATCGCGGCAGGGCCGATCCAGGGCCTGGTCGAGGACATGGGCTGGGAGCGCAACGCCATCGCCGCCTTCGACTGGCTGGCCCGGCACCACCAGGACACCGCCTTCGGCGTCAACGGCATCCAGCTCTCCACCAACTCCTGGGGCCTCACCGGTGCCGACGTCGTCTACGGCGCCCCTGACTACGACCCGCTGCAGAAGATCATCGAGCAGCTCGACGGGCTTGGTCTGATCACGGTGTTCTCGGCCGGGAACGACGGGCCGGAGGACAACGTCACCAACGAAACCGTGCCCAACGGCCTCCCGGAGGTGATCTCGGTGGCGGCCTCGTGCAAGCCGGGCGCAATTCAGGAGGATTGCGACAAGCCGGCCGAGGAGAACGACATCGCCGCCTTCTCGAGCCGCGGCCCGGCCGTCGACATCGCCGCCCCCGGCGTCGAGATCGTCTCGACGGTCGCGCCCAACCTCGTGGGCGGGCTCGCCAAGGCGTGCCCCCCGGCCGAGCTCAACGAGCCGTGCCACGACTTCGGCTACCGCGGGGAGTACGGCGGCGAGGAGGCCACCGAGGCCGACGTCCTGGCCAACTACGCGCTGTACGGCTCACTGCACGGCACCAGCATGGCCGGACCCCACATCGCGGGCGTCGTGGCGCTCCTGCTGGAGGCGAATCCCGCCCTCACGCCCGAGCAGGTCCAGGTCATCCTGGGCGCAACGGCTCGTGACCGTCAGGCCCCGGGCCGGGACATCGAGTCCGGGTATGGCCTGGTCGACACCAACGAGGCGCTGATGGCCGCTACCCGACTCGCCCGCGGTGAGCGCCTGACCAGCATTTTCCCCGCCTTCAAGTGGAGCGCGTCCCGCTAGAAGTCGCTCGGACAATCCGTTCAGCGGGGGGCTCACACGGCCGATAGATGGCCGTGCCGCTGCTGCTGACGACGATCCTCGCCGGGCTCATGCTCGCGGGCGTCGCGCTGGGCAAGCGTCGAGGGCGCCGCCCGCGGGGGCGAGCCGTCCACGGGACGTGGGAGCTGATCGCGGTCGGCGTGGTGGCCGTCGCCGCCGGGGTCCCGGCCGCCGGGCTGTGCCTGATGGCCATCGGGCTCACCGCCGCCATCGGGGATCGCTACCCGGGACGGGCGATGGACGCCCTCTGGCTGAGCGGCGTGGTCGCCCTGGCCGCCGGGACGTCGGTGTGGACGGTGCTCCCGAGCTGGTGGCCGGGCCCGTGGACCGCCACCGCCCTGCCGCTGGCCGTCCTCGTCGTGGCGCTGGCGGCGGCGTTCACGTTCACGACGACCGAGCGTCTGGAGTCCCAGGTGCTGACGCTGGCGGGCGCACTGGCGACCGCGGTCGGCACCATCGAGCCGCGTGCCTGCGTGGTGGCGGGCCTCTGCTTCGCCACCGCCGGCTTCCACCCGTCGATGCGCGACCTGCTGGCGCCCGTCGAACCGGAGCCGATCTCGCTCGGCCGGTGGCGGCCGTCCCTGCTGGTGGCGGCCACCGGCGCCATCACGCTCACGGTCGTGGTGGCGACGGCCGCCGGGCACCCGCCGCCGGTAGCGGCCATCACGCTCACCATCGCCGTCATCGGCGCGGTCGGCGTGCTCTACGTGGCCCGCCTGCTGCGGATCCGGGAGCGGCTGGAGTGGCACGGCCTGCACGACGAGCTGACCGGCCTGCCCACCCGGGTGGTGTTCGAGGAACGCCTCAACCTCGCCCTCGCCCACGCCCGCCGCTCCCAGATCCCCGTCGCCGTGATGTTCCTCGACCTCGATCGCTTCAAGCTGGTGAACGACAGCCTCGGTCACGCCGAAGGCAACCGCCTGCTCCAGGAGGCCGCCCGCCGGGTCAGACGGGCGCTGCGCGAGGGCGACACGGCGGCCCGCTTCGGCGGTGACGAGTTCGCCATCTTGTGTCCGCAGATGGGCTCGTCCGGCGAGGCGTCGGCCCTCGCCCAACGGCTCCTCGAGCTGTTCACCGCGCCGTTCCGGCTCGACCGCCGTGAGGTGGTCGTCACCACCAGCATCGGTATCGCGATGTTCCCGGCCGACGGCACCGACGGGGACACGCTCGTGCGCCACGCCGACGCCGCCATGTACCGGGCGAAGGACAGCGGCCGCAACGCGGTCCATCTCTTCTCCCACGAGATCACGGCCCGCAACCAGGAGCGCATGGCGCTCGAGGGCGAACTGCACGAGGCCATCTCCAACGGCGAGCTGGAGCTCCACTACCAGCCCAAGGTCCACCTGGAGAGCGGCCGCATCAACGGCGTCGAGGCGCTGGTGCGGTGGCGCCACCCGGATCGGGGGCTGCTCGGGCCGGAGCGGTTCGTGACCATCGCCGAGGAGTTCGGCCAGATCGGCCAGCTCGGCGAGTGGGTGCTGACCGAGGCGTGCCGGCAGGCGCAGCAGTGGGCCGCGTCCGGCTTCAAGCGCATGAGCGTGGCGGTGAACGTGTCGCCGCGGCAGCTGAAGGACGGCCGCTTCGCCGAGGTGGTCGAGCGGGTGCTGAAGGAGACGGGCTTCGACGCCCGCTACCTCGAGCTGGAGCTCACCGAGGGCATGGCGATGGACACGACGGAGCAGACGATGGCCGACCTCTACGCCATCGGCCGGCTCGGCGTGCACTGCTCGATCGACGACTTCGGCACCGGCTACTCCTCGCTCAGCTACCTCACGCGGCTCCCGATCAAGACGCTCAAGATCGACAAGTCGTTCGTCAGCCGCATCGGGCCGGGCCAGGAAGGCGACGACGCGGCCATCGTGCGGGCCGTCATCGCCATGGCCCACAGCCTCGGGCTCCAGGTCGTGGCCGAGGGCGTCGAGACGCCCCACCAGGCCGAGTTCCTCAAGCGCCACAGCTGCGACTACATCCAGGGCTTCCTGGTCAGCGGGCCGCGGGCGGCCAAGGACTTCGAGCTGTTCCTGATGCTGCACCAGGTGTCGCCGCCGGCCTACGCCGCCACCGCCTGACCGGTTGACGCGTCGTTGACGGGGCCGCCCGTACGGTCCCGGCGATGGCAGACGACCGACTGGCGCAGATGGCAGAGGCAGTGGCGGCGGCGCGGCTCGCGTCCCGGGCCGTGGAGGCGGAGCGCGACCTCCTCGACGCCGAGCTGGATCGCGGCGAGGCGTCCTTCTCGGCGGTGGCCGCCGCCAACGGGCGCGTGCGCCGGGCCCGAGAGGCGCTCCTGGCGGCCGAGGCGGCACTCGAGGCAATGAGCAAGGAGGACGCCGGATGAGACGACGGACGACGGTCGCCGGCGGGCTGACGGTGCTGATCGGGATGATCGGGATCGTCGGTGCCCTCGGGGCCGGCACGGCCGCGGGCCAGGCACCCCCGGACGGGACCGTCGTCGAGGCGTTCGACGCCGAGGGTCACTTCAGCGAGGGCGACGGCGCCTGCGGGCATCCCACCGAGTTCGTGGCTCCGTACGCCGGCCAGGTCGTCGAGAACGACGACGGCGCCCACCTGGTGCTCGATCAGAAGGACACCGACGACGTGCTCGTCGGACCCATCGACCCCGAGACCGGGATCCCCCCCGTGCTCGAGAACCCGGGCAAGGAGACCGCCGTCGACGGACGGCTGGAGGACGACCGCCTCGCCTACCGATATCGGTACATCGACACGACGGGGTGCGCCGCCAGCTGGCTGCTGGTGTTCGTCGTGCCCGACATCCTCCCGTACTTCGTCGAGACCACCGGGGTGGAGGCGCCCGTCACGCCGTCGCCGCCGTCGCCGGCGGCACCGAGCGAGACCACGGTGCCCGAGCCGGTCACCACCGTGGCCGAGCCGGCCGCCACCGCACCGGAGACCGTGGCCACGGAGCCGGCATCGGATCAGGGCGGCACGGCGCCGTGGCTGATCGTCGTCGCCGGCGGACTGGCGGCGCTGGTGGCGGTCGGTGGCGTGCGCTGGTGGGCCGGTCACAGCGCCGCGGCTGAGGGCTCGGCCTGCGACGACGAGCTGAGGGCATGGAAGGCCGCCGAGGCCGACGCGCAGCGCCAGGCGAGCAACGCCACCTCCTATGAAGCTCGGTTCGAACGGCTCTTGGCCCAGCTCAACCAGGCGTACGAGGACCTCAAGAGCGGCGACACCGGTATGGACTACGTCGAGCGGCTGAGGGAATCGGCGTTCGAGGCGGAGACGATGGCCGGCAAGGCACGGGCGGAGGCGGACGAGGCGGCGGGCAGGGCCGAGGCGGCCCGCCAGGCCTACCTCTCCTGCATCGGCCAACCCGAGCCGGCCGTGGCGGGCGGGGCTAGCGGCGTTGGAGGAACGGCGCCCGCGGGCGGAGAGGCGGTCGACACCGGCCGGCCCGCGCACGTCGCGTCGGTCGTGGGCGGGAGCGTCTGCCAGCCGGACGACCCGCCCCCGGAACCCCCCTACGTGGTGGGCGAGCCGGAGACCATCAAGGTGCCAGCCGACTACCACATCCGGGTGGTGCCGGCCGGCATGCATCCCCGAGCCGCGGACGCAGACCAGTTCAGCGCCACCCTGGGCGATCTGGCCCAGGGCCTCGAGATCTTCGGCGACGCGCTGTCGGGGGGTGGCATCGCCGGCGCCGCCTTGAAGGGCCAGGCCGGCAAGGCGGCGGCGGGCGCGGCCGGCCTCGCCGGCGGGTTCCCGACCAGCACCGCCGAGGCGGCCGTGAAGGTCGCGGAGCTCGCCGCGGACGCGGGCAGCACGATCACCCGCAAGGTCGCCGAGTGGGACAAGCGCAACGACCGGTACCAGATCGACGGCCGGACCTACGACATCGACGTCACCCTCACCTGGACCCACGCATGGAGATGCGTCGACGGCGCGTGGTCGTGCGGCGAGGTCCTCTCGACCAGCCGGGGCCCGCTCCGCCCCGGCCGGTACCGCGTCGACGGCCAGCTCGGCAACCCGAGGTTCGAGGTGGACGCGGAGCAGGTCGACCGCGAGGTGGCCCGCTGCATCCAGGCCATGCAGGGCGAGGTTGCCAGGGGATGGGCAAGGGTGGCGGAGGCGAGCACGCCGTCGACGCGTCCGTGCACCGTGCACTGATCTCGGTCAGCCCGAGCCGGCTCTCCGGAAGGCGGCGGCGGTGGCCTCGCTCGGGGACGCGCCGAGGTCGTCGAGCATCGCGGTGCAGCGCTCCACCACCCGGAGGGCGGCGGCCCGATCGCCGCGATCGAGGCAGGCCCCGATCAGGACCCGGTAGGCGCCCTCGGACCACGGTTCGGCCCGCAGCGCCCGCTGCGCATGGGACTCCGCCTCGTCGGGGTCACCGGCGCCGAGGACGAGCTCGCCGGCCCGCACCGCGGCGCGGACCAGGCGGCGCCGCAGGCGCTCCCGCTCGAGCGCGGCCCACTCCTCGTAGCGCGCGTCCGCCAGGGGGTCCCCTCGCCACAGCGACATGGCGCGACGGACACCGGCCAGCGCAACCGACGGCGCGCCGTCGCGGTCCGCCCGGTCCGCCTCGTCGAGAAGCCGGTCGACCTCCCACACGTCGACCGCAAGGTGGCGACCGCCGTGCAGCTCGAGCACTGCCCCACGGCTCCTGATGAACCACGGCGCATCGCCGTCGCCCCGGTGCGGCTCGAGGACGCGATGCAGGTGGTTGAGGTTCACCCGCAGGTTGTGGCCGGCCCGCACCCCGTCGTGGTCGGGCCACAGCGCGGCGGCGATCTCCTCGCGGGTCGCGCCGCGGTGGACGAGCAGGTACAGGAGGAGCAACCGGACCTTCTCCCGCCGCCACCCCGGCACGTCGACCGGATTGCCGCCCCGCCTCAGCTCGGCCGAGCCCAGCACGTCGAGGCGCAGGGCGATCGCCGGCGGCACGGGCACCGAGGCGAGCACGGTCCGGGCCGGGCCGCCCTCGTCCGATGCGGCACGCACCGCGTCGCGTGCGGGACCGCCGAGGTGCTCGAGCAGCCACAGGAGGACCTCGGCGCCGAGGTCGTGGCCGGCCAACGCCAGCGCCTCCCCCGCCTCGACCGCCCACGGCAGCGGAAGGGCGGCGACCACCCGCTCGGGCGTGACCGCCGGCGCCGCGAGCGGTCTGCCCTCGCGGGCGTCGACCAGGGCGCGGGCAACTGCGCGCTGCTCCCGCCACGCAGGCCCGTACGGTTGCGCGTCGAAGAACGGGCGCGTCTCGGCCAGCAGCACGTAGGGCAGGGTCAGGAACCGCCGCAGCGCCTGCTCGACGGGTCCCGAGACCAGGGGGACACCCGTCAGGAACGCCCGCAGCTTCTCGGCCGCAGCCTGCTCGTCGTGCTCGGCGACCGCCAGAGCGGCCGCGATGCACGCCTCGACCGCGCGCGGCATGGTGCCGCCCAGCGTGCCGACGTTGCGGGCGAGCGACTCGAGCGCGGCCCGGGCCTCGCCGCACCGTCCCGTCCAGGCGTGCGCGGTGGCAGCCAGCGCGTCGGCCACGTAGCGGTCGTAGGCGGTGGGGGTGTCGTCGGGAGGAACCGGGAGGCGGGCGAGCACCTCGAGCGGGCGGGCCGAGAACCACCGCACGACGAGCGCGTCGACCTTGGCTGCGCTCACCCCGGCCGCCGCCGGTGCCGTCGCCGCCCGGTCGGCCGGTGCCAGCGCCTCTTCGGTGCGACCGAGCATCAGGAGCATGATCGACGCCAGGGCGTCGAGGGCGACGGCCCACTCCACGGGCAGGGCACCCCGATCGACTTCCTCGATGGCGTCCAGCGCGCCCTGGTGATCCTGGGAGGCGCTGGCCAGCAGGACCCGGCCGAGGAGCGTGAGCCGCCGCGCCGGATCGCACCCGGCCCCGGCCAGCTCCGAGGCGCGCCGAACGAGCCCCCGCAGCTCGTCGGTGTGCTGCCGGTGCCACGCCATCATTGTCAGGTGGGCGAGGCAGGCGACCTCGCCAACATCTTCGTGCTGGGCCCGGAAGGCGCTCTCCGCCTGGATCAGCCGGTCCCTGGCCCGCTCGCTTCCCGGATCGCGGCCTCGCATGAGGATGCCGTCGAGCAGGTCGCCCACCGGCCCCCGCTCGTCGCGGGGCAGGAGCGTGCGCCACCGCTCCAGGACCGCCGGTCCGGTGTCGAGCCCGGCCGACGCGCAGGCATCCACCACCACCGACCGGAGGGCGGACCAGTCCTCGCCGCGGGCGAGCAGCTCCACCGCTTCGGCCGCCTCACCGCGCTGGTGGTGCACGCCGGCTGCCCGTCGCAGCGCGGCCCGCCGTTCGGCCGGCTCCAGCTCGCCGCCCAGCAGGCCGGCCCACAACGGATGGATGAGGCAGGTCCCGCCCGCCCGTCGGTCGACGAACGGCATCCCGTCGAGCAGCTCGCTCAGTCGTACCGGGCGGTCGGCGGCCGCCGACGCGACCTCGTCGTCGCTCCCGCCGACGGCGAGCACGGCGGCGATGGCACGCCGCCGTTCGGGATCGAACGCCGACAGGACCTCTTCCCACAGGTAGCGCTCGCTCCACCGGTGACCAGAGCCAGCGCTGCCCGCCTCGGCTGCCGCGAACGACAGCTCGACAAGCGCCGGCCATCCCGCCGCGCCCTCGGCCAGCGAGGCGTCCCATCCCCGCCGCGCCGCCAGGGCCTCGACCTCGTCGGACTCCAGCCGGAGCAGGGCCTCGTCGAGGCGCACCAGCTGGCCCCGTGCCGCCAGCCGCTGCAACGGCACCGCCGGATCGGTCCGACCGGCCAGGACGAGGTGGCCGTTGGCCGGGAGCTCGTCGACCAAGCCGGCCAGGACCGCGGCACCGGCGGACCCGTCTCCGATCTCGTGGACGTCGTCGAGCAGGAGGGCGACGTGCTCGGGAGCGCGGCGCCACACGGCGGCCGCCACCCGGTCGACCGAGGCCGGGCCGGCCCGTTCCTCCAGCGCCACCAGCAGGTCGACCTCCAGCGAGGAGCCGCCGGCGTCGCTCGGCTCGCACGTGAGCCAGACGTCGACCCCGCGGGGCGCGAGGGCGTTCTCCTCGGCGGCCTGGGCCAGCAGCGTCGTCTTGCCGAACCCAGCCGGGGCGACGACGCTCACGACCCGGCGATCCCACCGGCCGGACAGCAGACGCAGCAACCGCGGCCGCAGCAGCACGTTGGCGCCCGGCGCCGGGCAGGTGAAGCGGAACGGCCTCGGCACTGCGAGAGGCTAACGCCGGCCGCGCCAGCTTGACCGGCGGGGCGAGATCGCCCAGCCTGACCGCTCGTCACGTCGAGGAGGGCCGAATGGAGCGGGGGGAGTTCCGAGGTCGGGCCGGTCGGTACCACTGGGAGTCGGAGCCGTACTGGCCGGCCGAGCCGCGGCCGCCGGAGGGCGCACCCAACGTGCTGCTCGTGCTGCTCGACGACGTCGGGTTCGCGCAGCTCGGCTGCTTCGGCTCCGACATCGAGACGCCGACCTTCGACCGCCTGGCTGCGGGCGGCCTGCGGTACGCCAACTTCCACACCACCGCGCTGTGCTCGCCGACCCGCGCCTGTGTGCTGACCGGACGAAACCACCACACGTGCGGCATGGGACGCATCATCGAGCTGGCCAGCGGCTTCCCCGGCTACGACGCCCGGATCCCCCGCTCGTGCGGCTTCCTGCCGGCGATGCTCACCCGGCACGGCTACGCGGCCTGGGCGGTGGGAAAGTGGCACCTCACGCCCGAAGAGGAGACCCACCTCGGGGCCCGCCGCGACCGGTGGCCGCTCGGTCGGGGCTTCGAGCGCTTCTACGGCTTCTTCCCCGGCGAGACGAGCCAGTTCGCTCCTGCCCTCGCCCACGACAACCACTTCGTCGAGCCGCCGAGCCGACCCGACGACGGCTACCACCTCACCGAGGACCTCGCCGACCGGGCCATCGAGTTCATCACCGACCTCCGCCACGTCGACCCCGGCAAGCCGTTCTTCTGCTACCTGGCCACCGGCGCCTGCCACTCGCCCCACCAGGCCCCGGCCGGCCACCTGCAGCGCTACCGCGGTCGCTTCGACGACGGGTGGGACGCGTGGCGGGACGCCACGCTGGCCCGTCAGAAGGCGGCCGGCGTCATGGCCGACCACGTCGAGCTGTCGCCGCGCCCCGAGTGGGTGCCGGCGTGGAGCGCGCTGGCGGAGACCGAGCGGCGCGTCTACGCCCGGTACATGGAGGCCTTCGCCGCCTTCCTCACCCACACCGACGAGCAGGTCGGCCGGGTCGTCGACCTCCTCGATCGCCTCGGCGAGCTCGACAACACGCTGGTCCTCGTCCTGTCCGACAACGGCGCCTCCTCCGAGGGCGGCCCGCACGGGTCGCTCAACGACGTCCGGCCCTGGAACGCGCTGGCCCACCGGGTCGAGGAGGCCGCCGACCGCATCGACGAGATCGGTGGGCCCCGGATCCACAACAACTATCCGTGGGGCTGGACCGTCGCCGGCAACACACCGTTCCGGCGGTGGAAGCGCGAGACCCACGAGGGCGGGGTCGCCGACCCGCTCATCGCGCACTGGCCTCGCCGGGTAGTCGCCGGCGAGCGGGGGTCGGTCCGGCGCCAGTACGTCCACGCCATCGACATCGCACCGGCGGTGCTGGAGGCCATCGGCATCGAGCCGCCGGCCCAGCTCGACGGCGTGGAGCAGCAGCCGATCGAGGGCGTCAGCTTCCTCTACTCCCTCTCCGATGGCGACGCGCCGGAGCGGCACACGACCCAGTACTACGAGATGTTCGGGTGCCGGGCCATCTATCACGACGGTTGGAAGGCGGTCGTCTATCACCCCATCCAGGCGGACGAACCGGGCATCGACGGCGCGCCGTGGGAGCTGTACGACCTGCGCCGCGATCCGGCCGAGTGCCACGACCTCGCCGAGGAGCAGCCGGAGCGGCTCCAGGAGCTGGTGGAGCGGTGGTGGGCCGAGGCGGCCGAGCACCAGGTCCTTCCCCTCGACAACCGTCCCTTCTCCGAGTTCGTCCTCGGCCGGCCGGCCGGTGTCCCCGAGCGGCGGCGCTACGTCTACTGGCCGGGACGGGCGCAAGTGCCCGAGGCGCAGGCCGCCCCTACCAAGAACCGCCCGCACACGATCTCGGCCCACGTGACGGTCG
>Ga0299913_10006503_pt1 | contig 10129 bp, 11 predicted proteins | sample RVTome_9_FD_201360 | JGI IMG/M metagenome (GOLD analysis project Ga0299913, IMG submission 201360) | Soil microbial communities from uranium-contaminated site in the Upper Colorado River Basin, Wyoming, United States - RVT155D38 (version 2) ... | reverse complement strand
GCGTCCTCGACCTCGGCCATGGCACCAACCGTCGTGATCGTGTTGAGGATCCCCTCGATCGACGTCGGTTCGAGCGACACGACGGTGATGTCCGCGTCGATCGCCCGTGCCACCTCGTTGACCTCGCGATAGCTGACCGCGCACACCCGGCACAGCTCCTGGGTCAGGACGAGGTCGGGCTGCGCGGCCGCGAGGCGCTCCTCGTCGAGCGCGTAGAGCGACGAGCCGCCGTGCATCGCGGCGGTCACGAGGGCGTGGATCTCGCCGCTCGTCCTGCCCGCGACGTCCTGGGTGTCACGGGTGACCACGGGCTTGCCGAGCGCCTCCGCCGGCCAATCGCACTCGTGGGTGATCCCGACGAGCTCATCGGCCAGCCCGAGCGCGCAGACGATCTCAGTGGCCGACGGAAGCAGCGAGACGATGCGAATGGGACGCCTGCTCTAGCGAGGCTGGACCGATGACCGGCGGGCTGCCGCGCGTCCCATCAGGCCGGGGGTTTGGCCTCGTCGACCGCGGCCCGGGCGGCGGCCTTGTCGGTGAACCACGTCGCGTCGATCTGCGTGTAGTTCGCCCACTCGGGCGGCAGCGACTCCTCCGGGAAGATCGCGTTGACCGGGCATTCCGGCTCGCATGCGCCGCAGTCGATGCACTCGTTCGGATCGATGTACAGCTTGCGGTCGGTGCCTTCCTCGTAGTGAATGCAGTCGACCGGGCACACCGATACGCACGAGACGTCGAGCACGTCGATGCACGGCTCGGCGATCACATAGGTCATGCGGTTCCTCCTCGAGGCTCAGGCGAGATGCACCCGTTCGCTGACGGCGGACCTGAGCGTACCACCGGCACCCGTCACGGCGTCGCCATTCCTGAGCCGGCGGCCGCGGCGGTCCCCGGCTCGACCCATCGCACGGGGATCTGCATGCCCTTCGCCCAGTGGCCCGGGATGTGGCAGCCGACGACCCAGCGAGCGGCCGCGGCCTCGGCCGGAACTGTCCACTCGAGGTCCACGCGCTCACCCGAGCGAACCACCACGCGGACCCCTGCCAGCTCGGGCGGAACGCTGACGACCGGCGTCGGGCCCGGTGGCGCCCCGGCCACGGCCGCTTCGGCAGCTTCCCACGCGTCCTGGACCGCGGTCGTGCCGAGGATGGCCTCGTGCGTCTCGAGCCCACCGTTGATGACGTGCAGGATGACGGTCTCGCCGGCCACCAGGTCGAGAACCGGTGGCTGGAAGGCGTAGTCGCGTGCGATCAGGTTGACCTCCCGCGGGGCGGCGGAGGTTCCGGGGCTGATCGGCGGGGTGGCGGGCGGCGGTCCGACGGCCTCGCAGGCGGACAGGACGCCGGCCAGCAGCAGGGCGAGGAGGAGCGGGAACGTGCGGCGCACCGGCGCAGTGTATGGCGCTCCAGGTGAGACGTCCGCACATGCGCCGGCATCCCGGCTTGACAGCGCCCGGAGGGCCGGATGATAGTGCGCGCCATCCCGCGTCCGGCCGAGACCGATCGACGCGAGGCAAGGGTTCGCGGTCGTCGCCCGCGCACTGTTCTCGCTCGCGAGGTAGCACTTGGCGCTTCCACTGGAGATCCGGGAGGCGGCGGAGGCTGCGCCGACCCGGTCGGCACCGGCCGTATCGGCCGTCCGGCTCGAAGGCGTCGAAAAACAGTTCGACGATGTCGCCGCGGTCGACGGCATCGATCTCGAGGTCGGAGACGGAGAGTTCTTCTCGATGCTCGGGCCTTCGGGATCGGGCAAGACGACGACGCTCCGGATGATCGCGGGGTTCGAGCTCCCGACGAAGGGCCGGATCCTCCTCCACGGCCACGACGTGACGCGCGTCCCCCCGTTCGAGCGCGACGTCAACACGGTCTTCCAGGACTACGCGCTATTTCCCCACATGTCGGTCGGCGACAACGTCGGCTACGGGCTGATGGTCCGCAAGGTCGGGCGGGCGCTGCGCCGGGAACGGGTCGCAGACGCGCTCCGGATGGTCCGCCTGGACGGCTATGAGGGGCGCCGGCCGAACCAGCTGTCGGGCGGTCAGCGGCAGCGCGTGGCCCTCGCCCGGGCCCTGGTCAACCGGCCGCGCGTGCTGCTCCTCGACGAGCCACTCGGCGCCCTCGACCTGAAGCTGCGCGAGGAAATGCAGATCGAGCTCAAGGCGATCCAGCAGCAGGTCGGGATCACGTTCATCTACGTCACCCACGACCAGGAGGAGGCGCTCACGATGAGCGATCGGCTGGCGGTGTTCAACGAGGGCCGGATCGAGCAGGTCGGAGCGCCGGCCGACGTCTACGAGCACCCCGCGACACGGTTCGTGGCCGGGTTCGTCGGGACCTCGAACCTGCTTGCAGGAGCGGTGGCGCAGGCAATCGTCGGGCGGGCCGGCACGTTCACGATCCGCCCCGAGAAGATCCGCATCGCCGACCCCGACGCCGCGCCAGGCCCGACCGAGGGCTCGGCGCCCGGCCGGATCAAGCAGGTCGTCTACGTCGGGCCCGATACCCGCTACATCGTGACGCTCGACGCGGGAGCAGAGCTCACCGTCACGCAGCAGAACCTGGCGACCTCCTCGACGGAGGCGCTCGCGGCACAGGGCCGGGCGGTCCGGCTCATCTGGCAACGGCACCACTGCCTGGCCATCGCGGATGGCCGGGATCGGCGCGAGGAGGAGACGAGGGAATGAAACGACAACGCGTCCTGGGGGCACTGGCGGCGGCGACGCTGCTGGTAGCCGCCTGTTCCGGCGGCACGAGCGGCACGCCGGAACCAAGCATGGTCACGGAGCTCGGGGACAACGAGGCCAGCGTCAAGGTGCTGGCCTGGCCGGGCTACGTGGAGGACGGGACGACGAGCCCGGACGTCGACTGGGTGTCGTCGTTCGAGCAGGAGACCGGCTGCCAGGTCGAGGTCCAGACGTTCGGCACCTCGGACGAGGCGTTCACGCTGTTCCAGACCAACCCGACCGAGTACGACGTCATCTCGGCCTCGGGCGACGCCACCCTGCGCCTCGTCGCGGGTGGATTCGTGCAGCCCGTCAACGTCGACCTGATCCCGAGCTACGCCGAGATCTTCGATGACCTCAAGGACAAGGACTACAACACGGTCGACGGCGTCCATTACGGCGTCCCGCACGGGCGAGGCGCCAACGTCCTGATGTGGCGCACGGACGAGGTGACGACCGCCCCGACGAAATGGGCCGACCTGTTCGACCCGAACTCGCCGTATGCCGGCAAGTTCTCGGTGTACGACGCCCCGATCTACATCGCCGACGCCGCGGTCGTGCTCATGAAGACGAATCCCGACCTCGGCATCGAGAACCCGTATTCGCTCGACGAGACCCAGCTCCAGGCCGCGGTCGACCTGCTCAAGGCCCAGAAGCCGGCGGTCGGCGAGTACTGGGGCGACTACACCAAGCAGATCGACTCGTTCACCAACGGCAACACGGTGCTCGGCACGACCTGGCAGGTCATCGCCAACGTCCTGCAGGGCGCCGATGTCCCGGTCGAGGTCGTCAAGCCCGAGGAGGGCGCGACGGGCTGGTCGGACACCTGGATGATCAACTCGAAGACCGAGGTGCCGAACTGCGCCTACCGGTTCGTCAACCACATCACCTCGGCGCCGGTGAACATCCAGATCGCCGAGTACTTCGGTGAGGCGCCGGGCAACAGCAAATCGTGCGAGCTTGCGGCGAACCCCGACCACTGCGACATCTTCCACGCGGAGGAGACCGACTACTGGACCGACGTCTGGTACTGGACCACGCCGACGGCCGATTGCCTCGACGGCCGGACCGACGTGACGTGCACGGACTTCGCCAAGTGGGTGGAGGCCTGGACCGAGATCCGCAGCAACTGACCCACATCGGCCCTGTTTGACGGCGGCTGCGGGCGGGTTGCCTGCACCGCCGTCACCTATCCTCGACCCGGAACCGGATGGCCACCGCGACCCGATCGGAGCTTTCACCCGTCAGCAGCGTTCCCCGCCGCCTCGCGACCTGGCTGCACCAGCGGCCGCGCGTTCGGCTCGGGGCGTTGCTGGGCGGCCCGATCGCCTGGCTCGGCGTCATCTATCTCGGTTCGCTCGTCGTGCTGCTGCTCAATGCCTTCTGGTCGCGCGACGCATTCAGCGGCGCGACGATCTACGAGCCGACCCTCGACAACTTCGCCGAGATCGCCGGCGGTCCATATCCCGGCATCACGCTGCGGACGGTCGTCATGGCCACGCTCGTGACGCTCGGGTGCGTGGGCCTGGCCTTTCCAGTCGCGTTCTACATGGCCCGCGTGGCCGGGCGGCGGACCAAGGGGATCCTCGTCGTCGCGCTGCTCATGCCGCTCTGGGCGAGCTATCTCGTCAAGGTCTATTCGTGGCGGCTGATCCTCGCCGAGAACGGGATCCTCAACTGGGCGCTCGAGCCGCTTGGGCTGAGCGGACCGGGCTACGGCGATATCGCGGTCTGGCTGCTGTTCACGTACCTATGGCTGCCGTACATGGTGCTGCCGCTGTACGCCGGGCTGGAGCGCATCCCGTCGTCGGTCCTCGAGGCCTCGGCCGACCTGGGGGCGCACGGTTGGATGACGTTCCGGCGGATCGTGCTGCCGCTCGCGTTGCCGGCGGTTGTCGCGGGCTCGATCTTCACGTTCTCCCTGACGCTCGGCGACTACATTGCGCCGGCGGCGGTCTCGACGACGATCTTCATCGGGAACGCCATCTACCTGAACTTCGGGGCGGGCAACTTCCCGCTCGCGGCGGCCCTCACGCTCATCCCGCTCGTGGTCGTCCTCGTCTACCTGCTCGTGGCGCGCCGCCTCGGGGCGTTCGAGGCCCTGTGAGGGTCGTGCCGTGACGGCGAGCCGGCTCACCCGGATCGGACTGCGTCTCGTGACGGCCCTGGTACTCGCGTTCGTGTACATCCCGATCGCGTTGATCTTCGTCTACTCGTTCAATGCGGCCTCCAACGCGTCGTGGCCACCGGCCGGGTTCACCCTCCACTGGTGGGGCGAAGCCCTGCGCAACACCGGTCTCCAGGCGGCGTTCGCGACGTCGCTGTCGGTTGCGGTCGGGGCGACGTTCATCGCGCTGATCCTCGGAACGCTCGCCGCGATCGCGGTCGCGCGCTACCGGTTCTTCGGTCGCGAGGCCGTCTCGTTCATCGTCGTGTTCCCGATCGCGCTGCCGGGCATCGTGACGGGTATGGCGCTCAGCCGGACGTTCGCCGAGACGGGCTTCACGCTCGGCTGGCTCGCGATCGTCGTGAGCCACGCGACGTTCTGCATCGTGCTCGTGTACAACAACGCGATCGCCCGGCTCAGACGGACCTCGCGCTCGTACGAGGAGGCGTCGGCCGACCTCGGCGGCGACACGTGGACGACCTTTCGGCACGTCACGTTCCCGCAGCTCCGCTCGGCATTGCTGGCCGGAGCGCTGCTCGCGTTCGCGCTGTCGTTCGACGAGATCATCGTGACGATCTTCACGGCGGGCGGCGTCAAGACACTGCCGATCTGGATCTTTCAGAGCTTCCGCCTGAACAACCAGGTGCCAATCGTCAACGTGGCCGGCTCGGTGGCGATCCTCCTCTCCGTCATTCCGGTCTACCTGGCGACCAGGCTGTCCCAGGGCGAGGTCACCGGACGGATCTGACTGTCTCGGTATCGCGCGATTACACCCAGCGCTGGCCGGTCTCGATCGCGACCATCGCGACGACGACGATCGCGATTCCGAGGAGCTCGCGGGCTCGCGCCATGCGTCCGCTGGACATCGGGCTGTACCTCCACGCCCGGCGCGTCCCGGCCGCCGGACCATGCACGGCCGACCCCGTCGGAGGAGTGCCCGGTCCCAAGCCGTTCAGCCAGTGTGGCAGGGGCCGCTTAGCTGCGGCTTATTGCCGGGGCGAGGGTGGGCGCGGGATGGCAGGCGCGCGGCCTGCGGCGCGCGATGGGACGGTCGACGGGGCGAGGCGGGGTTCGGGTCGGCTGACAGAGCAGGGTCGATGGGCACCGGTGCGCTTCGAGCAAGCTTCTCAATTAGCCGCCACGCGACTATTAACGGCGACGTTCGCGGCGTGCCAAGCCGCGCGCTCGCGTGGCCGAGCGTGGATCGTTCGTGGCGGGGCCGTTCGCACGCGTCGAATCCGAGATCGAACACGCGTACCAGTCGCGAGGCGATTAACCGAGAAGCGAATCGGCGGTTTCGGCCGATACCAGTCCGGGCGGACTATCCGGCAAGGAATCCAGCGTGAGCGGTTCCGCGGGGCCGCCCGGGGCGGAGCGCGGCGAGACGGGGCGGTGCGAGGCCGAACGCCGTGGCGCGGCGCTCGACCAAGCTTGACCAAGCGCAGCACCCTGACGCCCAGAGCCCGACGCGGTCCGCCGCCCCCTCGCGACCTACATCGACGGCACGTACTCCGGATCGAGGTACTTCCCCGGGTCGTCGCGGAACTCGAGGAGGCACCCCTTTCCGCAGAACCAGTACGTCGTCCCGTCGTGCTCGAACGACAGGTCCGACGTCTCGGTGTCGACCTGCATCCCGCACACTGGATCCGTTTCGATGGCCATGGTCCACTCCCTTCAGGTACTCCCCCCGAGTATACGATCAACGGCCCGCGGACCCCACCCTGCCGGCCGAACCGGTGGAGCGGGCCGAATCGCCCTCGACGCGGGCGCTACGATCATCCGATGGACCCTGCTCCCGACGAGGCGTTCGAGCTCGACCGCGACGCGATCCGCTCCGCGCTGCTCGACGAGCGTCAACGACTACGCGCCGAGCTGGCCGAGTCGATCCCCGCGCCGGGGCAGATGACCTACGGCTCGCAGGCCGCTGCCGCCAGCCAGGTTTTCGACCAGCAGCGCGACCTCGCGCTGCGGGACCGAGCCGAGCAACACCTCGAGCTGGTGGACGCGGCCCTGGAGCGCCTCGACGCTGGGACGTACGGCGCCTGCCGGCGCTGCGGCAAGCCGATCCCGCCCGGCCGGCTCGAAGCCCTGCCATGGGCCGCCCACTGCATCGACTGCCAGCGGATCGTCGATCGCGAGCACTGACCGCGCCCCGGCGGGTCCTCCGTCCAGGGGGAATGAGTGGTGCCAGACTCGTTCCAGCAAGACCACCGCTCGCTCGCGACCCGATTCGGACGAGATCGGAACAAATGGCGGCCTGGCGGTGCACGGATATCCCGCATGCGAGTCGGTGGGGACTCGGGAGGGTTCTGGACACCCGGCGCCGTGCCTCCCTACCGTGGGCTCTTGAGTCGTGCCTGACTCGTCCTGGCACGACGGCTGCTCGACCACGGCCCGATCCTGACGGGATTCGCACGATTCGGACTCGAGCGCCGCACCGGTATCCCGGAATCGAGTCCGTGGCGACTCGCGGCGAATGACTGGCCACTCGCCCCGCCCCCGGACCCCTCAGTCGCCGGGACCGGCACCTCGCGCCTGCCGTTCGGCCAGCGCGGCCTCGCGGGTCCGGATCGCCGCGAGCTCGGCATCGGCCCGTCGGTCGGAGCGGACGGTGGCCGCCTCCTCGGCCCGCATCCAGCCCCAGATGATCGAGCCCACCGCGGCGATGAACAGGAAATCCCCGCCGAGCCACATAATCCCCGCTGCAAGCCGCTGATCGTCGAGGGCGCTCCCCAGCCAGCCGACCTCGAGCGTCTCGTAATGCGGGTAGAGGGGCACCGTCGCGCTCAGCAGGACGACCGCAAGAAACGTGTTCTGGGGCATCTGCAGGAACGCGTACAGGGCCCGAACCGGATGCGCCATACGCCACGGGCTCGGGTCCGCGGCGACGGCCGGCCACCAGAACAGCAGCGCACTGCCCAGGAACAGGGCGTGCTCGAGCTCGTGGAGCAGCTCGTTCTCGAGCGCCGCGTCGAACAGCGGTGAGAAGTGGCTGGCCCACATGACGCCGGCGAAGACCACCCAGGCGACGACCGGGAATGACACGAACCGCACGATCCGCGAGTGGAGCACCGGCAGCACGACCCGCCGCCGGGTCACGGGTGACGCGAGCCGGAGCACCAGCGTGATCGGCGCGGCCAGCGCCAGGAGCGGCGCGGCGACCATCGTGAGCAGGAGGTGCTGGACCATGTGGACCGAGAAGAGGGTCGTGTCGTAGCGCTCGATCCCCGACGCGAGCGCCAGGGCCAGCGCCAGCAATCCCAGTCCGAACGCGACGGACCGGCGCCGTGGGACGGGGTTGGCCGGGTGGACCGCATTGACCCGGCCGACGGCCCACCGCCACCAGATCGCGGCGGCGAGGATCCCGAGCGTCGGCAGCGGCGGGAACGTCCAGCCGAGCAGGAGATTGGCGGCCGTGGGCGCCTCGGCGGGCACCTCGCCATGGGCCGCCACGGGCACGGCAAGCGCCAGCCAGGCCGTGCCAATGGCCGGGCCCGCGGCCACGCATCGCCGTCGATCGAATGCTGCCATCGGCGGCCATGGTCCCACGATGCGACATCGTGAGCCCCGCGCCCGGCGTGACGCGCGTCCGGCGGGTATCATTCGGTCGGTTCGGCCCGTCTACGGCCTGCCATTCGGCCTGTCCGTCAGGCGGCGCACTCGTCCCGGTGCCCGCTCAATCACCGTCGAGGACGCTTGATGTCGAGTACCCCCAGGTCGCGATCGCTCTCCGGCGCGCTGTTCGCCCTGCTCGTGATCGCGATCCTTGCCGCGCTCCTGCTGATCGCGATCGCCGCCGGCCTGAACCCGTCGGATGCGGCTGCGCGGATCATCGAGAGCTTCTTCCCGCCGGCGGCGGTCACCGCCCAGGGGGCCGCGATCCGCGATCTCTACGTGATCGTCTTCGTCATCGCCGCGATCATCTTCTTCGCGGTCGAGGGCCTGATCCTGTGGACCGTCCTGCGCTACCGGCGCCGGCCCGGGGACGACACGCTGCCGCCGCAGACCCACGGCAACCTCCTCGCCGAGGCGCTGTGGACGATCATCCCGACGGTCATCGTCGCATTCCTGTTCGTGATCTCGTGGCAGACCCTCAATACCGTCGAGGCCGTATCCGCCCAGCCGGACATCAGAATCCGCGCCTACGCCGCGCAGTTCCAGTGGCAGTTCGACTACTACGACGAGAGCGGCGAGAACATCGTCTTCACCCAGCTCCTCCCGAACGGCGCGGAGGGTGGGATGGCCGTCCCCGTCGGCCGCAGCATCCGCCTCCGACTCGAGAGCCCGGACGTCATCCACGCGTTCTACGTGCCGCAGTTCCTGTTCAAGCGTGATGTCAACCCGGGCCGGCCGAGCGAATTCGAGTTCACGGTCGACGAGGACGACGCCGGCCAGACGTTCGGCGGACAGTGCGCCGAGCTGTGCGGGGCCGGCCACCGGCTCATGACGTTCGACGTGCACGCCATGGCCCCCGACGAGTTCGACGCGTGGCTGGCCGCGAACATCGAGCGGGCGAATGCCTCCCCGCCACCGCCGCCGTCCGCCGAGCCCGGTGGCTCGCAACCGCCGGGCGGCGGCCAGGGCGACACGGTCCTCCAGATCGCGGCGCTCAACATCGCCTTCGACAAGAGCGAGCTGGCCGTCCCGGCCGGCGAGGGCTTCCGGATCGAATTCGACAACCAGGAGGCGCAGCCCCACAACGTGGCCATCCACGAGGGCTCGCCGACCGGCCCCGAGGTCTTCCGCGGCGAGATCATCACGGGTCCGCGCCAGATCACCTACGAGGTGCCGGCCCTCGAGGCCGGCACGTACGGCTTCGTCTGTACCGTCCACCCGAACATGACCGGCACGCTGACGGCCGAGTAAGGAGCACCGATGGCGACCACCGCGCTGACGCCCGCTGCCCGTGGCTATCGAAGCGGGCTGTACGAGTGGCTGACGACGACCGACCACAAGAAGATCGGGATCCTGTACCTCATCAACTCGTTCCTGTTCTTCTTCCTGGGGGGTCTCCTCGCCCTCGGCGTGCGGGTGGAGCTGGCCCAGCCGGGTCTGCAGTTCGTGTCCGACCAGACGTACAACGAGCTGTTCACGATGCATGCCACGGCGATGATCTTCCTGTTCATCATCCCGATCCTGGCGGGCTTCGGGAACTACGTCGTGCCGCTCATGATCGGCGCCCCGGACATGGCCTTCCCGCGGATCAACGCCCTGTCGTTCTGGATGCTGCCCTTGGGCGG
>Ga0299913_10006502_pt1 | contig 10129 bp, 9 predicted proteins | sample RVTome_9_FD_201360 | JGI IMG/M metagenome (GOLD analysis project Ga0299913, IMG submission 201360) | Soil microbial communities from uranium-contaminated site in the Upper Colorado River Basin, Wyoming, United States - RVT155D38 (version 2) ... | reverse complement strand
TGTCCTTGGTGGCGGCGTACAACCCGTTGGCCGGGCTCTCGTTGGGGGTGTTCCGCACCGGCATGGTGCTCGGCGCGGTCGGCACCGTACTCACCGCCGGCTACATGCTCTGGATGCTGCAGCGGGTCAACCTCGGTGAGCCGAATGCGGAATGGGAAGGCCACGACTTCCATGACGTCGACCGTTTCGAGCTGACCGCCTGGGTGCCACTCATCGTGCTGATCGTGGTGATCGGGTTCTATCCCAAGGTCATCTTCGACACCACCACCGATGCGGTGACCTCGCTTGTCGAGATGGCATTCGGGACAGAGGCCACCGCCTCGGTGGGGACCCTATTGAAGGGCGGCTGAGTCGGTGCCCTTCGAGATCGACTATCTGGCGATTGCTCCCGAGCTGATCATCGTTGTCACCCTTCTCGGGGTGCTCGCTCTCGACCTAGTCCTCGACCGTCCCCAGAAGTACTGGACCGCGACGCTTGCGGTGGCAGGATCGGCGCTGGCGTTGCTTCCACTCGCCGTGCTCGCCGTGAACGGCGACACGATCTCGATGTTCGACGGGTCCTATGTCGTCGACGAGTTCGCTCTCGTCCTCAAAGGTCTCTTTCTGGTCTCGGCATACATCGTCTTCTTGCTGTCCCACCACTACATCGAATCGGAGCGCTACTACCAGGGGGAGTACTACTTCCTCCTCCTGACGACGGTCCTGGGATCACTCGTCATGTCGTCGGCACGTGATCTGATCGTGCTGTTCATCGGTCTGGAGATGGTGACCGCGCCGCTGTTCTTGCTTACCGGCTGGCGCAAGGGTGACGTGAAGTCGAACGAGGCCTCGATGAAGTATTTCATCCTCGGCGTCTTGTCGACGGCGATCCTGCTCTACGGAATGTCGCTGGTCTTCGGCCTCACGGGTGAGGTGGGTTTCGCCGAGATCGCCGACGCCACAGCGGGCATGTCGGGGGAGCCGGCGCTGATCATGGCGATCATGTTCATGATGGTCGGGTTCGGATTCAAGGTTTCGGCGGTGCCGTTCCATTTCTGGGCGCCGGACACCTATGAAGGAGCGCCGACCCCGATCACCGCCTATCTCTCGGTGAATTCCAAGGCTGCCGGTTTTGTGGCCATGCTCATCGTGATGTATCAGGCCCTTCCCGATGCTTCGGACGTGTGGGCCCCCGCCCTCTGGCTGCTGGCGGCATTGTCGATGACGATCGGCAACCTCTCTGCGCTGCGTCAGACCAATATCGTCCGTCTCCTCGCCTACTCTTCGATCGCCCAGGCCGGCTTCATGCTGGTGCCATTCGCCGCGGCGGCTGTAGCCGGTACCGACCTCGAGTCGGCTTTTGGCGCCACCCTCATCTACCTGGTGATCTATGCGGTGATGAACCTCGGAGCGTTCGGGGTGGTCATCGCGGGGGCGCGTAAGACCAGGTCGGGGGAGATCTCACAATGGGCGGGCCTGGCCCGGGTCGACCCGATGCTGGGTGTCCTCACGCTGGCCTTCTTCTTCAGCCTTGCCGGCATCCCGCCCCTGGCCGGGTGGTTCGCCAAGTTCGAGATGTTCCGCTCGGTGATGATCGCCGATCCGGCGACGATCGCCCTCGCGGTGATCGCCGCAATCAACGCGGTGATCGCTCTCTACTACTACGCCCGGGTGATCCGCAGTGTCTGGCTCGACGACCCGATCGGTGAGTTCGCCGAAGGCGTCGAGGCGGAGCCGGCAGGCTCTCTTCGTCTCGCTCTGGGAGTGACGGCGGTCCTCACCCTTGCCATCGGCATCTACCCCAGCATCGCCACCTTCGTCCGCGACGCGGCGCAGGTCCTCGCCACCGGGGGCTAGAAGCGTTGCTATAGCATCAGGTCTCGGATTCCACGACCTCTTGCTATAGCAACCCTACTTGCGGGCCACCCGGCTCCGCCGAGCCGCCCGATACTCACGATCGAGGAGTGACCACAGGGTGTGGTCGACCCAGTTGCCCCGGATGAGGAGCTCCTCCCGCAAGACGCCTTCCCGGGTGAATCCAAGCTTCTCCGCAACCCGGTCGGAGGCGTGGTTGCCGACTGCAATGCGGAGGACCACTTTGTGGTATCCCATCGAATTGAAGGTCTCATCCAGCAGAAGCTCAACTGCCTCTGTGCAGATTCCGCGGCTCGTTTCGTCAGAGCGCACCCAATATCCGATCTCGGCGATCTTGCCGAGCTTCGACACCGTCCAAAACGAGATGTTCCCCAGATGACGTCGCGGATCGTCCTTCAGCCTGATCGAGTAATCCCAGGCCCGCTCCTCTTTCCAGGCCTGGAGGGACTCGCGGATGAACGCCGTGGTGTCCGCCGACGTGTAGTCGAGCCGGGCCCAGGGCAACCACTGGTTGAGGTCGGGAAGAGACACCCGGATCCCCTCGTCGAGGGTGGCCGCATCGCGGCGCGTGAAACGCTGCAGGATGAGTCGTTCACTATCGAGCTCGGGCCTTGGCACCCGGTCAGCGTACCGGCCGTGTTCGCTTTGCGCCCTATGGTTGCTTTCTACTCTTGAGAGCACACATGTGGGAAAAACTGCACCTCCTGGACCAATATCCAGAACCCGACGAGCGACCCATGGCCGCGGTCCTGGCGCCGTTGTTCGAGGATGAGGACGGAGAGATCCGGGTGGTGCTCACCAAACGTCCTGACACGATGCCGACCCATGCCGGTCACATCGCCTTCCCCGGAGGAAGACCAGAGCCTGCCGATGATGGGCCTGTCGACACTGCATTGCGGGAAGCTCACGAAGAGGTCGGCATCGATGCAGAACAGGTCGAGGTCCTTGGCTTCCTGCCGCCAATCGATACCGTGGAATTCACGTTGTTGGTTGTCCCGGTGGTGGGTCGGGTCAGCACTCCGCTGGGACTCGTTCCGTCAGAACGTGAGGTGGCCCGGGTCTACACCCCCAGGCTCGGTGACCTCGCCGAGCCATCCAACTGGTGGCATGTTCCGTGGAACGGCTGGAAGGTCTGGTACTACGACCTCGAAGGAGACACCCTCTGGGGGGCAACCGCCCGAATGGTGCGTCAGATGCTGGGTTTGGAAGAATAGACACCCTCCGTTTTGGGTATTGGCCTGATATGCCAGGAGCCAGGTCGAAAAGGCGGGCGCAAGGGGCTGCATCGATTCGCCGCTCCCGGCGATACGCGTAGAATTTCAGTTCGGGGCCTATGAGTTCATCCCATCTCAAACGGAGATTGCTGATCGGCGGTGCCGTGGCAGCGTTTCTGCTCCTGACGGCAGGAGCAGTCTTTGCCGCGCTCACATGGGGAGACGTGAACCGGGTGACCATCGATCGCCCCGAGGTCGACAACCCTTCCGGAGGAGTCGTCGCCCAAGACAACGAGCCATCGTCGGAGGATTCCGAGTCGGGTGAAGACCTTGCCCCCGTCGACACCGGTCTGCAGGTCTTTCTTCTCGTCGGGTCTGACTCGAGGTCCGACCTGGAAGACACGCAAGGTTTTGGCGACTTCGAGGGCGACCGAGCCGACGTCGTGATGGTTCTGTTCAAAGATGGCAGAAAGACCGGGCTGCTGTCGCTGCCGCGAGACCTGATGGTGGACGATTCGTGCGACGACGGAGAGAACCGTCTCAGCGAGATGCTTCAGGGCTGCTCTTCCATGAATGGTGCGACCCTCCTCACCGTCACCGTCGAGAGGCTCATCGGGAAATCGATTGATCATTTCGCGCTGGTGGACCTCGCCGGTTTTCAAGCCGCAGTCGATGCCATCGGCGGGTACGAGATCTGTGTGGACCGGCCGGTCCGCGACCAACGAGCCAACCTGTCTCTTCCCGAGGGCTGCACTCTCGCCGACGGTGAGCAGACTCTCGCTTGGCTGCGTTCGCGACGCACCCAGGAGCTCACCGATGACGGATGGCGTGTGATCCCGGGGGTCAACGATCTGGTCCGCAACGAGCGCCAACGCGCTTTCCTGCTCGACATCCTGGGAGAGATGGCCGACGTCACCAGCCCCCAGGACATCGCTCAGGTCGCCCGGGCGGTGGCGCCATTCGTCACCGTGGACGACGACCTCTCCCTCATGAGCGCAGTCAATCTCGCCTACACCATGCGTGGTCTGAGCAGCGGCTCGGTGAGTGAGCTCGACGTTCCGGTTTACGACGACACCACCTCCGGTGGTGCGGCCGTGCTGCGTCCCTCGACGCCGGTGGATGAGATCGTCGCAGAGTTTCTGTCGACGACAGCGGCCGACAACGGAACGGTATTCGGTCTCGCCGGCTGAGTCTTGCCGATACTCCCGCCGGGCCAGATCGAGACGAAGCGATTCCCCATCGTCGGGGAGCGTGCGCCCTCGACGGAAGTGGAGGAGTGGCATCTCACCGTTGAGGGTCTGGTCCACAACCCACGGACACTGGGGTTCGATGACTTTCTCACCCTCGATCACCGCGAGATCACTTTTGACATCCATTGTGTGACCAGCTGGACGCGATTCGACAGCACCTTCACAGGCGTCCCGTTGGCGGAAATGATCGATCCCGCTCCAGGAGCATGTTTCGTCTCGTTTGAGGCCTTCTCCGACAGGAACCATCACACCTCGCTGCCTGTTGACTACGCCCTGGCGAACAGCTGGGTTGTCAGCGAGTTCGAAGGCGAACCGTTGGCCGCCGAGCACGGCGGGCCGGTGAGGGTGGTCACACCCGGCAAGTACTTCTACAAATCGATCAAGTGGCTGAAGTCGATCGAGCTGCTGACCGAAGACCGTCCCGGCTGGTGGGAGGTCAACTCCTCTTATCACAACAACGCCGATCCTTTCGCCGGGGATCAGAGGTTCACCACAGGGTCGTTGCGACCGGAGCAACTGCACCGGTTCAAAGATGCGGCGAATCTCGACAAGTATCGAGGCCGGGTGATGATCGGGCTCGAACTCCGGGATTGGTCGCCCGCCACCAACGACCTCAGACGCCTTTTCCTGAAGAACTGCGACATGAGACAGATCGCATTGCCGGGTGCCGACATGCGCCAGTGCAACTTGAGTCTGTCCAACCTCTCAGGTGCCAATCTCGCCGGCGTCCATCTGGCCGGGTCCGATCTGGAGGGTGCCGATTTCACCGATGCCGATCTCACAGGCGCCGACTTGTCGGGGACGGCGCTGTCAGCGACCAGATTCGACGGCGCCTCGGTGGCGGGGGCCAGATTCGACGAAGCCTGGGGGCTGATCGAGCACCAGGTCTTCTACCTGCAATCGCAGGGTGTTAACCTGGATAGGCAATGACATCTGCCCGCGACGCCTGGTGGTCTTCCCCTTAGCGGACGACTTCCACCTGCCATGATGTCGCCGCCGGGCTCCGGCGGCTTTTCTTTTGAACAAGGACCAACCAAGCAAATGACTGACGAGAGACGGGTCTTTTCCGGCATGCAGCCCACGGGAGCCGCGCAGGTGGGCAATCTGATCGGGGCCTTCAGCAACTGGGTCAGCATGCAGGACGACTACCGGACGATCTACTGCGTGGTCGACCTGCACGCCATGTCATCTCCATACGACCCTGCCGAGCTCTCCGAGTCCCGGCTCAGGCTCGCCAAGATGATCATCGCTGCCGGAGTGGACCCAAAGAGGTCTCTTCTCTACTACCAGTCAGAGGTCCCACAACACTCCGAGCTCTATTGGATAATCGGGACCCTTGCCGGCGTCGGGCAATTGCAACGTATGACCCAATACAAGGAGAAGTCGGACAAGGCCGGGCAGAGCTTCGGTGTGCTCGCCTACCCGGTGCTGCAGGCAGCCGACATTCTCATCCACAAAGCCCACGCGGTGCCGGTGGGGGACGACCAGACTCAACATCTGGAGTTGACCAGAGACCTGGCGGAGCGCTTCAACCACCGATACGGCGAGGTGTTTCCGATCCCGGACCGGATCACCCCTGAGATTGGTGCCCGGGTCATGTCTCTCCAGGAGCCGTCGATGAAGATGTCGAAGTCGGACCCCAACTCCAAGGCCACCGTATTTCTCACCGACACCAACGACGAGATCGTCAAGAAGGTCAAGAGTGCGGTGACCGACCCCGGGACGGAGGTCGCCTACGACTGGGAGCAGAAACCCGGAATCTCCAATCTCCTCGAGATCTTCTCCCACTTCTCTGGCCGTCCCATCGATGCCCTGGTCGCCGAATACGGCAGCGGTGGCTACGGCGTCTTCAAGATGGCCGTTGCCGAGGCAGTGGCCGATGGGATCAAGCCGATCCGGGAGGCCTTCGAGGGGATGTCCGATGAAGAGGTGTCTCGGGTCATGTCCGACAGCGCCGACCGGGCCAAGGTGTCCGCAGACATTACGTTGACCGAGGTCCGGGAGGCCGTTGGGCTCACCTGATCGAAAGACAGCTAGGTGACCTGCTCCAAAATCTCGGTCGGCAGCAAGAGTACGAAGGCCGACAGCAAGTTCCAGCCGGAGTGGAGGAAGATGGCCGGGCCCAGACGTCCTGTCCGCTGGGTGATCCAGGCGAGGATCACACCGAGCAGGAAAAGTGGTGGCAGAAAAACCGCGGCAGACGCCAGAATTCGTGAGGTATCGAGACCGGTCAGGTGGACGGCCGCGAAAACAAGGGAGCTGACGATCAGGGCAAAGATCTTTCCGCGTGTCTGCAGTGCTTTGAGCAGAACCCCGCGGTACATCAACTCCTCGGTGAACGGGCCGAGCACAACCGCGGCGCTGACCAGCGCAACCCGGAGGAAGGTCGTGTCGGCAGTGGCAATCACCTCGGCCACTTCTTGCTGTGGTCGCCCGTCGGGGAAGAGGAGGTTGCTGATTGGGAAGAACAACAGCGCTACCGCGATCTGCAGCACGAGGCCAAGACCCACGTAGAGCAGGTCGCCGGGGTGGACGGTCAGCCCGATCTCGCCCGGATCCTTTGATCTGGTGAGGATCCAGAACACGCCGAGGCTGCCGACGTATTGGCCGGCAAGCGCGAGGACCGTGATCCAGTCGTCGTCGCCCACCATGACGCCGAGGGCAAAAAGCAACCCGGTCCCCACGAGCCCACCCAACCAGATGAGGATGAAGTCGTAGACGGACCAGGGCCGGGACACGGAGCGGTCAGCCTACAACCGGGTCGGCGATCTGCACTGTTACCCTGCGACTTGTGGCCCACCACGCAAATACTTGGCATTTGTGCGACAGACCACCAGCTCGCTGGACAAGGAACGGATAATGGAAATCGACATCGGTATCGGCAAATCGGGTCGTCAGGCGTTCGGCTTCGACGACATCGCGATCGTTCCCTCCCGGCGCACCCGCGATCCCGACGACGTCGACATTTCCTGGCAACTGGACGCTTTCAAGTTCGATCTCCCGATGATGGGTTCGGCCATGGACTCGGCCATCAGCCCTGAGACCGCCGTCACCATCGGCAAGTTCGGAGGACTCGCCGTCCTCAATCTCGAAGGTCTGTGGACGCGATACGAGGACCCTGTGCCCTACTTCGAGGAGATCGCCGAGCTTCCCGATGAGAAGGCGACCCGACGAATGCAGGAGATCTACCTGGAGCCGGTGAAGCCCGAGCTGATCGGCGCGAGGATCGGAGAGGTCAAGACTGCGGGCGTGGTCACCGCGGCGAGTCTCACCCCGCAACGGGTTCGGGAGTGGGCTCCGATGGCACTCGACGCCGGTCTCGACATCCTGGTGATCCAGGGCACCGTCGTCTCCGCTGAGCACGTCTCGAGTCGAGAAGAGCCCTTGAACCTCAAGGAATACATTGCCAACTGCTCGGTACCGGTCATTGTCGGCGGATGCGCCAGCTACTCCACGGCCCTCCATCTCATGCGCACTGGCGCCATCGGAGTCCTCGTTGGCGTCGGTCCCGGTGCCGCCTGCACGACACGTGGTGTGCTCGGTGTGGGAGTGCCCCAGGCGACGGCGATAGCCGACGCCGCAGGGGCGAGGATGCGCTACCTCGATGAGACGGGTCGCTACGTCCACGTCATCGCCGACGGGGGGATGCGCACCGGTGGCGACGTCTCCAAGGCAATCGCGTGTGGCGCCGACGCAGTGATGATCGGATCGCCGCTCGCCTCGGCGACCGAGGCGCCTGGAAAGGGGTACCACTGGGGGATGGCCACCTTCCATCCAACACTTCCCAGAGGGGCTCGGGTCAACGTGGGGGATCGAGGCACGCTCCGGGAGATCCTGATCGGGCCCGCCCATGAAAACGACGGCAAACGCAACCTTTTCGGAGGGCTGCAAATGTCCATGGCCACAACCGGCTATTCGGACGTCAAGGAGTTCCAGAAGGCCGAGGTCATGATCGCCCCCTCCCTTCAGACCGAAGGCAAGGCACTACAGCGGTCGCAACGAGTCGGCATGGGATGACCGACGGCCAGCCATTGACGCAGGGCGGCCCCTCCGGCCGACCAGTGTTTGTATGCGTGAGGCTGCGAGATGAGGATGCACCGTAATGGCGGGTGGGGCTGGTGGTGGGCTGAGGCCAAGGTCGGATGGCAATGACACAGTCCTGGTCGTCGATTTCGGCGCCCAATATGCCCAACTGATTGCACGTCGGGTTCGGGAGGCACATGTCCGCTCCGAGATCGTCCCTCGCTCGATCACCGCAGAAGACGTCAAGCAACGGCGGCCGCTCGGTCTGATCCTCTCCGGCGGTCCGGCTTCGGTCTACGCCGAGGACGCCTACCGGATGGATCCCGGGCTCCTCGACGTCGGGATCCCCATTCTGGGAATCTGCTATGGCCATCAACTTCTCGCCGATCTCGCCGGTGGAGAGGTGGTCAACACCGGTGGGGCCGAATATGGGAACACGACACTCGAGGTCGTCGGGGACTCGGTGCTCCTCGCGGAGCTGCCCTCGAGTCAACAAGTGTGGATGTCACATCGTGATCAGGTGACCGGCGTGCCACCGGGTTTCGTCTGTGTCGGCAAGTCCGACGGTTCCGCGGTGGCGGCGATGGAGGACCGAGGGCGGGCGCTTTACGGCTTGCAGTTCCATCCCGAGGTGGCACATACCCCCCGTGGCACGGAGATCCTGAAGCGCTTCTTGTATGACGTCTGCGAGGCGACACCTTCGTGGACATCGCACTCCATCATCGAGTCGCAGGTCGCTTCGATCCAGGCCCGGGTCGGCGACAAGAGGGTCATTTGCGGGCTGTCGGGAGGTGTCGACTCCGCTGTTGCCGCTGCCATCGTCGCCGAGGCGATCGGCCAACAGCTCACATGCATATTCGTCGACCACGGTCTTCTCCGGGCCGGGGAGGCCGAACAGGTTGAGGAGGCGTTCCGAGCCCATTCCGACGTGGATCTGATCCATGTCAAAGCCGCCGACAGGTTCCTGGAACAACTCGAAGGTGTCACCGACCCTGAGCTGAAGCGAAATATCATCGGGGAGACTTTCATCCGGGTCTTCGAGGAAGCAGCCGCCGGTGTGGGTGACGCCGGCTTCTTGGTCCAGGGAACCCTCTATCCCGACGTCATCGAGTCGGGGTCCGGCTCGGCGGCCACCATCAAGACACACCACAACGTTGGAGGACTGCCGGAGGACATGAAGTTCGAGCTCATCGAGCCCCTGCGTGACTTGTTCAAGGACGAGGTCAGGGCGGTAGGCGAGGAGTTGGGGCTTCCCGTAGAGATCGTTTGGCGCCAGCCTTTCCCCGGGCCGGGCCTCGCGGTGAGGATCATCGGGGAGGTGACACTGGAGCGGCTCGAGGTGTTGCGAGCCGCCGATGCAATCATCGTCGAGGAGATCAGGCGAGCCGGTTTGTACCGGGACATCTGGCAGGCTTTTGGGGTGCTGCCCGCGATCAAAACGGTTGGTGTTCAGGGCGACGGTCGCACCTACGCCTATCCATTGATCGTGAGGGCGGTGACCTCCGAGGACGCGATGACGGCCGATTGGGCCCGTATCCCATACGAAGTCCTGGAGCGGATCTCGTCACGGGTCATCAACGAGGTGCCCGGTATCAACCGGGTCGCCTACGACATATCCTCGAAACCACCCGCCACGATCGAGTGGGAATGACGCGGGGCGGCGAGCCACGCCGAATGAGACGCTCCAGGGACCACATATGGTCCCTACAGCATTAGGAAACAGACGCTGGGCCTTAGGCGGCCCGTTCACAGTGCCGATAGAGACGGTGTTAGCTAGGCACTATCCAA
>Ga0299913_10006501_pt1 | contig 10130 bp, 7 predicted proteins | sample RVTome_9_FD_201360 | JGI IMG/M metagenome (GOLD analysis project Ga0299913, IMG submission 201360) | Soil microbial communities from uranium-contaminated site in the Upper Colorado River Basin, Wyoming, United States - RVT155D38 (version 2) ... | reverse complement strand
AGCGGCCGGGGGCGATCCGCTCGGCGAAGGCTTCGAGCGCGGCGAGCTTCTCGTCGGGGTCGGTGACGGCGCGCGCCTCCCCGAGGACGATCACCGACCGGTAGTTGACCGAGTGGTTGAAGATCGACCGGGCGAGGACGAGGCCGTCGATCAAGGTGACTGTGAGGCAGGCGGGAATGCCGCCGGCGACCGTGCGCAGGGTGCGGCTCGCCGCCGATCCGTGCACCCAGACCTCGTCGCCGACCCGTGCCTCAAGCGTCGGGATCGCGTAGGGCTGGCCGTCCTCGGCGGTGAACGCGAGGTGGCCGACCAGCGCCTCGTCGAGGATCGCGTCGATCGTCTCGCGGTCGTAAAAGCCGCGCTTGGGAAGCCGGGTAACCCGGGTGCGCGCGGTCGGTCCGGTCGAGCGCTCCACGGCCTGCGGGGGTGGGCGTGCCGCTCGGGCTCGCCGCCCTACGCCGCGCCGGCGGCGACCGGGGCCTGCCAGTGCCGCGCCGCGCGACGGTGGAGCATGGCGCGGAACTGCTCGGTCGTGGTCGGGAGGAGCTCGCCGGTGCCCCAGTCGAGGATCACGCCGTAGCGCCGCAGCACGTCGAGCTGGTCGAGCTCGCCCGCCCGGTAGCGCTCGGCGACGCTTTCGGCATCCTCCTCCAGCCACCCATGGCGCTCGGAGCGGATCCGCTTACGTTCCTGCTCGGTCGCCTCGGCGTCGACCTCGTACTGGGAGAGCTCGGCGTCGATCTCGCGCACCACCACCCCGTAATCCTTCGCCGCCCGCTCGACGCTGACATAGCCGTTGGCGACGTCCTCGCGGACCGCCTCGGGGTCGCGCTCGAGCGGGTCGCCGAAGCCGCCGCCGCCGGCGCTGGGCCGGGTGAAGCTGTCGCCGGCCTTCAGCGGCACGTTTGAGAACACCGCCCCGAGGAAGCGCTCCTCGTCGGTGCCGCGGTTGAGCCACACCCCGTGGGGGATGGAGGGCAGACCGCCCTCGATTCCCCACGTCACCGACCGTGCCCGGTCGCAGCAGTACGACATCACCGTGTTTCGCACCTCGGTCAGCCGGCCGCCCTTCTCGACCCCGCACCCGCCCCGCCACTTGCCGGGACCGCCGGTGTCCGTGAGGATCTGGTGGCTCGAGGTGACGACCGGAGAGAGGCGCTCCTGGCCCTCCAACGGCTGCACCGCCAGGCCGACGCCGAACACGGGCGAGGTGGCGTTAGAACCGTCCTTGCCGTTGCGACCGCCCCAGCCCCCGGCCATCCAGTCGTACCACATGAAGATCGACTCGCCCTCGTTGCGAGTGTCGAGACCGCCGACGAGCAGGTACTCGAGGTTGAACGCCGCCGCCATCGCCCGTTCTGGCATCACCTGCGACCAGAGCTCGAAGTTTGCGTTCATGATCTTCTCGTAGGGCCCGGAGCAGAACCCGGTCACCGCGGTCGGCCACGCCGCGTTCACGCAGCTCCCCTCCGGCCCGAGGTCGATGTCGAGCGCCCGGTAGAAGCCGGAGTTGAGCGGCACGTCGGGGAAGAACGTCTTCGTCCCCGCGATCACCCCGGAGAAGCTCGCTCCGAAGCCGGAGTTGAGGAAGGTGCCGACCGCGGGGTGGGAGCCGGAGAGGTCGTAACGAACAACGTCGCCGTCGATCGTCATCTTGACCTTGATCGGGACGAGCCCCTCGGGCTCGGCGGGGTCGTAGTCGATGTAGTCCTCGGTCTCCCAGGTGCCGTCGGGGAGCTCGGAGATCCGCTTGCGGGTCAGGCGCTCGACGTAGTCCTGGACCTCGTCGAACGCGGTGACGATCGTCTCCTTGCCGTACTTCTCGCAGAGGCGGAGGATCTCGCGCTCGGCAACCCCGGTTGCCTCGACCTGGGCGAGGCAATCGCCCTCGGCGTCGCTGGGGGCGCGCGTGTTGGAGACGATCATCCGCACGATGTCGTCGCGGTAGACGCCTTCGTCGTAGATCCGCACCGGCGGGATGCGGACGCCCTCACCGAAGTGGTCCTTGGCGCTGACGTCGAAGGAGCCCGGGACGCTGCCCCCCATGTCGGCCCAGTGCCCGTTCGATTCGGCGATGCAGATGAGCTTGCCATCGTGGAAGATCGGTCGCACGATGCGCACGTCGTTGAAGTGGGTGCCGCCGACGTAGGGGTCGTTGATCGCGAAGACGTCGCCGGGGCGCATCTCGTCCTTGAACGCTTCGACCACCGCCTTGGCGGTGAGGTGGAGGGTTCCGACGTGGACTGCGATGTCCTGGCTTCCCTGCATGATCGTGTTGCCCTGCGGGTCGCAGAGGGCGGATGAGAAATCGCGCGAGTAGATCACGAACGAGTGGCAGGTCCGGAGGATCTGCTCCGCCATCTGGTCGACGATGGTCACGAAGGCGTTCTTCAGCACCTCGAAGGTGACCGGGTCGAGCGTCGTCTGGTCGTTGCTCATCACCCCTCCCCCTCGATTGCCATCCGGATGTTCAGCCACTCGTCCACCTCGACCTTGGCCCCCGGCGGCACGAGCACGGTGGAGTCGAGCTGCTCGAGGACGGCGGGGCCGGCGAAGGTCACACCGGCGGGCACGTCGGCGCGGCGATACACCGGCGTCTCCCGCGCATCGCCGTCGCCGAAGTGGACCTGGCGGCGGGCGATGGGCTCCGGCATTGAGCCCTCGCGCTCGTGCCGCGCCAGCTCGGCCTTCTGCGTGACGCCCACCGCGCGCAGGTTGAGCCGGTAGATCTCGATCGGGCTGCCCTCCCGGCGGTAGCTGTGCTCGCGGTCGTGCTCGTCCTCGAACGTGCCGGCGAGGTCGTCGAGCGAAGTCACCTTGCCGTCGACCGGAACCGCGATCGAGCGCCACTGGCCCGCGTAACGCATGTCGATGGTGCGCTGAAGGTCGACCTTGTCGGGCGACACTCCCTCGACGCGCATCCGCTCCATCGCCTCCTCCTTGAGCTTCTCGAACTCCCGCTCGACCTGCTCGGGGTCGACGTCGTCGAGCGTGCCGAGCAGCAGCGTGAAGAAGTCGTGCCGGATGTCGACCAGCAGGCAGCCGAGCGCCGAGGTGGTCCCCGGGTTGGGGGGCACCAGCACGGTCGGGATCACGAGCTCGCGGGCGAGAGCCGCGCCGTGCAGCGGCCCGGCGCCGCCGAAGCAGACCAGCGCGAACTCGCGCGGGTCATAGCCGCGGCGCACGGAGATCAGCCGGATCGCGTCAGCCATGTTGGCGTTCGCCACCGCGATCACCGCCTCGGCGGCCTCGGTCACCCCGAGGTCGAGTGGCTCGGCGACCTTCCGAAGCGCCTCCTCGGCCTTGCCGCTGTCGAGCGTCATCGCGCCGGCGATCAGCTCAGTGCCGAGACGGCCCAGCACCAGGTTCGCGTCGGTGTTGGTGGGCTCGGTGCCGCCCTGCCCGTAGCACGCCGGCCCGGGGTCGGCGCCCGCCGACTGCGGGCCGTTTCGCAGCGAGCCCGCGTCGTCGATCCAGGCCAGCGAGCCGCCGCCGGCGCCGATCGTCAGCACCTCGATGCTTGGGAACCGGATCGGATAGCCGTACTGCACTGACCACTCATTTGTGGTCCGCGCCTCGCCCTCGTAGACCAGCGATATGTCGGTGCTGGTGCCGCCCATGTCGAACCCGATCGTGTTGTCGAACCCGCACAGCTGCCCGATGTGGCGGCTGGCGATCGCCCCCGCGGCGATCCCCGACGCCGCGAGCCGCACCGCCCACCGATCCGCGGTCTCCGGGGTCATCACGCCGCCGCCCGAGTGGAGGATCACCAGGTCGCCCTGGTAGCCGCCCGAGCGCAGCTCGCTCTCGAGGTCGCGCACGTACCGCCCCACCAGCGGCTGCAGCACGGCGTTGGCGATCGTGGTAGAGAACCGCTCGTGCTCGAATATCTCGGGCAGCACGTCGCTCGAGGTTGTTATCAGCACGCCGTCGAGCTCCTCCTCGAGGATCTCGCGCATGCGCTGCTCGTTGGCCGAGTTGGCGTAGGAGTTGATGAAGCAGACCGCCACCGTCTTGATCCCGTGCCGCTTGATCAGCTGCGCCACCTCGCGGGCGCCGTCCTCGTCGAGCTCCTCGAGGACCGCGCCGGCGTAGTCGATGCGCTCGGCGACCTCGAAGCGGAGGCGCCGGGGAATCGGCGGGGGATCGACGTCCCGATAGGCGTCCCACAGGTCCTCCTTGGTGCCGCGGCGGATCTCGATCACGTCGCGGAACCCTTTCGTCGTCACCATCGCCGCCGAGGGATAGCTGCGCGTGATCAGCGCGTTGGTCGCCACCGTGGTGCCATGGGAGAAGAGAGCGACCTTGGAGAGGTCTATCCCCGCCTCGGAGATGCCCGTGATCACGCCGTTGATCGGATTTGCCGTCGAAGGCACCTTCGCGACCCGCAGCTTGCCCGTATCCCGGTGCAGAGCGCAGATGTCGGTGAACGTCCCGCCGACGTCTACTGCGACGATGTCCTCGGCCACGCCGTCTCTCTCCTCCTGCTCGCTCGACGTTATGCGAGAAATGCTCCCGCATCGACCCCGACCGGGCTACATGCGAAGCACGAACGGTTCCGCGGGGGTTTGGACTTCGCACAATCGCTACGAAGGGGGGATCTCGGCGAGCGCCGCTATAAGCCCGGCGACCTGGTCGTCGGTGTGCGCGGCCGACACCGTCACGCGCAGGCGCGAGCTTCCCGGGGGCACGGTCGGCGGACGGATCGCCGGCACCAGAAAGCCCTTCTCCAGCAGCGTCGCGGAGGCGGCGAGCGCGCCCTCGGCCTCGCCGATGATCACCGGCAGGATCGCCGATGGATGACCGGGTGCGAGCCGCTCGATGTGGCCGCAGAGGCGCTCGCGGAGCGCCTCGCCCTCCGCCGAGCGGACGATCCTGAGGGCCGCCAGCGCCGCGGCGGCAACCGCCGGGGGCGTAGCGGTGGTGAAGATGAACGAGCGGGCGCGGTTGCGCAGGAGCTCGATCAGCGGCCCCGGCCCGGCGACGTACCCGCCTAGGGCACCGAGCGTCTTCGACAGAGTGCCCACCCGCAGCGCCTCGACGCCGGCGAGGTCGGGATGGGGTCCGAGCACGGCGTGCGCCTCGTCGATGACGAGGAGCGCGCCGTGGCCGGCGCAGAGGGTGACCAATTCCTCGACCGGGGCGAGATCGCCGTCCATCGAGAACACGGTCTCGCTGACGACGAGCGCTCTGGGGGCGTCGCGCAGCAGCGCAGCGAGGGCGTCGAGATCACGGTGGGGGTAGACCGCCGCCCGCGCCCGGGCGAGCCGGCAGCCGTCGATGATCGAGGCGTGGTTGAGCTGGTCGGAGCAGATCAGCGCCTCCGGCCCCCCGAACGTTGCGAGCACCGCCAGGTTGGCGGCAAAGCCGGTCGGGAAGAGCAGCGCCCGCTCGGCGCCCTTCCAGCTCGCGAGCCCGGCCTCGAGCTCGGAGTGCACTGGACGCGAGCCGACGATCAGCCGCGCCGCGCCCGCTCCCACCCCCCAGCGGTCAAGCGCCGCCCGCGCCGCGGCGCGCACCTGCGGGTGCCCGGCCAGGCCGAGGTAGTCGTTGGAGGCAAACGAGACCACCCGCTTGCCGCTGGCGGCGAGGCGCCCCTCCGGCCCGTCGGCGTCGAAGTCGCGGATGACGCGCCACTGCTCCGCCTCCCGGATTGCCTCGCACTCCGCCTCCGCCCACTCTCGCCAGCCCGGCGCCGCGCGCCGATCCATGCGCATCGCCCTAGCAGCGTCGGCGACCTCGCGAGCGCTCACCTCGCGACCCGCTCCTCGATCGCCTCGGCCAGGGTGTCGACGATCCGCTCGAGCTCCGGAGCGGTGATGGTGAGCGGCGGCATCAGTACCACCACGTCGCCGAGGGAGCGCAGCAGGACGCTGCGCTCGACCGCCGCCTTGCAGACCTCACGGCCCCGCCGCTCTCCCTCGGCGCCGTGAAGCTCGACGCCGCCCATTAAGCCCTCGAGCCGAACCTCGGCTACCTGGGGCAGCGGTTCGATCCGCTCGCCGAGGAGTGTCCCGAGCTCGGCCGAGCGGGTCCGGACGTTGGCGAGCACGTCGCGTTCGTCGAGCAGGCGCAGGTGCCGGAGGGCGACCGCGGCGGCGAGGGCGTTTCCGCCGTATGAGTGCCCGTGGTAGAGGGTGCGCGGGCCCAGATCCTCGCCGAGGAACGTCCGGTAGACCTCGTCGCTCGCGACCGTCGCCGACATCGGCAGGTAGCCCGCGGTGAGCCCCTTGCCGACGCAGAGGATGTCGGGGCGAAGTCCGCAGCGCTCACTCGCGAAGAGCGACCCCGTGCGACCGAAGCCGGTCGCGACCTCGTCGCAGATCAGGAGGACCTCGGTCTCCGCGCAGGCGTCGGCGAGCTCCGCAAAGGCAACTGGAGGGGCGGTCCGCATCCCCGCGGCCCCCTGGACGAGCGGCTCGACGACCGCGGCGGCGAGCTCTTCGCCATGCTCGCAAACCAGCTCGGCGGCGACGGCGAGCGAGTCCGGAACATCGAACCCCGGCGCCCGCAGGACCGGGAAGCGCAGCGGGTCGAAGAGCTCGGCGCCGAACCCGCCGTCGCCCAGCGACAGCGACCCCACCGTGTCGCCGTGGTAGGCGCCACCGAACGCGAGGTAGCGGATGCGTCCGGCGACGCCCCGGTTGGCCCAGTACTGGAAGGCGATCTTGAGGCCCTGCTCGACGGCCGCGGCGCCGTCGGACGCAAATAGGAAGTGCGGGGCGTCGACCGGGACGACCTCGGCCAGCGCTTCGGCCAGCTCGATCACGACTCGGTTGCCGTTACCAAGCATTGTCGAGTGGGCGACCCGCCCCAGCTGCTCGGCGAGGGCGGCGTCGAGCTCGCTCACCCGGTGGCCGAGGGTCGAGACCCACAGCGAGGAGATCGCGTCGAGGTAGCGGCGCCCATCGACGTCGATCAGCTCGTGCCCCTCGGCGCGCTCGACGATCACCGGCACGTCGTCGGGGAAAGTGGCCATCTGCGTGAACCCATGCCAGACGACGGCCGCATCACGGCGGGTCCACTCGGGGGAGGGCACTGCGTCTAAGCCTAGGCGCTTTCGAGGCTCGACTCGGTGAGCCGCCCGTCGAGCTCTCGACCTTGCTCGACCGCCTCCTCGGGCGACAGCTCGCGGAATCGCAGCGTGTCACCGACCGGCCGCAGCTGGCCGATCTTCCAGAGACCAACGCGGGCGATCGTCCCGGCGACGACGAAGCCGCCCGCTGTGGGTCCGTCATGAGCGAGGATCACCGGCAGGTCGCCGTTGATGTTGACCGCCCCGAGGGGATAGCTGTTGTCGAGGATGTTCGAGGGGTGCCCGCCGGAGATCCCGCCCCCCTTGCGGGCCCACTTGAACTTGTGGGGCTCGAGGCGGATCCCGGTGCGGTTCGAGTTCTTGTCCACCTTCCACGTCCGGGTGAAGAACTCCTCCATGTCCTCCTCGGTGAGGTAGTCGGGGGTCGCCTGCGGACCGCGCACGGTCTCGATCTCCCAATGCCGCGAGTAGGCCGGCCGCAGCGACTCCTTGAAGCGCCGCGGGGCATCTGCGTCGTCGCCCTCGCCGAGCGGCAGCCGATCGCCCGCCTGCAAGGCGCGGCCCTCGTGGCCGCCCAGCGCACCCATCGTGTAGGTGGAGCGCGAGCCGAAGAAAAGCGGCACGTCGACGCCGCCCGAGACCGCGACGTACTGACGGAAACCGGGGCCCTGGGAAATGCCGATCCGCAGCCCGGTCCCGGCGTCGACGCGACGGCTCTCCCACAGAGGCAGCGCATCGCCGTTGAGGGTGACGTCGGCCTCGGCGCCGCACACCGCCACCGTCGCCTCACGCCCGAACCGGACCGCGAGCCCGCCGAGCGTCACTTCGAGCGCAGCGGCGCCCTCCTCATTCCCGACCAGCAGGTTCGCGACGCGGAACGCGAAGTGGTCCATCGGCCCGGCGGGGAACAGCCCCTGGCTCATCATCCCCACCCGCCCCGGGTAGTCCTGGACGGTCGTGGCGATCCCGCCCTCGAGGATCTCGATCTCGCTTGTCGACGCCGCCATCTGCACCACCCGCCTAGGGGACCGGGGTCGAGGCCCACGCCTCCTCGGCCCTCTTGCGCCGCTCCGACGCCTCGTCGGCCACCTTGGGCAGCCAGTCCAGGTAGGCGCCGACGTCGAAGGGACTGTCTTCGATCTCGTAGGTGTACTCGCCCGCCTCGACCTTCCGCCAGGCTTCCAGGAGCTCATCCTCGTCCACCTGGTGGAAGCTGACGCGATCGCCGGGGCGGAGCAGGAACGGGCTTTCTCCGAAGCCCTCATTGCGTCGCTCCAGGTCGAAGATCCGAATCGTCCGGCCAAGGAGCTGGTATCCGCCCGGGGACTCGACCGGGTAGATCGCGAAGCAGGGCCCCCCGATCCCCAGGGTGCCCTCCGCTGTCCACGTCCGCGTCGGGTTGTACTTGGGCACCGAGACGATGTAGCGGGGGTCCATCGGGAACATGAACGGCAGCCCGGGAAAGAAGCCGACGAACCCGTTCCACTGCTCGGTGCCGATCACCGAGGCCCAGAGCTCGTCGCGGTCGGAGAGGCCGTTGTAGCGGATGATGTAGTCGATGTTGTTGCCGCCCTCGCAGTTGGGGGCATCGGCGCGAATGCCGTCGATGTAGCGCTTCACCGCCTTGCGGGTCGTCGACTCATCGAGGGCGAGCGGCAGACGGATGCGCCGACTGGGGATCTCGATGTCGTGCTCGGCGGGAAGCTCCGCATGCAGGGTGCGCAGCTCCTTGAGCAGATCGTCGGCGGAGAGCTCGTCGGGTCGGTAGCTGACGAGGATCGACCGGAACCCGGGCGCCACCTCCACGATGCCCTTCATCTCCCGGTCTCGAAGCGCCCTGTCGACGGCGAGGACGAAGAAGTTGAGGGTCAGGTCGAGATCCATCGGCCCGTACTCGAGAAGCAACGCGCGCTCGCCGGCGTAGCGATAGATGATGCTCGGTTTCCCGTCTGCAGCCGACGTTTGATCCGCGATCGGGTCGGTCATCCCTGTCCTCTCATCGCCGAGCGCAACCTATCACCGGGTCCATAGCTGGGCGGCGAAGTATCGCGATGCCCCCTACGTGTGTGTACCTCCAACACGCACCAAACGACCACGCCGGTCAGTACACGACGTACATGTCACATTCACCATTCCGCGCGGGTAAGGGCCATGGTATAGGTAGGCGGCCGCACCGGGATGCCAGAGCTCGATCAGGAGGATGAGAGGAGCAAAGACATGGCCGACAAGACGACGATCAAGGCGCCGGTTCCGGGGACCTTCTATCGCCGTTCCAGTCCCGACGAGGATCCGTACATCGACGAAGGCGACCGCGTTTCCGACGGGCAGGTGATCGGGCTCGTCGAGGTGATGAAGAACTTCAACGAGGTGAAAGCCGACCGCGACGGCGTGCTGGAGAGCTTCCTCGTCGAGAACGAGGACCTGGTCGAGGCGGGTCAAGATATAGCCGCGCTGGCCGCCGAGTGACGCAGGCGGCCCGGAGCCGGGCGAGATGAACAAGGTCCTGATCGCCAACCGGGGCGAGATCGCCCGACGCGTCATTCGCGCCTGCCGAGAGCTCGACCTCCCAAGCGTCGCGGTTTACTCCGACGCCGACGAGGAGGCACTCCACGTCCGCGAGGCCGATCAGGCGGTCTCGATCGGCGAGCCGCACGCCCGCAAGTCGTACCTCAACATCGAGCGCCTGATCGCCGCCGCCCGCGAGAGCGGGGCCGACGCGATTCATCCCGGCTACGGGTTCCTCTCCGAGTCGCCCCGGTTCGCCGAGGCCTGCGAGGCGGTGGGGATCACCTTCGTCGGGCCCCCGGCGAGCGCGATCGCAGCGATGGGGGACAAGGCCGCCGCGCGCCGGATCGCCCAAGCGCACGACGTGCCGGTGGTCCCGGGGGGCGACGCCGCAGCCGACGTCGAGGCGTCGCTTCGCGCCGCCGAGGAGGTCGGCTACCCGGTGCTGGTGAAGGCGGCGGCGGGCGGCGGCGGGCGGGGGATCAGGGTCGCCCGCAACCCCGACGAGCTCCGCGGGGCGTTCGCGGCCGCCGCCAGGGAGGCGGAGGCCGCGTTCGGCGACCCGGCCCTCTACATCGAGAAACTCATC
>Ga0299913_10006500_pt1 | contig 10131 bp, 7 predicted proteins | sample RVTome_9_FD_201360 | JGI IMG/M metagenome (GOLD analysis project Ga0299913, IMG submission 201360) | Soil microbial communities from uranium-contaminated site in the Upper Colorado River Basin, Wyoming, United States - RVT155D38 (version 2) ... | reverse complement strand
GAAGAGCACGCCGAATTTGCGCGTCGCGACGGCTCGATCGCGACCGGCCTGACGGTCGTCGTGTCATCCGAGCACGACGCGGAGATCCGGCGCGTGTCGCTGACCAACCTCGGCTCCCACTCTCGCGAGATCGAGCTGACGTCGTACGCCGAGATCGTCCTCGCGGCTCAGGCGGCGGACGTCGCCCACCCGGCTTTCCAGAACCTCTTCGTCCAGACGGAGTTCGTGCCCGAGATCGGTGCCCTGCTCGCGACTCGGCGGCCGCGATCGAATGACGAGCGGCAGGTCTGGGCCGCCCATGTCGCCGCGGTCGAAGGCCAGACCGGCGGATTGATCCAGTACGAGACCGATCGCGCCCGCTTCCTGGGCCGCGGCCGGTCCATCCGGTCGCCTGTTTCGGTCATCGACGGTCGTCCGCTGTCGAACACGGTTGGCCCCGTCCTCGATCCGATCTTCAGCCTGCGCTGGCGCCTGTCACTCGCCCCCGGTGCCACGGCCCACGTCATCTTCTCGACGGTCGTGGCCAATTCAAGGGACGACGTCCTGGACCTCGCCGACAAGTATCGCGACGGGGCCACATTCGAACGTGCGGCGACGCTTGCCTGGACGCAGGCGCAGGTCCAGCTCCACCACCTGGGCATCGAGGGGGACGAAGCGCACCTGTTTCAGCGCGTCGCCAACCGAATCCTGTATTCCGACCCCACGCTCCGGCCGTCGCCCACGCTCCTGGCGCAGAACGAGCGCGGGGCACCCGGATTGTGGGCGCACGGCATCTCGGGCGACCTGCCGATCGTCCTCGTCCGGATCGACGAGGCGGCCGACATCGACATCGTCCGCCAGCTGCTGCGGGCACACGAGTACTGGCGCCTGAAGCTGCTCGACGTGGATCTGGTGATCATCAACGAGCGCGGCGTCTCGTACGCGCAGGATCTCCAGGACGCATTGGAAACGTTGGTGCGGACGAGCCAGTCGAGGCTGGCCCACGACGGGCACGACGCGCATGGGGGCGTTCACGTCCTGCGCGGCGACCAGCTCCCTGCAGAGGATCGGATCCTCCTCCAGGCGGCTGCGCGGGCCGTCCTGCTCAGTCGGCGAGGCACCCTCGCCGAGCAGGTCCTGCGCCTCGAGCGGCCCGAAGTGATCGTCCAATCGGCGCCGCCCGCGCCGCCCGCGCCGCACTGGCCGGAGGTAGCCGGCCCGCACAGGCCGGAGCTCGAGTTCTTCAACGGCCTGGGCGGCTTCGCCGAGGGCGGGCGCGAATACGTGGCCGTCCTCGGGCCGGGGCAATCGACCCCGGCGCCGTGGATCAACGTCATCGCCAACCCCTCGTTCGGGTTCCAGGTGTCCGAATCCGGCTCCGGCTACAGCTGGTCGGAGAACAGCCGCGAGAACCAGCTCACGCCGTGGTCGAATGATCCCGTGGGCGACCCGGTGGGCGAAGCGCTCTACGTCCGCGACGACGACAGCGGCGAACTGTGGGGGCCGACGGCGCTGCCGATCCGAAGGGAAGAATCGACCTACGTCGCCCGCCACGGGACGGGGTACAGCCGCTTCGAGCACTTCCACGACGGCATCGCCCTCGACCTCGTCCAGTTCGTGCCGCTTGACGAGCCGATAAAGATCTCGGTGCTGACCTTAACCAATCATTCCCGTCGCTCGCGACGGCTTTCTGTCACAGCCTACGCGGAGTGGATCCTTGGCCCGTCGCGCGGCGCAGCTGCGCCACATGTCGTCAGCGAGCTGGAGCCGGAGACACAAGCTCTACTGGCGCGCAACCCATGGAACACGGAGTTCGGCGGGCGGGTCGCCTTCCTTGACCTGGGCGGGCGACAGACATCGTGGACCGCGGATCGAACCGAGTTCCTCGGCCGCAACGGCGCCCCGGACCGGCCGGCCGGCCTCGAGCGCGGCCATCGCCTTGCCGGCTCGGCCGGCGCGGCACTGGACCCGTGCGCGGCCTTACAGACGAGTGTCGAGCTGGCCGCCGGCGATCAGGCGCAGGTCGTTGTGCTCCTCGGCGAGGCCGACGGGGCAGCAGCGGTGGCCGATCGTATCCGACGCTGGCGTGGGGCTGACCACGCGGCGGAGCTGCAGTCGGTCAGGACGTACTGGGACGACGTGCTCGGCGCCATCCAGGTGCGGACACCTGACCGCTCGATGGACATCATGCTCAACACCTGGCTGCTCTACCAGGCACTCTCCTGCCGCGTCTGGGCGCGGACTGGCTTCTATCAGGCCGGCGGGGCTTACGGATTCCGGGACCAGCTTCAGGATGTCATCGCCCTGATGACCGCCCGGCGCGAGCTGTCGCGCGAGCATCTCCTGCGCGCGGCCGCCCGGCAGTTCACGCAGGGCGACGTCCAGCACTGGTGGCACCCGCCGAGCGGGCGCGGCACTCGGACACGAATCTCGGACGATCGGCTCTGGTTGCCCTACGCGGTCGTGCGCTACCTCAGGGTGACAGGCGACCTCGCCGTCCTCGATGAGCCCGTGCCCTTCATCGACGGTCCCGAGCTCGGCGTCGGCGAGATGGACGCCTATTTCGAGCCCGAGCGCTCGGCCGAATCGGCCTCGTTGTTCGAGCATTGCGCCCGGGCGATCGAGCGGAGCCTGACGCTCGGCAACCATGGGCTGCCCCTGATCGGGTCAGGCGACTGGAACGACGGCATGAACCGGGTCGGCCACCTTGGGCACGGCGAGAGCATCTGGCTGGCGTGGTTCTTGCACACCGTGCTGGACGGCTTCGTGCCGATCGCCCAGGCGCGCGGCGAAAGCCGAAGGTCCGAGACCTGGCTGGCCCACATGAAGGCCCTCCGGCGGGGTCTCGAGCGCCACGGCTGGGACGGCGACTGGTACCGCCGTGCGTTCTTCGACGACGGTACTCCTTTGGGCTCGGCGATCAACGCCGAGTGCCGGATCGACTCCATCGCCCAGTCTTGGAGCGTTATGTCGGGCGCCACAAACCCGGACCGCGCCCGACGCGCGATGGCAGCGGTCGAGGAGTACCTGATCCGTCGCGGCGATGGACTTGTGCTGCTGTTCACGCCGCCGTTCGACCGCTCCGACGTCGACCCCGGGTATATCAAGGGCTACCTGCCGGGCATTCGCGAGAACGGCGGGCAGTACACCCATGGGGCGATCTGGTCGCTCATCGCCTTCGCCGTGCTGGGCGACGGCGACAAGGCGGGCGAGCTGTTCTCGATCCTGAACCCGATCAACCACGCCAGCACCCGATCGGGCGTCCATCGCTACAAGGTCGAGCCATACGTCATGCCCGCCGACGTATACGCCGAGCCGCCCCACCTGGGCCGGGGTGGCTGGACGTGGTACACCGGGTCGGGCGGCTGGATGTACCAGGCCGGCATCGAATCGATCCTGGGCTTCCGGCTGCGCGGTACGACGCTGGTCATCGACCCCTGCATACCGCGTTCATGGCCGCGATACGAGGTCAACTTCCGATACCACTCCGCCCGCTACTCGATCGTCGTGGAGAATCCGCAGGGCCTCAGCCGCGGGGTCATATCAGCAGAGCTCGACGAGCGCGGGCTCGATGGTTTAGAAGCCGGGGTGGGGGTCTCCATTCCACTCGTCGACGACGGCTTGACGCATCCCGTTCGGATCGTGCTCGGTTGAGGTACGGACACCGTCATCCAGTCAGCAGGGCGGGTGCCCCCAAGGGGCTCAAGCACCCGCCCGCTGGCTCCCGGCTCTCGCCGGACGCGCCAATCGTCTATTCCATGGATGAACGGAAGTTCGTCATAGCGCACCCGTTCTACTCCGATTTGCGTACCGCGCCCGGCGAAGTGACCGTTCATACTCCGCGCAGCGGCGCCGGGGAGCCGTAAGTGCATCCTCATTGCGCCACGCTGGGGAGGTGCCTGCCGTGAGACTGAGCCAAACGGGTAGCTTTCACGTCCGACGCTTTGCGCTGGCGACGCCCATCGCCGTGCTGGCCAGCCTGGTCATGGCCACTTCAGCACTTGCCGCGCCACCCTCCTGGACGACGCCGCAGACAGTGCGCAGCACCAATGACCCGCGGCTTTCCGACGCTGACTTCCAGCGCCGCAACGTGGCCATCGCCTGGGACGAGCCGGATACCCCGCGCGAGGTGGGCATTCGCACAAGCACTAACGCCGGGTCCAGCTTCGGGCCCATCTCATGGTTCGATGGTGCGCGCAACGCGGCCGTCGACGTGTGCGGCTCAGAGGTCCACGCGGCGATGGAGATGGCTGCGCCGGGCACCTGGCTGATCCAGTACGCGGCGGGCGGGATCGCCGGTGGCGGCTTCTCGACGGTAACGATCGCGCCGAGCATCGACGACCAGAGTGACCCGGACGTGGCGTGCACTCGCGGCCGCGTCTTTGTCTCCTGGCTCGAGGAAGATGGCCCCGGCCATTCGATGTACGTCGCCCACGCGCTGCGCTCGGGCGGCCCCTTCAGCGCGCCGATCTTCCTGGGCTTCGACGACGAGGCCTACTTCGGCAGCGCCCTGGCTGTCGCCGGGGTGCGCAACATGGCCTACGCCGTGCACCAGGAGTGGGACGGCGACCTGTACTTGACGCGCTGGTCGATCGGCGCCGGTCCTGGCTTCGCCGTCACTCCACTGGGCACGCAGTCGATCGGGCCGGGCGTGCCCGGTAATGAGGCCTCGGATGCGGTCATCGCCGCCTCCGGCAGCAAGGTCGCAGTGGCCTGGTTCAAGTGCGGCGGCCTGTTCGCCCGGGTAAGCAATGACCATGGCGCCACGTGGGGACCGGCGCGCAAGCTGATCGACCACGTTGCGTGCGAAGGGGACTTCGGCACGTCGCCTGCCTCGATCGCCCTGCGCGGCAACAAGATCGCACTGACCTACCTGGGCTTTGGTATTCCCAACGTCTCGTTCGTCGGGCTGATCCGGACGTCGAGTGACTTCGCTGCATTCTCCGACGTCACGATCGCCGAGAACCACAACGACCACCGCGTCGGCTATGTCCGTGCCGGAGGCACGTGGCGCCTTGCAGCAGCGTTCGAGACCCGCGGCGACAGGATCCGCTTCCGCCGCCAGATTTAGTCGCGGCAGGCCACGCCGCCGATGCTACGATCGGTCGCGTGAACTACGAGCTGTACATGAGCGCCGCGCTGGCCGAGGCGCGCACCGCCATCGAACGAGGCGAGGCGGCCGACGGCGCCGTCGCGGTGCTCGACGAGGCACTCGTCGCGCGCGGCCACAGCCAGGTCGAGGCGACCGGCGACCCGACCGCCCACGCCGTGATGGTGGTGGTGCGCGAGGCCGCCCGGCGCCTCGGTCGGTCCGATCTCTCGGGCTTGATCATCTTCAGCGCCAACGAGCCGTGCACGATGTGCGTCGGCGCGTTGCTCGAGTCGGACGCCGACGGGCTGGTATACGCGCTGTCCGACTCGAAGTCCGGAGCCGCCGGCTCAGCCGTGCAGCTGACCTCCGGCGACGTTCTGCCACGCCGCCTGTCGGTCGTATCGGGCATCATGCAGCGCGAGGCGAGCGAGCTTCGCGCGGTCGGCTCCCGCCGCGCCTGAGGGTTGGCCCATCCGACTCGGGTTATCCTTTTCGGCGGAGAGGTGTCCGAGTGGTTGATGGTGCCGCTCTCGAAAAGCGGTGTGCGAAAGCACCGTGGGTTCGAATCCCACCCTCTCCGCCACTATCCTTCCCAACCGCTCGCCGGAGAGGTCGCCTAGAGGCCTAGGGCGCGGCACTGGAAATGCCGTATGGGGCAACCCATCGTGGGTTCGAATCCCACCCTCTCCGCCACGATCTCTGGTGGCCGACCGATGACAAACCTGCCGCCCGACCTGCAGATTCATGCGCTCGAGATGGCCACCTTCCGGTTCGCCGACGACGAGCCCGGTGCCGGCGAGGAGGGCGTGGTCATGGCCTACGCCGTCCGCCACACCGCCGGCGTACTCCTGTTCGACACCGGCTTCGGCTTTGGGAGCCACCTGGTCGACGATCGATATCACCCGCGCACTCGGCCGGTGGGCGAGGTGCTGGCCTCGGCGGGCGTCGGGCTCGCGGAGATCACGGCCGTCGTCAACTGCCACCTGCACATCGATCACGCCGGCCAGAACGCGGCCTTTCGCGGCATCCCCATCCATGTCCAGACCGCCGAGTGGCACGTCGCCCATACGACCGAGCACACGATCCTCGAATGGATCGACTTCGACGGCGCCGATTACCGCCTTGCCACGGGCGACCACGAGCTGTTTCCCGGCATGCGCCTGATCGCCACCCCGGGGCACACGGTTGGCCACCAGTCACTGGCTATCGACAGCGCCGCGGGTATGGTCGTCCTGGCCGGTCAGGCGATCTACAGCGTGGGCGAGTGGAGCGGCGACCCGGGCGCACGGGAGGGCCGCTCGCGGGCCTGGGATCGCGATGCGTACGACTCGTCGGTCGCACGGCTTCGGGCGCTGGACCCGGCACGCATCTACTTCGGCCACGACCGGGCGTTCTGGGCTCGCTGAGCCGACCCACAGGCTCCACCAACTCTCAGGGCGTATCATTCCGGAGCCGTGCTAGGCGGGGAACTAGCGGTGCCCTGTACCTGCAATCCGCTCCAGCAGGGCTGAATTCCCACCCGAGGCCCGCGTCCGCGGAAGCCGACGGGGAGATCGACGTTGAGGATCGGGTCCCGCGCAGCGGCGACGCGTGAACCTCGTCAGGTCCGGAAGGAAGCAGCGATAAGCGCTGCTCGCCGGGTGCCGCGGATCGGCCTGGTCCGAGTCGATCACTTCGTTGGGCACGCGAACGTCCCGGTCGACGGTGGGTGCACGGCAAACTCCCCCGGCCGCGCTCCGGCCGTACCATGTCCCAACCACATGGCATCGACGTCACCGGCGACCCCGACCCCCCACCAGGCCCTGTATCGGCGCTGGCGAGCGCAGACCTTCGCCCAGGTCGTGGCCCAGGACGCGGTCATCGAGACGCTGCGCAACGCCGTCCGGCTCGATCGCCTGGCGCATGGCCTGCTCTTCGTGGGACCGCGCGGCACGGGCAAGACCTCGACCGCGCGGATCGTGGCCAAGGCCGTCAACTGCCTCAACCCGCTCGACGGCGAGCCGGACGACACGTGCGAGCCGTGCACGGCTATCCGCGATGGGCGCGCCCTCGATGTGGTCGAGCTAGACGCGGCCTCGAACAACCGCGTCGACGACATGCGCGAGCTGCTCCCGCGGGTCTACACCGCCGCCGCCGACCTGCGCCGGAAGGTCTTCATCATCGACGAGGTCCAGCGCATCAAGGAAGGCTGGGACGTCCTGCTCAAGACGCTCGAGGAGCCGCCGCCCGACGTCCTCTTCATCTTCTGCACGACAGATCCCTCGGGCATCCGGCCGGCAGTAGTCTCGCGTCTCCAGCGCTTCACATTTCGGCCGCTGCCGGAGAAGCAGATCATGGGCAAGCTGCGCCGCATCGTCGAGGCGGAGGGCCGCACGGTCACCGACGATGCCCTTGAGCTGATCGCCACGCGAGCAGCCGGTGGGATGCGCGACGCAGAATCGATGCTCGACCAGGTCGTCTCGAGCGGCATCGAGAGCATCACCGCCGACACCGTGCGCGACCTGCTCGGCCTGGCCGAGATCGAGAGCGTCGATCGATTCGTCGCAGACCTGACCGGCTCCGACGCGCTCGACGGCATCCGGCTGCTCGATGAGCTGGAACGCGACGGGCGCGACCTTGTCGCCTTTGCCGACCAGGTTGTCGCGCGCATGCGCGAACAACTTATAGAGGCGCTTGCCGCCGGAACGCGCGCCGGTGATCGCGGCCACAGATTGGCCCGCGCCGCGCGGCGCCTGGCCGGACTCGACATCAACCGCGGCGCCGCCGGTGGCTACCGACTCCAGCTCGAGCTGACGCTTCTCGAGGGCTCCGATGCGCCGCTCGATCGAGCCATCCAACCTCGGCCGGCCGCGGAACGCCCGCCCGCGCCATCCAGGGCCGTGCCCGTCGAATCGGAGCCGGTACCGGTCCAATCGGACCGCGTCGTGCCCAAGCCAGCGCCGGTTGTCACAGGTGCCGAGGTGTTGGTCGCCGAGCCCGAGCCCGAGCCCGAACCGGCGGCATCGCCGGCACCCGTCGATGAGCCATTGGCGACGCTGCTCGCCGCGTGGCCGCGCGTCGTCGAGCGGATCGGGCGCAACCCGGCCAATCGTCCGCTGATCGCCGCCTGCCGCCCGCTCGAGGTCAACGAGGCGACAATCGTGCTCGGCTTTCCCGAGAGCCAGGCTTTCCTGCGCGACATTGCGGAGCGCAAGCGTGCCCTGCTCGAGGAAGGCATCGGCGAGGTGCTCGGCCGTGCCGTGGCCGTCCGCTGCGTAACCACCAACGTAGAGATCGCCAGGTCGGAGCCGGCCGACGACCTCGTTGCGCAGGCCAGGCGAATCTTCGAGGACGAGCTGGTCGACGTGGCCGAAGTCGACTGACAGGAGGACGCGGTGGGATTCGGAAACATGGCCAAGATGGCCCAGCAGATGCAGGCCGAGATGGCGCGCGTGCAGGCAGAGCTCGACGTACTGACTCTCGAAGGGACCGCCGGTGGAGGCGCGGTGAGCGCCGTCGTCAACGGCCGTGGCGAGCTCGTCTCGCTGACGATCGATCCCGAGGTTGTCGACGCCAACGACGTCGAGATGCTGCAGGACCTGGTCACGGCTGCCGTCAACGACGGCTTGCGCCGCGTCAAGCAGACCGCCGAGGAGAAGATGGCGCGCGTGACCGGCGGACTGCGCCTGCCGGGCATGGGCTGAGGTGGCGGCACTGATCGAGCCCGTCGCGCGGCTGATCGAGGCACTCTCGCGCCTGCCCGGCATCGGCCCCAAGACGGCCCAGCGGCTGACCTACCACGTGTTGCGTGCGCCGGAGGGCGAAGCGCGCGCCCTGGCCGCGGCGCTGGTCGCCATCCGCGAAGAGGTCGTCTACTGCGAATCGTGCTTCAACATCAGTACCGGGCCGCTGTGCCCCATCTGCGCCGATCCGTCGCGCGACGAGGGCCGCGTGTGCGTCGTCGAGGAGCCGCTCGACGTGCTGGCACTCGAGCGCACCGGCGCATTCAAGGGCCGCTATCACGTCCTCCACGGCGCGATCTCGCCCATGGACGGCATCGGTCCGGACCGCCTGCGTGTCCGCGAGCTGCTCGATCGCGCCGCGCAGCGCTGCCGCGACGGTGAGCCGTATGAAGAGGTCGTCCTGGCAACCAACCCCACGCTCGAGGGCGAGGCAACTGCGATGTATCTCGCCGAGCGACTGGCAGCGGACGTCGGGTTGATCACGCGCATCGCGCGCGGCATCCCGGTCGGTGGCGACCTCGAGTACGCCGACGAGGTGACGCTCGTGCGCGCCATGCAGGGCCGGCGCGCGTTCGAGGCGAGTGAGCGTTGAGCAACCTCGTCGCCGAGATCCTGCTGCGCCTCATCAAGCCCGCCGCCGCCGCGCTACTCGGCCTGCTCATCTTCGTCGTTGCGACGGCGCTCGGCGAGCCCGGCTCGGTCGGGCTGGCGCTGCTCTCGTGGCTCAGCGCGGCGGCCCTCATCCTGCTCATCCAGGAGAGCCCGCTCTAGCCCGTTGCCCGGCTCCAAGCGCCCGGCGCGCGACCTTGTGCACGCTCTCGCGTACGTGCTATCCTTCCCGTCCGCGGTCGCCGTCAAGGCGGCCTGGGCTCCACCCGGAGCCTCCAGATCCCGGGTCCAAAATCTTGACAGCCCCTGTGTGACTGTGTCACAATATACGGCTGTGCCGGGTGCCGGACAGGGTACGGGCGCTGCACCTTAACAAGTGAAGAGTGGTAGGAAATCAGCTAGTGCGAGCGGGCAAACCCCGAACCAGTAACTGGCCGCAAGGCCAGTTTTTGTCGGAGAGTTTGATCCTGGCTCAGGATAAACGCTGGCGGCGTGCATGAGACATGCAAGTCGAACGGACTTCTCGGGGCTTGCTCTGAGAAGTTAGTGGCGGACGGCTGAGTAACGCGTGGGTGACCTGCCCCGAAGTGGGGAATAACTGCCCGAAAGGGTGGCTAATACCGCATGTGATCGTTCGTTCAATCGATCGATCAAAGCAGTAATGCGCTTTGGGAGGGGCCTGCGTCCGATTAGCTCGTTGGTGGGGTAATGGCTCACCAAGGCGACGAT
>Ga0299913_10006499_pt1 | contig 10131 bp, 11 predicted proteins | sample RVTome_9_FD_201360 | JGI IMG/M metagenome (GOLD analysis project Ga0299913, IMG submission 201360) | Soil microbial communities from uranium-contaminated site in the Upper Colorado River Basin, Wyoming, United States - RVT155D38 (version 2) ... | reverse complement strand
CGATCCGCGAGATCAACATCGAGGTCCGCGACCGCGCCCAGGCAAAGCACCTCGCCGAGCTGCTCGCCCAGCTCGACGGCGTCCGGGTGATCACCTACTACGACCGCGCGCTCAGCCGCCACACCGGGGGCAAGCTGCACATCGAGGGACTGCTGCGGATGGAGTCGCTGCAGGACATGCGTGACGTCTACACCCCCGGGGTGGCGCGCGTCTGCACCGCGATCTCCGAGGAGCCCTCGCTGGCCAGCCGGCTGACGATGATCGGCCGCACGGTTGCGATCTGCACCAACGGGACCCGCGTCCTCGGCCTCGGAGACATCGGCCCGGTCGCCTCGATGCCGGTGATGGAGGGCAAGGCGCTCTTCTACCGGCAGATGGCGGGGATCTCGGCGATGCCGATCCTGGTCGACGCCGCCGATCCGGATCGCTTCGTCGAGACGGTCCTGCGGATCTCGCCGGGGTTTGGCGCGATCCACCTCGAGGACATCCGGGCGCCCGACTGCTTCGAGATCGAGGCCCGGCTGATCGACGCTCTCGAGATCCCGGTGATGCACGACGACGTCCACGGCACGGCCGTCGCCAGCCTCGCCGCCGTGCTGGTCGCCTGCGATCAGACCGAGTCCGATCTGGGAGACGCGACAGTCGGCCAGCTCGGGCTCGGCGCGGCCGGCCTCGGCATCGCGACCCTGATCAGCGAGGCGGGGGCGGCGCGGGTGCTGGCGTCGGACCCGAGCGAGGCCGCGCACGCCCGCGCGCGTGAGCGGGGCATCGAGATCGGCTCCTTCGAGGAGGTGATCGGGGAGGCCGACATCGTCGTCGCCACCACCGGCCAGCCGGGCCTGATCGCCCCCGAGATGGTGCGCAAGGGCCAGGTGATCCTCGCCCTCACCAACCCCGACCCCGAGATCCACCCGCGCGTCGCAGAGCAGGCGGGAGCCGCATTCGCCGCCGACGGTGCCGCCGTCAACAACGTGCTCGGGTTCCCCGGGATCTTCCGCGGCGCGCTCTCGGTCGGCGCGTCGGCGATCACGACTGGCATGAAGCTGGCCGCGGCGCGGGCGATCGCCACCGAGACCGAGGCCAGCGAGCTGGTCCCCGACGCGCTCGACCCGCGCGTGCACGAGCGGGTCGCCGCAGCGGTCGCCGAGGCGGCCACCGAGGAGGGCCTCAGCCGACCCGAGCGCACTCCTGCCGGCCTATAGGCGGACCCGGCCTACTCGACTACCTCGATCGTGCCCTTCATGTCGGGGTGGATCGTGCAGATGTAGGAGAACCTGCCGGCCTTATCGAAGGTCGCGGCGGCGAGCTTGCCGGGGTCGATGGTGCCGGTGTCGAAGCCGCCGTCATCGGAGGTGGCGGTGTGCGGGGCCTGGCCCTGGTTCTTCCAGGTCACCTTGCCGCCGACCTCGATCGTCGCATCGGCGGGCTCGAAGGCGAAGTCGACCATCTCGACGGTCTCCGCCCGCGGTGCGTCCCCGCCGGGCTTCTCGGGCTCCTCTGGGGCGCCGCCGCCGTAGGGGCCTCCCCCGCCCTCGCTCTCGGTCTCGGTCTCCACCGCGGTGTCGGCGGAGGTGCCGTCATCGTCGTCGTCGCCGCAGGCGGCGATCGCGAAGGCGGCCAGCACGCCGAGGACGAGCATCGAGGCGATCCGAACACTTCTCATCGGGCTCCCTTCCGTGGTTCGCAGAGACCCTACCTCGGTTCGATCGAGCAATTCCACGCCGAGGATGTCCGCCTCGGCGGCTGCCGCGGGCCGCTAGCTGGGCGCCGGGTCGACGCCGGCCTCGAAGGCGGAGGGGACCGAGGCCGCCGGGCTGGCTCCGAGCGCCTGGCGCAGGACGACGAGGTGCTGACCCTCGTTGGCCATGATCTGGGTGCCTGTCTTCAGCAGCGCCGGGCTCTGCAGCCTGCGATGGGCGTCGATGTAGGCGATCACCGCCATGTTCTCCAGCTCGACCGCGAAGCGCAGGATGTCCTCCTGGGATGACACCGCGCTCAGCCCCCCGACGTCCTGGGGCGAGGGTGAGGGGGGCGCCTTGCCGCCGAGGTCCTCGAGCGCCTTCGTGAGCCGGTCGGCGTGCTCCTGCTCCTGGTCGCGGAAGAGCCGGGCGACCGCGGCAAGCGGCTCGTCGAGCAGCTTGCTCCGGTGGGCGGTCTCGTAGGCGACGATGGCAGTCAGCTCGAGGCCGATCGCGCCCTCGAGGATCGCCGCGTCTCCCTCCGCCCTGGCGAATGCCTTGCCGACCCGGAGCAGGATCGGGATCGTCGAGGCGGCGACGATCGCGCCACCGCCGACCAGGCCTCGGCGGACCGCCTCGCGGCGGGTTTCCTCGTACTCGGCGACGGCGGCGGTATCGCAATCACCGTCGATGATCGTCAGGCGATCTTCGCTCATCTCGCTTGCTCGTCCTCGCTCGAGCCCTAGCCGAGCGCGTTGGGGTCGCCGGTCACGAACGCCTCCGGGGCCGGCGGTGCGCCGAGCGCCCCCTGCAGCACCGAGACGTGCTCGGCCTCGTTGGTGACGATCTGCGCCATGGTCGCCCGCAGATCACCGGTCGAGAGCTTCGGCATGGCGTCGACGTAGGCCGCTATCGCGACATTCTCGAGGTTGGTGGCGAACACGAGCACGTCGGCCTGGTCCTTCAGGCCCGAGTAGTCGAGCTTCATCGCCTTCGCTTCGGCGCTGCCGCCGAGCTGCTTGATCGCCTTGGTGAGCGCGTCGGCGTGCTCCTGCTCCTGGGCGAGGAAATCTTTGCCCGCAGCCAGCAGCGAGCCCTTGAGAAGGGCGGCGCCCTTCAAGTAGGCCTCGACCGCGGTCAGCTCCAGCGCCAGGGCGCTGGCGAGGATGCCGACGTCGGCGGCGGAGCCCTCGACCCCGGCGCTGGTGGTGGTCCCGTCGTCATCATCAGCACCGCAGGCGGCGACGAAGATCGCGGATCCGCCGACGAACGTCACTCCCGCCCCGTGGAAGAAACTGCGGCGGGAGACCGGGTTCCGCATGATCTCACTCACGTACATGGACAGCCTCCGTATCGGTTTCCACTCGTTGCCCCGCCCATACGTCACATCTTCGTGGCCCGATCAGCAAAGCTGACTGCTGGCCGCCGCGCCGACGCGCTGGCCGAGCTGGCGGACGAGATCCACGACTGCCGGCGCTGCCCGCGGCTGGTCGCATGGCGGGAGGCGCAGGCCGCCGACCCGCCGCGACGCTACCGCGGCGAGAAGTACTGGGCGAGGCCGCTGTCGGGATTCGGGGACCCCGCGGCCCGGATCGTCCTCGTCGGCCTGGCCCCGGCCGCGCACGGCGGCAACCGCACCGGCCGGATCTTCACCGGCGACCGCTCGGGTGACTGGCTGTTCGCCGCCCTGCACCGCGCGGGCTACGCGAACCAGCCACTCTCGGAGCGGCCCGGCGACGGCCTGCGGCTGCGCGACGCCTATGTCACCGCGGTAAACCGCTGCCCCCCTCCCGCCAACCGGCCGACTCCGGCCGAGCGCGACAACTGCCTGCCCTACCTCGAGCGCGAGCTGACGCTGCTCGAGCGCTCGCTGGTCCTGGTGACGCTGGGAAGCTTCGCCTGGGACGGGGCGCTGCGAGCGATCAGAGCGCTGGGCGAAGAGGTGCCGCGCCCGCGGCCGCGCTTCGGGCACGGCGCCGAGGCGCCGGCGGGGCGCTGGACGCTGCTCGGCAGCTACCACCCGAGCCAGCAGAACACCTTCACCGGCAAGCTGACCGAGGCGATGCTCGACGCGGTCTTCGCCCGGGCTCGCGAGCTCTCGGAGGCGGCGCGGTAGGGTCGGCGACGATGCCCGACGCGGCTGACCTCGACCCCCGCCGGGCCGCACAGTCGGAGTCACTGCTCGTCAAATGGATGGGGATCACCGACGCCAACTCCGCCGGGTTCGTCCACGGCGGGATGGTGATGAAGCTCTGCGACGAGGCCGCCGGGATCGCCGCTCTGCGCCATTGCGGCGGCCGCGTCGTCACTGCCGCGATGGACCGGATGACCTTCCTGCACCCGGTCAGCGTCGGTGAGCTGCTCACCTGCCGTGCCAAGGTCAACGCGGTCTGGCGCACCTCGATGGAGGTCGGCGTGCGGGTTGAGGCGGAGAACGCCCGCACCGGCGAGAGCCGCCACACCTCGACGGCCTACCTGACGATGGTCGCCGTCTCGGCGGAAGGCGAGCCGACGCCGGTGCCGGCGCTCCTGGTCGAGACCGAGGACGAGCGGCGGCGCCAACGCGAAGCGGAGCTGCGGCGCGCGAACCGCCTCGCCGAGCGCGAGCAGATCGTCTCCGAGCGCGGCGGCGAGTCCGCTTTGTGAAGTCGATCCGCGTCGTCGCTTCGGCCCGACCTACAATGGCCCGACCCCGCCGGCGTAGCTCAGTTGGTAGAGCACTTCACTCGTAATGAAGGGGTCAGCGGTTCAAGTCCGCTCGCCGGCTTTTACCGGCCTCGCGCTTGCCTTCAGGACCCCACGCAGCCCTTGACGGTGCTGAGCTCCTCCTCCGCGCCGGGCTTCGCCATCCCGACCACCACCGTATCCCCGACGACCTCGGAGCTTCCCCCGGTGGGGCTGACGAAGGTGGCCTGACCCTCGGAATAGTCCTTCGCGTCGGCGGCGTCCTCGAAGAAGTCGACGATGATCCGGTTCTGGGGACCGACGTCGACCTGGACCTGGCCGACGACGCCGAGCGCGTCGTCGCCCGGCTGCGAGGTGGCGGAGAGCCCGGCGTCCTCGAGGCAGGAGAGGACGGCGTCGGGTGAAGCGCCGCCTGCCGGCGCGGTGTCGGCGGGCTGCGTCGCCTCGGCGGCTGTGGTCGTGTCCGCCGGTGCGGTCGCCTCGGCGGCCGGAGTCGTGTCGGTGTCTTCGTCGTCGTCGTCGCCGCAGCCGGCCACTCCGACGCCCAGCAGGAGTGCCGCCAGGAGGGTTGTCACAGCGATTCGCATCGTCAGTCTCCTCCCTGAGCGTATCGCCGAGCCGGCGCCGACCCTACCGTGCCGGAGCCCCGTCAACGCATCCTCAATATTCGAGCTTCACTCGGCGAACTTGTAGCCGACGCCGCGCACGGTGAGGACCAGCTCCGGCCGCTGGGCGTCGCGCTCGATCTTCTGGCGCAGGTTGGAGATGTGGACGTCGCAGGCCCGCTCGTCGCCGTCGAACTCGGTCTGCCAGAGCTCCTCCATGATCTGGGCGCGGTGAAAGACCTCGCCGGGGCGGCCCGCGAGCAGGCGGAGCAGCTGGAACTCCGAGCGGGTCAGGTTGACCTGCTCGCCCCGCACGGTGACGAGGTGGCGCACGAGGTCGATCGTCACCTCGCCGGCGGAGATCGTCATCGGCTCGGCAAGCGGGGAGCGGTCGAGCTCGCGGCGGCGCAGCTGGGCGTGCACGCGGCCGAGCAGCTCGCGGACCGAGAAGGGCTTGGTCACGTAGTCGTCGGCCCCGACCTCGAGGCCGACGACCTTGTCGACCTCGGCATCCTTGGCGGTGAGGATGATGATCGGCACCGCGCTGCGGGCGCGAACGTCGCGGCAGAGGTCGAGCCCGCTGCGCCCCGGCATCATGATGTCGAGGATCAAGAGGTCGAACGGGATCCCATCGCTCAGCTTGCTGTCGGCGTCGTCGCCGTCCACCGCCGGAGTCACCTCGAAGCCCTCCTGGACGAGCGCGTAGCCGACCGAGTCCCGCACCGTGGGCTCGTCGTCTGCGATCAGAATCCGTCCGCTGCTCATCGCTCCCTCACTCTCTCGATCAGGCCACCGGGGTGGGGGTCGGCTGCGCCAGCGGCAGGCGAACCCAGAAGGTGCTTCCCTTTCCCTCCGCGGAGCTGGCGCCGATCCGGCCCCCCATCACGCTGACCATCCGCCGCGCGATCGCCAGCCCCAACCCGAAGCCTTCCGTCTTGCGCGCCTCCGGGCGCCGGTAGAAGCGCTCGAAGACCCGCTCGATCTCCGCCGCCGGTATGCCGGTTCCGGTGTCGATCACCTCCAGGACCATCTCCTCGGCGTCCCGGCGACCGCGCAGAGCGACCGCGCCGGGAGGTGGGGTGTGCTTGTAGGCGTTCGAGAGCAGGCCGACCAGCACCTGGCGCAGCAGCGTGGGGTCTCCCCTCGCGGTCAGGTCGGCGTCGACGTCCACCTCGAGCTCGATCCCGGCCGGCTTGTCGACCACCTCGACGGCATCGGCGATCGCCGCCGGCACGTCGACGACCTCGACCTCGCCCGGGCCGACGGCCTCGACGCGGGCTAGGGTCAGCAACGATTGGATCAGCCGGCTCATCCGCTCCGCGTCCTCAGCAAGCCGCTCGAGGAAGTGGTCGCGCGCCACCGGGTCCTCCTTGGCGCCGTCCTGGAGCACCTCGACCGCCCCGCTGATCCCGGCGAGCGGATTGCGCAGCTCGTGGGCGGCGTTGGAGATGAAGTCGCGCTCGGCGAACTCGCGGCGCATCTCGTTGGTGCGATCGCGAAAGACGGCGAGCACCGCCTTCTCCTCGGGCAGCGCCCTGGCCTGCATGGCAAAGGCGCGGTCGCCGATCCGCAGCGCCGGGTGGGCCGCGAAGCCGAGCTGGGTTGCGCGGCGCAGGTGCGGGACCAGCGGGGCCGCCGCCGAGCGGTCGCCGTCGAGCAGCTGCTCGGCGGCGCGGTTTGAGAACCGCACCTCCCCGTCGTCGTCGACCACCATCACCGCGTCGGTGAGCCCGTCGAAGATCGCCGCCAGCTTGTCGCGGTCGGCGGTGAGCACGCCGAAGCTCTCCTTCAACGACGTGCGCATCACCTCGAGGGCCCGCGCCAGGTCGCCGATCTCGTCGCGGCCGGAGGCGGGCAGCGGCGCCTCGAATGAGCCGACCGCCATCTGCTCGGCGGCGTGGGCGAGGCGCTTGATCCGGTGCGAGATCGCGGTGGCGACGAGGAAGCCGCCGAGGATGCCGATCGCGACGGCGATCAGCAGCGCCTTGAAGCTATCGTCGCGGAGACGGTCGATCGCGCGCGCGAGCACCTCGTGGCGGGAGAAGCGGCCGAGGACCGCGCCGGAGATGCCGCGCTCGCCGAACACCGGGACGGCGACGATCGTGACGTCACTGCCCGGCACCCTGGCGATGTAGCGGCCCCCCGCCAGTGCCCGCTCCACGGCGAGGCCACGGGTCCTGATCGAAGTCAGCGCCTGGCTGCCGGGACGCGGCGCGATCAGCTCGTGGCCCGAGTCGAAGTACCAGGCCTGGAAGCCGGCGCCGTTCGCCCCGCCGATCACGTCGGCGATGTCGGCGCCGGGGTCGCCGACCCGGTCGGCGAGGCGGATCGTCCGCCCAACCGCCAGCTCCGTGGAGCGATCGGCGAGCACCCGCTCGCTGGAGTCGCTGACGAGCAGGTACACCGAGGCGGCGGTGACCACCCCGACTGCGGCAAACGCAGCGCCGAGCCAGAGGCGCATGCCGATCCGCCGGGGCATGAGCACTTCTTAACACAAAACCAAGCGGCTGTTGGCAGCAGCGCGCCGGTGCCGGGATCGGGGCGTGGGAGAATCGCCCCGTGCGGACCCTGGTCTTCATCCCGGCCTGGAACGAGCAGGAGTCGATCGCCGGTGTGATCGAGGGTGTGCTCGCGGAGCTTCCCGGCGCCGACATCTTGGTGGTCGACGACGGCTCGATCGACGCCACCGCGGCTCGCGCCCGCGAGGCCGGCGCCAGGGTCGCGTCGCTGCCCTTCAACCAGGGGCTGGGAGCGGCGCTGCAGACCGGCTACCTCTACGCGCTGCGCGAGGGCTATGACTTCTGCGCCCACCTCGACGCCGACGGCCAGCACCCGCCCGCCGACGTCGCGCGGCTGCTCGAGGAGGTGCGCTCCGGGCGCGCCGACCTGGTGATCGGCTCGCGCTACAGGGAGCCCGCCGCGACCGAGAGCGAGGACTACCGGCCGACCCTCTCGCGCCGCGTCGGCTCCAGCCTCTTCCGTTTCTTCCTGACGATGGCGACCAGGCAGCGTTTCACCGACACCACCAGCGGCATGCGGGCGGCGAACCGCCGCGTGATGGCGCTGTTCGGCGAGCGCTACTCGCCGGACTTCGCCGAGATCGAGTCGCTGCAGCGGGCCGTGCGGCAGGGCCTTCGGGTCGAGGAGCTTCCGGTGCGGATGCTGCCGCGGGCGGGCGGGCGCTCCTTCCTGACGCCGCTTCGCTCCGCCTTCTTCATCTTCAAGAGCCTGATCGCCCTCATCGTCGGCCGCTTCCGCCCGAAGAGCGCCGAGTACGACTGATGGCGCTGCTGGCCCAGACCACGCAGGACCCCACCGTCCAGCTCACCGCGCAGACGCGGATCATCGCTGCGCTGGTCGCGATCGTCTTCATGGCCTTCATCCTCGACCTGATCCGCCGTCATCGGCTCCAGGAGCGCTACAGCGTGATCTGGTTCCTCGCCGGGCTGGCGATGCTCGCCGGTGCCGCCTTCCCGGACCTGCTCGAGCTCGTCGCCGACGCGATGGGGGTGCGCGACACCAACGTCGCCCTCTTCTCGCTGCTGATTCTGATGCTGCTCGGGCTGGCGCTCAACTTCAGCGTCATCGTCTCCCGCCAGGCCGAGCAGATCACCCGGCTAGCGCAGGAGAGCGCGATCGACCGCGCGCGGGACGACGCGGAGCCGACCCTGCCCGAGGGGGACGGCTCGGCGGCTCAGCCGAGCAGCCGCTCGAGCCGGTAGAGCAGCGCCTCGAGCGCCAGCTCTTCGGAGACGTTCAGCTCCAGGCGGCGGCGGGTGTCCTGGACCAGCTCAACGCCCCGGCGGGCCCGGCTCAGGTCGATCCCGGCGGCGTCGCGCTCGAGCCGGGCGAGCCGGTCACGGTTGAAGACGACGTCGGGCGCCGCCGCCCCGACCGCCGCCAGGTCGCGGATCCAGGCGGCGGCCAGCTCGAGGGCGAGGTCGAGCACCTCGGTCCGCCGTCGCCGGCCCGCCCGCTTCGCCTCCTCGGAGATCTCCCGGGCGGGGCGCTTGACCCCCGCCTCCACCTCGGCTTCGAGGGCGGCGCGGACCGAGGCCGCGGCGTCCTCCCCGATCGCCTCCGCGCCGTCGAGCAGGTCCTTCCAGGGCGCCGAGTCGGCCTCGCCGGCGAGGGCTGCGCTCACGCAGCCGACCGCCTGCTCGCGGATCGTGCGACCGCGGTCGGTGATCAGGAAACGGGCACGATCGAGGTCGCCGGCGCCGAGCCGGGCGGCGGCGGCGGCCTCCTCGGGCCCGGCGGAGTCGCGCAGCATCGCCTCGACCGCGGCCGCGGGCAGCGCCGCGAACTCGACCGGCTGGCAGCGCGAGCGGATCGTCTCGAGAAGGCCCTCGGGCTCGGAGCTGAGCAGCAGCAGGTGGACGAACGGCGGCGGCTCCTCGAGCGTCTTCAGCAGGGCGTTCTGGCTCTCGTCGCGCATCGCCTCGGCCGCCTCGATGGCGAACACCCGCTTGCCGCCCTCGAATGGCCGGTAGGCGGCAGCGCGGATGACCCGCTCGCGGACCTCCTCGACGAGGTGCTGGGACCCGCGCGGCGCGAGCCAGACCAGGTCCGGATGGGGGGAGGGATCGAGAAGCGCCCGGCGGCGAGCCTCCTCGGGCTCCTCCGCCGCGGCGGCGAGGATCTCGGCGGCAAAGGCGCGCGCCGCACCCCGCTTCCCGGCTCCGCGCGGCCCGCGGAATAGATAGGCGTGAGACGGGCCCGCGGAGAGCGCGGCGGCGAGCACGAGCGCCGCCCGTGGCTGGTGCTCGGTCGCGGCCGCGAGCGAGCGCGGCAAGTCGACTCCCACCGGCGTCACGCCTCGGGGGCGCGGCTGCGGACCGCCTCCATCACCCGCGCGTGCACCTCCTCGACGCTGCCGGCGGCATCGATCGCCACCACCCGCTCCGGGGCGACCTGGGCGATCTCCTCGTAGGCCTCCGCCACGGCTCGCTGGAACTCCAGCCCTTCGGCCTCGAAGCGGTCGCCGCCGCGGACACGCTTGAGGCCGGCCTCCGGATCGAGGCGCAGCAGCAGCGTCAGGTCCGGCCAGAGCCCGTCGGTGGCGGTGTCAGAGAGCGTGATCACCCGCCCGGCGCCGAGGCCGCGGGCGCTGCCCTGGTAGGCGACGCTCGAATCGCTAAACCGATCGGAGACGACGTCAC
>Ga0299913_10006498_pt1 | contig 10132 bp, 8 predicted proteins | sample RVTome_9_FD_201360 | JGI IMG/M metagenome (GOLD analysis project Ga0299913, IMG submission 201360) | Soil microbial communities from uranium-contaminated site in the Upper Colorado River Basin, Wyoming, United States - RVT155D38 (version 2) ... | reverse complement strand
CATCGGACCGCACCCAGTATCCAACCTCTGCGATCTTGCCGAGCTTGGACACTGTCCAGAACGAGATGTTGCCGAGATGTCGTCGCGCATCCTCTTTCAGCCTGATCGAGTAATCCCAGGCCCGCTCCTCTTTCCAGGCCTGAACCGACTCACGGATGAATGCCGTCGTGTCCGATGAGGTGTAGTCCAGCCGTGCCCATGGCAGCCATTGGTTGAGATCGGGCAGGGAGACCCGGATAGCCTCATCCAGCGTGCCGGCATCGCGGCGGCTGAAGCGCTGCAAGACGAGCCTGTCATTCTCGAGTTGAGGCCGTGGCACCGGGTCAGCGTACATACTGGCCTTCCGCATAGACAGCCGTGGCTCTCTCGACGCCGATGACTCGGAGATGCGCGCGCTTAACCTTCACAATGCCGATGTGGAATCAACTGCACCTCCTCGATGGCCATCCCGAACCCGACGAGCGGCCCATGGCCGCCGTGCTGGCGCCGTTGTTCGAGGATGAGAACGGAGACATCCGGGTGGTGCTCACCAAGCGCCCCGACACCATGCCTACCCATGCCGGCCACATCTCCTTCCCGGGCGGACGGCCCGATCCCGGCGACGATGGACCGGTGGCGACGGCGCTGCGGGAGGCCCACGAGGAGGTCGGCATCGATGAGGAACAGGTCGAAGTCCTCGGTTTCCTTCCCCCGATCGACACCGTCGAGTTCACGCTGCTCGTGGTGCCCGTGGTTGGGCGTATCACCACGCCCCTCGGCCTGGTCCCGTCCGAGCGAGAAGTGGCCAAGATCTACACACCTCGGCTCGGTGACCTGGCCGAGCCGTCCAACTGGTGGCACGTCCCATGGAACGGATGGAAGGTCTGGTACTACGACCTCGGTGGCGACACTTTATGGGGGGCGACCGCCCGGATGGTGCGTCAGTTGGTGGGTCTGGACGAATAAACAGCAGCCGATCCGGGTATTGACAGGGCACGTGCAGGAGACAGCCCCGAAATGGCGGGAAACCGGGGCTACGTCGATTCGCCGCCCTCGGTGATGCGCGTACAATTTGAGTTCGGGCTATGAGTTCATCTTTCTCTCTCAAACGAAGAATGCTGATCGGCGGTGCCGTGGCAGCGCTCCTCCTCCTGGGAGCAGGAGCCTTCTTTGTCGCGTCCACTTGGGGCGACGTGAATCGGGTGACTATCGACCGTTCGGAACTCGACACCCAGTCGGGAGGAGCTGTCGCCCAAGACGACGAGCCCTCCTCCGAGGACTCCGATTCGGGCGAGGATCTCGACTCGGAGGACCCCGGGCTCCAGGTGTTCCTTCTCATCGGGTCCGACTCGAGGATCGACCTCGACGACACAGAGGGCTTCGGCGAGTTCGAAGGCAACCGGGCCGACGTGGTCATGGTCGTGTTCAAGGACGGACGCAAGACAGGTCTTCTCTCGCTGCCACGAGATCTGGTGGTGGAGGACAGGTGCACGGGCGGTGAGAATCGTCTCAGTGAGTTGCTCGAGGGCTGTGCCTCTATGAACGGGGCGACGCTGCTCACGGTCACGGTCGAGAAACTCATCGGCAGATCGATCGATCACTTTGGCCTGGTGGACCTTGCCGGGTTTCAGGCAGCCGTCGACGCCGTCGGTGGATACGAAATCTGTGTCGAGCGGCCGGTCCGCGATCAACGATCGAATCTATCTCTTCCCGCGGGCTGCACCCTCGCCGATGGCGAGCAGACTCTCGCCTGGCTCCGCTCCCGGCACACCCAGGAGCTCACAGAAGATGGATGGCACACCATGCCAGGGGTCAACGACCTGGTCCGCAACGACCGCCAGCGGGCCTTCCTGATCGACATGATGGGAGAGGTCGCCGACGTGAGCAGCCCTCAGGATATCGCCCAGGTCGCCCGATCGGTTGCCCCTTATGTGACCGTGGATTCCGAGCTTTCCTTGATGGGTGCGGTGAACATCGCCAACACCATGCGTGGGCTGGGCAGCGGCACGGTCACCGAGCTTTCGGTTCCCGTCTACGACGACACCACCTCGGGAGGGGCTTCCGTGCTGCGACCTTCCGAGCCGGTGGACGAGATCGTCGCCGAGTTTCTGTCGACGACCGCGGCCGACAAGGGAACGGTCCTCGGTCTCTCCGGCTGAGCTTTGCCGAACCTCCCTCCCGGCCAAATCGAGACCAAGCGCTTCCCAATCGTGGGTGAACGGGCCCCATCCCCGGAAATCGATGACTGGAGTCTGAAGATCGGCGGCCTTGTCCGCCATCCACGGACTCTGGAGTTGGGTGACTACATGGCGCTGGATCACCGTGAGATCACTTTTGACATCCACTGTGTCACCAGCTGGACCCGTTTCGACAGCATGTTCACCGGCCTTCGGCTGGTCGATCTGATCGATCCCAGACCAGAGGCCAGGTTCGTCTCATTCGAGGCTTTCTCCTCGAGAGAACACCACACGTCGCTACCACTCGACTATGCCCTGGCCCACTCCTGGGTGGTCCATGAGTTCGACGGTGGACCGTTGCCTCCCGAACATGGCGGGCCGGTGAGGGTGGTGACTCCTGGAAAGTACTTCTACAAGTCGATCAAGTGGCTGAAATCGATCGAGCTGTTGGCGGATGACCGGTTGGGCTGGTGGGAGATCAACTCTGCCTATCACAACAACGCCGATCCATTTGCGGGCGATCACAGGTTCACGACTGGTTCGCTGCGACCAGAGCAGTTGAAACGATTCAAGAAGTCGGCCAATCTCGACAAGTATCGGGGGAGGGTGTTGATCGGGCTCGATCTCCGGGATTGGTCACCGAACACGAACGACCTCCGACGCCTGTTCTTGAAGGACTGCGACCTCAGTGATATCTCGCTGCCCGGAGTCGATCTGCGCGGCTGCAACCTGAGTTTGAGCAACCTCCGCGGTGCCGACCTGGCGGGTGCGGATCTGTCGGGATCCGATCTCGAAGGGGCCGACTTCAGCAATGCCGATCTGATCGGCGCCAACGTTTCTGGAACGGCCTTGTCCGCCACAAGATTCGAAGGAGCCGCCGTCGCCGGAGCCAAGTTCGATGGCGCCTGGGGACTCGTAGAGGACCAGGCCTTCTACCTCGAATCACAGGGTGTTAACCTTGAAGTGCAATGACTCACACAACCGGCACCTGGTGGTCCTCCCCCTAGCGGACGACTTTCACGTGCCATGATGTCGCCGCCGGACTCCGGCGGCTTTCTTTTTGAACGAGGACCGACAATGACAGAGCCGAAACGTGTTTTCTCTGGAATGCAGCCAACCGGTGTCGCCCATCTGGGCAACCTGATCGGTGCGTTCAGCAACTGGGTCGGCATGCAGGACGACTACCAGACGATCTACTGCGTGGTCGACCTGCACGCGATGTCCTCACCATATGACCCGGTCGAACTGTCTGAGTCCCGTCTCCGATTGGCCAAGATGATCATCGCTGCGGGTGTGGATCCCAAGCGGTCGCTTCTCTACTACCAGTCCGAGGTCCCCCAACACTCCGAGCTCTATTGGATCATCGGAACCCTCACGGGCATAGGGCAGTTGCAACGGATGACACAGTTCAAGGAGAAGTCCGACAAGGCCGGGCAGAGCTTCGGATTGCTTGCCTACCCGGTGTTGCAGGCAGCCGATATCCTCATTCACAAGGCACATGCCGTACCGGTGGGTGATGATCAGACCCAGCATTTGGAGCTGACCCGCGACCTGGCGGAACGGTTCAACGCCCGTTTTGGCGTGGTCTTCCCGATCCCGGAGCGGATCACGCCCAAGGTCGGGGCACGGGTCATGTCGCTTCAGGAGCCGACCGTCAAGATGTCGAAGTCGGACCCCAACTCGAAGGCGACCGTGTTTCTCACCGACTCGACCGATCAGATCGTGAAGAAGATCAAGAGCGCAGTGACAGACACGGGATCCGAAGTCGCTTACGACTGGGAGGAGAAGGCAGGCATCTCAAACCTGCTGGAGATCTTCTCACACTTCTCCGGCCGATCGATCGACGAACTGGTCGCCGAGTACGGCTCCGGCGGTTACGGAGCATTCAAGGTGGCGGTTGCCGAGGCGGTGGCCGACGGAATCAAGCCGATTCGAGAGGCGTACGAGAGCATGTCCGACGACGAGGTGTCCCGGGTGATGTCAGACAGCGCGGAGCGAGCCAAGTCGTCAGCTGACGAGACCCTGGCCGAAGTTCGGGAAGCGGTCGGTCTCACCTGATCCAAAGTCTGCTCGCGAGCCAGGATGTGACTGGTCTAGCTGACTTGTTCCAGCATTTCGGTCGGCAACAGAAGCACGAAGGCGGAGAGCAGATTCCAGCCGGAGTGAAGGAAGATCGCCGGACCGAGCCGGGCGGTCCGCTGGGTGATCCAGGCGAGGATCAGCCCGAGCAGGAAGAGGGGTGGCAGAAAGACCGCAGCCGACGCCAGGAGCTGTGTCGTGTCGACACCGGTCAAGTGCACGGCCGCGAACACCACTGAACTGACTATCAGAGCGAAGGTCCTTCCCCGCGCCTGCAATGCCTTGAGCAGGACTCCGCGGTACATCAGCTCTTCGGTGATCGGGCCGAGGACAACGGCGGCGCTGACCAACGCCACCCGGAGAAAGGTGGTGTCGGCGTTGGCGAGCACCTCGGCAACTTCTTGCTGTGGCCGTCCGTCTGGGAAGAGGAGGTCGCTCAGGGGGAGAAACATGAGGGCTACCGCGAGCTGCAGCACGAGACCCCATCCCACGTAGAAGAAGTCTCCTGGGTGGATCGTCAGCCCGATGTCGCCGGCATCCTTGTGTCGGGTGAGAATCCAGAAAACGCCGAGGCTCCCGATGTACTGGCCCGCCAATGCGAGGACGGTGATCCAGTCCCCATCGCTGACCGTGACCCCTAGAGCGAACAGCACGCCGGTACCGACCAGCCCGCCGAACCAGATGAGGATGAAGTCGTAGACGGACCAGGACCGAGTCACAGAGCCCGTGAGCCTACAACCGGGACCCGGCAAGCCACTGTTACCCTGAGGCCACCAAGTCGCTGGACAAGGATCGTATAGATGGAAATCGACATCGGCATCGGCAAGTCGGGCCGTCAGGCATTCGGCTTCGACGACATCGCAATCGTCCCCTCCCGTCGCACTCGCGACCCTGACGACGTCGATATCTCCTGGCAGCTCGACGCCTTCAAATTCGATCTTCCCATGATGGGCTCGGCCATGGATTCGGCGATCAGTCCCGAAACCGCGGCCACGATCGGCAGGCTCGGCGGGCTCGCCGTCCTCAATCTCGAAGGCCTGTGGACCCGCTACCAGGACCCGATGCCCTACTTCGAAGAGATCGGCGACCTACCCGACGAAAAAGCAACCCGTCGAATGCAAGAGATCTATCTGGAGCCAGTGAAACCAGAACTGATTGGCAGGAGGGTCGAGGAGATCAAGTCGGAGGGCGTTGTCACCGCGGCGAGTCTCACCCCGCAACGGGTCCGCGACTGGGCTCCGATGGCGCTCGATGGCGGTCTCGACATAATGGTGATCCAGGGCACAGTGGTCTCCGCGGAACACGTCTCTAGCCGGGAGGAGCCCCTCAACCTCAAGGAATACATCGCCGATTGCCCGGTGCCGGTCATCGTCGGTGGCTGTGCCAGCTATTCGACGGCGCTCCATCTCATGCGGACCGGTGCGATTGGCGTGCTCGTCGGCGTCGGCCCGGGCGCAGCCTGCACCACCCGTGGGGTCCTTGGCGTCGGAGTGCCGCAGGCGACGGCCATTGCCGATGCCGCGGGTGCAAGGATCCGCTATCTCGACGAGACCGGTCGGTATGTCCATGTCATCGCTGATGGCGGCATGCGCACCGGTGGCGACGTCTCCAAGGCCATCGCGTGTGGTGCCGACGCGGTCATGATCGGGTCGCCTCTGGCTGCAGCCACCGAGGCTCCGGGCAAGGGATACCACTGGGGCATGGCGACTTTCCACCCGACCCTGCCGCGGGGAGCGAGGGTGAACGTGGGAGACAGGGGCACGCTGCAGGAGATCCTGGTGGGCCCGGCTCATGAGAACGACGGGAAACGCAACCTGTTCGGTGGTCTCCAGATGTCGATGGCTACCACCGGCTACTCGGACGTCAAAGAGTTCCAGAAGGCCGAGGTGATGATCGCACCGTCGCTGCAGACCGAAGGCAAGGCGCTGCAGCGCTCACAACGAGTCGGTATGGGATGATCGGCACCCGGATTTCTGTTCCGGGCGCCAGTTCCGGCGGTCCGTCGTCTGCTTGCCCGGGGCTGTGAGGCGAGATGGTGCCGGCCCAAGCCGCGGGTGAGGCGAGGCCAAGGCCGGCCGGCAATGACACCGTTCTGGTCGTCGATTTCGGCGCCCAATATGCCCAGCTGATCGCTCGCAGGGTCCGGGAATCTCATGTTCGCTCTGAGATCGTTCCCCGCTCCATCAGCGCCGAAGAGATCAAGCAACGCCGACCCCTCGGACTGATTCTGTCAGGTGGGCCGGCCTCGGTATACGCCGAGGATGCCTACCGCATTGATCCCGGGATCCTCGACGCCGGCGTCCCCATCCTCGGCATTTGCTACGGCCACCAACTGCTCGCGGATCTCGCCGGCGGTGAGGTCGCCAACACCGGTGGTGCCGAATACGGGAATACGGTCCTCGAAGTCGTGGGCGACTCGGTGCTCCTCGCCGAACTGCCAGTCAGCCAACAAGTGTGGATGTCACATCGTGATCAGGTGACCGAAGCCCCACCGGGATTCGTCTCTGTGGGCACCTCGGAGGGCTCTGCGGTGGCGGCCATGGAGGACAGAGAGCGGGGCTTCTATGGCGTCCAGTTTCATCCTGAAGTGGCGCACACTCCTCGTGGCAACGAGATCCTGAAACGATTCCTCTACGACGTCTGTGAGGCGACTCCATCGTGGACGTCGCACTCGATAATCGAGTCACAGGTTGCCGCGATCCGGAATCAGGTCGGAGACAAGAGGGTCATCTGCGGGCTCTCCGGTGGGGTCGACTCCGCGGTAGCGGCGGCCATCGTCGCCGAGGCGATCGGGAACCAACTCACTTGCATCTTCGTCGACCACGGTTTGCTGCGAGCCGGAGAGGCCGAGCAGGTGGAGGAGACTTTCCGAGCTCATTCCGACGTGGATCTGGTCCATGTGAAGGCCTCCGACCGCTTTCTCGAGCAACTCGAAGGTGTCACCGACCCCGAGCAGAAACGGAAGGCGATCGGGGAGACCTTCATCCGGGTCTTCGAGGAAGCCGCGGCAGGAGTCGGCGATGCCGGCTACCTGGTGCAGGGAACCCTCTATCCCGACGTCATCGAATCAGGGTCCGACTCGGCGGCCACGATCAAAACCCACCACAACGTGGGTGGGTTGCCTGAGGACATGACCTTCGAGCTGATCGAACCCCTGAGAGATCTATTCAAGGACGAGGTCCGCGCAGTCGGCGAGGAGTTGGGACTTCCCGAAGAGATCGTCTGGCGGCAGCCTTTTCCTGGCCCGGGACTGGCGGTGCGAATCATCGGTGAGGTGAACCTGGAGCGTCTCGAGTTGTTGCGTGCCGCCGATGCGATCATCCTCGAAGAGATCAGACGGGCCGGCTTGTATCGGGAGATCTGGCAGGCCTTTGGGGTGCTCCCCGCCATCAAGACCGTTGGTGTCCAGGGTGACGGTCGTACCTACGCCTACCCCTTGATCGTGAGGGCGGTGACGTCGGAGGACGCCATGACCGCCGACTGGGCGCGGATACCGTACGAGGTGCTGGAGAGGATCTCGTCGCGGGTGATCAACGAAGTCCCCGGGATCAACCGGGTCGCCTACGACATATCTTCGAAACCACCCGCCACCATCGAATGGGAATGACGCAGGCGTAGGAACCCGAACGAAACGCCCTGCTTCCCGTATATGGGAGGCAGAGCATTAGGAAGCTGATGACGGTCTTAGGGGACCCCTTCAAACTGCCGATAGAGACAGTGTTAGCTAGGGATTATCCAATTGGACCCGAACACTCCTGAACTCACACGGATCTTCCGTGAGGAGGTGGATGAGCGCACGCGTCGACTGGTCGAGGGCGCACGCCTCCTCTCCGAAGGCGAGTTGGCCTCTGACTCGGTGGCCGACCTGGTCCGCGACGCCCACACGATCAAGGGATCGGCGGGGCTTCTTGGCTACGAGTCGATGAGAGCTGCCGCTGCGCTTCTCGAAGAAACGTGGCGGAAGGTCTCCGAAGGGGCATCGGTCGATCCCGAGATCGTGGTCACCATGGAGGCTCTCGCCGGCAGACTCGGGTCCGCCATCGACACCCCCGAAGATCCCGAGCTGCGATCGCTGCTCGCCAGACTCGATGTCGATTCCGGTGATGAGCCTCCTGAGGTCAAAGAGATTCTCTCGCTTCGCCCGCCCGACGTTGGGAGTCTCGGTGGTCTGCTCACCTCGGTGTCTGAGTCGCTTCTCGGCGGAGCCACCCGCGTCGACACCGCGGATCTCTACAAACTGATCAACCGCATCGTCGAAGTCGCCCTCGATGCGGAGGCGATTGCCGATCTGTCTTTGGTGTCCATCGAGGGGGCCGACCCCGAGCTCTTCCGTCGCACCTGGCGCGCCCAGCTCGCACGGCTCAGCGAGTCGATCCTCGACATCCAGGATCAGGCGGTATCCCTCGCCAACGTGTCGTTCTTCGAAGCCGTTTCGACATTTCCCCAGTTCGTCAGGTACCTCGGTCGCCGTTCCGGAAAGGACGTCCGGTTCGAGCTCACCGGGCACGACGTTCAGCTCGACCGTCAGATCGTCGATCTGATTCGCGAGCCCCTGCGGCATCTTCTGGTAAATGCGGTCGACCACGGCATCGAGACTCCTGAGGCGAGGGTGTCACGAGGCAAGGCAGCCACCGGGGTGGTCCGGGTGGCGGCCAGGGTGGTGGACGATCGTGTCGAGATCAGTGTCAGTGACGACGGCGAGGGAGTGGACTGGGATCGGGTGGCCGAGGTAGCTCACGACTCTGGAATACCGGCTACAGCCCCTGATCTCACCCCGATTCTCTTCCAGCCGGGGTTCTCAACCCTCGAGACCTCCACGGAGTTCTCCGGCTCTGGCGACGGATTGCCCGAGGCTGCGGAGGCTGCAGCCCATGTCCACGGTGCGGTCGCCCTCGACTCCGAATCGGGCCAGGGCACGTCGGTGACCCTCACCCTGCCCCTGTCGGTGGTGCTCCAGAACGTCGTTGTCGTCGCCGAGGGGGATCAGTTCTGGGGCATCCCCGAGACTTCGGTCGAGGCATCCATGCCCCTGGCCAACGCCGAGTTCATCACCAAGAACAACGGACGCGAAGTGAGGTTCGAAAGCGCTGCGGTTCCGGTCTTGTCGTTGTCCGACGCGGTCGGAGTGGAAGAGCCCTCTGATGTGTCCGAGGTACTGGTGGTCAACACACGATTCGGGATGGTTGCGGTAACCGTCAGCGAGATCATCGACCGTCGCCGGGTCGCCGTGAAGAACCTCGGTCCGATCATCGAAGGCAACGGTGCAATCAAGGGCGCCGCTCTGCTGGGCGGCGGCCAGGTGCTGGTCGTGCTCGATCCCGACTTTCTCGGAATGGTCGCCCGGCTTCGTCCCCACCTGGTCGACGACAAGCCACGGATCCTCGTCGTCGACGACTCCGCCGGCGTTCGTCAGCTTCTATCCGCCACCCTCAACGGCGCCGGCTTCGAAGTCGAGGTGGCGAGCGGGGCCCGGGAGGCGATGCTGGCCATGACCCGGGACGCCTTCAACGCCATGGTGGTCGACTACTCGATGCCCCGGTCCAATGGCGTCGAGCTGGTCCGTGCCATGCGCGCCGCCGACGTGCGCATCCCCATCGTCATGGTCTCCGGGGTAGCCACCCAGGAGGAGAAGGACGCCGCCTGGGCGGTTGGCGTGGATGCCTACCTCGACAAATTCGATCTCCGTCAGGGCGTGCTCACCAAGACTCTGCGGCAACTGATCGGTCTCGACGACGCCGACACCGCCTGAAACCGTTCTGTGAACGCTGGACGTGAATAGTTCTCGCGCTGCGTTCACAGAACGGTTTCAGGTGCCGCGACCTGTGACCGATAAACCGGGAAGGGATGCCAGACTTGCCGCGCCTCGACGATTTGTGGATGATCTTGCCGGCCGTCAT
>Ga0299913_10006497_pt1 | contig 10133 bp, 8 predicted proteins | sample RVTome_9_FD_201360 | JGI IMG/M metagenome (GOLD analysis project Ga0299913, IMG submission 201360) | Soil microbial communities from uranium-contaminated site in the Upper Colorado River Basin, Wyoming, United States - RVT155D38 (version 2) ... | reverse complement strand
CGTCCCCGAGTCCGGCATCCCCGCGGCTCAGGGGTTCGCCGACGCCAGCGGGATCCCCTATGCCGACGGTCTGGTCAAGAATCGCTATGTCGGCCGGACCTTCATCGAGCCCACCCAGAGTCTGCGTGACCAGGGGATCCGGCTCAAGCTCAACCCCATCCCCGAGAATCTCCAGGGGAAACGGGTGATACTTGTCGACGACTCCATCGTCCGGGGGTCCACCACCCGCCAGTTGGTGGCCATCGTGCGCCAGGCCGGTGCCAGTGAAGTCCACCTCAGGGTCTCCTCCCCGCCCTACCGCTGGCCCTGCTACTACGGGATGGACACCTCGGACCGCTCGACTTTGATCGCGGCTCGGCTGGATGTGGACGAGATCCAGGACCACCTCGGCGCCGACTCCCTCGGGTATCTGTCGCTCGAGGGCCTGCTGGAGGCAACCGGGGTGGCCGACGCCGGCTTCTGCACTGCATGTCTCTCCGGCGACTACCCAACGGAGGTCCCCGAGACCGGCGACAAGTTCCAGCTCGAACGGTCCTGACGTGACCTCGTACCGGGAAGCCGGCGTCGATCTCGAGGCAGGCGACCGGCACGTGAGGGGCATCGCCGAGACAGTGGTCGGCACCTGGGGCGATGAGGTGATAGGTGGATTTGGGGGATTCGCCGCCGGTGTGGAGATCCCTGCTGATATGCGGCGCCCCGTCTTGATGATGTCGGCCGACGGTGTCGGCACGAAGCTGGAACTGGCGCGCCGGGCCGGGATCTGGGGCGGAGTGGGCCGTGACCTGGTGGCCATGTGCGTCGACGACCTGGCCGCGGTGGGTGCACGACCGCTCGGATTGGTCGACTATCTCGCCGTTGGCGCCCTCCGGCCCGATCGAGACTCGGCAATCGTCTCCTCGGTCGCGGAAGGATGTCGCCTCGCCGGATGCCCTTTGTTGGGGGGGGAGACCGCGGAGCACCCCGGTGTCATGCCCCCCGACGCCGTCGATCTCGCCGGGGCGGTGATGGGAGCGGTGGAAAAGGGCGAGGAGTTGGGCCCCCACCGCGTGGAGCAGGGAGACGTCGTGGTCGGGCTTCGCTCCCCCAATCTGCGCTCCAATGGGTTCTCCCTGGTCAGAGCGGCTCTCGGTGACACGGCAATGGATCACGCCAAACAACTCCTCGAACCTTCGGTCATCTACACGCCCGCCGTGCTCGAGGCGGCCGCGACCGGAGCGGTGCACTCCGCGGCACATGTGACCGGGGGCGGAATCGCCGCCAATCTGGCCCGCGCCCTCGGTCCCGAACATGGTGTGATCGTCGAGAAACGCTCCTGGCAGCCGCCGCCCGTCTTCGAGATGGTCGCTTCCGCCGGTGTTTCCGAAGACGAGATGTACCGCGTCTTCAACATGGGCATCGGGTTCTGCCTCGTGGTGAGTTCCCATGGGCTCGACGAGGTCTTGTCAACCGTCGCCGCCCACGAGCCGATGACGTTGGGAGAGATACACAGCCGCAGAGGGGTCGAACTGGTTTGAGCTTCGCGGGAGCGACGAGCGTGGTGGCCGGGAAGGAGGGAACCTGGGTGGGCCGGGTCCACCCGGGATGGGACATCTTCGGCATCGCCAATGGCGGCTACCTGATGGCAATCGCCGCCAAGGCCATGGCGGAGCGAGCTCCGGGGCGCGACCTCACCTCGATGAGCGCCCATTTCATGAATCCCGGAACCCCGGGGCCTGTCGAGATCGTGGTCGCCCCGATCAAGACCGGAGGCACCTTCTCAACTGTGACATCGGTGATGCGTGGCGAGCGGCCGTTGATGGCGGCCACCGCCACCTTCGCCGAGCCCACGCGCCGGATCCCGGAGGCCATGATCGTCCATTCGTCGGCGCCCGACCTGCCCCCACCCGAGAGTTGCGTCCGCGCCCTGCCTTCCGGCAGCGGTCCGCTCCCCCCTCCCTTCATGGACAAGGTGAGAGTCATGATCCATCCGGAGGACGCCACCGCCCTGCGCGGGGAGCGAACCGGGATCGCGCGCATAAGGGGCTGGTTCGGCCTTCTCGACGACGAGCCGATCGATCCCTTCGCCACCGTCCTCGCCGCCGACGCCTTCCCACCCGCGGTGTTCAACACCAATCTCCCGCTGAAATGGACCCCAACGCTGGAGATGACGACCTATGTCCGCGACCCGGGCCCGCGGACCTGGCTGCGTTGTCAGTTCAGGACGCGCTTCGTCACCGGGGGCTACCTCGAGGAGGACGGGGAGATGTGGGACGAGGACGGGACTCTGGTGGCGCAGTCACGCCAACTCGCCCTGGTCCCCCGCTGATCCATAGAGCTCCTCGATCAACTCGGACTTCCGACTCTCGTCCAGGAACGAGCTGACGATCGAGTTGCGCGCCAGATCGACCAGACCCGAGCGATCGATGCCCAGGATCTCGTGGACTTGGCGATAGTTCTCGCCGACATACCCTCCGAAATAGGCAGGATCGTCGGAGTGGATGCTGACGAGCAGGCCGCGGGCCATCATCGCGGGCAGGGGATGCTCCTCCAGGCTGTCCACGACTCGCAGAGCGACGTTGGAGAGGGGACACACGGTGAGTGGGACTTGCTCCGCCACCAGCCGGGACACGAGCGACTCATCCTCCAGACTGCGCACCCCGTGCTCGATCCGCTCCGCTCCGAGCACGTCGAGGGCGGCGCGGACATATTCGGGAGGCCCCTCCTCGCCGGCGTGTGCGACGGTGTGCAGCCCCAGCTCCCGGGCCCTCGCATAGGCAGCCTCGAACCGCTCCGGGGGGTTGCCGACCTCCGACGAGTCGAGACCGACGCCGATGACCCCCTCCAGATGAGGCTCCGCCTCGGTCAGGGTGGCCAGGGCCTCCTCCCCGCTGAGGTGTCTCAGGAAACACATGATGAGATCGGCGGTGACACCGCTCCTCCTCTTCGCATCGGCAGCAGCCGCCCGCATACCCTCCATGAACACCTCGAAGCCCACCCCGCGGCTGGTGTGGGTCTGGGGGTCGAAGAAGATCTCGGCATGACGCACCCCGTCGGCCACGGCACGGTCGAGGTAGGCGCTCACCAGGTCGTAGAAGTCGTCGGGTGTCTGCAAGACCCCCGATCCCTGGTGGTAGATATCGAGGAACGACTGGAGATCGCCGAACCGATAGGCAGAGCGCACCGCTTCGACGCTCTCGAACGGGACGCTCAGCCGGTTTCGCTCGGCGAGAGCGAACATCAACTCGGGCTCCAGGGTGCCCTCGATGTGGACGTGCAGCTCGCACTTGGGCAGCTTCCGCACGAACTCGCCGACGGTCACAGGGCAATGTCCTCAGGCCGCACCGGGACCCGGTCCAAGCTCTTGCCGGTGGCGTCCCTGATCGCCGCCACCACTGCCGCCGTCGACGAGATGGTCGGCGGCTCCCCGACGCCCTTGGCGCCAAAGGGCCCCCAGGAGCCCTCCTGTTCCAGGAGGAGTGCCTCGACCTCGGGAGCGTCGAGGATCGTGGGCAGAAGATAATCGGTGAAGTTCGGATTTCTGATGAGGCCGTCCTCGACGATCAACTCCTCCATGACGGCGAGACCAACCCCCTGCATGATCCCCCCTTCGATCTGACCCCGCACCGACTCGGGGTGGAGCGCCTTGCCCACGTCCTGGGCGGTGTCGATGCGCACCACACTCACCAGCCCGAGTTCGGGGTCGACGTCGACCACCGCTCGGTGGCCGGCGACTGCGAAATCGGCATGGGGCGACCCCTGCCCGTCATGGTCGGGCTCGGTGGTCGCGGGGTGACGGAAGGTGACGGTCTCCTCCCATCCCTCCCCGGCCAGCCGTGACATCGGGGCAACCAGCCGGCCCGAGCGGTGCACCCCGTCGTCGTCCAGATCGTCCCCTCGATATCGGTCGAGGATCCTCTCCCGCAGCCTGGTAGCCGCCTCGAGCGTGGCGCCTCCGGAAATCTGGGTCTGTCGCGACGCGGACGTCGAGCCGGCGGACCCGATCTTCGACGTGTCCACATTCCTGACTTGCGCCGCGCTCACCCCGAGGGCCGACCTGGCGATTTGGGCGAGCACGGTGACCAGACCCTGGCCCACCTCGATGGCAGCGGTCTCCACGATCGTGCCCTCGGGGGTGAGCAGCACCCGGGCCTGTGCGTAGTCGTCAAAGCCCTCCGAGAAGCCCAGGTTCTTGATTCCGAGGGCGTAGCCCACGCCCCGCGTCACCTGATCGGGCTCGGTGGTCAGCCCGCTCCCTCCGGGCGGGCGGGCCCCGTCACCGACGTCGGGCATGGGCATGGAGAGCAGGGAGTCGATCACCTCGACGACCGGCATGGGGGTCTCGATGAGCTGGCCCGTGGTCGGCATCCGGTCCCCCGTGGCGAGGGCGTTGCGTCGACGCAGCTCCAAGGGGTCGAGGCCCAGCTTGCCCGCGAGACGGTCCATCTGGCTCTCGTAGGCAAAGCAGACCTGCACCGCCCCGAAGCCGCGCATGGCTCCACAGGGCGGGTTGTTGGTCCGGACGCCGGCTCCGTCGACCGAGACCGACTCACAGCGGTAGGGCCCCACCGCGAGGTAACAGGCGTTGGCGAGCACCGCGGCCGTCGTGGAGGCATATGCGCCGCCGTCGATGAGGACCCTGGCCTCCACCCTGACCAGGCGCCCCTCGGCGTCGGCCTCGTGCCGATACCACATGCGCGCCGGATGACGATGGACGTGGCCGGTGAACGATTCCGACCGCCGGTAGACCATCTTCACCGGCTGGCCCGTGTGCAAGGCGAGCATGCAGAGATGGATGTGGAGATTCACGTCCTCTCTGGCCCCGAAGGCGCCGCCAATGCCTGCCGGGTGCGCCCTCACCTGATCCTCCCGCAGACCCAGGCTGGCCACGACCTGCTCGTGGTCGACATGGACGAACTGGCTGGTGGCGTGAAGATCGACGCCGCCCTGCCCGTCGGGCACGGCGAGACCGGCCTCAGTGCCCAGCGGAGCCTGGTCCTGCATCCCGACCTCGTAGGTGCCCTCGACGACCACCGATCCACCCGCCCTCTGGTCCCCGCGTCGTACCCGCATGCGCCGGAACACCGACTCGGCTGCGTCTGCCTGCTCAGGGTCGGTCAACGACTCCAACTCCTCGTATTCGACGACCACCGCCTCAGTAGCGCGTCGTGCGGTGTCCTCGTCCTCGGCCGCCACTATGGCCACCGGCTCACCCCAATACCTCACCACCTCAGAGGCGAGCACCGGTTGATCCGGGTGCTCCAATCCGAACACGGGGCGACCCGGGACGTCCTCGGCTGTGAGCACGGCATGAACCCCGCCGATGGCGAGAGCCGGGGCGACATCGACGGCCAGGATCCGGGCATGGGCGTGGGGGCTTCGGGTCGTCGCACCCCACAACATTCCCTCTGCACTTAGGTCCGAGGCGTACTCGAACTCCCCGCGCAACTTGGGTGCGCCGTCGGGGCGCAGCGGCGACTCGCCCACTCCTCCCCTCACCGCCCTCTTTCCGACGGTCCTCGTCGCGGTCACGATCGCTCCTCAGCGAGTGTCTCCAGCGCCCGAATTATCGACCCGTACCCTGTGCAACGGCAGATGTTCCCGGCCAGCGCCTCCTTGATCTCGCTGCCCGTCGGCGACGGATTGACCCTGAAGAGCTCGGTGGCGGCAACGACTATGCCCGGCGTGCAGAACCCGCATTGGACCGCCCCGGCACGATGCAGGGCCCTCTGAACCGCCGACAGACCCTCTTCGGGAGTGAGGCCCTCCACGGTCACCACGTCGGAGCCCTCCACGTCTGCGGCCATCACCAGACAGGAGCAGACCAAGGTCCCATCGAGCAGGACCGAGCACGAGCCGCATTCCCCCTGGTGACAAGCTCCCTTTGACCCGATGGCGCCGATCTCGTCACGAAGCAGGTCGAGCAGGCTCAACGGGTGTCGCACTCGAGCAGTCACCGATGCCTGGTTCAGGGTGAAAGAGACGATCACCGCAAACACCTCTCCAGAAGCCGACGCGCCAGCACTCCGGCGGCGTGACGACGGTAACGCTCGGTGGAGCGATGGTCGGTGATCGGGCTGACTTCCTCTTCGACGAGACGTTGGAACCGGTCGAGTGCCGCCGAGGAGGGGCCCAGCTCATTGGAGATCATCTCCTCGGCTCGCCTGGCCCTGATCACAGTCGGGGCCACCGAGCCCAGGGCGACAGTCGTGGCTCCGTCGTCGTCGCGAGTGACGACACAGCACACCGTGGCGATGACCATCGCGTTACGGACCCCGACTTTGGCGAAAGCCTGACGCGTGGGGAGCCGGTCGGGGAGATGCACCGCAACGACCAGCTCGTCGCTCTCGAGCGCGGTCTTCTTGACTCCGGTGAAGAACTCATCCCACCGGATGAGACGGGAACCGCGCACCGAGGCCACCTCGATGCTGGAGTCGGTGGCGGCGAGGAAGGGGTGTCCATCGCCTGCGGGGCTGGCAGTGGCGAGATTCCCACCGATGGTGGCTGCGTTCCTGATCTGGGGGGATCCCACCGTCCGCGCCGCCTCGGCGAGGGCCTTGGGGCCTTCGCGTTCGATCCGCCGCCAGGTGACCCCGGCACCGATGCGTGGACCCTCCCAATCCTGGAGCTCGGCGAGACGACGCAGGGCCACCACGGTCTCCGGGCGGGTCTGGCCAAAGTTGACCTCGACCATCAGGTCGGTACCACCGGCGAGAGGGACGGCGCCGTCCGCCCTGGTGCGAAGCGCGTCGTGGAGCGTACCGGGGTGATGGATGTCCACCGCGGGCACGCTAATCGCCGAGGTCGCGAGCCAACCGGTTGTGTCGGTCGATCAATGCTCTCGTGTCCACGCCGACCAGCGCACCATCCCTGACCAGGGGCTGGCCTCCCACCCAGGAGTGGTCGACCCGCCCTGGTCCGCAGAGGACCACGGCAGCCACCGGGTCGTGGAGGGCCCCGGCGAACTCGATACGGTTCAGGTCGAGAGCGATCATGTCGGCGGCGAGCCCGGGGGCGAGCACGCCGATGTCATCCCGGCCGAGAACTCGGGCGCCTCCGATCGTGGCCAGCTCGAGCGCTCCGCGGGCAGTCAGCAGTGGACCCTCCCCCATCCCGGGGGAGACGGCGATCCGATTGAGCAAGAGAGCCTGACGGGCCTCGGCGAGTATGGCCGAGGAGTCGTTCGACGCCGAGCCGTCCACGCCGAGCCCGACCGGGACCCCGGACTCCAGAAAGCGGCGCACCGGGGCGAGACCCGAGGCCAACCGCATGTTCGACGTGGGGCAGTGGGCCACCCCGGTACCGGCCTCTCCCATTCTCTCCACCTCGTGTTCTGCCACATGAACCGCATGGGCGTACCACACATCGGGGCCGGCCCACCCCAGTGACTCCATGTACTCAACCGGTCTCATCCCGAATCTCTCCATACAAAACTGCTCCTCGTCAGCGGTCTCGGCGAGATGTGTGTGCAGACGCACTCCGAGATCCCTTCCCATGGCGGCGGTGTCCCTCATCAGGTCGCCGGTTACCGTGAACGGAGAGCAGGGGGCCAGCACGACACGCCGTCTCGATCCTCTCGCTGGGTCGTGGTGACGGTGGACCGCCTGCTCCGAATCGGCCAGGATCTGCCCCTCGTCCTCGACCACCGAGTCTGGTGGCAGACCCCCCTGCGATTCTCCGAGGCTCATCGAGCCCCTGGAGAAGTGAACCCTGAGGTTGACTCCCTCGGCACCTTCGAACTGGTCGTCGATGGAGGAGGCGTTCGGCCAGAGGTACTGGTGGTCGAAGACGGTGGTGGCGCCGCTCAGGGCCAGCTCCGCCAGACCGAGCCTGGTGGCCACCCGGACGTGATCGGGAGTCATCCGGGCCCACACCGGATAGAGGGTTCGCAACCAGTCGAACAGCCCGGAGTCTTGGGCCCCGGGAAAGGCCCTGGTCAAGGTTTGGTACAGATGGTGGTGGGTGTTGACCAAACCGGGGAGGACCACGTGATCGTCCAGGTCGACGATCTCGTCCGCGGTTGCGGGTATGTCGTCGGCGCGCCCGACGTTCTCGATCCATCCGTCCCGAGCGAAGACACCGCCATCTCGGATCTCGGCGCCGTCCATCGTGACGAGGACCGTGGCATTTCGTATCAGAAGCGTCCCCATCGCCGTCAACCTACCGGTGGTCATAGAGTCAACGGCCATGACTTTCACCAGCGAGAACCTGGAAGATTGGGGAGGCCGGCTCGGTGCCGCCTCCGCTCGCATCGCCGAGGAGTTCCCCGGGGAGGGCCCGGAACGCCAACCGGTTCACACCGTGTACGGGGGGGCCCACCTGTTCTCCGCAGGCACCGCAGCGAGACTCGGCGAGCTGGCCCTGAGTTTCGCCGAGCGGTGGGCGCCAGGGCCGGAGGTTCTCGCCGGAATCCTCGGGCTGGAGGCGGGTCTCGCCGAGAGGGTGCACCAAGCGGTGACACACAAGCTGCGTACCGAGCCCGTCGAGGACTTCCGCATCGACTTCGAGGATGGCTACGGGAATCGCCCGGACGACGAGGAGGACGGCCACGCTCGCTCCGCCGCCGCCGAGGTGGTGAACGGGATGGAAGAGGGCAGCCTCCCACCGTTCCTGGGGATCAGGCTGAAGTCGCTGTCCGCAGAGCTGCACCGCCGGGCCCTACGCACCCTCGATCTCTTCGTGACCACAGTCGCCGATGAGGCCGGGTCCCTTCCGGATGGATTTACGGTCACTCTCCCCAAGATCCAGGATGCCGAGCAGGTGGCGGTGATGGCCGAGGCGCTCGCAGAGCTGGAAACGGCCCTGGGCGTTGACCGCATTCCCATCGAGCTGATGATCGAGACCCCGCAGACGGTCATCGCGCGAGACGGCACGGTGGGCGCACGAGCATGGGTCGAAGCCGGAGACGGCCGGGTGCGTGGCGCTCACTTCGGGACCTACGACTACACCGCATCGCTCAACATCACCGCGGCTCATCAGACGATGGACCATCCAGCGTGCGACTTCGCCCGCCACGCCCTACAAGTCGGTCTCGCCGGGACCGGGGTCTGGCTCTCGGACGGGGCCACCAACGTGATGCCGGTCGGGGAGGACCCGGATGCGGTTCACCAGGCCATGCGTCTCCACTACGACCACATCCGCCACTCCCTCTCCCACGCCTACTACCAGGGCTGGGATCTCCACCCGGCCCAACTGGTCACCAGATATGCCGCGGTCTACGCCTTCTTCCTCGAGGGCCTGGACGAGGCGGGCGAGCGGCTGAGCAACTTCGTCGATGCTGCGGCCAAGGCGACCTTGGTCGGATCGGTCTTCGACGATGCCGCCACCGGGCAGGGCCTCCTCAACTATTTCCTCCGCGCCCTGGCCTGCGATGCCATCACTCCCGAGGAAGCCACCTCCCGAACCGGCCTCACCCCAAACGAGCTCCACACCCGCTCCTTCCTCCGCATCCTCGAAGGGCGCCGCTAGATGTTTCTGTGAGGAGAAATGTGAGCTATGCAGTCAATTCCACTCACAGAACGGTTCAGACTTCCAGAAACTGGCGGATCTCTGCCACCACTCCCTGTGGATTGCGCCGCACCTCCCTGGCGCTGAAGCGACGTAGCTCGATCCCGAGGTCCATCAGCTCGTTTTGACGCTTCAAGTCGTCGTCGAGTTTGTCCGCTGATGAGTGCGCGTCGACGCCGTCGACCTCAACCGCCTTCTTCTTCTCTGGCCAGTAGAAGTCGGGCACCCGTCGACCATTGGCCGGAGAGAGCGGGTATTGCACCTCGGGTCTGGGGAGAAATGCCATCTGCATGTGATAGAGCAGCTCGAATTCGGATCCGCTTCCGGTGGCGGTGTCATGGAGACGCTCCTGGATGACCCAACGGAGCCGTTTGGTTCCTCTCACACCCCGGCCACCCTTCTCCACCAGGAGGTCATATACGGCGTCGACCGTGGTCAGGTCTTTTCTGATCGCCGAGTCCAGCGCCTTCGCCAACGTCAGACGGGGCAGGTTGGCTGCACAGTCGAGCAAGGTGCGCTCGACAGTCGTCAGCGGAATCCCATCGACCTCATGGACGGCGATGGACCGCCTCGTGCGATGAACAACTACGCCGTCCGGTACCGGCCCATGGGTGTAGGGCACGGTCAATTCCACGATTTCTGTAGTGATA
>Ga0299913_10006496_pt1 | contig 10133 bp, 9 predicted proteins | sample RVTome_9_FD_201360 | JGI IMG/M metagenome (GOLD analysis project Ga0299913, IMG submission 201360) | Soil microbial communities from uranium-contaminated site in the Upper Colorado River Basin, Wyoming, United States - RVT155D38 (version 2) ... | reverse complement strand
GTCGACGCGGCTCGACGCCGAGCTTGCCGATGGGGGTACGGTGCGTTTCGGGTCGATCGAGGACCTCGACGACAAGGTCACCGCGACGAAGACCGTGCTGGGCGACGTCGACCTGGCCTGCCTGGAAGCGCTCGACGTGCGAGTTCCCGGCAGTCCGGCCTTGACCCGCCACCAGAGGTGTTCGTAGGCTGCGAGAACTACCAGAGGTTGAGGAAAAGTATTGACCTTAACGTGAGATTGAGCTGGTGTCGAGGGGGTCATCAGCCTTGGTAGTTTCAGGCGAACGTCCGGGCGTGGCGGTCCGGGTGGTCGCCCATTCTCCCCGTAACCCCTGAATGTGAGGTGGCACGACCCATGGCCGGCAATCCGCAGAACTACTTGGCCGTGATCAAGGTGGTCGGGATCGGGGGCGGCGGGGTGAACGCCGTCAACCGCATGATCGACGCCGGCCTCAAAGGGGTCGAGTTCATCGCCGTGAACACCGACGCCCAAGCGCTGCTGATGAGCGACGCCGACGCCAAACTCGACATCGGTCGCGAGCTCACGCGGGGCCTCGGTGCCGGCAGCGACCCCGAGGTCGGCCGCCAGGCGGGGGAAGAGCACCGCGACGAGATCGAAGAGATCCTCAAGGGTGCCGACATGGTGTTCATCACCGCCGGCAAGGGGGGCGGCACCGGCACCGGCGGTGCGCCGGTCGTGGCCGAGATCGCCAAGAACCTGGGCGCCCTCACCATCGGGGTGGTCACCCGGCCGTTCTCGTTCGAGGGCCGCCGCCGAGCCGTGCAGGCAGAGCAGGGCATCCAGCGGCTGAAGGAGAAGGTCGACACCCTCATCGTCATCCCGAACGACCGCCTCCTGTCGGTGTCCAACGAGAAGACCTCGATGGTCAACGCCTTCAAGATGGCCGACGAGGTGCTGCTGCAGGGCGTGCAGGGCATCACCGACCTCATCACCACCCCCGGGCTCATCAACACCGACTTCGCCGACGTGAAGATGATCATGAGCAACGCCGGCTCGGCGCTCATGGGCATCGGCTACGGCTCGGGCGAGGGCCGGGCGCTGCAGGCCTCGCGCAACGCCATCTCGAGCCCGCTGCTCGAGGCCTCGATCGAGGGCGCTCGCGGCATCCTGCTGACGATCGCCGGAGGCAGCGACATCGGGCTGTTCGAGGTCAACGAGGCGGCCGAGGTCATCCACGGCGTCGCCCACCCCGACGCCAACATCATCTTCGGCTCGATCATCGACGACGAGATGGGCGACGAGGTGCGGGTCACCGTCATCGCCGCCGGCTTCGACCGCTGGGACGACCGCGACACCTCCGCCGGCCACTCGCTGGCGCGCAGCGGCAACGGCACAGGCAGCCGGGTCGACGACGAGCTCGAGGCGCTCACCCGCGGCCCGTCGGTCGACGACCTCGACATCGACGGCGACGACGAGTTCGACGTCCCGTCGTTCCTGAAGTAGCGGGTGGCGACCCACCGCGACGTGAGCGCGACCGTGCCGCGCCACCCCGCGCTCGCGGACCGCATCGCCGCGGTCCGTGACCGCATCGCGGGCGCCGTCCCCGACCCCGGGGCGGTGCGGCTGGTCGCGGTCACCAAGGGGTTCGGGGTCGACGTGGTGCGCGAGGCGCTGGCTGCCGGGCTGGTCGACCTCGGCGAGAGCTACGTGCAGGAGCTGGTGGCCAAGGCGACCGAGATCGACGCCGACCTCGCCGCCGCCGACCCCGGGGCGCCGGTGCCCCGGTGGCACGCCATCGGGCGGCTGCAGCGCAACAAGGTGCGCAAGGCGGCGCCGTTCGTCACGCTGTGGCACAGCGTCGACCGGTTGTCGCTCGGCGCCGAGATCGCCCGCTGGGCCCCCGGTGCCGCGGTGCTCGTGCAGGTGAACACGTCGGGCGAGCAGTCCAAGGCCGGGTGCACCCCGGCCATGGCCCCCGCCCTGGTCGACGGGCTCGCCGACCTCGGGCTCGACGTGCAGGGGCTCATGACGATCGCGCCGGCCGGACCGCCCGAGGTGGCCCGACCGGCGTTCCACGCAGCGCGCGAGCTGCGTGACCGGCTGGGGGTGTCCGAGCTCTCCATGGGCATGACCGGCGACCTCGAGGTGGCGCTCTCGGAGGGCGCCACCATCGTGCGCGTCGGCAGCGGGCTGTTCGGTCCGCGCCCTGGTGGGGACCGGGCGCGACACTAAGGTTGACTTCCGGCCGGTGGAGGACACATGGCATCGATGTGGCGCAAGGCGATGCTCTACCTGGGGCTCGGCCCCGACGACGAGTACGACGACTTCGACGTCACCGGCGAGCACCAGCGGCCGGTAGCCCCGCGGCCCGCGCCCCGGCGTCCCGCGGCGGCCGACAACCAGCACGACCCCGAGCCGTCGGGGTCGGTGCGCACCCTCCCCCACACGCCGGGTGACGGCGACCTCAACGGTCGCGACCTCGCCCGCGCCAACGGGCACGAGCTCGACCACGGCCGCGGCGCGCCCGCGGGCCGCGGCGAGCGCGGCGAGGGCCACCTCGACGTGGCCCGGGGGCCGGCGCGCCGGCCCCCGGTCGATCGCACCCACGCACCGCGCGCGGCCATGGTGCGGCCGCTGCCGACCAGCGCCAGCTCCAAGCCCATCGTCGTCGGCCCCACGTCGTTCAACGACGCGCAAGAGGTGGCCGACAAGTTCAAGATCAACGTGCCCGTCATCCTCAACCTGCAGGGGGTCGAGCGCGACCTGGCCCGGCGCATCATCGACTTCGCCAGCGGGCTCTGCTACGGGCTCGGCGGCCAGATGGAGCGGGTGGCGAACCACGTCTATCTTCTGACTCCCAGCGACGTCGAGGTCTCGCCCGAGGAGCGGCGGCGCCTTCGCGAGCGCGGCTACGAAGCCTGATCCACCCCTCCACCGCCGGGAGCCCGTCCATCGATGACGAGCATCGTCTGCCTGATCATCAACCTCTACATGCTGGTGATCTTCGCCCGCATCATCATGAGCTGGTTCCTGCCCACCCCGGGCACGACCTACGCCCAGATCTTCGACGCGTTCGTGCGGGTGACCGAGCCCGTGCTCGCCCCGGTGCGGGGGATGATCCCGCCGATGCGCATGGGGGCGGCCAGCCTCGACCTGTCGCCCATCGTCGTGTTCCTGGTCGGCATGTTCCTCATACGCGCCATCTGCTGACCACGGGCGGCGCCCCACCGGCGCCAACCGGGTGTGGAGTTTTCGTTACTCTCTTGCCATGGAACTGACTCCGCAGACGCTCCACGCCGTCGAGTTCCGTGAGGCACGGCGGGGCGGCTACAACACGCGCGACGTCGACGACTTCATCGAGCGCGTCGCCGCCGGCGTGGGCCACCTCAACGAGCGCGTGCGCGAGGCCCAGGCCCGGGCCGACGCGGCAGACGCCCGGCTGGCCGAGATGCAGCGCGAGCTCGACGAGCTGCGCCGGCACCCCGTCCCGCAGGGACCCGCCGTCGCGCCCGCCCCGGCGTCGGCACCGGCACCCGAGGTGTCCGAGACCGACGAGACGCTGCGGCGCACGCTCGTGCTGGCCCAGCGCACGGCCGACGCCACCATCAAAGAGGCCAAGGAAGAGGCCAACCGCGTGCTCAGCGAGGCACGCGAGGAGGCGGCCCGCACCCGGGCCGAGGCCGAGGCCCAGGCCCGCCAGGGCGCGGACTCGGCGCGCGTGTCCGCGCAGCAGGAGGTCGAGGCGCTGCTCGCCGACCGCGACAAGCTCAACGGCGACCTCGACCTGCTGCGCCAGCGGATCGACGAGCAGCGCGAGCGGCTCCGGTCCGGCATCACCGAGATGCAGCGCCTGCTCGACGACCCGGCGGCGCTCGAGCCGCTGCCGCCCGTCACGCTGGCCGACGTCGAGCGCCCGGCGCCGCCCCCCGCGTTCGACCCGCCCCCCGCGTTCGAGCCGCCCCCCGCGTTCGAGCCGCCCCCTGCGTTCGAGCCGCCCGTCGAACCCGCGGTCGAGGCGCCGGCGGGCGACGGCGCCAACGGCCGGGCGCCCGTCGAGATGGGCCCGCCGCCGTTCGCGCCCGGCGCCCAGGCGGCTGCCCTGCAGGAGCCGCCGCTCCCGCCCGACCCCGGGCCGCCGACGCAGCCCATCCCCTTCGCCATCACCGGCGACGGCCAGGCGCCGTGGTTGCCGTCCGAGCTGCGGTCGCCAGCCGACGAGCCGCTCGGCCCGCCGCCCGCGCCCCAGCCGCCGAGCGGGGTCGCCAACGGCGCGCCGGCCGTGGTGGCCGACCCCAACAGCCGGCCCAGCGAGTGGGGCAAGGCGGTGTTCGACCCCGAGGCCGCCGAGGGCGAGGCCAACCGCTTCGGCCGCCGCCGCTGATCAGCGGCGGTCCAGGCCCACCCGCACGAGGTGGCCGTCGACCGTGATCTGGTGGGGGCCGCCCCGGCCCAGGGTCAGCTCGACGGCCAGCACCTCGGCGGCGATGTAGTCGCGGTGGCGGGCGACGGCCTCGGCGACGGGCCCCTCGGCCGCGAGCGTGACGGCCACGCGGTCGGCGACCTCGAGGCCGACCTCCTTGCGCAGGTCGTTGAGGCTGCGGACGATCTCGCGGGCCAGCCCCTCGAGCCGCAGGTCGTCGTCGAGCTCGAGGTCGAGCGCCACCGCCCAGCCGCCGTCTTCGGCCAGCGCGAACGCCTCGTGGTGGGCGGCGCGCACGTCGACCTCGTCGGCTGACAGGCGTTCGCCGGCCACCTCGATGAAGCCGTCGGTCTCGAGCCGGCGCTGCAGCGCCGATCCGTCGGCCGCTGCCAGCGCCGCCTTGACGTCCTTGACCCGGGGCCCGAGCCGGGGGCCGAGCGCCCGGAAGTTGGGCACGACGGTCCAGGAGATGAGCCCTGACAGGGTGTCGACGTCGTCGACCACCTTGACGTTGAGCTCGGTGGCGACCTCGGCCATCACGTCGCCGGGCAGCGAGATGCCGGCGTGCAGCACCATCGCCCGGCGCAGCGGCTGGCGCACCTTGACCTTGGCGTCGGTGCGTGCGGCCCGGCCGAGCGCCACCAGCCGTCGGGCGGCGTCCATCTGGGCGGACAGGGCCGGGTCGTGCACCCCCGACGGCACCGGCCAGTCGGACAGGTGCACCGACGCCTCGTCGGTCAGCGTCACGTACAGCTCGTCGGTCAGGAACGGGCAGAACGGGGCCAGCAGCTGGGCGGTGACCACGAGCGCGTGGTGCAGCGTGGCGTGGGCCTGCGGGTCGCTCGCCTTCCAGAACCGGGGCCGGCTGCGGCGGACGTACCAGTTGGAGAGGTCGTCGACGAAGCGGGCCAACCGGCTCGCGCCCCGCAGCGCGTCGAAGTCGTCGAGCGCCTCGGTGACCTCGGCCACCGTGGCGTCGAGCTCGCCCAGCACCCACCGGTCGAGCACGTGGGTCGGCTGCGGCGCAGCAGGGCCGCCCGACGCGCCGCCGGGCTGCCAGCCGTCGAGGTCGGCGTAGGTGACGAAGAAGCTGAAGACGTTCCACAGCGTGAGCAGCGTCTGGCGGGTCGACTCGCGGATGCCCTCCTCGGACACCCGGCGCTGCCCCCAGGGCTGGCCGGCCGAGAAGAAGTACCACCGCAGCGCGTCGGCCCCGAACGTCGAGAACAGGTACCAGGGGTCGATCACGTTGCCCCTGGACTTGGACATCTTCTGGCCGTCCTCGTCGACGATGTGCCCCAGGCACACGGCGTTGCGGTACGGCGTCTCGCCGAACACCAGGGTGTTGACGGCCAGCAGCGAGTAGAACCAGCCCCGGGTCTGGTCGATGGCCTCGCAGATGAAGTCGGCGGGGAAGCTGGCCGCGAACTGGTCGTCGTCGGCGAAGGGGTGGTGGAACTGGGCCGACGGCATCGACCCCGAGTCGAACCAGGCGTCGAGCACGGGGGGCAGGCGCCGCACCGTGCCGCTGCAGCCGTCGGCGGGGCACGGCCAGGTGACGTCGTCGACGAAGGGCCGGTGCAGGTCGAGGCCGGACAGGTCGCGCCCGGCCAGGTCGGACAGCTGGGCGACCGAGCCGACGCAGGTGTCGCCCCCGCAGCCCTGGCAGCGCCAGATGGGCAGGGGAGAGCCCCAGTAGCGGTCGCGGGACAGCGCCCAGTCGATGTTGCCCTCGAGCCAGCGGCCGAAGCGGCCGTGCTTGATGTGGTCGGGGTACCAGGCGATGGCCTCGTTCTGGGCCAGCAGGTCGCCCCGCCGCTCGCGCGTGCGCACGAACCACGAGGTCTTGGCCCAGTAGATGAGGGGGGTGCCGCAGCGCCAGCAGTGGGGGTAGCTGTGCTCGTAGGGCTGCTCGGCCACCAGCAGGCCGCGGGCGCGCAGGTCGGCGATGATCTCGCGGTCCGCGTCCTTGACGAACCGGCCGGTCCACGGCGGCACCCGGTGGCCGAAGGTGGCGTCCGCGTCGACCGGGTTGAGCACGGGCAGGTTCTCGTCGCGGCCCACCTGGGCGTCGTCCTCGCCGAAGGCCGGGGCGATGTGCACGATGCCCGACCCGTCGTCGTCGCTCACGTAGTCGGCGGCGACCACCCGCCAGCCGTCCTTGCCGGCGACGGGGTCGAGGAAGTCGAAGGGCCGCTGGTAGCGCCACCCGGCCATGGCGGCGCCGGTCCAGCGGTCGCTCACCTCGGCCTCGGGGTGGAGGCGGGCGGCCGCGTGCTCGCCGAGGATCAGGTCACGCCCCCCGGCGGGGTCGGCCACTCGCACGTAGGTGGAGGCCGGCCCGACGGCGGCGGCGACGTTGGAGATGAGCGTCCAGGGGGTGGTGGTCCACACCAGCAGGTCGGCGTCGGGGGCGCCATCGCCGGCGAGGGGGAAGCGCATGTAGATCGACGGGTCGACCACGTCGCGGTAGCCCTGGGCGACCTCGTGCGAGCTGAGCGCCGTCCCGCACCGCCCGCAGTAGGGCGTGACCCGGTGGCCCTCGTAGAGCAGCCCCTTGTCCCACAGCTGGCGGACGATCCACCACACCGACTCGACGTAGTCGTTGTTCATCGTCCAGTAGGCGTCGGCCGTGTCGATCCACACGCCGCTGCGGCTGGTGAGCGACGACCAGTCCTCGACGTAGCGCCGCACCGAGTCGCGGCAGCGCTCGTTGAACGCCTCGATGCCGTAGGCCTCGATCTCGGGCTTGGAGGACAGGCCCAGCTCCTTCTCGACCTCGAGCTCGACCGGCAGGCCGTGGCAGTCCCACCCGCCCTTGCGGGGCACGTCGTGGCCGCGCATGGTCTGGAACCGGGGGAACAGGTCCTTGAAGACCCGCGCCCACACGTGGTGCAGCCCGGGCCTGCCGTTGGCCGTCGGGGGGCCCTCGTAGAAGATCCACGGCTCGGCGCCCTTGCGGAGCCGGGCGGTCTCCGCGACGACGTCACGCTCGCGCCAGCGGGCGAGGGTCCGGGCCTCGAGGTCGGGCAGGTCGAGATCGGGGTCGACGGGGCCGAACGGCATGTCGCCAAGGCTACGGCATGCCAGCTGCCGTCCCGGCAGCGGAAACCACCAGGTCAGGCCCCGATTGCCCGTGCGCCGGGCCGGCGGGGGTGGAAACGCGCGTTCGGACCTCTAGCCTGCACGGACCCCTTGACCCCTGGTGACGGTCGACATACGATCCGGCACCCTTTCCCCCGAGGACGGCGAGATCTCATGCCCCGAGCCACCAAGGATGCTCCCGTGAAGGCCGCCCCCAAGAAGAAGGCGAGCGCCAGCGCCAAGGCGTCGGGTGGCACGCGGGGCAAGAAGAAGGTCGTGCTCGACAAGTTCCTCGAGGGCCAGCTCGCCGAGCTCGCGAGCGAGCGGGCCAACTACCTGCGCCAGGCCGAGTCGCTGCAGGCCGAGGCCGACTCGCTCACCGAAGACCGCGAGCCCGGTGACGTCCAGTTCGACGAGGAGTCGGGCGAGGGCGACACCCTCGCCGTCGAGCGCGAGCGCGACCTCGCGCTGTCGGCCCAGGCACGCGCCGCCATCGAGCAGATCGACGCCGCGATCGACAAGATCCACGCGGGCACCTACGGCCACTGCGACAACTGCGGCAACCCCATCCCCAAGGAGCGGCTCAAGGCGCTGCCGTACGCCGCTCTCTGCGTGAAGTGCAAGAGCGGGGGCCTGGGCCTTCGTTGACCGCGGCCGCCACCGGCCCGGCCGACGCCGCCGGCGGTGACCCCGACGCGCCCGCCGCCCGCGCCCGCGACGACGAGGGTCGTCGCGGCGACACGTCCCGGGCCCGGTGGCCCCTGCTGTTCGGCGTCGCCGCCCTCGTGCTGGCCGTCGACCAGCTCACCAAGGCGTGGGCCGTCGCCGCGCTGGGCGACGGTCGCATCATCGACCTGGTCGGGTCCCTGCGCCTCCGGGTGACGGTCAACTACGGGTCGGCCTTCAGCCTGGCCGACGGGCGGGGTCCCCTCATCTCGCTGCTGGCGCTCGCCGTGGTGGCGGTGCTGCTGCGCACCGGTCGCCACGCCACGCAGGCCTCCATGGCGGTGGCCCTGGGACTGGTGGTGGGGGGCGCCTTCGGCAACCTCATCGACCGCGCCTTCCGGGCGGGCGACGGGTTCCTGGGCGGCGGGGTCGTCGACTTCGTCGACCTGCAATGGTGGCCGGTGTTCAACGTCGCCGACGCGGCCATCGTGGTCGGTGCCGCACTGCTGTTCCTCGTGCAGTGGCGCGAGCCGCAGCCGGGCGGGGCCGCCGGCCGCGGCGGATGACCGGCGGATGAGAGAGGTCGTGCCGCGGGCGCTCGACGGCCAGCGACTCGACCGGGTGGTCGCGCTGGTCGCCGGCGTCAGCCGCTCCGAGGCGGCCGCCCTGGTGGCCGACGGCGCGGTGCGCGTCGGCGGCCGGCTGGTGACCGCCCGCGCCCACCGCCTCGCCGCGGGCGACGACCTCGACGTCGACCTGCCCGACCGTCCCCCGGCCACGGCGCTGGCGCCCGACCCGACCGTCGCGGTGCCCGTGGTCCACGAGGACGACCACCTGCTCGTGGTCGACAAGCCCCCCGGGCTCGTCGTCCATCCCGGGGCGGGACAGGACGGGGGCACCCTGGTCAACGGGCTGCTGGCCCGGTACCCCGAGATCCGCACCGTCGGGCAGGCCGACCGGCCCGGCATCGTTCACCGGCTCGACCGCGGCACCTCGGGCCTCATGCTCGTGGCCCGCACCGGCGCGGCCTACGAGGCGCTCGTCGCCGTGCTCGGCGCCCGCGAGGTCGACCGCCGCTACCGCGCGCTGGTGTGGGGCACGCTGGCGTCGCCCACCGGGCTCGTCGACGCCCCCATCGGCCGCTCGGCCCGCGACCGCACCCGCATGGCGGTCACCGTCGGGGGCAAGCCGGCCCGCACCCGCTACGAGGTCGTGCGCACCTACCACGAGCCGGTCGAGGTCACAGAGCTGCAGTGCCGGCTCGAGACGGGCCGCACCCACCAGATCCGGGTGCACCTGGCCTCGATCGGGCACCGGGTCGTGGGCGACGCCCGCTACGGGGGCCAGCGGCAGTCGCTGCCGATGAGCCGGCCGTTCCTGCACGCCGAGCACCTGGCGCTCGACCACCCGGTCACCGGCGAGCCGCTGGTGTTCACCTCGCCGCTGCCCGACGACCTGGCCGCGGTGCTCGCCACCCTCCGCTGAGCCGGCGACGCCTCCCGGCCGGTCGTCCGGCGGTCACCCGGCGCCGGCGGCGGAGCACGTGGGGGCGGGGTCGGGCACCAGCATCCGCACCGTGCCGTCGGGGGCTGCGGGGTCGTAGGCGGTGGCGCGATCCCAGGGGAAGTCGCTGACGACGATGCGGTCGCCGGCGGCACGGACCTGCGTGGGCGGGCCGTCCGTCGGCGGCGCCTGGCACCCCGTGACCGAGCCGTCGGCCGGCGAGAGGCGGACGAGCGCCGGCGGGCCACCCTCCCATGAGTGGGACGCCACCCAGACGGCCTCGCCGGTCGCGTCGGCGTCGTGGAACTGCGGCCGGCCGAGGTCGTAGGCCTGTCCGGTGACCGTCCAGGCGAGCTCGCCGGTGGCCCGGTCGACCGCGAAGAGCTCGAAGCCGCCGTTGGGACGGGGCTCGATGCCGGTGGCCTCGGTGCGCGTCACCTCGGCGAGGCGGCCGTCCTGTACGGCCCAGCGGACCGGCGGCTCGCGGCTCAGGTTCCCC
>Ga0299913_10006495_pt1 | contig 10133 bp, 11 predicted proteins | sample RVTome_9_FD_201360 | JGI IMG/M metagenome (GOLD analysis project Ga0299913, IMG submission 201360) | Soil microbial communities from uranium-contaminated site in the Upper Colorado River Basin, Wyoming, United States - RVT155D38 (version 2) ... | reverse complement strand
GCCGTCCCTGCTCGGCCAGGAGCTGGGAAGTCAGGGTCTCGAGCTCGACGCCGAGAACGTCGATCTCGTTCGGCGTGTCCGCATCCAGCAGCGCCCGCCGCTTCTCCTCGATCCTCAGCGTGAGCTCCTCGATGCGCGACTCCAGCTCGGTTCGAGCCACCACGATCTCGCCGACGAAGAGGGCGCTGCGCTCGGAAAGGTACGTGGAGGCGTACACGTCGGCCGTGAGCTGGGCGGTACGAGGATCGGAAGACTCCGAGGTGAAGACCAGCGTCGAGGCTCCCGTCGGCGCCTCGACGGTCGTCGGAGCAGGATTCACGCCGCCCTCGGCGAGTGTGCGCCGAACAACCGAGACGACCCGTGAGGAGGTTGCGATCCGAGCTTCGTTCTCGATGCTGAGCGGCCCGGATGTCACCTGCGGAGTCGACATCACGATCTGCTCAACGAGCACCTCGGCCGACGCCGTAAAGATCGGAGTCTGGCGGCTCGCCCGAACGAATGCCACGCCCACGACGGCGACGGTGACGATGACGATCAACCAGCTACTTCGGCGAAGCGTCGCCAGGTAGTCTTTGAGGTCCGCAGCAACGGGTTCATTTCTCATGCCTTCACTGATCCTTCTCATCGGGGTTCGCGTGCGGTCCGCCTGCGCGGTCTCGAGCCGCCATCCCGACCACGTCCGACCCGGTCGGGACGGCGCCCTCCATGTCGGGAGCGGCGCCCGCCAGCGACCCGATCGAGTGTACGGGAAGCCCGGTCACGATCCCCCCCGGGCGACCCGTAAGGCGGGTTCGGACGAGGTCGGTCCGGCGGACGAACGCCGCCGCATCGGCCCGGGAATGGACACCGAGTTTGCTGAGGAGGTTCTGCACGTGCGTCCTCGCTGTGCCGACGCTGATCCTGAGCGCTCGGGCGATCGTCCGGTTGTCCGCCCCGCTGGCGAGGAGGAGGAGAACCTCACGTTCGCGGGCCGTAAGACGGTCCAGCACCTCGAAGGCTTCACGTTGGTTGCGACATCGATCGAGCAGGTCGGCGAGGAGGGGTCCGAGCAGGAGTGGGGGGATCATCACCTCACCCCGGTGGACTGCACGGACGCAGTCGATGAGATCGGCGAGCGCGGCGTCCGTCGAGAGGTACGCCCGCGCGCCGGCCTCGATCAGGTCGGCGACGGGCGGGTCGTCCGTAGACGTGGCGATGAAGACCACGCCGCAGCGCCCGACCCGCTCCGCGATGCACGCAATCGTCGAAACGGCCGCGCCCGGACCGAGGGTGGCGTCGAGCACGACCACGTCCGGTGATCCCCGATCCAGCTCCGTGACCGCCTCTTCCTCCGTCGCTGCCTCACCCACGACGAGGATGTCGGGTTCCCCCTCGAGGGCCGCCCGAACGGCCTGACGGAAGAGGAAGTGCCCGCCGACGAGAACGACACGAATCACGCCGACGTTGCCACCGCATACACGCTCGAGATCGCTCGTCCCACCTGACCGACTCTACGGAGGAAACCCCAGTTGAGGCACGCGCGCTCCGACGTAGTCAATCTACGCATGGTGCATGAGACGCCTCAGGCACGGGGCGAGGGAACGATCCCGTGACGAACCGCGAAGGTCGCCGCCTCGAGCCGCGAGTGGACCTGCAACTTCGAGAGGATGCTCTGGACGTGTGTCCGGACGGTGTTCGGCGAGATCCCGAGTCGCTGCGCGACCATCTGGCTGTCGACGCCTTCGGCGATGAGCTCCAGAACATCGAGCTCGCGCGAGGTTAGCTGTTCCGCCAACATCGCCGCCTGACGCTCCCCTGAGGTCCTCACGCCTGCAACCCCAGCCGCGACACGGTGCGGAACGACGACCTGGCCACTCGCGACGGCCAGGACCGACGCGATGAACCTCTCGACCGGGGTCTCCTTCATGAGGTATCCATGGAACCCGGACCGAAGCGCTTCCTTCACCGTGCGCGCGTCGTCCAGCGCGGTCACGGCGACGACCTTCGTATCGGGGCTCTCGTCGAGGATCTGCCTCCCGACCGCCAGACCGCTTTGGTCCGGCAAGCCGATGTCGACGAGAGCGAGATCCGGTCGGTGCTCGCGTAGGGCGCGGATCGCCTGCGCGCCGTCGGTCGCGATGGCAACGACATCGATCCCGTTGCTCTGGAGGGTCGATCGGATCGCCTCGGCGAAAAGGAGATGATCGTCCACGATCATCGCGGTGATCACGGTGAGGGCGCCCACATCATGCGGACAAGAGCGAAGGAGACGGTCCGTCGCGGGTCAGATCGGAACCCGGGATGGCCCCCACCGGAAGCCGGATCGCGAAGGTCGCCCCTCGCTCACCCGGCTCGATCTCGATAGCGCCCCCATGTGCCTCGATCACGCGCCGAGCGATGAACAACCCGAGTCCGTTGCCGCTCCTCGAGGACCGTCCCACCCTGCCGCGAGCGAACGGCTGGAAGATCGCGTCCAGCTCCTCCAGAAGGACGCCGGGTCCACGATCATGGACGGTCACGGTTGCCGTGTTGCCGTCCGCTCGGACACTGACCGTCACCACGTCGTGCGGGGGTGAGTAGCTGAGGGCGTTCCGGATCAGATTGGCGATCGCGGTGCGAAGCTGAGGTGCGTCCGCGCGAACGAGCATCCCTTCGGGCGCATCGAGCCGCAGCCGCGCCTCGGACGTGACGAAGAGACACGATGCCATCGCGTCCTTCACGATCTCGACGAGGTCGCCGTCTCGCTTCCGCAGCTCGCCCCGTCCAGCCCCCCACTCCAGGAGCGGTCCCACGAGCTGGGTGAGGTTCTCCAGCTCGATCCGGGTGCGCCGGAGGAGGGCCTCCTTGTCGGCTCCGGAGCCATTCGCGAGGACGTGGTCCAGGGCGGCTCGCGCGCCGACGAGCGGGCCTTTCAGCTCGTGAGCCGCCAACGCGAGTCCGATCTCGTCCCGGTGCCTTCGCGTCTCACCACCGTCGCGTATCAAGCCCTGTCCCAACAACGTGGCTACCGCCTGGAGGGATCCTGGGTTTGTCTCCTTGCTCCGCGAGGCGAGCAGCACCACGGGATGGGCAACGACGGCATCGACCGTCCGACGCAGGATCGTCTCGACGTGCTGCGTCAGGGACGCGATCGTCTCGTCGTCGATCCGGGCCGAGATCGTTCCCAAGGTCCGGCGCAGGTCAGCCTGCTCGGACGGAGAGACGCCGCATGTCGCCCCAAGTCGCAAGGCACGGCCGGTGCTGAGGTCGATGATCACGACCGGGTTCCAAGCGTTACACGACAAGGCCATAGCGGCAGCCGCCATCGCCTGGAAGGGGTCCGTCGCCGCCATGAGGTCAGCCATCAGGTTGGACAGATGCTTGTTCTCTCGGAGCGTCCGTTCGGACTCGGCGCGCTCGCGCGTGAGCGTGACGAGCAAGGCCGATTGTCGAACAAGCGCCAGGATCGCGTCCCGCCGCTCAGCGACACGGGTCGACGAGGCGATCACCTCGACGACGCCCAAGGCCTCGTTCTCGACGAGCATCGGGAGCACCGTCAAGCGTTGACCGCTGGCGCCGGGCAGCTCCACGGACACTTCGCGTCGTGTCGCGAGCGCCTGCCGCCGCCCGGACGAGCGACGGCGACCGAGCGGCGTACGGCGACCGTGTGAAGCGACGACCCGTAGGTTGCCTACGTCGTCCGCGAGAGCCACGCCGACGAACGCGTCGGGCGACCCAAGAACGCCGAACACCGATGCAGCCGTCTCAGCCGCGACCCACGAGCCCGTCCACTTCCCCATCACCACAAGCCCCCTGTGTTCCCCTGCTGCACTTTCGACAAACACATTGCGTAAGCCCCGTCGTCACGGGGTATCCCCTGTCCCCCGATAGGGTTACGATAGTGTCGGACGCGCAGCGCGTTCCTGTCAACTGCCCTACGCAGATTCCAGGATGGCACCCGTAGCCAGGGTACGCTGAACGCCGGTATGCAAGAACTCGATCGGCGAGGATGATTGCTGGATTCCCCTACTCGTGACGGCATCGACGGCAGCGGGGATCGGTCGTGACGGACCACATCCGTAGGCAGCTTGGCCTCCAACTGAGGCGCATTCGTCTGGCGCGAGGGTGGACCCTCCGTATGGCCGCAGACTCATCGGACGGCCTCTTCGCTGCGACCAGTATCGCCGGGTACGAGCGCGGCGAACGCTCGATCTCGCTCGAACGCTACATCGAGCTCTGTCGTCTTTACGACGTACCGCCCAATCGTCTCCTGGCCGCGACCGAACGCGCTGCCTCTGACCGAGCGCCGTCCGTGGTGGATATCGGCCTCCTCCACAGGCTGCAGGAGTCCTATCGGCCCATGGTCGCCGGCTTCATCGGCCAAGTGGTCGCTCGGCGGGAGCGGCCGGTTGTCGACAACGTGACCCTTCGAGCCCAGGACGTGCAGATTCTGGCGTCGGCCGCCGGAGTTACGCCGGATGAGCTCATCGACCGCCTCGCGCCGCGTGGGGCCTGAGGCCACGTTCCGTCGGGCCTGCCCCCTCAGATGCCTTTCAAGTATGCCACGGTCTCGGCCAGCCCGTCCTCCAGGTGGGTCCAGGGCTTCCAGGCGATCGCCGACGTCGCCGCCGAGATATCCAGAGCCATACGCCGCAATTCGCCAGCGGGCTGGGGTCCGTGGTCCGGCTCTCCGGCGAATCCGGTGAGCTCGGCGAGCACCTTGTAGATGTGATTCACGCTCGTCTCCAACCCGGTGCCGATGTTCACGAGCTTGCCCGATCCCCGGTCCATCGCCTGCACGAAGGCGTGCACCGTGTCGTCGATGAAGACGAAGTCCCGGGTCTGGTTGCCGTCGCCGAAGATCGTAGGCGCTTCCCCCGTAAGCATCTTCGAGGCGAAGATCCCGACCACACCGGCTTCGCCGGTCGGGTCCTGCCGTGGGCCGTAGACGTTGGCGAGGGCAACGGCCGTGTAGTCAAGCCCTCGGTATCGCTGGTAGTACGAGAGATAGTCGAGGCCCACCTTCTTCGACACACCATAGGGAGAGAGCGGCCGAGAGCCCTGCGAGGCGGTCTCTTTGGTAGGAAGCCGGCGGGGCTCTCCGTACATCGTGCCGCCGCTCGCCGCGTAGATCACCTTGCGGGCGCCGACGTGCACGGAGGCTTCGAGCACGTTCAGCAGGCCCATGATGTTGACGCTCGCGTCGTGGACCGGATCGTCCAGCGATGGCCGAACGCCCGCCTGCGCCGCGAGATGGAACACGACCTCGGGCCGGTGCCGTTCGAACAGCGACGCGAGACCGTCGGCCCGCACGTCCATGTTGAAGAACGAGAACTCCTTGCCGTAGCCGCGCGCCTCGACGAGGTTCGCGATCTTGCCGGTCGCCAGGTCGTCGACGGACACGACACGGTGACCTTCGGCGAGCAATCGCTCACCGAGCTGCGAGCCGATGAACCCGGCGCCCCCGGTCACCAGGACGGACGTCACGACGCCAACCTTAGGTTGGGGTCTGCGGCGATGTCCAGCGAGGACCGCTCCCCCCGAGCGAGCCTGGCCGCTCCGACCGCGGCGATCATCGCCGCGTTGTCCGTGCACAGCTCGAGCGACGGATAGAGGACCCGCAAACCCTCGGACGTCCCCGCCTCGCTCATCCGGTCGCGCAGTCGGGTGTTCGCCACCACGCCGCCGCCGAGGAGGATCGTGTCCACCCGCCGGCCCTTGGCCGCGGCGATCGTCTTCGAGACCTGCACGTCAACGATCGCTTCCTGGAACGACGCGGCCACGTCGGGCAGGGATACGTCGTGGCCGGCCGCCTGCTCGGCTCGCAGGTATCGAAGAACCGCCGTCTTCAGCCCGCTCATGGAGAAGTCGAGATCGCCCGAGCTCTCCATCGCCCTCGGGAACCGGATCGCGGTGGGATCGCCCTCGGCAGCCATCGCGTCGAGCGCGGGGCCGCCGGGGAATCCAAGGCCGAGGAGCCTTGCCACCTTGTCGAAAGCCTCCCCTGCCGCGTCGTCGAGGGTCTGCCCGAGCAGCTCGTAGCGGTGCACCCCCGGCATGTGCACGAGCATCGTGTGTCCCCCCGAGACCACCAGAGCCACGTAGGGGGGGTCCGGCTTCCCGTGCTCCAGGAAGTTCGCCCAGATGTGGCCCTCCAGATGGTTCACGCCGATCAGGGGGATCCGGGCAGCCAGGGAAACAGCCTTCGCCGCGGCCATCCCGACCAGGAGGGCACCGACGAGCCCCGGGCCCACGGTGACGGCGACCCCGTCGATGGTGCGGAACGAGACGTCGGCTTCGCGCAGGGACTGCTCCAGCAAGGGGTTCAACGACTCCACGTGCGCCCTCGCGGCGACCTCGGGCACGACGCCGCCGTAGCGTTCGTGCAGGTGCTCCTGGCGAGCGATCAGGTTCGCCCTGACGTGGAACACGTCCTCCACGACCGCCACGGCGGTCTCGTCGCACGACGTTTCGATGCCGAGGGTGATCACGCGGAGCGCACGCCCTGGGGAAGGGTCTCCTCGATCTCGTCCAGGCGTGCTCGGTACGCCGCGGTCCTCACGTCGTCGGTCCACATGATGAGCGCGTCCTCGCTCACCTCTTGGTAGTAGTTCCGCCGGATCCCGACCGGCCGGAAGCCGAATCGTGCGTAGATCCGCTGGGCCCCCCAGTTCGTCACCCGGACCTCGAGAGACACGGCCCGGGCGCCCATCTCGATCGCCTGCGGGATCAGTTCCGCCATCAGGCGTGTCGCGATCCCGTGACCCTGATGCATCGGATCCACGGCGACGTTGGTGATGTGGGCCTCGTCGCCGTAACAGATCAGGCCGCCGTACCCGACGACCTCCTTGTGGACGCGAGCCACGAGGTAGCTACGGTTGTTCGGGTCGGTGATCTCCGCGGCGAAGAGGTTGGGACTCCACGGGCGCGCGTACACCTGCCGCTCGATCGCCATGACGCCGCGTAGGTGACGCCGGCGCATGCGCGTGACCTCAAGCGCCGGCGCTTCGCTCCCTGTTGTCCCACGCGATCTCCGCATCCGATCTCCTCAGGTACATCGGCACCACGTCGTGCAGCCGGTCGTGCTCCTCTCGGAGGAACCGCGGAACCGCGAGCTCCACCAGCGACGCTGCCTCCGGATGCGCCCGGATCGTGGAGGCGAACTCGACCCGGCTCCCCAGCTCCTCGAGCTGGCTCCGGTACAGGATGGCACCGTCTCCGACCGCAAGCATCTCCCCCGGCAGGGTTTCGAGCTCGGCGCCGAGGTGGTCGGGCGTCCCCACCGAGTACTCGCTCCCCCTCACCACGCCTCCGGGGAGCGCACGGTAGATGGCGGAGAACACCTCGCCCCGTCGGCCGTCGATCACCGCGACGATCAGCTTGTGCGTGTGGCGGACCGAGAAGGCGAGCGCGTCGAGGCTCGTGATCCCGACGATCGGCACGGCCAGCACCTGCGCCAGGGTCTTCGCGGTCTCGATGCCCACGCGGAGTCCGGTGAACAGGCCTGGCCCGATGCCGACCGCGATCCCGCCGACCTGGGACAGCTCGATCTCCGTCCAGCGACACAGCTGTTCCAGGGCAGGTGTCACCGATTCCTGCCGAGCCTTCCCGGCCACGGAGACCGCCCCGAGTATCTCCCGCTCAGTCCCGATCGCGACGGAGGTCTGCGGCGTCGAGGTCTCGATACCGACGACGATCATCGGCCTGCTCCGCCGGGCGCGCCATCACCGTTGCCGCGTCGGAACGGCTCGAGCGCGTGCTCCAAGCGCTCCCAGCGACCCCCCCAGGACCCACCCTGCGGCGTCACCACGATCCGGCGGGTGTCGGCATCGGCTCGCGCCGTCGTGAGCTCCACGCGGAGCCTGTCCTCGGGGAGGAGGTCCGACACGGCATCCCCCCACTCGACCAGGAGCACACGGTCCGGGCCGCCCAGCTCGTCCAACGCCAGATCGACGACGTCTTGGATCCGCTCCAGGCGGTAGACGTCGACGTGCGCCACGTCGAGGCGACCCGAGTATTCGCGAACGAGCGTGAACGTCGGGGAAGCGACGTGATCCTCCACGCCGAGGCCTCTTCCGATCCCCTGGACCAGCGTGGTCTTGCCGGCGCCGAGGTCCCCCGTCAGCACCACCGTGTCCCGCGCCTGAAGCAGCGACGCGAGTGCCTGACCGACCTCGCGTGTCCGCTCCGCGTTCTCCGTCTCGATCTCGATGTCCATGGTCAGAACAGCTCGAGCTGCTCCTCGGGGACCGGTTCCGCCTCCGGCACGGTCACGGGTACGAGCTGAGGAGCAGCCGCCTCGGCCATCGGCCCGGGGTCGGGCTCATGCGGGCGATCGAGTGTGGCAAGAGTCCCCCGGACGAGTTCGAAATCATCCCTGAGCTCGAGGAACTGGCGCGAGGACTCTCCGCCGCTCCGCAGGATCGCGGCCGGGTGGAACGTGGGGATCACGGTGCGACCGTGCCACGGGTAGGTACGCCCGCGCATCCGCGTGATCCCCTGCGCGGTCTGGAGGACGAACTTCGTCGCGAAGTTGCCGAGCGTGACGATGACCTTGGGCTGGATCAGGGAGACCTGCTCCACGAGCCACGGCGTGCAGGACTCGATCTCGTCCTCCTGCGGGTCGCGGTTGCCGGGGGGCCGGCATTTGAGGACGTTGCAGATGTAGACATCCCCGCGGTCGAGGGCGAGCACCTCGTTCAGCATGCGCGTCAGCAGCTGGCCGGCGGCCCCGACGAACGGCTCGCCCTGCTTGTCCTCGTGGAAGCCTGGCGCCTCCCCGATGAACATCAGGTCGGCCTCCGCGTTCCCCACGCCGAAAACCACCTGTGTTCGACCGTTCGCCAGCCGGCACTTGGTGCAGTCGGCCGCCTCGAGGGCGACGGCGGTCAGTGTTCGGGTCACGCCGCCCCTTTCTTCTTGCGGACGTGCGGCTTCCCGAGCGCCAACGCCTCCCGGGCGAAGGTCCGAAGCTCCGGGTTGAGTCGCTCGGGCCTCTCCAGCATGGCGATATGCCCGGCTCCCTCGACGATGAACAGCCTCCCCTCCGGGAGCGCCGCGGCGAGCTCGACGGCGGCGGCGGGGGGCGTGACGCGGTCTTGATCTCCCACCGCGACGAGCGCGGGCACCGTGATCCGCGGCAGGGCGTGTCGGAAGTCCATCCCGATCAGCTCCGAGAGGCCGTCGGTCCAGACGACGGAAGACGTGCGCTCCGCTAGGTGCAGCACATGATGCACCACGTCGTCTGGCGCCTCCGGGGCGAACTGCGTCACGCGGGCGACGATCGCAGACACGTCTCCGGGGCCCGCGAGGATCGCCTTGCGGAGGCGATCCACGCGGCGGGCTGCCGTGGCGAGGGACCCGAGCCGCGGCCGCAGGATGTCGGTCACCCCGCCCAGCGCGCCTCGCAGCAGGTCCGACGCCGACGCGCCGAGGAGCACCACCCCGGCGATCCGGTCACCGAAGAGATCCAGGCGCTGCTCGGCGAGCGCGAGGATGGCCATCGCGCCCATCGAGTGACCCACGAGGACGGCGCGCCGACCCGGTGCGACCGTGTCCAGCACCGTCGCCAGATCTCGACCCATCGACCGCAGCGTCACGTCGCCGCTCGCAGGCACCTCGGTCCGGCCGTGCGCGCGGTGATCGAGCGCGACGCAGCGGAACTCGTCCCCGAGATCGGACCACTGCTCGCGCCACGTGGTCATGTCGAGGCTGAACCCGTGTGAGAACAGCAGGAGCGGACCATCGGGTGGTCCGGCCGCGCGCACGGCGAGCTCGGTGCCGTCGAACGCCTCGATCGGCCCGAGGTCCTCTGGCGGCGGAGCCCACGTGCCGCTGCCGTCGGCCGGGCGTCGACCGCGCCAGAGCGCCCGCCCCGCGACGCCGGCGGCGACAGCTCCGGCTGCGGCGACGGCGCCCACCGCCACTTTGGTGGGCATGGTCGCCATCCGCTTTGTCATACGTATCGCCTCGGGACGCGTTCGCCGATCCTGCTCACGATCTCGTACCCGATCGTTCCGAAAAGCCGGCCGAGCGCATCGGCGCCGATCGTCTCACTCTCTTGGCTCCCGATCAGCACGACGTCATCGCCGACCCAAACCGCCCCGTCACCGCAGTCCACGACGAGCTGATCCATCGTGACCGTTCCCGCCACCATGCAGCGGCGCCCGTCGATG
>Ga0299913_10006494_pt1 | contig 10133 bp, 11 predicted proteins | sample RVTome_9_FD_201360 | JGI IMG/M metagenome (GOLD analysis project Ga0299913, IMG submission 201360) | Soil microbial communities from uranium-contaminated site in the Upper Colorado River Basin, Wyoming, United States - RVT155D38 (version 2) ... | reverse complement strand
GCGTCGATGCCGGCATTACGAGCCACTTGAAAGACCCACGTCGAGAACTTGGAGCGGAACCGAAATGAATCGAGCCTGCGGAACACTCTCACGAACGTCTCCTGGGTGACATCCTCCGCCAGTTGGGGATCTCCCAGGAAATGCCGCAGAAACCGCCAGATGTGGGCCTGATAGTTCCGGACCAGGACCTCGAACGCGGCCGAATCCCCGGACCGGGCGGCGCGAATCAAATCTGGATCGGGCTCGTACAAACAGCGCCCCCCTTCGGAGGCTTGCCGGGAAGGAATGCCCGGAACCCATACTCATCCGCACTCGACTCCTTGTCCACAATCACGTTCCTACAGATGAGACGGTCCAGGCACACGGATCGTTCATGCCGTCTCGTCGTCCATTGAACGATCGGACGACATCGAGCGTCTCCATAGTGAACCGACCAAGTGAGGCACCCGCTATGAGAAGGCTCGTATTGCTAGTCACCTTTATTTTGCTCCTGCCGGCCACAGCCCTTGCCGGAGGTGGAGGCTCTGAGTCACTCTGCTCTGGGTTCACCAAGGGGACGAGCATCTCGATGCTCGACTCCTGTTTCAATGGGGTCTCCCATTTCGCGCCATCCAACACTGACCTCACCATCAGCAACGATGGCGGGATCCCTCACACGTTCACCGCAGTTGACGGATCGTTCGACAGCGGAGATGTCGCCCCGGGCGAGACATTCACGCTCGTGGTGGATGAGCCAAAGGTCGTCGAGGTGTTTTGCAAGTTGCACGGAACTGCTGATGGCCAAGGTATGGCCGGAGTTCTGATCGTCGGTGAGGCCAAACCGTTGGCGGTAGCTGCGCCAGCCAATATCTCCGTGATCAAGCAGGCCTTTGCCGAAGAAGCTGCGGATCTCAGGTTGGCGTTGGGACGGATACCGACCAGCCTCGATTCACTAGCCGACCAGCAAGAGGAGCTTGTCGCCGGTCTCGACGGACTAGATCTCCAGCAGGCGGCGGAGCCGCCCACGGTCGTCACCGTGCCGTCGCAATCCAATCCGTGGTTGCCAGTGGCCACCGGACTGGCCCTTGGGCTTGGCCTTGCGGCCGTGCTCATGGCCAGACGCAGAGTTGGCCAGGACACTTCGCAGGCTCATTCCGAGTTGAAACCATCCCTGCAGCCATGAGGCGGCTCGCCTTCGGGTTGGCTCTGGCCATTCCGCTGTTCGTCACCAACCCGTTGTCGGTTTCGGCCGGTGGTTCGTGGATGGAGACCACCAAAGACAGCTACGAAGAAGGCGACAAGGTCATTGCGGTGGGTTATGTCGCGGCTGGCCTCGCCGAGGGCGAATACCTGATTGCCTACTTGGTCATTCCTGGGCAAGCCTCGGAGGAAAGCCAGCGGCTCGAGGTAGGCCGGGCAAGTGTCGAGCCGAGCGGTCTCCTGGGATATCTGAGCAATCGTGTGTATGTCGAATTCACGATTCCCGAGATTCCCGAGCCGGGAATCTATGAGTTGGCGGTGAGGAGGAGCGACGGGGAGTTTCATGGTGATCTGATCGGCGCCAGCCTCCACATTGGGGTCGAACCTGACTACCCGAAGTCGGTGGAGTGGCCGTTGGACGAGCCTCTCATCGCCGAGCTGCCCGAAGATGCCATGATTTCCGGGCCGGGCTTCTCAGTGTTGGTGTCCGATCTGCGGAAAGGGATCTACCCGCCAGGAGCGGCGTCGTTCATGCTCGACCCAAGTCTCCTCGATCAGGATGGTGTGGTCACCACGACCATCTCCATTCCGTCGACCACAACCGTCCCTCCAACAACGACCTCGGATGTGGATGTGGCTCCAGATGTGGAATCCGGGGCGACAAGTGGCTCTGGATCCAACCTCGTCCGCTGGTTGGCCATACCGGGGGTCGTGGCGCTGACCGGCGTGGCCATTCGTCGGAATCGGGGCAGCGGAGGAACCCAGGAAGCGAAAGGCGCGGATCTCTAGGGTCCCTGTTGTGACCCGCACTGCACGATTCGAATCCGCCCGGCTGACGGCGATTCTTCTTGCCGCCCTCGTTGTGTCTGCCTGCGTGCAATCCACAGAAGACGAGCAGGAATATGACATGCAGGAAATTGACTTCTTCGGCATCATCGAGGTGGCGGATCTCTCTGATTGGCGGCTTTCGCCGGGGCCCTTCACCTATGGCGGGCCCGATTCAGAACAACTCGTCGGTTCGGCCGAATTCACACTGAGCGATGGAACCGTTGTCCTAGTCCCAGGTGAGACTCCAGGTGGGAGTGTGTGCGACGACCTGGCTCGAGGCTCCGAAACTTCGTATGAGGACATATGTGTTGTGATCGGCGAGTTCACCGAGGGAAACACGGTTGGATGGTTCGGGCTCATCTGGGGCGAGATGGGCGGAAGTGGGGACAAGCTGAACATCAGTCAAGGGATGATCGATATCAGTGACGGCCAGGGGCTGATAAAGACACCTTTCGGGAAGATGTTTCACCTTCCCCTGGCGGACCATGTCGATGTGTCATGCTTTGGCTTCGAGGGTGAAGCCGCCAGCGAGAGTTTGGAGCTCGACGAGACGGCAGCCGCGTATACACCGTTGATCGATCCCGTGAGTCATGAGGTGACCGCCATCGAGTGTCTCTACTCGGACTGACGCTCCAATTGGCTCCAGGTGCCGTGGTCGCGTCACCCAACCGGCATGGAAAGACCTTGCTCCGCGGGTAGGACTCGAACCTACAACCTATGGATTAACAGTCCACCGCTCTACCAATTGAGCTACCGCGGAAGGATCGTCGACTGACGAAGGCTCAGATTAACAGTGCCCTGTTTCTCAGCCAGATTGGGAATCGGTGGCCCGTAGGGCTCTGGCACCGGTCGACAACGTGGCGGCGGCCACATACCGAGCGGCGTCGATCAGACCGCCGGACTGGTCGGCGAGCTGGGCCACGGCCGGATGCTTCATCGCCTCCCCGGACAACCTCTTGATCTGCAGGTAGCGCTCCCGCCCGGCACGAGCCCCGAGCACGTAGCCGGCCGCCATGCCGACCATCAGTCCCGTCTTGAAACGCATCGCGCGATTGTGCCACGAGTGGGTCGAGTGCGTCGAGCGTGCTTGGACCCCCCGAAAATTGGGGGTGTAAGCACAGTCGACGCAAAAGAGAGTGTCAGATGTCGGTGAGGAAGCCTTGGAGACGTTGTGACTTGTCGGGGTGGCGCAGTTTGGCGAGCGCCTTGGTCTCCAGCTGCCTGATCCGCTCCCGGGTCACCTTGAAGTGCGCTCCGACCTCCTCGAGGGTCCGCATCCGCCCGTCCTTGAGGCCGAACCGCATGATCAGGACCTCTCGCTCCCGCTCGTTGAGCCCCTCCAGCGCCCGGGCCAGCTGGTCCTGCAGCGAGGCGAAGGCGGCGGCGTCGGCTGGAGCGTCGGAATCGAGGTCCTCGACCAGGTCGGCCAGCGTCCCGCTGTCATCCTCCCCCACCGGCGTCTCCAGCGACACCGTGTCCTGGGCGATGCGCTCCAGTTCGGCCACCCGGTCGATGTCCAGGTCGAGGTCGGTGGCGAGCTCCTCCACCGTCGGGTCGCGGCCCAGGAGCTGGGTGAGCTCCCGTTTCGCCCTGATCAGCTTGTTCACCGAGTCGAGGACATGGATCGGCATCCTGATGGTCCGGCCCTGATCGGCGATCGCCCGCGAGATGGCCTGGCGAATCCACCATGTCGCATAGGTGGAGAACTTGAAGCCGCGCCGGTAGTCGAAACGCTCGACCGCCCGCATCAGGCCGACGTTGCCCTCCTGGATCAGGTCGAGCAGGGCCATCCCCCGGCCCACGTAACGCCGGGCCAATGCGACCACGAGACGCAGATTGGACTGCACCAGCTGACGGTGGGCCTCGTCACCCATGTCCTTCTCGTGACGCAGCATGGCGATGTCCTCGCCGGTCAGATCGTCGTCGCCGAGCCGCGCCCCCGCCCGGCGCCCGGCCTCCATCTGCATCGCCAGCTCCACCTCTTGCTGTGCCGTCAGGAGTGAATAGCGGCCGATCTCGTTGAGATAGAGCCTGACCGGGTCGGACACCGTCACCGACCCCACCTCGACGACCTCCTCGGTGACGCCGGGCCCTTCCTCGGTGAGACGAACCCCGCCGGCGCGGAGCTTCTCGGCAACCTGCTCGAAGGCCTCCCCCGACGCCTCGGCCTCTTCCAGATCCTGCTGGACCTCGGCCATGGTGAGGAAGCCGCGTTGCTTCCCCCGCTTCATCAAGGCGCCGAGAGCTTCGCTGAGATCCGGATTCACATTTCCTGCCGTGACCGCTTGTCCTGCTGTAAAGCTATCAGTCTTCTCAGCGCATCGGTATGGGCCTGCGAGCCCTCCTCGAGGTTCGACAGCTCCGATTCGACCGCGTCGATTGCCGCCTCGAGACGCCTGCCCCGCACCCTCTCCAACATGTCCGGGCCCGAGGAGACGGGCCGGGTATCCAACAGCAGCGCCCGGAGCAGGCCTTGCCGCTCCACCGGTGCCTTGGAGATGTCCACCGGCTCTTCTCCACCGAGTTGGGACTTGATCCCGAGGAAGGCCTCCTTGAGCCGGACATCGGCGAAGTCTGACTCCGACAGGCCGGCCAGCTCCCCGGGCTTCTTGAGGGCGACCCGGAGCAATTCCGCCTCGAGACGATCGAGCGGGCTTTCGGGCACCGTCTTGGCCGACCGGTCGGCCCTTCGACGGCCCTCGACCGCGGCCTCCACATCGGACAGGTCGACCCCGACCATCCTGGCCACGAACCTCGAGTACTCCCGGCGGGCGATCGGGTCGCCGACCCTGCGGACGTGGGCCGCGGCAGCGTGCAATGCCCGGGCCCGCCCCTCGGGACCACCCAGATCGTGACGTGACACCTCATACTCGATCCGATGCTCGAGGAGCGGTCTCGCCTGGGCCACGGCCTCGACCAACTCGGATGCCCTGCCGTCTTGAACCAGATCGGCCGGATCGGCTCCCTTCGGCATCACCGCCACCCTCAGATCGAGGTCGAGCTGGAACGGAGTGTCGAGCTCGTCCCCACGAAGGGCGGCGTTGGAACCGGCCTCGTCGGAATCGAAGGCGAGCACCACCTTGCCGCCGAAACGCCGGAGCAGGTCGAAATGGCCGTCCCCCAGAGCCGTCCCACAGGTCGCCACGGCCGTCTTGATCCCGGCCTGGTGCATAGCGATGACATCGGTGTATCCCTCGACCACCACCGCGGGCTCGGTCTCGGATATCTCCCGCCGGGCACGGTCCAGCCCGAACAGGAGGTTGGCCTTGTGATAGACGATCGAGTCAGCCGAGTTGACGTACTTGGCGTCGGGATTGTTGGTCACGTCGCGGGCGACACCGTCCACCTTCCTGGCCCCGAAACCAACGGGGTCGCCTCTCATGTCGTGGATCGGGAACATGAGACGGCCCCGGAACACGTCGAACAGGCCGTGCCGACCCCGCCGGCTCAGCCCGGCGTCGAGTAGGGCCTTCTCGGCGACCCCCGAGGCCCGTAGCTCCTTGGTCAGCGTGTCCCATTCGACACCGGCGAACCCCATCCGCCACTCCTCGACGACGTCCACGCCGTAGTCGCGGCCGCGGAGGTACGACCGGGCCGGCCCCGCATCGGGGGATTTCTTGAGTCTCTGGTGGTAGACCTCGATGGCCTGCCGGATCGCTTCCACGGCCGCTCCCCGGTGGCCCCGGCGGCGGGCCGCCGTGGGATCCTCGGTGAGGGTGATGCCCGATCGTCGCGCCAGGGCTTCCAATGCCTCCCCGAAACCCAGGTTCTGGGTCTCCTGGAGGAAGCTGAAGATGTCGCCGCCCTTGCCGCAGCCGAAGCAGTGATACAGGCCCTGGCCGCGGTCCAATGACATCGAGGGCGTCTTCTCCTGGTGAAACGGGCAGACCGCCATGTAGGAACGCCCGGAGCGTTTCACGGTCGTCACCTCGGACACGAGCTCGACGATGTCCGTGGCGTCCCTGACCCGGTCTATGTCGGCACGATCAGCCATCCCTGGCGATCATATGTAGCAACCGCGAGCTTCAGCTGGCGACGGCGACGAAAGTCAGGGAGATGGTGACCTCTTCGGACACATCCGCCACTCCCGGAGCGTTGGGGATGCCGATCCCGTAGTCCTCACGCAACACCGTCGTGCTCGCCGAACCGTCGATGGTTGACTCGTCGACGAAGGTGACGGTGGCATCGAAGACCTCTTCATTGGTTGTCCCCTTGACGGTGAGGTCCCCGGTCACCGTGAAGGACATCTCGTCACCAACTTCGGCGCTTCCGGAGAGCCCTGCGATCTCGGTGGGGTCGAAGGTGATGAACTCGAACTCATCGTCGGACGAGTTGAGGATGATCGGTCCCCTGATCGCCCGATCCCGGAAGCCGTTGCCGGTGGCAAAGGTACGCGCGTTGACGATGATCTGGGAGATCTGAGCCGTGCTCAGGTCGGCCGGGTCGACCACCACCTGGCCTCCCAGCTCCGAGGTGGTTCCCGCCACGCTGTTCGGTGACCCCCGGAGCACTTCGCCGATCTCGAAGCTCGCCTCAGATCGGGTCTCGTCGATCACAAATGCTGTGGTTCCGCCCGCGGCGTCGGGGACCGACGGTGTGGTGATCTCCGTTGACGGCTCTCCGGACCCGCCGGCGAAGTACACATAGGCCACGCCACCCAACCCCACCGCGAGCAACGCGGCGAAGATCCATCCGATCCACTTCCTCATTCGGCCCTCCTCCGGAGATTGTCGACGACGCCCGGCTAATCAGTCATAAACGATCAGGCCAGCTTGGCAACGAGAAACTCTTCCAGTACATCCATCCCGACCCTGTCCTGTGTCATCGTGTCGCGGTCCCTGACCGTCACCGCCCCGTCGTCGAGAGTCTCGAAGTCGACCGTGACGCAATACGGGGTGCCGATCTCATCCTGACGGCGGTAGCGGCGGCCGATCGACTGGGTGACGTCCAGCTCGATCATCCAACGGCGTCGCAACTCGGAGGCGATCCGCTCCGCGGGCTCGATGAGCTCCGGCTTCTTGGACAGGGGGAGAACGGCCACCTTGTACGGGGCAAGCCTCGGATCCAGCCTGAGCACGGTCCGGGTCTCCTCGTTGACGACTTCCTCCGAATAGGCCTCGATCAGGAAGGCAAAAGTGGTTCTCGTCGCCCCTGCCGCCGGCTCGATGACGTGGGGAAAGAACCTCTCGTTGGCGTCCTGGTCGAAGTAGCGAAGATCCTGCCCGGAATGCTCGGTGTGCTGCTTGAGATCGAAGTCGGTGCGGTTGGCGATGCCCTCGAGCTCGTCCCAGCCCCAGGGGAACTGGTATTCGATGTCGACGGTCCCAGCCGAGTAGTGGCTCAGCTCATCGGCGTCGTGGGGCCGAATCCGGATGGCCTCCTCGCTCATGCCGAGATCGACGTACCAGTTGATCCGCTGGTCCTGCCAGTACTGGAACCATTCCGGGCTCTCATCCGGGTGGCAGAAGTACTCCATCTCCATTTGCTCGAACTCGCGGGTTCGAAACACGAATTTCTCCGGGGTGATCTCGTTCCGGAACGCCTTGCCGATCTGGGCGATCCCGAACGGCAGCTTGAGCCGGTTGGTCCGCCGGATGTTCTCGAAATTGGTGAAGATCCCCTGGGCGGTCTCGGGCCTCAGATATACGAGATTGTCCTCGGAGTCGACCGGTCCCATGTGGGTGCGGAACATGAGGTTGAAGTTCCGAGGGTCGGTGAAGGAATCCCTGCTCCCACAGGACGGGCACTGTTTGGGGTCGTCGAGCTTGTCGAGGCGGAAGCGGTTGTTGCAGACGTGACACTCGACGAGCGGATCGGTGAACACCTCCTCATGACCCGAGGCCTGCCAGACCTGCCGAGCCTGGAGGACCGCCGAATCGAGCCCGACGATGTCCGATCGCTCCTGGACCATCGAGCGCCACCACTGCTCCTTGACGTTTCGCAGCAACTCCACGCCGAGCGGGCCGTAGTCGTAGGCCGACCTGATTCCTCCGTAGATCTCGGAGGACTGGAAGACGAATCCGCGCTTCTTGGCGAGGTTGGTGATGGTGTCGAGGGTGATTTCGCTCATCTGAACCGAGAACGGTGGCCTGACCGGCCGCTTTAGTCAACCCGGGGCTTGTCGATGGCACCGCCGAAGCGACGATCCCGGTTCTGGTAGTCGACCACGGCGTCGACGAGGGCGTGGCGATCGAAGTCGGGCCACAGGATCCCGGGGAAGTAGAACTCGGCATACGCCGCCTGCCAGAGGAGGAAGTTGGATAGCCGGTGCTCCCCGGAGGATCTGATGACGAGATCGACATCGGGCATGTCGGGGACATAGAGCTCGGCGGCGATGGTCTCCTCCCCGATGGCGTCCGGCTCCAGGGACCCATTGGCAACTTGGCGTGCCACCGCACGGACCGCGTGAGTCAGCTCGACCCGACTGCCGTAATTGAACGCGAACACCAGGTTGAGAGTCTCGTTGGCCCGGGTCTTCTCCTCGGCCTCGGCCATGTGCCTCCGGTTGCGGTCGGGGATCCGGGGGTCGGCGAGCTCACCGGCGAAATGCATCCTCACCCCCTGGTCGTGGAGGTTGTCACGACGACGCAGGAGGAGATCCTCGTTGAACCACATGAGAAACTCGACCTCCTCCTCCGACCGGGACCAGTTCTCGGTCGAGAAGGTGAAGGCGGTCACCCATTCGATCCCGAGCTCGATGGCGCCTTCCACGGTGTCGAACAGGGCCGCCTCCCCGGCGGCATGACCCGCGGTCCGCTCCAGGCCTCGGGCGTTGGCCCAGCGGCCATTGCCGTCGAGGATCAGCCCGACATGGCGGGGGACCCGGTCGGGGTCCACCGCGGACAGGTCGAGGGTCATTCCATGACCGCCAGCGAGGTCAGCTTCCGGTCGAGGTGATATTCGACAAAACGGCGGGCGATTCCCATTGCCTCCCCCGACATGGCCTTGTCCGCTTCGGGCAGGTCGGCGAACTCCACGACGGAGAGGCTCGCCAGGTATTGGGTCATGCCATCTCGAAGCCTCACCGATCCCTCCGCGCTGCATCTGGTGCAGATGGCGCCTCCGGCCGCGAACGAGAACCGATCCAGGTCGTCGGATCGCCCGCAGGACGCGCATTGCATCAGCGACGGGGCCACTCCGACCACGTCGGCCAGTTTGAGTAGGAAGCTGGTGATCAGGTCCGGAGATGGCTGGCCTGCCTCCAAGGATCTCAGCCCGCGATGGAGCAGCAAGAAGAGCCTCATCGACGACTCGTCCTCTTGGGCGACGGCATCGACGGCCTCGACCATAGTGCCGGCCGCCACCACCGAGTCGAGGTTCTCCCGAAGCCGGGGGAAGGGCTCGATCACCGCCACCTGGGTGATCGTGTCGAGATTGCGGCCTTCGTAGAGGATCAGGTCGACATGGGTGAACGGCTCGAGACGACCACCGAAGCGGCTCTTGGTCTTCCGCACCCCCTTGGCCACGGTCCTGATCTTCCCGTTGTTCGGGCTGAGCAGGACCACCACCCGATCGGCTTCCCCGAACGGGTAGCCGCGGAGAACGATGCCCTGGTCGTGAACGATCGCCATGAGCCGCTCAGGGTATCGACGATGCCGACTCAGCTAGCGTCAAGGTATGTCATTGGTGAGCGACACCGAGATCCAGGCGTTCCTGGAGGCGCACGACGGGTGGGAGCGCGACGGTGACGAGATCGTGCGGACCTTCGAGTTCTCCGACTTCAACCAGGCCATGGGATTCGTCAACCGGGCCGCCATGACGGCCGAGAAGGCCGACCATCACCCCGACATCGACATCCGATGGAACAAGGTGAGGCTGGCGCTATCCACCCATTCCGAGGGCGGGCTGACCGCCAAGGACCTCGAGATGGCCGACAAGCTCGATGGGCTGGTGTAGCGCCCGGGCAGGACCCCCCTCCCGGCTTCGCCGTACTCCCCCCAACGCTCACTCCGTTCGCTGGGGGGAGAAATGCGCGTGATCTGTTTCCTCCCCCAGGAGCGAAGCGACGTTGGGGGAGGTGGCCCGAAGGGCCGGAGGGGGCCTTACCTCTCGAAACCGAGTCGATCCAACAACTGAGGCCGCCGCTGCCACTCTTTCTCCACGGTGACGTGGAGGCTGAGGTTGAC
>Ga0299913_10006493_pt1 | contig 10138 bp, 8 predicted proteins | sample RVTome_9_FD_201360 | JGI IMG/M metagenome (GOLD analysis project Ga0299913, IMG submission 201360) | Soil microbial communities from uranium-contaminated site in the Upper Colorado River Basin, Wyoming, United States - RVT155D38 (version 2) ... | reverse complement strand
TGCACCATCCGATGGAACCATGCGGAAAAGTCGTGGGACTGCCCCTGCCACGGTTCTCGTTTCGACGTCGACGGCACGGTGCTCAACGGACCCGCAACCGGGCCGCTCGAGCAAATCGAGTTGGAACTGGGAGAGCTCTGACCCATCTGCCTTAGACCGCATCGAACCGCCACGGGTGGTCGGGACCCTCCTCCACCACCCCGGTGCCCTCGTCACCTACTCACTACATAGACCCGGACCGTGCCACCGGTGGTTCCACCGCTGATTCGGTTCTGACACCCGATTTGGCCCCTCTTGGCTACCAGGGCTGACTGCTAAAAACAGGTACGGACCATGGAGTACGTCTTACGTCCGTGGGTGGGTTCTCAACTCTGTTGCGCCCCGAATGCCGCCCAAAGGTGCAGAGTCGGGCGCTTTGCGCGGCCTGGGAAAAGGCGTCCGGCGAGTACGTCCAGAGCCGCTTGAACGTGGAGGATTGGCGGATTGCATAGAGCTGCACGCGTCGCAGGCTCGTTGGCCAATCGCGAGTGGAAACACCTACTCCATTGGGACCTTTTGACCCTGGTTGGTGGGGATCCCAACGCGTAGATCGTGCACTTCAGGGGGCGAGGGTCCCCGCATCGAAAAGGACTTGTTGACCGGCTTCATCGCCTGGACGGCGGAGGTAGTGTATGACTTCCATTCGGCGAAGAGACCCGGAGGGGTTGCAGCGACGGCGCGGCATTCCGGACAAGCCGTCCCGGAGGAATCCACTGCTGATATGGGGAGGAATCGCTGGAGCAGTAGGTGCATTGGCATACGGCAGCACCCAAGCAGTACCTCCCCTCGCCGACGTACTCCACTCGTTTCCCGTCGAGAACACACTCTTGGTGAAAGCGGCTGGGTTCTGGGTCAACGCCCTCTGGCCGGTTTTGGCCCTGTTCATGGTGTATGTCCTTTACCGGGTTCTGGATGAACAAGGTACAGGGCATGCCTCCTTCCTCGGATTCGTGTCCGGCGTTGTCGCTTTCCCCATGGTGGTGATGCACAACATGATCCAGAGTGGTGTCGAGATCGAAGTGTCGGATCTGGCTCGTTCGGATCCAACGTTCTCGACCGAGACATGGAACAGCGTCGCTGCGGCGGTCCATGGTGTCGACAACGGTCTCGACCTCGCCTGGGATCTGTTCCTCGTCCTCTGGTTGGTTCTAAGCGGGTTTGCGATGTTGAGGCATTCACGTTTTGGAATGTGGTGGGGGGTTCCCGCCATCGTTATTGGGTCACTGACCCTCGTGCTGAATGCGATCACGGTGCCCGAGCCTCCCGCTTCTGCGGGGCTATTCGATGCTGGCCCAATAGTGGGTCTCTACGCACTCACCGTGTCGGTCTACCTAGTGATCCTGGGATTTCGCAACAAGCCTCCACACGTGGCAAGGACAGGGGAACAGGTTGACCGGGAATGGTCGACAGCTCCAGTGAGCGAGGGGAAGGAGTGACGGACGTTCTCGCAGATGTCCTGGATCGTCATTTGGGCGCAGATGGGTGAGGATTGGGATCACATGAGCGATCACGTGGGTGACTGGGGATGGGGTGGATGATCCTGTTTAGTTGTTCTTGCTCCTTGTTGTGGCCCTGGTCACTTGGGCCGTTTGGGCGGTTGTACGGGGGGGTCGGGCCACCCGACACGAAACGGGGCGCTGGCAGTTCTTGAGGAGCGCTTTGCCCGTGGAGATATCTCCCCAGAAGAATATCGAGAACGCAGGGAGGTACTCGAGGAGCCGTGATTGGCGTCGCGGGCCCCGACAAGCGTCCTTGAACTAGGGCTGCCCGGCGTTGACAAAAGGACAGTCCTAGCTCTCTCAACAGAAGTGTTGAATTCATGCTGAGCAGGGAACTTTGGGTGCACTTGGACTCGCCGCCGTAGGCATGAGGTATCCACCACGATCATGTCTGGTCGCATCGCCAGGGCGATGAGACCCGATTTGATGGCCGTCGACGAGTCGAGGGTCGCGGCGGATGCCGAGCTGACAAGGGTCCTTGAACCAGGGATGCCCGGCGTTGAGCACAAGGGACAATTCCGATCTCCGGATCGACCCGAACAATCTGCGAAGAGATTGGCCTTTGCGTCCTTCCCGTCGTCGCCATCGATTTCCCGGGGGGTCCTGGAGTCGAAACGGTGATGGTCGTGGGCGAAATGACGGCTCAGCTCAGACCGGATGCCGCTCTCGTGACGTCCGCAGGTAGGTGAGGTCGAACAGCTCGGTGTCGGGCCCGACGAGAGCATCGATGTTCTGCGGTTCTTCGAAGCCGGCAAACTCGTCCCTGAGGCTGAGCACATTCCTTACCCCGATCGGATCGATCTCTCCATCGGGGATGTTGCCGACGCCCGGCCGTAACTGAATCTCGTAGAATTGTTGGGCTAGCTCGGGTGTCGTGTTGGGGATATGTTCGAGTATCGCCAGGCACTCCTCCTTGTTGGAGACGTCGAACATCCAGCCGGACGCCTCGCGATAAGCGGTTACGAAGTCGATCGCCCGCTCCGGGTCCTCCTGGAGCCACTCTCGACGGGCAGCGGCCCATACCCCGACATAGGGGTCGTAGATGTCGTGAACCGATTCAAGGAGCACGAATCCACGGTTGGCGGCCCGAGTCTCGAACCCGCCGCTCATGAGGGTGGCGGCGAAGTCGGCGTCCTGTTCGACCATGGCGACGTACCGGTCGTAGACTCCACCGGTCATGACGATGTCGTAGTCACGGTCCCGCTCCAGCCCGTGATTGGCCAGAATCTTGTAAATGACATAGGCGAATCCGGAGGCGGCGGCGTCCACGGAGATGGTCGTCCCCCGCAGCTCATCGATCGAGTGGATACCTGGTTTGGCCACAACGACGAGGTACATCCCGTAGTCGAGGCCGAGAAAGCCCTGGGCGTCGACCTTCCGGCCGATCGGGTTGCCCTGGTTGAGCCGGTAGTTGGCGGTGTTGTCGGGCGATGTCTGCACCACGTCGTAGCGGCCGTCGCTCAGATACTCGAACTGTTGGGTCGAGGAGCTGACCTGCCCGAACTCGACATCGAGGTCGTGGGCGGCGTAGAAGCCTTTCTGCTCGGCTATTGCCAACGGCAAGGATCGGTAAAAGCCGCCGAGAGATATGTGTCGGGTCATCGAGGACTCTCTTTCATCCAACGTCGTTCACTTGGGTGAGCCCGACTCAGCTTGCCAGAACACGAGCCGGCGGGCTGCGATCACGACCAACCGGTGAAGCAGGAATCCCTGCACCGAGAGAAGGACGATCGCAGAGAACGCGTCGTCGAGCCTGAACAGCTCCTGGGCCAGTAGAGTGACATAGCCGAGGCCGGCATTTCCTGCCATGAACTCGCCGATCACGGCACCCACCGCCGAGAAGAGCATTGCCGTCTCGAGCCCGGCGAATATGTAGGGCAGGGCGGTCGGTATCCGCACCCTCCACAGCAACTGAGATCTGGTGGCACCGAGTGAACGTATCAGACGCAGGTCATCGCGGTCCGTCGCGGCGAGGCCGGCCATTGTGTTCACGATCACGGGGAACACCGCCACCGCCACCGCCATCACCACCTTCGACGCCCAATCGAAGCCGAACCAGATCACAACAAGGGGGGCGAAGGCGATTCGGGGCGTCGCGTTGCCCGCCACCACGTAGGGATAGATCGCGCGCTGTATCGTCTTGAACTCGGAGAGGATGGCACCCACGGCGATACCGATCACGGCCGAGAAGAAGAAGCCGAGCAGTATCTCGACCAACGTGGTGTAAAAGTGCGTCCACATCGGTCCACCGGACAATATGTCCCGGATGTCCTCACCCAATGTAGTCAGCACCTCACTCGCGGTGGGAAGCAGGTAAGAGGGGATGACTCCGGAGACGGTGAGCACCTGCCAGACGCCCAGAAAGATGGCCAGCGCGGAGACCTGGAGTACGGCGGTCTTGATGAGCGACGCACCGCGGCGCCCCTCACTCGTTGACTCGACCCCCTGGTTGAGCTCGTCGAGAGCGATCTGCTCCGTCATCCTGTCCAGTGCTCCGACATAGCATCCCGGATGCGGCGCACGTTTTCGGTGAATCCTGCCGTGCCGATCATGTCCTTGTGCCGGGGGCGGGGAAGATCGATCGCCACCTCGGCCACTACTCTGCCCGGTCGTGGTGTCATCACCAACACCCGATCCGAGAGAAATGCGCTCTCGAAGATGTTGTGCGTCACGAATACCCCGGTGAATCCCTGTCTGTCCCAGATGCTCAATAGCTCGATGTGCATCTGCTCGCGGGTGAACTCGTCCAGAGCCGCGAAAGGTTCGTCCATGCACATCACCTCAGCCTCGAGGAGAAGAGCGCGGGCGATCGACACGCGTTGCTGCATCCCACCGGACAGCTCCCACGGATACTTCTCGGTGAAGGCAGCGAGACCCACGAGGTCGAGCAACTCTCGAGCCCGCGATTCCAGTGAATCGTCTGTCTTCGTCGGCGGCTCTGTCCCCAGCTGAGCCGGGAGAAAGACGTTCTGGAGGGCCGTCCTCCAGGGCAGTAGCACCGGCTTCTGAAAGACGAGTCCGACCCGTGCCGAACGGTCCCCATCGACACCATTGCCGAACATGACTGAACCAGACGTCTCGGGGGTCAGTCCGGCGAGGATGTCGAGCAGGGTACTTTTCCCACACCCACTGGGACCGACCAGCGTCACGAACTCCCCTGAGGAGATCTCCGCCGTCACACCTTCGAGAGCGACGACCTCACCACCACCGCGCGAAGAATAGACCTTCCTCAGATCGCGGATGGTCACCTCCAACGAGTTCTTCCCTTCCGTCGGATCGGGCGGGAATCAGCCTTCGTAGGATCGGGCCGCGTCTGCTTCGGCGTCCACATCGAAGTCCCAGATGTCGTCGATCAGGTCGTTGGTGAAGAGGATGGAGGCGTCATATGACTCCTCGATCAGACCTTGTTCGGCATGCTTGTCGACCATCTCTTGATACACGTCCAGTTCCATGGCGCCGCGGGCGTCATAGGAGGCCTGGTTGGCTTCGTTGCCGGCCTCGATGAGACGGATCGCCTGTTCCTCGCTCTCCGCCGATTCGGGGAACATCTCATAGATGAGCTGACCGGTGGCCTCGGGGTTCTCCCATGTCCACACCATTCCGCGGGCTACCGCCCTGCCGAAGCGGACGGCCAGGTCTCGATCGTTCTCGAGCTGGTCGAGCGTCAGCATGCTGCCGACGTTGTAAAAACTCTCAGCCGCCTCATTCTCGATGATTCTCAGCTCGGTGTCGGTGAAATCGCGGATCGTCGCCACGGACACGGCCCCGGCGGTGACGAACGCATCAATGGCACCATCTTCCAGCTGGACCAGAGCCGCAAGGTCTTCTCCGACGGGGATCAACTCGTAATTACCCATCTCCACTCCGGCAGCCCCCATCAGGAAGTCGGCATCGAGAGTGTCGTGAGGAGCGTTGATACCGATCACTCCGCCCTCGAGGTCGGCGGCGGTTTGGAATTCTGAATTGGCCAAGGTCACCATCACCCATAGGTAGCGGTCAACGTTCATGAACCATTTGGGGGGATCGTCGAGAGTCGGAGCCTGCGGGATGTAGTCGAGACCCGTGCCCGAGAACGTCAACCGTCCCGAGAGGAGGGACTGCTGGACGGCGGTCTGAACGTTCTCGAATTCGATGTCGATGCCCTCGTCCTCATAGAACCCGAGAGGATCGGCGATGTAATAGTAGGGCCAGTAGATGGGGAGTGGAGCCGTCGGTGCGAAAGAGACCGCGGTCGGTACTCCAGCAGGCTCCTCCGGAACCGAGGTGTCGGCGGCTGTTGTCTCATCGGTGCCGCCAGCTGTCGTCTCATCGGTGTCCTCGCCGCCCCCACAGGCAGCCAGGGCCAAAACCATCACCATCAGGAGAATCCACCTGGACCCAGAAAGACGATTTCGCATAACTCGCTCCTTGACCCTCACTCGGGCACCGGGTTCTGCAACCGATTGCAAGCAACCCTAATCTGGGGGTATCGGCGGTGCAATTGCTCGGAGATCACGTCCGCCAGCCGCCACAGCATCCAGCCGGGATCGACGCAGAGATTCCTCCGCCACACCTCGAAGGCTGCGGACGCCACCCGCCAGGGCGTGATCGACGTTTTGTGGGCATCGACGCGAACAATCTCGCTTAGGTCGGCCGTGACCGGGTTCGTATGTAGACAGGTACTCGCCCGTCACGGAAGCCACGTCGTCAGATCCGATGTGGTGCCGGAAACGTCGCATGTGATGCCTCATCTCCTCTTCGGGTGGTTAACGGTGTCGGCTACATCGACGCATTCGCTCCGATGAACTCGCGTGATTTGACGCTCTTGGGGTGCCGATCACTTAGGTCACGACCTTGTTTGGACGCGGCAAACACGAGAATCTTCGTCGGGGCGAGTGATTATTGGTCCTTGCGTCGGGAACGCCGGCCTCAGACGTTGCTGGGAGTTCAGTGTAGGGACGTACCGCGATAGCTCTTGGCTTCGATTGAAATGTGCTGGCGCAAGTGCGTTTCAGCGTCGCGTGATGAATCGATATGGGCAGTCGAACCCGCCGTACTCTCGAAGATGGAACCCAAACTCGGCATCGACCGAATACAAGATAGACCGTGTAGTGGCGGACGTGATCCTCGACGAAGGCGGGTTGACCGTCGACACGCGAGAAGCCCCGGGGACCTCCTCACGGCAATAAAGCGAGAAAGCTGGTCGCGGTTGTCCCCTACACGGACTTGAAAGCCGCTACCGATCTTGTCGAGAAACGCACGAAAACGCCCGTCCGGCATCGACAGGTCGTCGGTTCGACTCCGGCACGCGGCTCCAATCTCTGACCAAGGAACGCCCGAAATAGCCTCTTCACCAGGCAGAATGGCTGCGCCCGTCCTGACCTTTCCTGACCTCCAGCGTTGGTTTCACCCGCTCGTGCCCCCGAGCGCGCCCCAAGCATGACTGTCGGGCGCCTGGCCTGGGACTGACAATGGTCCATGAATGGCGGGTGCCCGGCGAGGACGAAAGGACAGTCGTAACACCGATCGGCCTGCTACTCGTTCGCCATCTGACCTCCAGCCTCGGGGGTGCGACAAGCGAAGGGCTTTGGAAGGTCCGCCGCGTCCAACAGAGCGAATAAACGCCGCCGTTCGCGACCTAGAACTCTCGGTCGGCATCATCTCGCCGGATACCCTCCCGACACCCAGTTAACCGACTTTGGACGTATCGAACACACGCTTTCTGGGTTTCAGATTGCGGAGCGGCTCCAATGCCAGGAGCCTCCGCCGGCGCTCAGAACACCGTGCTTTCATGCAATCTCCCAACGATCCATCCCGTCGCCGGCTGTGCCCTGAACGACCCAGAAGTCAAGCCCGTTCCACGGCCGGACTTGACCCCGCCGTCGCCTACATCGGGTCCTAGATGCGGCCGGCTCCTCGGCGAGAGCAGCCAGGTCCCAGTGAGGTAGCGGTTCGAGCCGTCTGGGAAGTTGCGGAGGAAAACTGCATTGATCGGTACACCGAAACGCTCCGTCAGGTACTCATCGTCCACCTGAGCAAAGTTCTCGAGTGTGGCGACGGCCCGTCATCGCTCGCCTGCAGCAGGTAGGCTGACCCTTCGTGAGGCGGACGAAAGGGGAGGGCTGATGCGGTCGGGTGGATTCGCGTTGGTCGTGCTCGCAGTCACCATTGGGTTCGTCGCGGTGGCTCCGTCTCATGTCTGGGCCTCCGAGTCGAATGCGGAGCCGCCAACCAGGTCAGATCTCGCTCTGCCGTTGCAGGCAAATGGCGTTGACCCGTTGAACCCGGCTCCCTGGCTCTTTCAGTACGACACCATGAGTGTCGACCACATCGAGGCGTGGCTGTGCCATATCAATGGCACCACGGCGGGGATCCAGCTCTCAGACGTGATCGGGGTCCTCGAAGGGCCAACCCGGGACTGGTTTCGTCGCTATTCAGACGGCCGTCTCGACCTGGAAGTGACGGCCGGGGGAACCTTGAACGCTTCGTCGCCAGAGGAATGCGAAGACATGATCATTGCCGGAACGTCGGGTCAAGCCGAGGTCGCCGTCGTCCTCACCGATCTCGAGGATGGCATCGGGGGGCGAGCCAATGCGCGTCTGGCCGGTGGCAACTACCCCGAGAACGCCCGATTCGTTCTCCTAGACGTCAGGACTGTTACGGATGACTTGTCGACAATCGCCATCCATGAACTAGGGCACACTTACTGGTGGGAGCACATCAACAACGGCTCCGACATCATGAGCCCGGAACATGTTGAAGAGTTCCTGGCGACGTCGGTCATCTACCGCTATCGGGCGGGATGGATCGATCCCCAAGACGTTCTCGTGTTTGGCGGCGGATCCGCGGAAATCGAGCTGAAGGCCAACCTGGAGGCCGGCCCACAGATGGTGGCCATACCCACAGACGCCGCCTATAGGTTCGTGACCATTGCCCCCCGGGTCAACAACGACACCTACGACTCACTCGACTGGAGACCAAATGGCGTGGAAGTCCTTCTTGTCGACTACCAATGCAACTACACGACTGGTACCTGCTCGCTGGCCACGGACCCGACCCCGATCTTCGGAATCACAGGCGTCGGGGAGACCGTCGACCTCGGCGACATCGACAACTACGTTCTCTCGTACTTCATGGACCCGCCACTCGACCTCCCTGTGACCTTGGAGGTGCTATCGCAAGTCGGGAACACGGTCACGATAAGGCTCGAAGGCGACGTTCCTGAGCTCGAGTACGACGTCCCCGGCGGCGGCACCGGTGGTGGCGGCACCTTCGTCGATGATGACGGTCACACCTTCGAAGCCGACATCGAATGGCTCGCCGACGAGGGGATCACGAAGGGATGCAATCCGCCGGTGAACGACCGGTTCTGTCCGGACGATTTCGTCACGCGTGGTCAAATGGCGGCGTTCCTGGTCCGGGCGTTTGGTTACGCAGACGATGGTGGCGGGGACTTGTTCGTCGACGACAACGGGTCGACGTTCGAGGCTGACATCGACAAGCTGGGCACTGCAGGGGTCACCAAGGGATGCAATCCGCCGGTGAACGACCGGTTCTGTCCGGACGATTTCGTCACGCGTGGTCAGATGGCGGCGTTCCTGGTCCGGGCGTTTGGTTACGCAGACGATGGTGGCGGAGACTTGTTCGTCGACGACATCGGGTCGACGTTCGAGGCTGACATCGACAAGCTGGGCACTGCAGGGGTCACCAAGGGATGCAACCCTCCTACAAACAACCGTTATTGCCCCAATGAATTCGTGACCAGGGGGCAGATGGCTGCTTTTCTGCATCGGGCTCTTGGAGAATGAGCAGATCCCATAAGTTCGACATCTCGGGTATACGCACCTCGATTCTCAGGGCAAGGTTCCGGAGGGATATAGGGGACGCCCGAAACCCTGACACGCAGCTAAGTTGTGGCGGGGACTGCGAGTTTGCGTTTCAGGAACTCAGCTGAACAGGCTGTCCGCTTCACGGTTGCGGCGGGGGTGATGTGCTGGATAGCCAATGTCAGCGACTTCGCGAGGCAGCCAGGTGTCGGTCGTCAGAGCCACATACACCTTTCCACATCCTTCAGCCATCTCGCACAAGGCGTCGCTTAACTCGGTTCGATGCCCGGCCGATTCCAGATCCCAGCGAAACGACATCTATGGGGAAGTCTCTCACGGGCGTTTTGGTTTCGGTACCCAAGAGCCACATATGTATCGCCGAGGCGTTCGGACCGGCCTGGATGCAGCCGCATGAAGTCTCTTGTGCCATCAACCGGGGTTAGCTGGCAGTGGTGACCGCGGCGGCCACGGTGAGTTTCACCGGACCTTTGACGCTGCAGGGTGGCCAGGCGGCTGCGGGTCTCAGATGGTGGGCCGCCCAGGCGGGGAATATCGACCTCGAGATAATCGACGACACCGGCTCGGCGTCGGTCGCCGCTGTCTCATACCAACGTTGGGTCGACGGAGGTGTCGACATACTGATCGGCCCATACGGCAGCAATCTGGTGCGGGCGGTGATCCCGGTGGTGACCGACGCACAGAGGATGTTGTGGAATCATGGTGGCTCGGCCGATGATCTGGCCCATCGCCTGGTGGTCTCCATCCCTGCACCAGCGTCCACCTACTTTCAAGGGG
>Ga0299913_10006492_pt1 | contig 10138 bp, 9 predicted proteins | sample RVTome_9_FD_201360 | JGI IMG/M metagenome (GOLD analysis project Ga0299913, IMG submission 201360) | Soil microbial communities from uranium-contaminated site in the Upper Colorado River Basin, Wyoming, United States - RVT155D38 (version 2) ... | reverse complement strand
ATCGTGGCCACGTGAAGCAGCGCCTCGCGCCCCTCCACGGGCCGCGCGACCCGGCGCAGCTCGGCCACCAGGACCTCGGTGGCCTCCTCGATGCCGCGGCGCATCTGCATCGGGTTGGCGCCCTCGTCCAGCGCACGCATCCCCTCGCGCACGATCGCCTGGGCGAGCAGCGTCGCGGTCGTCGTGCCATCGCCGGTCAGGTCGCTCGTGCGGTTGGCGACCTCGCGCACGAGCTGGGCGCCCATGTTCTTGTACTGGTCGCCGAGCTCGATCTCGCGCGCGATCGACACGCCGTCGTTGGTGATCGTCGGCGCGCCGGTCAGGCGCTCGAGCACGACGTTGCGGCCCTTGGGCCCGAGCGTGACCTTGACCGTGTTGGCCAGCTCGTCGACGCCGGCCTGCAGCAGCTGCCGTGCCTCGTGGTTGAAGAAGAGCCGCTTGCCCATTCAGATGCGCCTCCTTACGCCGCGCCCGCGGGCACGAGGATGCCGCGGCCCTGGAGCCGCCCGTTGTCGAGGTCGGCCATCGCGTCGTTGATGGCGTCGAGCGGATAGGTGCTCGTGTGCAGGGTGACCTGGCCCTGCGCCGTCAGCGTCATCAGGTCCTGCAGGTCGATGTAGGTGCCGACGAGGTTCCCGATGAACGAGATCTCGCGGAAGATCACGTCGATGGTCGGGACGTTGATGTTCTGGCCGTAGCCGATGACGTAGTAGAAGCCGCCGTTGCGGAGCATCGCGATGCCGTCCTCCACCGCGCCGCGCTCGCCCACGAAGTCGATGATCGCCTCGGCTCCGACGCCGTCGGTGATCTCCTTGACGGTGTCCACGTGCGTGCCGTCGACCTTGACGGTGTGGTCGGCGCCGAGCTCGCCTGCCAGCGCCAGCGCCTTCTCGTTCGGGTCGACGACGATGATCTCCGTCGGCGTGTACGCCTTCAGGCACTGGATGCCGATGTGCCCGAGCCCGCCGGCGCCGATCACGACGGCGCGCGTGCCGGCTCCGAGCACCGGGATCGCCTTCTTGACCGCGTGGATGGCGGTCAGACCGGCATCGGCCAGGGCGGCGATCTGCGTGGGGTGCAGCGACGGATCGAGCTTCACGACGGAGCGCGCGCTGGTGAGCATGTACTCGGCGAAGCCGCCGTCGCGGACGAGGCCGGGGAAGGCGCCGTTCTCGCAGTGCATGTCGTTGCCGGCGCGGCACGCCCGGCACAGCCCGCACGTGATCAACGGGTGCACGATCACGGTGTCGCCCACCTCGACGTTGGTCACGCCGGGGCCGATCTCGTGTACCCAGCCGGCGTTCTCGTGGCCGGGGACGTACGGCAGCTCGATCTGGGAGATCTCGGCCCACTGACCTTCCCAGATGTGGAGATCGGTGCGGCAAAGGCCGGCTGCGCCGATGCGGACGACGACGTCCAGCGGGCCGGTGATCTTCGGCTCGGCGATCTCGTCGATCTTGAGCGGCTGGTGGTAGGCGTGCAGTCGCGCAGCCTTCATGCGGCCACCTCCTCGCCTTCGGGGGTGCCCAACGGGACATCGCACGACACGGAATGGCCCGTTGGGCGGGGGGTGGGCGGGATCCGATTCCGGTTCTTCAGCAGGTCGCGGCAGATGCCGCCGTTGGTCTCGAGCGACAGCGCGGTCAGCGACGACATGCGGCGGAAGCGCACGTCGGACGCGTCCACCGGCATGCCGTCACCGGTCACGAACGGCGGCGCGCCGTCCGAGGCGTCGATTCCCAATGCCCGCCGCAAAGCGCGGCAGCGGTCGGCGTCGGGCCCGGTCAGCTCGCCGAGCGTCGACGCCGGGACCGGGAGCAGCCGGCTCTGCCGGGCGAGCAGCGCTTTGCGGTGGAACAGCGCGCGCAGCGCCTCGAGGTCGCCCTCCGTCTCGCCCGGGAACGCCGAGTCGAACCCTGCGCCGCGCGCGACCGCCTCATTGATCTCCTCGCCCGTGTAGTGGTCCTCGAGGACGACATGCACTTCGCGCGCCTCCGGCAGCCGGCGCACGGCGGTTCGCGCATCGGCAGCCATCAGGAACGCGAAGTTGGGCGCGCACTGCGGCGTGGGCAGCCGCAGGCGCACCTGGACGTCGCCAGCGTCCGACACGACGCAGGAGCCGACGAAGCCGAGCGTGGTGATCGGCTCGTCGAGCTCCGGGTCGTAGACCGTGCCCAGAGCCTCGAGGACCCGGGCGCGTAGCGTCACCCCTCGACCCCCACCGCGGCGGTCGGGTCCGCCGGCGCCTCGGACGGCACGGGCGCCCGCAGCTCCTCCGGGACCTGGACGCCGTACAGCTTGGCGCCGTTGAGGCCGAGGATCTTCTTCTTGCCCTCGACGCCGAGCCGCGGGAAGTCCGAGTACGCCTCGTCGTCGGGCATCTCCCAATCGACGAAGCCCTCGACCTGCCACTTCGGCTCCCAGATCGCGTAGTCGGAGCCGAACAGCATCTTGTCCTCGCCGACCCAGAACAGCAGCTCGCCCATGACCTTGGCGAAGAACTTCGGACGGGCATGCATCAGGCCGCCGATGGCGACCGCGAGGCCGGCGTAGACGTTGGGCTCCTGCGTCGCCATGAAGCAGAAGTCCTCGATCCGCGGCAGGCCGACGTGCTCGACGATGAAGTTGAGGTCGCCGTTGTAGTCGGTCGCCACGTGGTCGATGTCGGACACGTCGAAGGCGTCCTTGTCCAGCGGCCAGATCGTCGGGCCCTTGTGGACGTGGATGTTGCGGATCCCGAGCTCGGCGCACTTGTCCAGGAACGGCCGCGCCTCGGGATCGGTGAGCTTCCAGCCGCGCGAGCCGTTGTACCACTCGGCGGTGTAGAGCTTGACGCCCTGGATGCCGTACTTGGCGTGGTCCTCCTCGAGCTGCCGGAGCCCGGCCTCGCCCTCACGTGGGTCCCAGCGCCCGTTGAGGATCAGCTTGCCGGGGAAGCGGTCGAGGATCGAGGCGTTCTGCTCGATGTCGTTGAACCCGTTCGTGTACCACTCCTTCAGGTACGTCGACTGGAAGACCGCGACGTCGACGTGGCCCTCGTCGAACACGTCCTTCTCGAAGTCCTCTACGGAGTACTTCTGGAAGTGCTCGAGCGTCCAGTGGGTCTCGGCCGGCCCCAGCCCCTGGTAAGCGTGGAAGCACTCGATCCAGCCCTTGGCGTACTCCTCGGCGCCGGGCTTCCAGTTGGCCGGGCTCGCGTCCCAGAAGTGCAGGTGGCTGTCGAAGACGAAGAACTTCTCGCCGTTGCGCTCGTACATAGGCGACCTCCTCCTAGGTGACCGGCTGCAGGTCGAAGCCGATGTACTCCGCGGCGTCCTCGGGGTTCGCGAAGAGGACGACGCGGTCGTCGAGGACGACCATGCGCCCGTAGTGGGTCGACATTATCTCCTCGAAGTCGTCGTTGCCGAAGTCGTCCCAGCCGAGCGCCTCGGCCATCTCGGCGTAGTCGAAGTCGACCTGGTTGACGCCGTCGACGCGGATCATCGACGGGAGCTCGGTGACCTTGACGTTCTCCTTGCCTCGCATCACCTCGGCCACGGTGTAGCCGACCTGATTGTTCATCAGGGTCACCCCGGCCATGTTCGAGGAGGTGCGATCGGAAGCGAACTGCGTCATGCGGTGACCTCCTTCGGGGCCTCGAGGGCGATGTCTCCGGTCAGGCTCTCGAAGCGCACGCGTGAGCGCTCGAACGAGTCCTCGAAGCGCACGACCTTCTCGGACAGCTGGGACCAGATCGGCTGTAGGGTGCGGGCGGCTGTGACCGCCTGCGGCGTCCACTCGGCGAGCCAGCCCTGCATCGTCTGCTTGTTCTCCGCACCGTGGGCTTCGTCGTCGGCGAGCATCTGGAACAGGGCGCGGGCGCCCCTCAGCTCGCGCGCGGCGTCGGACTCGCCGGCGCCCATGATCGTCGGGGTCACGAAGTCGCCCTGCGGCGCGGCGGCCTGCATCACGAACCCGGAGCGGAACAGCTCGCCCACGAGCGGCTCGAAGACCACCGTGGTGGCGAACAGCGCCTCGGCCCAGTCGCGGATGCCGGTCAGGCTCTCCACGAGCTCGCGCGTCGGCCGCCAGACCGGGTCGTCCTGCCACGTCTCCTTGTGGATGCCGCCCTGGAAGCCCTCGATCTCCTCCGACAGCGCGAGGTTGTAGAGGATCAGGTCCTGCGCGAAGCGCAGCTTGTGCAGCGCCCCGACGGCCATCGCGTTGTTGATCATGTTCGTCGGCGCGTCGCGCTGGGCGGGCGTGTAGACGTGCATGCCGAGACCGTGCTCGGCGTGCGCCCAGGCGAACACGTGGCGCTCGAGGACCTTGACCCACGCGGGGTTCATGGCCGCGAACACGTGCGCAGTCCGGCCGTGCTCGATGTTCTGCGAGATCTGGCGGACGACGTTCGCGTTGTTGCGATAGATCGTCTGCTCCCACTCCTCGTTGGGGTCGAGGAACTCGTGCCAGTTGGACGACTTGAGCGCCGTCCACTCGTGCGGGTAGCCGCCGATCCCGTTGGCGAACTCGTAGACCCAGCCCTGCGACAGGTGGCGCTCGGGGTCGGGCTGGACGTCGACCGTGACGTCCTCGTACACGGTCGCGCGCCGCTTGCGCGGCGTGAAGTAGTTGTAGCTGCGGCTCTGCCAGGAGGGGAACTCCTGGGCGCCGGCCTCGGCGTCCGTGAAGACGGGCTTCGGGACGCTGCGTTCCTTGACCTCCGTGGCCATGGCTCTCCTATCTCACTCGTCCGCGGTGGTGGTGAACTTGTCGAAGTAGATGTGGGCCTCGGGCACGCCCCTCGCCTCGAGCAGCGCGATCGCCGCCTCGACCATCGGCGGCGGCCCGCAGACGTAGGCGTCGACCTCGGAGCAGTCGGCCTCCAGGCGGTCGACGACGTCGGTGATCAGGCCGGTCTCGCCCGCCCAGCCGTTGCTGTCCTCGGACAGGGCGGGGACGAAGGCCGCGGGCAGGTCGGCGAGCTCGTCGAGGTGGAACAGGTCCGTCTCGGTGCGGGCGCCGTAGTAGTAGGTCGCCTCGCGCTCGGTTCCGCTCTCGCTCAGCGAGCGCAGCAGCGAGACGATCGGGGCCATCCCGGCCCCGCCGCCGATGAACAGCAGGCGGCGCGGCGAGCTCGAGCGCAGGGTGAACACGCCGTAGGGGCCCGTGACGGCAAGCTCGTCGCCCGGCCTGATCGAGCCGTCGGCGAGCAGGCCGGAGAAGCGGCCGCCGGGGTAGAGCTTGATCATGAACTCGAGGGGGGTCTGACCCCGGGGGGTCAGACCCCCCTTGGTGTTGGCCATCGAGAACGAGCGGTGGTGCCCCTCGTCGCCGGGGATCCCGATGTCGACGTACTGGCCCGGCTTGAACTCGAACGGCTCGTCGTCGAGCACGGTCAGGCGCAGCAGCCGGATGTCGTGCGTCAGCTCGTCGACCGCCTCGACACGCGTCTGGACCGTCCGCGGCGGCACGCCGCCGTGGATGATCTCCTCGTCGTAGTTGATCAGCTCGATCTCGAGGTCGGAGTACGCGTGCGCGCGGCACAGCAGGATCCAGCCCTCGGCCTCCTCGAAGTCCGGCAGCGCGAACGTCGAGTAGCGGTCGAGGTCGACGTCGCCGTCCAGCAGGAACGACTTGCACGCCGAGCACTGGCCCTCCTTGCAGCCGTGCATCAGCATCAGCCCCTGCCGGAAGGCGGCGCTCAGCACCGTTTCGGCCTCGTCGGCCTCGATCTCGAGGCCGACGGGCTCGAAACGGACGGTGTGGGTCTCGCCCACGGACCCTCAGGCGGCCGGCCGACCCGCCGGACCGCCTGCCTTGTACTTCGCCATGTGCTGCTCGCGCTCCTCGGGCGACATCTGGTTGAGGAGAACGTTGGGGCTGTTGAGTGTGATCCCCTTGACGTTGTCGAGGGTCCACATCTCCTTGGGATCCAGGTTCAGGTGCGGCTGCGGGACGAGCGTGTGCCCGTCGTCGCGGACGTACCCGAGGCTGTCCTGCATGATCTCGGCGAGGTCCTTGCCGTGGTGCAGGGTCTCCCACTCTCGCTGGCCGCCGAGGCGGCCCATGCTCGGGGTCGGCCGGCCCTCGTACTCAGGCCGGAATGCGACCTTGTCGGTCCAGTGGCAGGTCTCCGAGCAGTACGTCCGCACCTGGCCGTCGACCTCGTCCATCACCGTGTCCTCGCGGATCAGGCACGGGACCATGCAGGTCCAGCAGCGGTGCGGGTACTCGTAGTTGGCCTCGGCCTCGAATGCGATCGGCTTGTGGCCGTTCTTCTTGGCCAGCTCGCCGTACTTCTCCCACCAGCGGCCGTACTTGTCGTACCAGCCGGGGTACTTGAACTCGAACCACTCGAAGTCGTCGTCGTCCATCCCGTCGATCCGCCAGTAGTTGGCGAACCAGCCGGTGGCGAAGAACTGGGCGACCTCGTGGATGTAGCCCTTGTTCCAGATCCGGTTCCACGACTCCTCGACGAGGTCGTGGGGGATCTCCAGGCCGTACTTCTCCAGCGGGACCAGGTAGGACCGGTAGTAGTCGTCGTAGATCCACCGGCGCCAGGCCTCGGCGTAGGACTCGCGATCCTTGCGGCGGTCCTTGGTGCCGTACTCGATGAACGTGCCGATCGCCGCGTCGACCACCGCGTGGTTGTTCCACCACGCGTAGCGGAGGTCGCGCTCGAGCAGCTGGCGGTTGCGCTCGTCCGCGAGCGCCATGAGGATGATCGAGTAGCCGTTGGAGATGTGGCGCGACTCGTCCGACTGGACCGAGTGGAAAACGGTCGGCAGCAGGTAGTCGCCGTTCGCCGCCGCCTCGCCGGGCATCGCCACGAACAGGACGTTGGTGAACGCCGTCTCGGCGACGATCGTCAGGTAGACGTTGGCGGCGGTGATCGCGTCACCGGTGATGAACCCCTCGCCGAACTGCCGGCCGATCGTGCCGGCGTAGCAGTTCGCGAACCCCTTCTCGGTCAGGTCGAAGCCGGCCGGATCGATGTAGTGGTTCATGTACAGCCGCTTGAGGTTCATCTGGATCGTCGAGTGGCGGACCTCGTCGATCATCTGGATGGCCAGCCCGTTGTGGACCTCCGGGTTGGGCACCGCGTTGATGGCCAGCGGCATGGCGCGGGCGGCGGAGATCTCCGGGAACGGGATGATGCTCAGGAAGAGCTTCTGCCACTCCATCCAGCGCTGCTGGACCTGGCGGAACATGTTCCCCCGGATCGCCCCGTCCATGGCGCCGAAGACGCGGTTGTCCTTCTCCTCCTCCATCGGGAAGTAGGAGCGCAGGACCTGCTTGAGGGGATCCTTCTTGGGTGCCTTCTCGAACGTGTAGTCGGTCGGGTACTTGTCGACCGGCTCGACGAACGTCGGCTCCCAGGACAGCTCTTGGATCTTCTGATGGGCCTTTGTGATGCTGGCTCGGCTCAAAGCCGACACCTCCTTTCGCGCAGGCGGCAGTTCACCGCACGGTGCTTTCGCCGGCGGACGCTAGGAGCGGGCCGGAGTCGGGATCAAGAACCTGGTGCTTTTCCGCACATGGCTGGAATCTGGCCACGTCGCGGAGCGTCTCCTCGAGCGCCGGGCGCTCGTCCTCGAACGCGCGCCGCGTCATCGACATGCCGACGGCGCCGAGGAAACGGCGGTCGTGGTCGAGGATCGGCGCGGCCAGGCAGCAGAAGTCGGGGACGAGCTCCTCGCGGTCGACGGCGACCCCGGCCCGGCGGATCCGCCGCAGCTCGGAGCGCAGCTCGTCAGGGTCGGTGATCGTGTTCGGCGTGAAGCCGCGCAGGCCGGCGTCGATGTAGGCGTCGACCGCGCGGGCGGGCGCGAGCGCCAGCACGACCTTGCCGAGCGCGAGCGCGTGCGCCTCGTCGCCGATCTCCGCGCGCAGGCCGGGCATCTTCGGCATGCCCTGGACTCCGCGCTCGACGACCACCCGCAGCTGGCCGGCGTCGGGCACGGCGAGGTAGGACCGCTTGTGCGTTCGCGCCAGGAGGTCCTCGACCAGGGCCGACAGGTCGTGCAGCTCGGGGGCGGCGGCGATCACGCTGCGGAACTCGGGCGCGAGCGCGTAGACGCTGCCCGGACGGCGGACGGCGACGCCCTCGTCGACCAGGCTGGCGAGGAGGTTGTAGGCGGTCGAGATGCTCTTCCCGAGCGCCTCCGCGACGTGGTCGGCGCGCACGCCTTCGGGCTCGCGTGCCAGCAGCCACTCGACCTGCAGCACGGCACGCGCGGTGCTCAGACCGCGGTGGTGGCTCTCCTCCATCGAGGAGAGTTGACCACCGGGCCGTTACATCAGCGCTGCACGCAGCTCGGTCACGCGCGCGGCGCACAGGCTGCGCCGCGGGTCGCGGTAGGGGAGCTGCGCGAGCAGCCGCTTCCAGGCCCCCAGGTCCTCGTCGCCGCTGGGCGTGTGCACCCACGCCCACAGGGCGTCTGGGTCGTCGGCGGTCAGCACCGCCTGGCGCAGCCACGCGTCGAGGTGGTCGCGCTCGCGCGCCACGCCGGGTGCCTGCGAGCCCGGCAGCAGCGGGCCGGCGTACGCCTCCGCGGCCTCGCGCACGGCGCCGACGGCCAGCTGGCCCTCGACCCGCCGCGCGTCGGTCTCGACGTCGCAGGTGAGCCGGTAGCGCTCGGTGTCGATCCACGGGCCGAGCAGCTTGCGCAGGCGCGAGACCTCGACGCGCACGGTCGAGACGCTGCCGCCGTCGCCGTAGAGGTCGGCGCACAGCGCCTCCGCGCTCATGCCGCTGGGGCTGGCGCACAGCAGCGCGAGGATCTCGGCCAGTCGCGGCCGCAGCTCGGCGCGCCGGCCGTCGATCTCCAGCACGGCGCGGTCGCGCCCGAGCAGCGCGAGCTTGAGCAGCGGCCGCGCCGGGCCCCTCGGGGTCCGGTCGACCGTCTGGACGATGAAGGCGTCGAGCGTCGGGCCGACCGGCTCGGCCACGGCGTGCGCGCCCGAGGGCAGCAAGAGCTCGCCGCCGCCCGGCGGGATCGTCAGCCGGCCCTGGGTGCACCAGCCCGTGGGCAGCCGCGTGATCGGCCGTCCGGAGGGCGCGACCAGCGCGCGCGTCTTCGGTGACTGCAGCACGGCGTCGCCGTAGCGGGCGCGCAGCCGTCCGTCGCGCTCCTGGAGCGCGAGCCGCAGCGAGCCCTCGACGGCGGCCGCCGTCGCCGTGGCCACGGCGAGGCTGGCGGGGTGGACGGTCGAGAAGTCGCCGGTGAGGTCGATGATGCCCAGCAGCGAGCCGCTATCGGGGTCGTGGATCGGGGCCGCCGAGCAGACCCAGCGCTGGACCGGCTCGTGGAAGTGCTCGGGGCCGAACACCTGGACGGCGTGGTCGACGGCGACGGCGGTGCCGATCGCGTTCGTACCGGCGCCGGTCTCGCTCCACAGCGTGCCCTCGGCGAAGTTCATGACCTCGGCGGCGCGCATGCGGATCGCCGCGCTGCCCTCGATGCTGAGCAGGACGCCGTCGGCGTCGCTGATCACGATCAGATAGCCGCCCTCTTCGGCGGTCTCGGCCATGCACGCCCGGATCAGCGGAACCGCGCGGGCGAGCGGGTGCTGCTCCCACAGGTCGTGCGTCTCGTCCTCGTCGGCGACCACGGGGGCGAGCCGGCTCCCGGTCGGCTGGACGCCGGCGGCGAACGAGCGCCGCCACGAGTCGGCGATCGGCTCGCGGACCAGGGCCGGGTCGTCGCCGTCGTCGCCGCGGCCGAGCTCCTCGACGAACTGCTCCCACGCGAACCGCACCTCCTGTGCGCGCACCATCGGCGCCGTGCCGACGTCGAGTGCGAGCCACGTGTTCGCGTTCATGGGCCTAGGGATTCCCAGCTGGTGCTCGGAGCCACAGTACAGGAGCGGATTCCAGCGATCGTGGATCTTGTTGACGCCGGTCACAGCGGCGGCCACGGTGCGGGTCATGACGACCGCCGCGGCGGCGCTGCGTTTCCGCGCGCCCGCGCCATGGAGGAGCTACCGGATGCTGATCGGCGGCGAATGGGTCGCGGCCCGGTCCGGCGCGACGTTCGAGACCGTCGACCCGTTCACCGGCCGGGCCTGGGCGGAGGTCCCGCGCGCCGCCGCCGCGGACGTCGGCGCGGCGGTGGGCGCCGCTCGTACGGCGTTCGAGGATTGGCGACGCACC
>Ga0299913_10006491_pt1 | contig 10139 bp, 7 predicted proteins | sample RVTome_9_FD_201360 | JGI IMG/M metagenome (GOLD analysis project Ga0299913, IMG submission 201360) | Soil microbial communities from uranium-contaminated site in the Upper Colorado River Basin, Wyoming, United States - RVT155D38 (version 2) ... | reverse complement strand
GGCGGATCTGGCTCGGGGTGTTCGGCATCGCTCGCACGACCGCCGCGTGCTGCAGGCCGTCGACGAGCGTCCGGATCGTCGCGCCGGCCACGATCGAGACCACGACCTGGTCGGCGTCGAGGCGGCCGCGCAGCTCGCGCATGACGCGCCCGAGCATCTGGGGCTTCACGGCGACCACCACCACCTCGGCATCGGCGAGCGCGTCGCGGTTGGACGAGACGGAGCGGATCCCGTGGCGCTCCGTGAGGGCGTCACGCCGCTCGCGGCGCGGGTGGGAGGCAGACAGGAGCTCGGGGGTCACGGCGCGGTCGGCGACCAGCCCGGCGATGATCGCCTCGGCCATCACCCCGGCTCCCACGATCCCGACTCGCATCCTTCGTCTCGCCATCAGTGCCGCTCCTCCGATCCCTCGCCCACCGGAACCTCGGTTCCGAGCAGCTGTCGCGCCGCCTCGAGCTCCGCCGCGGGCGCCTCCGCCCGGTCGAGCAGGTCGACCGCTGCGGCCGCCAGCCGGCGTGCCTGGGTCACCTGGCCGAGCTCGAGGTGCGCACGGCCGAGGCCGAGTGCGGCCAGGCCCTGCTCCTGCTCGGCGCCGACGTCGCGCGCCTCGTCGATCGCCTCCGCATAGTAGCGGCGCGCGCTCTCCGGATCGCCGGCGGCGGCCCGCAGGTCGCCGATCCGTCGCGCCTGGCGAATCGCCTCGATCGTGTCCTGGGCCTGCTCGTAGTGCCACAGGGCGCGGTGCGCCCACAGGTCGGCCGGCCACCAGTCCTCGCGGCCGATGGCGTCCTCCATGGCACGCACGGCCGCCGACGCCGCGCGCCCGTGATCTCGGGCTCGCTCGGCGCCGAGATACTCCACCGCCAGCTCGCCCCGCTGCAGCGCCAGCGGCAGGTCCGGCAGTCCGTCCGGCGGCGCCTCGTGGCCGCTGCCTGGCGCCACGGTCCGAAGCCAGCGGCCGATCCGCTGACGCCACCCCGGGCGCGGCTCGCCCCACGGCTGGCGCGGGTGCTCGTGCGGGTGGGAGTGGCCCACGCTGGTCAGGTCCCGGCGGCCGCGCGCAGGTCGTGCACCCGGTCGACGCGCTCCCAGGGCAGGTCCAGGTCGCTCCGGCCAAAGTGCCCGTAGGCCGCTGTCTGCCGGTAGATCGGACGGAGCAGGTCCAGGTCCCGGATGATCGCGCCGGGACGGAGATCGAAGGCTTCCTCCACGATCTCCGCCAGGCGGGCGTCGTCGAGCGTGCCAGTGCCGAAGGTCTGGAGGTTGATGGCGAGCGGCCGTGCCACGCCGATCGCGTAGGCCAGCTGCAGCTCGCATCGACGCGCGAGCCCGGCGGCCACGAGGTTCTTGGCGACATAGCGCGCCATGTACGCTCCGGATCGGTCGACCTTGGTCGGGTCTTTGCCGCTGAAGCTCCCACCGCCGTGGCGACCCATGCCGCCATACGTGTCGACGATGATCTTCCGACCGGACAGGCCGGAGTCTCCCATCGGTCCGCCGATGACGAACCGACCGGTGGGATTCACGAGGTGGCGAGTCTCGTCGTCGAGCAGGTGTGCCGGGATCGCGACCTCGACGACATGCTCGCGGACGGCGGCGGCCAGGTCCTCCAGCTCCACGTCGGGGTCGTGCTGGGTGCTGACGAGCACGGTGTGCACCCGATTCGGCTGGCCATCGGCGTCGTACTCGACGGTGACCTGGCTCTTGCCGTCGGGTCGCAGGAAGGGCAGGACGCCGCTCTTCCGCACCTCGGCCAGGCGGCGCGCCACCCGGTGCGCCAGCATGATCGGCATCGGCATCAGCTCCTCCGACTCGTCGGAGGCATACCCGAACATCATTCCCTGGTCACCGGCGCCCGGCTGGTCATCCTCCCCCGCGCGCGCCTCCAAGGAGCGGTCCACCCCGAGGGCGATGTCCGGCGACTGCTCCTTGATCGCCGTCATCGTGCCGCACGTCTCCCAGTCGAACCCGAGCCGGCTGTCGTTGTAGCCGATGTCGCGCACGGTCCGGCGGACCACTTCCTGCACGTCGACGTAGTGCGTCGTCGTGACCTCGCCGAGCACGAGGACCAGGCCGGTGGTGGTCGCGACCTCGACCGCGCTGCGCGCGTTCGGGTCATGCGCCAGGACGTCGTCCAGGATCGCGTCGGCGATCGCATCACACAGCTTGTCGGGATGCCCCTCGGTCACCGACTCGGACGTGAACAGGGTGGCGCGCGACGCGTCGGGCATGGGTGCTCCGTGCTGGGTGGGTCGCGGCGAGTGTACTGCCGTCAGGCGGCCCCGTCCGCCGGCGCGCGGCCCGGGACGATCATGGCTGCCGCCACCAGCGTCGTCAGCGGCACCGCGGCCACGATCCCGATGCTGCCGACCAGGGCGCGGATCACCTCGACGGCGACCACCTCGCTGTTGAGGACCGAGACCGGTGACTGGCCACCCAGGGCGAACAGCAGCAGGAGCGGCAGCCCGGCGCCGAGGTACGCGAGCATCAACGTGTTGACCGTGGCCGCGATATGCGATCGGCCGACGCGCATCGCCCGGGTGATCACTGCCCCGCGCGGGGCGGCCGGGTCGGCCCGATGCAGCTGCTCCACCGTCGCGGCCTGGGTGACGGTCACGTCGTCGAGGACGCCGAGTGCCCCGAACACGGTGGCCGCGAGCAGGATCCCCTGGAGGTCGATCCGCTCGCCGACCAGCGGGATGAGGAAGGCGATCTCCTCGCTGCCCTGCAGGGCGGTGAACTCGGCCGCCGCCGTGAACAGGCCGGCGAGGACGGCCGTCAGGACGAGCGCGGCGAACGTCCCGAGCAGGGCGGAGAGGGTGACGCGACTCCAGCCCTCGGTCAGCAGGAGGGTCACGATCGTCACGAGGGCTCCACCGGCCACGGCGAGCAGGATCGGATCCACGCCTCGCAACAGGAGCGGGACGACGAGCTTGATGACGACGCCCAGCGTCAGGGCCAGCGCCACGAGGGATCGGATGCCGCGCAGGCCGCCGACGAGGAGCACCACGGCCGCGAAGACCGCAGCCAGGATCCAGAGTGTGCCGATCCGCCAGGGCTCGGCGATGAACGCTGCCCCGCCCGCCGGGCCGGTGTACCGAGCGACCACCACCTCGTCGCCGACCTCGTACGCGGCCCGGTCGTCCGATCCCGGGAGTGCGGCGCCCGCACCCTGCACGGCCACGTCGATCTCCTCACCGGCGCTCGGCCCGTCCAGGACCACCACGCGGAACAACGGCAGGCCCGCGGCGTCGGAGCCGAGGGACTCCACGATGCGGCCGTGGAGCGACTCCTGGCCGATGACGGGGATGGCCTCGTCCGGCGTGAGATCCGGCAGCAGCCAGAGTCCGGCGAGCAGGGCCAGCCCGACCAGGATGGCGGTGACCGAGCCGGCCAGGCGACGTCCGAGGCTCTCATCCACGGGGCGAGGATAGCGGCCCTCGCCTATGCTGGGCCGCCCGATGACCGCCGTGACCGTTCGCCACCCCGACCTGCTTGCCTACCGCGGGGAGTTCCCGCTCCTCGAGGCATCGACGTACCTCAACACCTGCTCGCTGGGTGCCCGCTCGGAGCGCTCACGCCGCCGGCTCGGCGCGTTCCTCGACGACTGGGACACCCTGGGGGCCCGGGCCTGGTACCGGCGCTGGCTGGGCGAGCTCGACGCGCTGCGGGATGACTTCGGGGCGGTCGTCGGCGTGCCCGCGACCGAGATCAGCCTCGCGCCGAACGTCAGCACCGCGCTCGCCGTGTTCGCCTCGGCACTCGACCCGATCCACCGCGGTGACCCGGGAACCGCCGACCTGCTGCGCGCCGCGGGCCTTGCCGCGACCGCCACGCCGCGCCCGCGGGTCGTCACCACCGCCCTGGACTTCCCGACGATCGGGCATCAGTGGCTGGCACGGGCGTCGATGGGCGTCGAGCTGGTCGTGATCCCGTCGCCGGACGGCGTGACGGTGCCGCTCGAGGCGTTCGCGGCCGCGGTCGACGAGCGCACGGCGCTGGTGGCCACCGGCCACGTGTACTTCACCACCGGCACGCGGATCGACCCGCGGCCACTTGCCGAGCTGTGCCATGCGCGGGGCGCCCTGCTCCTCGTGGATGCCTACCAGGCCACCGGGATCGTGCCGACCGACCTCCCGAGCTCCGGCATCGACGCCTACGTGTCGGGGACGCTGAAATGGCTGTTCGGGGGACCGGGCACGGCGTTCGCGTGGGTGCGTCCCGCCCTGCACGCGGCGCTCGCGCCGACGACGACCGGCTGGTTCAGCAGTGCCCGCCAGTTCGCCTTCGCGGTCGACGAGCTCGACTTCGCGGCCGACGGGCGCCGGTACGAGCTCGGGACGCCGTCGGTGCCGAGCGCCGCGATCGCTCGCGGCGGGATGGAGCTGGTTCGCGAGATCGGCGTGGAGCGGCTCGGGGAGCGCACCGGCGACCTCGGTGACCTGCTCATCGGCCTCGCCGAGGAGGCTGGCCTCGCAGTCCACACCGCGCGCGACGCCGCCGCGCGGGGCGGGATCGTGCCAATCGCCGTCGCCGAGCCGAAGCCGGTGGTCGACGCCCTGGCGGACGACGGGATCATCGTCGATTTCCGTCCCGGGATCGTGCGCTGTTCTCCCGCCTTCTACAACACCGAGGACGAGGTCCGGCTGCTCATCGAGCGGCTCGACCGACTGGTGCCTCGCTCCGACCGGGGCGTCAGCGCGCGCTGAACAGGCCCATGCGGTGCGCGACCGCTGCCGCCTCGCTGCGGCGGGTGACACCCAACTTGCCGAGGATGTTCGACACGTGGACGCCGGCGGTGCTCTCCGCCATGTAGAGCTGCTCGCCGATCTGGCGGTTGCTGCGTCCGTCGGCAAGCAGGGCCAGCACCTCCCGCTCACGCCGGGTCAGCCCCAGCCGCTCGGCGGCGTCGTCGACCGTGTCGACGCCCTCGACGCCGATGCGCGCTCGGCGCGCCAGCGACTCGAGCCGCATCCGGAGCGGCTCCGCGCCGAGGTCGACGGCGATGGCATGCGCCTCGGTGATGGCGAGGGCCGCGTCGTCGCGGCGTCGGGCATCGAGGTACGCGACGGCGGCGTCGGCGAGCACCATTGCCAGCTCGTGGGGGCGGCCGAGCACGCGGCGTCCGGCCACGGCCGCATCCCAGGCCTTCGAATCGGGGGAGCCCAGTGCGTGCGCCACGAGCGCGATGCCGAGCGCACGGTCGGCGTCGAGCACCGGCACCGGCTCGACGGCCGCCCCGACGACTCTCGACAGATGGGCGTCGAGCCGTTCGCCGAGCTCGGTGGCCGCGGCGACCGCCGCCGCCAGCCGGTCCCCGGATCCGGCGGCACGCGCTGCATCGGCCTCCTCGGCCTCGGCGCGCAATCCGACCAGCATCAGGAGGCGAGCATCGTTGTCGAGCTCCGGCTCGGCCAGTCGGGCCAGCGTGTCCCGAATGCGCTCGCGTGCCTCAGCCGGCTCGCCGGCCACGATCGCGAGCTCGGCACGCCGGAGGTGCATGAGGTCCGGATCCGGGCCGATGACCCGCTCCCCCAGCGCCTCGTACGTCGCGAGGTCGGCGCTCGCTTCGTCCAGCCGGCCGCGCGCCACGTGCAGCCGCACCCGGTTCGAGAGGAGCCAACGCGTGGCATACCGCGTCGGCCCGGCCGCGAGCGTCTCGTCGATGAGCGCGGCTGCGTCGTCCCATCGGCCCAGGTCGTGCAGCGCACGGGCTGCCTTCGAGGCGAGCTGGGAGCCGAAGCGGGCGTCGGCGCCGAGCTGACGGATCCGATCGCGCGTCACGCGCGCCACCTCGAGCGCCTCTTCGTGCCGAGCCGCCTCGTCGAGCGCCCATCCCAGGCCCACCGCCGTCAGAAAGATCGCGAGCGGGTCGCCCAGCTCGACGGCGTGGTCGTGGCTCTCGCGCAACATGGGGATCGCGCGCAGGAAGTCGGAGCGGCAGGCAAGGTCGAGGCCGATGACGTTGAGGGCGCGCGCCTCCGCGATCCGAGCGTCGACGGCCCGCGAGATCGCCAGGGCAGCCTCGGCAAGGGCAAGCGAGTCACCGTAGCGGCCACGGACCATGAGCGAGTGCGCAAGGTCGGCGAGCACGCGCGCGCGCTCGGGTGACGGCGGGTCGATCGGGATCTGCTCGACCGCGCGTTCCATCGCCGCGACCCCGGACTGCCAGTCGCCCGCCTCATTCAGGTACCACGCCAGGCGATGCTGCAGGACGCCGGCTCGCTTGGGGTCGGCGCGAGAGTCGAGCTCGGCAAGGGCCGACCGCATGAAGTCGATCGCTCGGCGCGCGTCTCCGGCCTGCGCCGCCGCCTCGGCCGCGTCCTCCAGGACCCGGATCCGGTCCACGCCATCCGGTTGCGCGCCGCGCCCCACCTTCGGCCACAGCGCGAGGACGCGCTCGAGGAAGCCCTGGGCCTCGGCGAAGGCGAACCCGGCCGCCGCGGCGCGTGCCGCCGCCAGCGCGGCGGGGAGGGCACGCTCGAGATCGTGCGCCATGAGCCAGTGATGGGCGATCTGCGCGGCGCCTTCGAGCTGCTCGTTGCGCTCCTCGAGGGCGTGCGCGTAGGCGGCATGCAGCTGCGTGCGCTCGCCGGGCAGCAGCTCCTCGTACACGACCTCCTGGACCAGCGCGTGGCGAAAGGCGTAGCCCGGCTTTTCGTCCGGCGAGGTGGGCACCAGCAGATGGTGCTCGACCAGCTCGCGCAGGGCGTCGGCGAGTTGAGCGTCGGGGAGGTCGAGGACGGAGACCAGGAGCCGATGGTCAACCCGCGCCCCGGCCACCGAGGCGACGCGGACCACGCGCTGCGCGTCGGGAGCCAGCTGGCGGACCCGATCCTCCAGCGCGTCGCGGAGTGTCCGTGGGAGCGCCAGCCCCGCCGCGCCGGCGGCGAGCAGCTCCTCGGCGAAGAATGGGTTCCCGCCCGAGCGGGCCAGCACCGTGGCAACGAGCTCGGGAGCCGCCGGCTCGCCGGTGATCCCGCCGACCTGGTCAGCCACCTCCGCCGCCCCGAAGGCGGGCAGCTCGATGACCTCGACGCTCTCGAGCCGCTGGATCTCGGTGAGGAGCGGACGCAGGGGGTGCCGCCGGTGCAGCTCGTCGGACCGATACGTCGCCACCAGCAGCACCCGTTCGGTCCGCGCGTTCCGCACCAGGAACCGCAGCAGGTCGCGCGTGGAAGCGTCCGCCCAGTGCAGATCCTCGAGGACGAGCACGACGGGACGCTCCTCGGCAAGCCGATGCAGGACGCCCAGGACCACCTCGAACAGGCGGGCGCGAGCGGTCGTCGCGCTGAGCGAGGCGTCCGGTCGCCTCGCAGCCCGTGAGGGTGGCGCGCCGAGGTCGGGCAGCAGGTGGGCCAGCTCCGCTCGCCCGGGACCGATGAGGCGGTCGAGTCGATCCGGAGCGAGGGAGCGCACGAGCGGGCGCAGGGCGGCGACGAACGGCCCGTAGGCGAGCCCGGTCTCGCCCAGCGGCAGGCAATCGCCCCGCAGCACGAGCGCGTCCGACGTGCGTACGCGGTCAAGGAACTCCGCGACCAGTCGTGACTTGCCGATCCCGGCCTCGCCGGTGACCAGTCGGGTCGTCGGGTGGCTCTCCGCGGCGAGGTCGAAGGCCCGGCTCAGGCGCGTGAGCTCCTGAACGCGCCCGACGAAGACGGAGCTACTGACGCGCGGCATGGAGCCGATGATAGCCACCGGCGCATCGGCGATGGAGCCTGTCATCAGACGGGGGCGGGCGCGAATCCCCGGGCGATGAAGCAGGGGATGGCCACCGCGGAGACCGGTTCTCCCCGGGCACGATGGGTGCCCCGGTACCCGCGTGTCTCCCCCCGGGCCATCCCCATGACCGGTACCGTACAACTAAAGGATGCGGCGCACATCTGGAGAACCTTTAGTTGTCGCGCGGCGCGATCTCAGGTGCCCGACTCGTACGACTCGCTGTAGGCCTTCTGCTCCACCGTCATGCCGTCGATCCGGATGCCCATGCTGGCGAGCTTGATCCGCGCCACCTCGCGGTCGATGTCATCCGGGATGCCGTACACCGCCGGCGCGAGGCCGTCGATGTTCTCGCGCAGCCATTCGAGCCCGAGGGCCTGGTTCGCGAAGCTCATGTCCATGACCATCGCCGGGTGGCCCTCGGCCGCGCCGAGGTTGACGAGCCGCCCATCGGCCAGGACGTAGATGCGGCGCCCATCCGGCATGAGGTACTCGCGGGTGAACGGCCGAACCTCGCGGGATGAGACCGACTGATCCTCGAGGGCCGGGAGCTCGAACTCGTCGTTGAAGTGGCCAGCGTTGGCGAGGATCGCGCCATCCGGCATCACCGGGAAGTGGTCGCGGCCCCACACGTTCAGGTTCCCGGTGCCGCTGATGAACACGTCGCCAACGCGGGCCGAATCGGCGGCGTTCATCACGCGGTACCCGTCCATCGCGGCCTCGAGGCCACGGATCGGGTCGACCTCGCAGACCACGACGTTGGCGCCCATGCCGTGCGCGCGGGCCGCGATCCCGCGACCGACCCACCCGTAGCCACCGACCACGACCGTCTTGCCGGCGAACAGGATGTTCGTCGCGCGCAGGATGCCGTCGATCGCGCTCTGCCCGGTGCCGTAGCGATTGTCGAACAGGTGCTTGGTGAGCGCCTCGTTGACGGCGACGATCGGGTAGCGCAGCACCCCGTCCTTGGCCATGGCCCGCAGCCGGATGACGCCGGTGGTCGTTTCCTCGGTGCCGCCGACGACGCCCTCGAGCAGCTCCGTGCGCTTCGTGTGAAGCTCGTTCACGAGGTCCGCGCCGTCGTCCATGGTGATGTGCGGATGATGGTCCAGCGCCGCGCCGATGTGCGCGTAGTACGACTCGCGGTCCTCGCCCTTGATGGCGAACGTCGGGATGCCGTAATGCGCCACCAGCGAGGCAGCGACGTCATCCTGCGTCGACAGCGGGTTCGACGAGCACAGCACGGCATCGGCTCCACCATCGGCCAGGGTACGCATCAGGTTCGCCGTCTCCGCCGTGACGTGCAGGCAGGCAGCGATCTTCCAGCCCTCCAGCGGCCGCTCGGCGGCGAACCGCTCGCGGATGCCGGCCAGGACCGGCATCTGGCGGTCGGCCCATTCGATTCTCAGCTTGCCCGCATCGGCCAGGCCGAGATCGGCCACGTCGTGCGCTACTTCGGTTCTCGTTGCCACGGAATTCGCATCGCCTCTCGTATCGGTCGCATCAACCCCCAGCCGCCATGGCGCCGTCGTGCGAGGCGCTCGATGAGCTGGCAGTGGGTACGGTACCCGAGCCGGCTGTAGGCCGCGACCGCGGGGTCATTGTCGGCGTGCACGTTGAGGGCGACGTCCTCGACCCGGTCGAGCAGCTCCGCGGTCACCGCGCTCGTCACCATCTTCGCGAAGTCGTGTCCGCGGTAGTCGGTGTGGGTCATCACGTTGCCGACGACCCCGATCCCCTCGCGCGGGTTGATCGCATGCGTGCCGGCCGCGCTGACCAGCCGTCCGCGCACCCGGACGCCGTAGTACACGCCGTCCTCGACGACGGACGGCGGGAAGCCGGCCCGGAACCCGAGCTGGTAGAGCCGGTTGAGATCGTCGATGTCCATCGCGGTCAGCCGCTCCGCCGGCCCGGCGAAGGGTTCGAACGTGGCGCGGTCCACCACCATGCGGAGCATCTGCAACGGGGCGTCGAGGTCGTAGAGCCCCCGCAGGGCCACCTCGTGCAGTTCGAGCCCCTGGAGGTACGCGTCGCGCGGCTTGAGGGTCGACTCGAGGACGGCGCGGCACCCGTCGGGGGCGCCCATCAGGAAGAGCGGTTGCGGCACGAGGCCCTCGTGGTGCATCACCAGCGCCGTCGGGTCCCCGGCATCGTCGTACGCCATGCCCCACGCCACGCGCGCTCGGTTCGGGCCGTCGAGGTCTCCCAGGGCGTAGGCGGCGTACCGCCGATCCGTGCGCAGGAAGGCCGCGATCTCCGACCGATCACTGACGGCGCGAGCGCGGGTCCGCTGGGTTGCCGCGACCGCCATCGGTATCGGTCCCTCGTGCGCTCAGTACGTCAGCAGCGTATGAATATCGAACTCGTCGAGCTTGTCGCGTCCCTTCAGGGCCGAGAGCTCGACCATGAACGACAGGCCG
>Ga0299913_10006490_pt1 | contig 10140 bp, 2 predicted proteins | sample RVTome_9_FD_201360 | JGI IMG/M metagenome (GOLD analysis project Ga0299913, IMG submission 201360) | Soil microbial communities from uranium-contaminated site in the Upper Colorado River Basin, Wyoming, United States - RVT155D38 (version 2) ... | reverse complement strand
CCGCAGGTGCCCAGGTCCGGCGCCGCACCGCTGACCGGCGAACGGCATGCGCGCGGCTGGCTGGAGACCGAGCGGGCCAACCTCGTCGCGATGCTGCGGTTCGCCGCCTGGTGCCCGCGCCAGGTGGTGGCCCTCACCGGCATCCTGTGGCGGCACCTCGACACGTCCGCCCACTACACCGACGCCCTTCGGCTGGCCGAGCACGCCGTGGCGGCGGCCGAGGAGCTCGGCGACCACGCCGGCCAGGCCAACGCGCTGACGAACCTCAGCGTGCAGCGCAGCAGGCTCAACCAGTTCGACTCGGCGGCGGCGCTGCTTAACCGGGCCGGGCAGCTGTACGACGCGGTCGGCGACCTGATCGGCAAGGGCCGGGCCGTGTCCAACCTCGGCATCGTGCACGCCAAGTCCGGCCGGTACGACCAGGCCCGCCGCCTCTACCAGGAGGCGCTGGCGTTGTTCCGGGAGGCCAGCGACGAGCTCGGGCTGGCCTACGCGCTGTCCAACCTGGGCACGGTGCACGAGCTGACCGGGCACCACGAGCAGGCTGCGGAGGTCCACCAGCAGGTCATCGAGCTGCACCGCCGCAGCGGGAACCGCGCCGGCGAGGGCCGGGCGCTGTCGAACCTCGGCGCCGTCTACGAGCTGACCGGCCGGCACCAGGACGCTATGACGATCTACCAGCACAGCCTCGAACTGGCCACCGCGGTCGGGGACCGTGCCGGCCGAGCGCACGTACTCACCCGGCTCGGTATGACGGCCAACGTGCTCGGCTTGGCCGAACGCGCGGCCGCGTTCCACTTGGAAGCCCTGGAGGCGGCCCGGGCCACCGGGCACCGCGGCATGCAGGCGTGCGCGCTTAACGGGCTAGGCGAGACCTGGCTTGCCCAGGGCCACCCGCAGCGCTCGATCGCCGCGCACCGGGAAGCACTGCAGCACGCCGAGAGCATCGACGACCGCGCCGAGCGGGCCCGCGCCCACTTCGGGCTCGGCCGCGCCCACGACGACCTGTCCGAGCCGGACCTGGCCCGCGACCACTGGCGGCAGGCGTTGGTGGACTTCGAGCACCTCGGGCTGCCCGAGTCGGCCGAGGTGCGGCGCCTGCTGGGCTGATCAGCCGCGAGTGGCACCGGATCAGCGCCGGACGGGCAGGATGATCCATGTCCGTTCTGATGTCCACTGCGCTGCCGAGGGAGCTGGCTGGCCCAACTCAGCGTGACGCTGGCCGCACGTTCGATCCTGGGTAGGCGGCCCCGTAGTCAACTGCGGGCGGTAACGGGCTCGGTGGCGTTCTCCTTCAGCCCTTCCTCCTTCGGGGCGGAGGCCGCGGTCCGGATGGTGCGCAGGATGGTGGCGGACAGCACGGCGGCGCCTACGGTGACCACGATGGCCGCGATGGCGGCGGCGTTGAGCCCTGCGGTGAACGCGTCGCGGGCGGCGGTCAGCACGGCCTGGCCGACTGGGCCGGGGATCTGCTCGGCGACCGCCCTGGCGCCGGCGATGGTCTCGCCCGCGGTGGAGGCGGCCTCGGCGGGCAGGCCGGCCGGCATGTTGTCGGCCACGTCGCGGTGGTAGACGGCGAAGCCGATGCTGCCGAGGATCGCGATGCCGAGCGCACCACCGAGTTCGGTGCCGGACTCCAGCAGCGCGGACGCCGAGCCGGCCCGCTCCGGCGGCGCCTCGCCGAGGACCACCCCGGTGACCAGGGCCATCACCGCGACCAGTCCTGAGGCGTAGAGGCTGGCCCCGATCATGGCGACCCACAGGGTGGAGTCGGCCTGCACCTGGGTGAGCACGACGAAACCGACCGCGGCGATCAGGAAGCCGCCACTGATCACGTACGCCCTGTTCACCTTTCGGGCGATGGCGGCCGCGGCGGGTGCGGCGGCACCGGTGCCGAGGGACGGCACCAGGCTCCACAGCGCGGCGCGCAGCGGGCTCATGCCGAGCACCGACTGCAGGTACTGGGTCAGGAAGATGGCGAATCCGACGATGGCGAACATGGCGAGCACGTTCATCGCGATGGAGCCGCTGAACGCCCTGCGGCGGAACAGTTCCAGGTCGATCAGGGAGCCGGGCCGCTGCCGCTGCCGCAGGACGAAGAGCACACCGACAACGAGCCCGGCCACGATGGCGAGCACCGGCTCCGGGGCGACGCCGTCCTTGGCCAGTTCCTTGATGCCGTAGATCACCGGGAGGATCCCGCCGAGCGAGAGCAGCGCGCTGAGCACGTCGAACGGCACCGGGAACGGGTTCCGGAACTCGGGCACCAGCCTCGGCGCCATGGCCAGCAGCAGCACCATGGCCGGGACGTTGATCAGGAAGACCGAACCCCACCAGTAGTGCTCCAGCAGCACCCCGCTGAGCACCGGGCCGAACGCGACGCCCGCGCTGAGCGTCGCGGTCCAGATCGCCACCGCGGTGCCGCGCTGCTTCTCGTCGTGGAACATGTTGCGGATCAGCGCGAGGGTGGACGGCATCAGCGTGGCACCGCCGACGCCGAGCAGCGCCCTGGCCAGGATGAGCATCTCTGCGCTGGTCGAGTACGCCGCGAGCAGCGACGCCGCGCCGAACGCGGCGGCACCGATCATCAGCAGCCGGCGGCGGCCGATCCGGTCACCGATCGAGCCCATGGTGACCAGCAGCCCGGCCAGCACGAACCCGTAGATGTCGAAGATCCAGAGCTGCTGGGTGCTCGACGGCGCGAGGTCCTGTCCGATGAACGGGATCGCGAAGTAGAGCACCGACACGTCCATCGAGACCAGCAGGAGCGGCAGCACCAGCACGCCGAACCCGATCCATTCCCGCCGGCCGGCCCTCGACCCGTCGGCAGTCACCGTTGTGTTCACCCGAAGCTCCCCTTGCTGTCCGTCGGACTTCGATATACAGAGTACGCATCTTGCAGTATAAGTACCAAGACCTGCATAAATCTTCCTTAGTGCACTAGTGCACCTGAGGGAGGTTGAGGCCTAGTGCACTAGTGCACTAGGTTGTCGTTCGTGGCCGAGCACGACCCGCCGTACGCCCGGATCGTCGCGGAGATCCGACGGCGCATCGCCGACGGCGAGCTGCGGGCCGGCGACCGGGTGCCGTCGACCCGGCAGATCGTGCAGGAGTGGGGCGTGGCGATGGCCACCGCGACCAAGGTGCTGAGCACGCTGCGCCAGGAGCGGCTGGTGCACACCAGGCCCGGCGCCGGCACCGTGGTGGCCGCCGCCGGGCCCGGCCAGGAGCCGGCCACGCGGACCGCGTCGGTCCCACGGCGCCGGCGGGCCAGGGAGCCCGACGAGCTGACCGTCGAGCGCATCGTGCAGGCCGCGGTGGAGGTCGCCGACACCGAGGGCCTGGCCGCCCTGTCGCTGCGGCGGGTGGCCGCCGAGCTGGACGTCGCGACGATGACGCTCTACCGGCACGTGGCCGGCAAGGACGAGCTGGTGCTGCTGATGGCCGAGGCGGTGTTCGCCGAGGACGCGCTCCCTGAGCCACCGCCGCCGGGCTGGCGGGCCCGGCTGGAGCTGATCGCGCGGCTGCAGTGGTCGATCCACCGCCGGCACCCGTGGCTGGTGCAGGTCATGTCCCTCACCAGGCCGAAGCCGGCGCCCAATGCGATGGCGCACACCGAGTGGGCGCTGCGCGCGGTGGACGGCCTCGGCCTGGACCCCGTCACCATGCTGTACGTGCACATCACGACGTTCGGCTACGTGCGCGGCATGGCGGTGAACTTCGAGCTGGAGGCCGAGGCCGAGCAGGACACCGGCATCACCGACGAGCAGTGGATGCAGTCGCAGGGCTCCGCGCTGAGCACGCTGCTGTCCTCCGGGTCGTTCCCGATGATGGCCAGGCTGACCACGCAGCTCGACTTCGACTTCGACCTGGACACCATGTTCGAGTTCGGCCTGAACTGCGTGCTGGACGGCATCGGCGTGCTCATCGAGAGCCGGGCGCCGGCCGGGTAGCCGGGGCGTCATGAGCCGAGCTCGCTGTCCAGGATGTCGAAGAGCTCGGCCGCGGTCGCGGAGCTGAGGTCCGTCTGCGGTGGCTCGATCTCCTGCTGGCCGAAGAGCTCGCCAGCGAGGTGCACCGCGATGGCGGTGACCGTCGGGTGGTCGAAGACCAGCATCGGCGGCAGCCGCAGCCCCGTGGCGCCAGCCAGCCGGCCGCGCAGTTCGAGCGCAGCCAGCGAGTCGAGGCCGAGGTCGAGCAGGCCGCGCTCGGGGTCGATCCGTTCGGGGCGGTCGTGGCCGAGCACAGCGGCGGTGTGCGCCCGGACCACGTCGCGCAGCGCGCCCGTACGCCGCTCGGCCGGCAGCACGGCCAGCCGCCGCAGCAGTTCGTCGGCGCCGCCGGACCCGGCGGCCTGGCGGGCCGGCGCCGGTGCCAGCGCGCGCAGCAGCGCCGGCAGCGTGTCAGCACCCACCCGCAGCGCCGCGCGGTCGACGCGAAGCGGCACGAGCAGGGCGTGGCCGGCGCCGATCGCGGCGTCGAACAGCGCGAGGCCGTCGTCGGGTGACATCGCCGGCAGCCCCTGCCGGGCCATCCTGGCCAGGTCGGCGCCGGTGAGCTGCTCGCCCATGCCGGTGCCGGCCCACAATCCGAACGCCAGCGACTGCGCCGGCAGCCCGTTCGCCCTGCGGTGGCCGGCGAGCGCGTCGAGGAAGACGTTGGCCGCCGCGTAGCAGGCCTGCCCGGCGGCCAGCACCAGGCCACCCGCGGAGGACAGCAGCACGAACGCGGACAGGTCCATGCCCTTGGTCAGCTCGTGCAGGTGCCAGGCGCCGTCGGCCTTCGCGGCCAGCGCGGTGTCCAGCCGCTGCGGTGTCACCGAGCCGACCAGCCCGTTGTCCGCGACGCCGGCCGCGTGGACCACGGCGCCGAGCGGGTGCTCGGCCAGCAGGGTGGCCAGCGCCTCCCGGTCGCTGACATCGCATGCCGCGATGGTGACCTCGGCGCCGAGCCCGGTCAGCTCGGTGTGCAGTTCGGCCGCGCCGGGCGCCTGCCGGCCGCGGCGGCTGGTGAGCAGCAGGCGGCGGACGCCGTGCCGGCGCACCAGGTGCCGGGCGACGAGCGCACCGAGACCACCGGTGCCGCCGGTGACCAGCACGGTCCCGGCCGGGTCGAACGCGTGCCCGTCGCCACTCGCCCTGGCCAGGCGGGGCACCAGGAGCGCACCCGCGCGGATGGCCAGCTCCGGCTCGTCGGACGCCACGGCCGCGTCCAGCGCCGCGACCGACTCGGGTGCGCCGTCGGTGTCGACCAGGACGAAGCGACCCGGGTGCTCGGCTTCCGCGGCCCGCACCAGCCCCCAGACGGGTGCCTGCGCCGGGTCCACGTCCGGCTCGTCGACGGCCATCGCGCGGCGGGTCAGCACCACCAGCCGGGTCGACGGCTCGCCGGCCAGCGTGCCGTGCACGGCGTCGAGCACCCCGTGCGCAATCGCGCGGATGTCGGCCGGCACGTCGCCGGTGGAGGCGTCGCACTCGAACACGACCGCGTTAGCGGCGGGCGGCGCGGGGTTCGCCGGGATGGACCGCCACTCGACGGCGTACAGGTTCCTGGCCGTCTCGCCGGCCGCGCTCAGGCGCTCAGCGGACACCGGCCGGGAGACCAGCGACGCCACCGTCAGCACCGGACGGCCTGCGCCGTCGGCCGCCGTAAGCGACACGCTGTCCTCGCCGGTGGGCGCCAGGTGCACCCGCAGGGTGGTCGCGCCGGAGGCGTGCAGCGACACCCCACTCCACACGAACGGCAGCACCGGCGCCGTGTCGTCTCCGCTGTCGATGAGGGCGGCGTGCATGGCCGCGTCGAGCAGCGCCGGGTGCAACCCGAACAGGGCCGCGTCGCCGTGCGCCGGCTCCGGCAGCGCGACCTCGGCGAACACGTCCGCGCCGCGCCGCCACGCGGCCCGCAGGCCCTGGAAAGCCGGCCCGTAGCCGTAGCCGCGGCCGGCCAGCAGCGGGTAGGCGTCGGCGGTGTCCACCGCGGTGGCGCCGGCCGGCGGCCAGTCGGCCAGGTGCTCCGGTCGTGTCGCCGGACCGGTGCCGAGCACGCCCTCGGCGTGCAGGGTCCACGATGCGTCCGGTGCCTGGGTGTGGATGCGCACCGTCCTGCGGCCGGACTCGTCGGCGCCGCCGACGCCGACCTGGATCTGCGCCGCGTCACGGCCCAGCGCGAGCGGCGCGCGCAGGGCGAGGTCCTCGACGACGGTGCAGCCGACCTGGTCGCCGGCGCGGATCGCCAGCTCGACGAAGCCGGTGCCCGGCAGCAGCACGGTGCCGAGCACGGCGTGGTCGGCGAGCCAGGGATGGCTGGTCAGCGAGAGCCGGCCGGTCAGCACCACGCCGCCGGTGTCCGGCAGCTGCACCACCGCTGTGAGCAGCGGATGTTCGGCGGGGTCGTGGTGCCCGGACGCGGGGGTCTCCAGCCAGTACCGCTGCCGCTGGAAGGCATAGGTCGGCAGCTCGACGCGGCGCGCGTGGCTTCCTTCGTAGAAGGCCAGCCAGTCCACGGCCGCGCCGCCGGCGTACGCCGCGGCAAGCGCCGTGACCACCTGGGCCTGCTCGGCGCGGCCCCGGCGCAGCATCGGCACGAAGTTGGCGTCCACGAAGCCCCGCGCCAGGCCGGAGAGCACGCCGTCCGGACCCAGTTCCAGGAACGAGCGCACGCCGCGCTCGTCCAGCGCCTGCACGGCATCGGCGAAGCGGACGGTGTCGCGGACCTGCCGCACCCAGTAGGCGGAATCGGTGGGTTCCTGGGAAATCAACGGAATCGACGGCCGCGCGTAGGTCAGGCTGTCGGCGACCGCAGCGAACTCGGCCAGCATCGGCTCCATCAACGGGGAGTGGAACGCGTGGCTGGTCCGCAACCTCGTCGTCCTGCGGTCCGCGAATTGGTGCGCCACACCAACGACGGCCTGTTCGGCGCCGGAGATCACCACCGACTGTGGCCCGTTCACCGCCGCAATGCTGACCTCGCCGGTCAGGTGCGGACGGACCTGGTCCTCGGACGCCTCGATGGCGATCATCGCGCCACCGGCGGGCAGGGCCTGCATCAGCCGACCGCGGGCGGCGACCAGGCGGGCCGCGTCGTCCAGCGTCCACACCCCGGCGACGTGGGCGGCGGCCAGTTCGCCGATGGAGTGCCCGGCCACGAAGTCCGGCCGTACTCCCCAGGCTTGGAGCAACCGGAACAGCGCGACCTCCACCGCGAACAACGCCGGCTGGGCGTACCCGGTCTGGTCCAGCAGTTGCTGGTCCTCACCCCACATCACGTCGCGCAGCGGCCGTTCCAGGTGCGCATCCAACGCCCTGACCACGCTGTCGAAGGCCTCGGCGAACGCCGGGAAAACGCCGTACAGCTCGCGGCCCATGCCGAGGCGCTGCGCGCCCTGACCGGTGAACAGGAACGCCAGACCCCCCTTCGACCCTTCCTTCGACGCTGCGGGTCCGTGGCGGCGTTGCCCGGTCGCCACCTCGGCCAACCCGCCCAGGGCGGTCGCGTGGTCCTCGGCGAGGAGTACGGCGCGGTGCTCGAAGGTCGGTCTGGTCGCCAGCGAGAACCCGACGTCCAGCGGGTCCAGCTCGGGTCGCGCCGCCAGGTGATCGCGCAGCCGCGCAGCCTGCGCGGGCAGCGCGTCAGCGGTTGTTGCGGACAGCAGCAGCGGCAGCACCATGGCCCTGGGTGGATGGACCACTTCACCAATAGAACCGTGTGAATGGTCCATCCACCGGGATGCGGCAGCGCCACCCGCGGGCGGCTCGGGTGGCTGCTCGATGATCACGTGGGCGTTGGTGCCACTGATCCCGAACGAGGACACCCCGGCCCGGCGCGGGCGACCGGCACCCGGCCAGGGCCGCGCCCGGGTCAGCAGTTCCACATTGCCGGCGGACCAGTCCACCTGCGGGGTCGGCTCGTCGACGTGCAGGGTCCGGGGCAGCGTCTGGTGGCGCATCGCCTGGACCATCTTGATCACACCAGCCACCCCGGCCGCGGCCTGCGTGTGACCCAGATTCGACTTGATCGACCCCAACCACAACGGCCGATCCGGAGCACGATCCTGCCCATAGGTGGCCAACAGGGCCTGCGCCTCGATCGGATCACCCAGCGTGGTCCCGGTCCCATGCGCCTCGACCACGTCGACGTCCACACTGACCAGACCGGCATTGGCCAGTGCCTGGCGGATCACCCGCTGCTGCGCCGGACCATTCGGCGCCGTCAACCCATTCGACGCACCATCCTGATTCACCGCCGAACCCCGCACGACGGCCAGCACCGGGTGACCCAGCCGGCGCGCATCGGACAACCGCTCCACCAGCAGCATCCCGGCGCCCTCACCCCAACCGGTTCCGTCAGCGGCGCCGGCGAAGGACTTGCACCGGCCGTCCCGGGCCAGGCCGCGCTGGCGGCTGAACTCGACGAAGGTCTCCGGGGTGGCCATCACCGCGACACCACCGGCCAGCGCCAACGAGCACTCCCCCGACCGCAACGCCTGGATCGCCCAGTGCAACGCCACCAGCGACGACGAACACGCCGTGTCCACCGTCACCGACGGCCCCTCCAGCCCGAACACGTACGAGACGCGGCCCGACGCGATCGCGCCGGTGCTGCTGTTCGCCGCGTAGTCGTGGTACATCATCCCGGCGAACACCCCGGTCGCACTGCCCTTCAACGACGCCGGGTCAATACCAGCCCGCTCGAACGCCTCCCAGGAGCACTCCAGCAACAGCCGCTGCTGCGGATCCATCACCAGTGCCTCGTTCGGGCTGATCCCGAAGAAACCCGCGTCGAACGCCGCGGCGTCGTGCAGGAACCCGCCCTCCCGCGTATAGCTGGTGTTCGGCCGCACCCCGTCCGGGTCGTACAGCCGCTCCAGGTCCCAACCACGGTCGGCGGGGAACTCCGAGATCGCGTCCACACCGCCGGCGACCAGCCGCCACAACTCCTCAGGCGAGGACACCCCACCGGGATAGCGGCACGCCATACCCACGATCGCGATCGGCTCGTCGGTCACCGCGGCCCGCGCCGCGACCGCCGGCGTCACGACGCGTCCCGACACCTCGGCCAGCAGATGCGCCGCCAGCGCCGACGGCGTCGGGTAGTCGAACACCAGCGTCGCCGGCAACCGCAGTCCACTCGCCGCCTGCAACCCGTTACGGAACTCGACAGCGGTCAGGGAATCGAAGCCCAGTTCGTTGAACGCCCGCTCCGGTTCGATGGCGTCCTGGCTCCGGTGGCCGAGCACGGACGCGGCCTGCGCGCGGACCAGGCCGAGCAGTACGGCCAGTCGTTCGTCGGCCGGCAGCGCGGTGAGGTGCTGCTCCAGCGCGCCCGGCTGCACGGTGGCCGCGGTGGTGCGGCGGGGTCGGGCGCGGACCAGTCCGCGGAAGATGGGTGGCAGCTCGGCGGCCCGGCCCAGGGTGGCGAGGTCGAGCCGGACCAGTACCAGCGTGGGTGTGTCGAGGTTCGTTGCGGCGTCGAAGGCGGCCAGGCCGGCCTGCGGGGTCAGCCCGTCGATGCCGGTCCGGTTCATCCGTGCGAAGTCGGCCGCACTGGCCATCCCGGCGGTCACGTCCGTCCACGGGCCCCAGGCGAGGGAGTGTGCGGGTAGTCCGTTGGCGCGGCGGTGCTCGGCCAGGGCGTCCAGCATCGTGTTGGCGGCCGCGTAGCTGGCCTGTCCGGGGTTGCCGAGGACGCCGGCCAGCGAGGAGAACAGCACGAACGCGGTCAGGTCCATGCCGGCGGTCAACTCGTGCAGGTGCAGCGCCGCGTCCGCCTTCGGCTTGCGGACCGCGTCGAGCCGGTGTGGTGTCAGCGAGTCGACGACACCGTCGTCCAGGATTCCGGCGGTGTGCACCACCCCGGTCAGGGCCTGCCCGGCCAGCAGCGAGGCCAGCGCCTCCCGGTCGGACACGTCGCAGGCGGCGATCGTGACCTCGGCACCCAGCGCGGTCAGCTCGGCGTGTAGTTCCTGTGCGCCGGGGGCGGCTGGACCGCGGCGGCTGACCAGCAGCAACCGGCGCACCCCATGCGCAGTCACCAGATGACGAGCCACCAACGCACCCAAGCCACCGGTGCCACCGGTGATCAGCACTTTGCTCTGTGGACCGAACACCGGCCGCTCGTAGTGGCGGGTCGGCGCGACCCGGG
>Ga0299913_10006489_pt1 | contig 10140 bp, 10 predicted proteins | sample RVTome_9_FD_201360 | JGI IMG/M metagenome (GOLD analysis project Ga0299913, IMG submission 201360) | Soil microbial communities from uranium-contaminated site in the Upper Colorado River Basin, Wyoming, United States - RVT155D38 (version 2) ... | reverse complement strand
GTGCCGCACCCGCCTGCGGAGGATTAGGATCGCGGCATGCCGCGGATCTGGATCGGGGCGATGGTGATCCTCGTCGTCTGCCTGCTCGCGTCGATGGTGATTGCGATCGCGAAGCTCTCCTGAGCCCGGTGATGGCAGCGCCGGGCGAGCCGCGGCGGATAGTATGCGGCCGCAAATGAGGCTCCGGCGAGGAGGAGGAATGTTCAACCGCATAGTGGTTGGAACCGACGGCTCCGAGACCGCCACGGAGGCGGTCCGGACCGCGATCGAGCTGGCGAAGATCTCCAAGGCGAAGCTCGAGATCGTCAGCGCCTATGAGCCCGTCCCGCAGCAGCGCCTTAGGGAAGAGGGGGAAGGGATCAGCGGTGACGTGTCGCACACCGTCAACCCCCGCGAGGACGTGCAGTTCGTCCTCGACAAGGCTGCGGGCGAGGCGAAGAAGGCGAAGGTCGATGTGGTTACGCATCCGCGCGAGGGCGACCCGGCCGATGCGATCCTCGACGTCGCCGAGGAGAACAACGCCGACCTGGTCCTGGTCGGGAACAAGGGAATGACCGGTGCGAGGCGGTTCCTGCTCGGCAGCGTGCCGAACAAGATCTCGCATCACTCGCCCTGCGATGTCTGGATCGTCAAGACGACTTAGCTTGATTCGGCGGTGGATCCGGCCGCGGTGTTTGTGGCGGCCGTTCATCTTGGCCGCTGATGGCGAAGTCGTCTAGCAGCCAGGCGCGCGCGCCCGAACGGCGTTAGCCGCGTCGACCAGGCCGGCGCCAAACAGGTGCGGATCGTACGGCTGGCCGAGTTCCTGGTCGGTGTGCCGGGCGGTTGCCTCGAGCTGGCACTCGACCGCGCGCGGCGACTTGCCGACGACCCGGCTCGCGATCACCATGGCTGCGACGCCGGAGACGTGCGCCGCCGCCATCGAGGTCCCCTCGTAGCCGCCCGGGAACCCGAATCGGGTGAATCCGCCACCGCTGAAGGTGAGCTGGGTGATCTGGACGCCGCGACCGAACAGGCTGTCGTCGGTGCCGCAGGTGGAGAGGGCGGGGAATCCGCCGCCGGGGGCGACCAGATCCAATCCGGCACCGGTGCGGGAGTCATTCGCCAGACAGGCATCCTTCGTGGTCCGGCCGACGCCGATCGCGTGCGGAGCCGCCGCCGGGTAGGCGACCGGCTCCCCATTCTGATTCCCGGCCGCGGCGACAACCAGCGCGCGCTTCTTGTGCGCGTACTTGATCGCCGCGCAGATCCCCTTGATCTTCCTGCAGGAGTTGACGCCGAGAGCGAACTCGAAGCTCAGGTTGATGATGTGGGCCCGTTGATTCGCCGCGAAGCGAATTCCCCTCGCGATGTCCCGGGCTGTTCCGAGTCCATCGGAGTCGAGGACACGGATCGGAATGATCCTCGCCCGGGGAGCCAGCCCGGTGAGTGCGACCTTGTTGCCGATCTGCTCTCCGATCGTGCCCGCAATGTGCGTACCGTGCCCATCGCGGTCCAGGGGCATCGCGCCGCCGGCGACGAAGTCGCGGCCGGGCAGGAACTGCTTGCGAACGAAGTCCGGGCTCCGCTTGAACCGGGGCTTCTTCGACCGGAAAGCGACGCCGGTGTCGAGGACCGCGACGCGCGCTCCCTTGCCGCCCCCCGCGCGACGCTGCTTGAGGATGCTCCACGCATCGACCGCGTTGAGTCCGCCCCTCGCCTCGTACGGCAGCGGAGTGGGCGACTGCCCGCAGAGCGAACCGCAGGGGAGGAAGTTCCACTGCGTCCGCTGCCAGCCGCCCGCCACCCCGGCGAGCCCGGGATCGTTCGGGATGCCCGACGCCCGGGCGACGTAATTGGGCAGCGCATACGCGACGTGCGGATTCGCCGCCAGAGCCGCCTTCGCGCTTGCGATGCCGACACCGCCGGGCAGTTTGACCAGGCGTTCGCCGCCCCCCTCGAAGCGGACGAGGAGCTCGCCGGGAACGAACGCGGCGTTGGACGGGACCTCAGCGGCGGACGCGGCCGCGCCGGACGAGAGCGCCGCTGCGACGGCGAGCATTGTTGTGGCGATCAGCTTTCGCATGTCCCCTGTAATCGCTCCCACCATGGACTGGTCGGCGCGGGGCGCCAGGGTAGGACCTAAACACCCGCCCGCACGGAAAGTTCCTGCTCAGCTTGCTCCCGCCGGTCCACCACCCGGCGGCTCGGACTAGCCGCCCGGCGCCTTGCAACCCGTCGACGGCTTCGCCCCTGGGGCGACGCGGCAACGGGGGTTGGCGATCAGGAGCTCGGCGTTGCGATCGATCGGCACGCCCTGGTCCTCATCTGGACCCTCCTGGGGGTCGTTGTAGGTGAGGGTCCGGTGGATCGACGCCAGCTCGCCGACATTCAAGCCCGCGGCATCGGTACCTGACCCGGGCGCCTGACTCGGGGAATTGTGATCGAGGATCGTCGTGAAGATCGAGAGGGTGCCGTCTCTGTTGTCCATCACGTCGATCACCCGGTGCTGCGGCGGCCAGTCCGCGATCGCCGGGCTGGTGATCTCCCAGAATCCGCCGCTGGGTCCGGAGAAGGGAAGGATCTGGTTCTCGTGCTGGTGACCGGCGACATATGCGATCGCGTTGGGGTGGGCGAGCAGGAGGTCGCGGAACTCATCGCCGTGATGCAGAGGGGTCGAGGAGCGCGGATCGCGATCGCAGCTCGGGTTGAAGCGGTCATGGCCGAACTGCTGTAGGCCGAGGCACGGGGATACCTCGTCCGGCGTCGCCTGCCTCAGCGTTTCGATGTTGTGATGACCGAACACGACGATCAGCTCATTCGCGGCCTGCGCTCGGCTGAGTTGACGCTGGAGCCACAGCCACTGCGGGTGGTCGATGTTGCCTTCTTCACCGCCCGTGGGCTCTCCGTCCGCGCCCGGGCTGACCAGCAATCCCGACTCCGAGACGGTGTCGAGGACCATGAAGCGCAGCCCCGGCTTCGGGCTCCACGAGTAGTAGGAGGCCTGATCTCTGGAGGCGGCGGTCTCGGCCGGGTCGATGTAGTCGAACCCGTGGGCGTCCGTCTGCTTGCCCTGGCGGAAAATGTCCTTGAACTGGTGCTTGTCGACGAACTGACGCTGGCGGTCCGGCGGGACCAGGATCGTCTTCCCGGTGGCAAGCCCGGCGAGCATGTCGGTCGGGTTCGGCGGCGGCCCCAGGGTCTGCTCGTTGACCAGGGGATAGACCACCTTCAGGCAGTTGACCGCGATGTCCTCGAAGCTGATTCCCGGGACGACCAGGCCCGGACCGGCGGATACGGTCCCCTGGTAGAGGGCGTCGTGATTGCCGAAGAGGACGTAGGTGGGCGCTTTCAGGCCCTCGGCCACGAACGGGTCCTGGGCGCGGTCGAACAGGTTCGGGTAGATCGGCCAGTTGTCGGTCGCGTGTACGCCGGCGAGGCTCTCGGGGTCGTAGTACATGAACGAGTCGGCCGCGTAGTCGTCGTAATCGCCGACGCCCGTGTAACGGCTCGGGTTGTCGAAGTCCGAGATCAGGGAGGTGGGGAGGCCGGCGCAGGTGGTGCCCGAGAGGTCCCTGGTCCCGCTGCCGGGGTTGATCGGTCCGCCCTCGAGCAGGTCGCGCACCCAAGTCGTCTCGTTCCGCTGCATGTTGTCGGCCAGGTCTCCGGTCATCACCGCGTTCGCCATCTGGGCGCGGGAACCATCACCTTGGGGGACCGGGCTGGTGAGGAACCGGTTCATCTGCCGCACGGTGGCCTCGACCGCTTGGATCGTGAGCGGCTCCTGCGGTCGGTAGCCGGAGCTGGAGACACGCCCGAACGGGTCGGCATCGAAGCGCTCCTCGCGCGCCGGCGACTCCTCGTCGGGGAGCTGCCAGTCGGTGATTTGCCCGAAGTAGATCAGCGACTTGCGCCTCGTCGCCCGTTGCGAATGCCCCGCGACCAGCTCGGTTCTGACCACATGGGGCTCGCCGGGACCGAGCCGGAGGATCTTAAAGCCGGGGCCGTCGACCGGCACGATCGTCTGATCGACTGTGCTCTTCCCCGTGGTGTCGTGGGCGCCGGCGGGGGCGGCGACCAAGACCGCGACGCAGGCCGCGAGGAAAGCAACGGCAATCGCCAGCGCGCGGCTCGGCGCCGGACGGCGCCTCCCGCGGTCTCCCTCGGTGTGAGCCATCGGCTCCTCTCTCACGTACCCACGGCGGCTCCGGACCGCCGGTCACCCAAGCCCGGGAGACCTTATACGCACTTCCCGTATCCATGCGCCGGTTGGCGGATACTGCCCGGATGACTACGGGCGAGGTCGACGAGACGCTGATGCGGCGGGCCCTGAGGCTTGCCGAGCAAGCCGCGCAGCATGGCGACGTGCCGATCGGGGCGGTGATCGCGAGGGGGGATGAGGTGCTGGGCGAGGCCGGAAACGAGCGCGAGCTGCGCCGCGACCCCACCGCGCACGCGGAGGTGCTCGCGCTGCGCCAGGCCTCCGAGCGGCTCGGCGGCTGGCGGCTCCTGGACACCGTGATCTACGTCACCGTCGAGCCCTGTCCCATGTGCGCGGGGGCGATCTCGCTGGCCAGGGTGCCGCGGCTGGTGTACGGCGCCGCCGACCCCAAGGGGGGCGCCGTCGGGGGCGTGGTCGACCTGTTCGCCGAGCCCGTCGTCAACCACCGGCCCACCGTGGAGGGCGGGCTGCTCGCGGACGAGTCCGCCGCCCTGCTCGAGTCGTTCTTCTCGGAGCGGCGTTAGCCGCCGTCTGCGCCGGCCGCTTGTGACCGCGCCGCCTCAGTCAGGCGCTCCGAGTTCCTGACCGGAAACGGCGGCTTCCCGTCGTCGCCGCGAAGCCCCTCGGGTAACGAGCGAAGGCTCCGGCGAGTCCGTTCCCGCATCTCGTCGAGGGTCTCCGCCAGGATGATTTCTCCATCTCTCATCGCTGGAACGAGCAGGGGTTCGCCGTCCAGCTCCTCATCGGCCGCCGCGACGATGTCCTCGGTCATCACGCCGTCCTTGAGGTGCCGGAAGACCTGCTTCGCGCCGGGCAGGGTCTCCTTTGCGAGGGAGAGCTTGGCCACCCCGCGCCAGGCCTCTCCCCGCAGGTCGGCGACGATCTTGTAGACCCCGTTCACAACCGGGGAGTCGCGACTCGTCCCCAGGTCGGTTCCGACGCCCCACAGGTCGATCGGCACCTTGGCTCGGCAAAGCTCCGCGATCCGCCGCTCCTCCAGATCGCCCGACGCGACGATGCGCGCTTCGCCCATGCCCGCGTCGTCGAGCAGGCGGCGTGCCTCGGCGGCGAGCGACGGCAGGTCGCCGGAGTCGAGCCGGACCCCGGCCAGCGGTATGCCGGTCCGCCTGGATGCCTCGATTGCCCGCCGGACTCCCTCGATCGTGTCGTAGGTGTCGACCAGGAGCACGGCGTTCTCTGGGTTGTCGCGCATGAACGCCTCGAAGGCTTCCTGCTCACGCTCGAAGCTCATCACGTACGAGTGGGCCATCGTCCCCACCGGCTGGAGCCCGTACCGCATCGCCGCGGCGACGTTGGACGTGCCGCCCACACCGGCGATCGCCGACGCCCGAGCCGCCTTCATTGCCGCATCCACCCCATGGTCGCGACGTGGTGAGAAATCGATGACCGCCTCACCCTCGCCGTTCGCGGCGAGGACCACTCGAGCGGCCTTCGTCGCGATCATCGTCTGGAAGTTGATCTGGTTGAGGAGCAGCGTCTCGATCAACTGCGCCTCGATCCGTGGCGCGGTCACCCGGACCAGCGGCTCGTTCGCGAACGCGATCGTTCCCTCCGGCATCGCGTCGATGTCCCCCATGAAACGGAAGTTCCTCAGGTAGGAGAGGAATCCCTGATCGAAGCCCAGTTCCCCGAGGTAATCCAGCTCGCCCTCGCCGAAGCGCATCTCGGAGATCAGCCGTAGCGTCGGGCCCAGGCCGCAGACCAACATCCAGTCGCGGTTCGGCGGGAGCTTCCGGACGAACAGCTCGAAGACCGAGGGCTCGTTCTTCTCCTCCCGCAGGAAGCTGGCGGCCATCGTCAGCTCGTACTGGTCGACGAGCAGCGAGATCTCGGGCGGGGTAAGCAGCCCGGGGTCGTTGGCATCCGCCACAGCGGAAGCGTAAGCCGGTTACCCGGTGAGCCAGCCGATGGCGTTGTCGACCATCATCGTCCGCTCCTGCTCCTCGCTCATTCCCGATTCACGGAGCTCCGGGAGCACCTTCTCGGGGACGATCCGGATCGTCCAGTCCTTCGCCAGCCCTCCGGCGATCAGCTGGCCGATCACCTCGGGAGGGAAGTAGTCGATCGTGGCGCAGGAATCGGCGGAGAGGAACATCCGATCCGCGTAGCCCCGCTCGAGCAGGGCCCTGGTCGTGGCCTGGCGCTTCTCGTAGGGGAAGAAGAGCTCGAGGCCGTAGCGATCGAGACCGATCCAGGTGCCCTTCTCGAGCAGGCCCTCGATGTAGGCGAGATCGTCCGTGTCACCGGTGTGCGCAATCTGGATCTTTGCCGGATCGACGCCTTCCTCCAGGAAGATCTCGATCTGACGGGGGCCGGTGTTGCTGGCGGGCCGAGAGTGGGCCATGATCGGCGCTCCGGTGCGGAGGCTCGCCCGCGCCGCGGCCCGGTGGATCTTCTCGATGTTCTCGTTCACGCCCGGCTCGTCGGCGGCGCACTTGATGAACGCCGCCTTGATCTCCGTGCCCTGGATCCCCTGCTCGAGGTCCGCGACGAACAAGTCGGCGATCTGGTCGGCATCGCGGTTGAGGAGGAACTGGGGGAGATGGTCGTAGGTATAGATCCCAGTACAGGGGACGACCTGGAGCCCGGTCTCCTCGGAGACGCGTCGCATGAAGCCGACGTCGCGGCCGAGGAAGGTCGCGGTCGGATCGACGATCGTCTTCACCCCGAGCTCGAGTGCCGCCCTCGCCTCGCGCACGGCGATCTCGAACTCGCCGCCGGGCGGCACCGCGTGCGGCGGCTCCTCCTCCACCGTCCCGGCGTCCGGCCACTGATAGTGGACGGCCTCGTCCCGTGCCAAGAGGTGCTCGTGGATCAGCGTCGTCCCGAGCTGATCGGCCTCGATCGGGCCGGTGACCGTCTGCACCTGCGCCACGGCGCGGAGACTATGGGAAGGCGACCGACCGCCTCCCCTGGGATACTGCCGCCGCGCCGCATGGGGTGGCGCGCAAACGAGGAGGGTAGGCATGGAAGGGAGAGGCAACAGGGAGTGGCTCGCCCCGCTCACCGGTGTTGCGTTCGTCGTGGTCGTGATCATCAGCTTCGTGATTGCGGGTGAGCCGCCCGATGCGGATGAGCCGGCGGCGGAGATCGTCGAGCACTACGTCGACAACAAGGACTCGATCGAGGTCGGCGCGTTCCTCGGTGCCCTCGCCGGCACGCTGCTCGTGTTCTTCTTCGCGTACGTGCGGAAGGTGCTCCGCGCGGCGGAAGGGGAAGGAGGAGTGCTCTCAGCGGTGGTGCTGATCGGCGCCGCGATCATCGCGATCGGAGCGGCGATCGACTCGACGATCTCGTTCGCGATCGCCGAGGCCGCGGAGGACATCGAGCCGGAGTCGGTTCAGACACTGCAGGCGCTCTGGGACAACGACTTCATCCCATTCGTGCTCGGCACCCAGCTCCTCTGGTTCGCCGCCGGGATATCGATCGTCCGGCACGGAGCGCTGCCGAAGTGGCTCGGCTGGGTCGCGATCCTGTTCGGTGTTGTCGCGCTGACACCGCTCGGATTCTTCGCGTTCATCGCTGGCGCGGTCTGGATCCTGATCGTGAGCGTCATGCTCACCCAGCGCGCCCGCTCGGCGCCGGCGCGGGCCTCGGGCTCGCGGGGAGCGCCGCGCGCCATCGCGCGCGGCGCTCCCCCGCTCGCATTACCCTTGGGCGCACTCATTGGAGAGGTGTCCGAGTGGCTTAAGGAGCTCGCTTGGAAAGCGAGTGGGCGGGTTAAACCGCCTCGTGGGTTCGAATCCCACCCTCTCCGCTTCACACTTGCGGCCGGGCCGAGGCCGCCTTGACGTATAACTCGGCCGATGGCCTGGAACGTCTATCTCGCCGGTGAGATTCACTCCGACTGGCGCGAGCGGATCGCCGAGGGCTCCGAGAAGGCCGGCCTGGACGTGACCTTCAGCTCGCCGGTCACCGACCACGGCGCCTCAGACGACGTCGGCGTCGCGATCCTGGGCGATGAGTCGAACGGTTTCTGGAAGGACCACAAGGGAGCGGGCGTGAACGCGATCCGCACCCAGACCCTGATCCGGCAGGCCGACGTCGTCGTCGTCCGCTTCGGCGAGAAGTACAAGCAGTGGAACGCCGCCTTCGACGCGGGATTCGCGACCGCGCTCGGCAAGCCGATCGTCAGCCTGCATCCCGAGCAGCACAACCACGCCCTCAAGGAGATCGACCGGGCGGCGATGGCGACCGCCGAGACACCCGAGCAGGTGGTCGACGTCCTCCGCTACGTTCTCGAGGGCAAGCTTCCAGCGGCTTCATAGGGGCATTCCCGCGCCCGCCCATCAGAGTTAGTATCGCTTCGTCGGCCCACGGGGGGCGATCACAACTCGAGGTGGAGGAGGGATTCATGAGTCTCAGTGGCTACAGGATCGGAGCGGCTGTCCCGGTCAGCGACGCAGCAAAGGCCAAGCAGTTCTACGAGGGCGTGCTGGAGCTGAGCGGTGGCCAGGAGCAGGGCGATGGTGGCACCACGTATCCCTGTGCGGATGGCACCGAGATACACCCCTACCCGTCGCCAGAGAACGCCGGCAAGTCCGGCGCCACGCTCGCATTCTGGACTGTCGACGATATCGACAAGGTCGTCGACGATCTCACCTCAAAGGGGGTCACATTCGAGCAGTACGACATGGACCCGATCAAGACGAACGAGAAGGGGATTGCGGAACTTCCGGATGGCAACAAGGTCGCCTGGTTCAAGGACCCCGACGGCAACATCCTGGCTGTAGGCACCTGACGCGAGCCTGGGAGGCCGCCCCGGAGGTGCCAGAGTGGTTGAACGGGGCGGTCTCGAAAACCGTCAGGCTGCTTCGACCTCGCTCTCGACGACCGGCTACTCGGGCTTGATGTAGGTGAGCATGATGCCCATCACGTCATTGGCCGCGTGCGTGCTGTCGTACTCGCTGTGGAGCCGCACGCTCTGTCCCGACCGGACTAGTGCGACGGGGTCGCCCGTGCAGGTGCCCATCGACATCACCCGGTGCGCGTTATTCGCGTCCAGGACGGCCTTCGAGCGACAGATCGAGCTGCCCCCCTCGCTCTCGTTGGTGGCCTCGACCGCGATGCCGTGCCCGTGAACGTGGCCGATGGCGGCCACCACCCTGCCGGGGACGTTCACGTTCCAGTCCCAGTGGATGTCCGAGAAGCCCGCGGGGATCGAATACTCCGAGTCGCCGCACTGGTCAATGTCGAGCCAGACCGGCTTCACGGCCCGCACGGGCTCCCACGATGGCCTGGTCGTGTAGGTGACCTGGACATAGACGGTCTGTTGGTTCGTGGAGTGGTTCATCAGGTCGACGAGCATGTTCCAGGAGTCGTACCAGCGCACCCTGTAGCCGTAGCCGGGCGGCATGGAGACCACGGTTCGCTCATCGCCACTGGCGAAGAACCGCTCCCCGGCCAGCCCGAGCCAGGTGGACCCGCAGGTCGGGTCGCGGCGCCATTGGCTTGTCCAGACCGCGTGGTGCAGCATCGGCCCCTGCTCCATCGTCGCTCGGCTGCCGTCCGCGTAAACGAGGTCCGGCTCGAACGCCGTGATGTAGCAATCCCAGCAAGGGCGCTTGACCGCAAACTGCAGCCGGTTGTTGATCATGCCCGGATCGGTCTCGGTTCCGCCCGGGATCGTGTACGGCCCGTAGCGGACGGTCATAGTTCCTGCAACCGCCGTGGGCACCATGCCGAGAAACACGGCCGTGGCGGCCAGCAGGATGAGAAGGTGTCGCTTCACGGCTGATTCCCTTCAGCCCGCGCCCCGCGCCTGACCCCGGGGCTCTTCGTCCTAGGCTCTGGGTACCCGGGAGCGCGGCGCCGCAATCACCCATCGGAACCTGAGCTTCGAGCTTCCCAGCTCTAGCCGGAGCCGAGCTCGGTGTCCTCGTCCGGATCCTCGGTGGGCTGGAGCCGGAAGTCCTCCG